>ENA-ORTQ01000281-ORTQ01000281.1-human-gut-metagenome-genome-assembly--contig:-NODE-281-length-69099-cov-2.928480_pt1 | contig 69099 bp, 57 predicted proteins | sample MGYA00241912_ERZ509188 | MGnify/ENA primary metagenome ERZ509188 (study PRJEB26280, sample SAMEA2338849) | human gut metagenome | biome: human gut; feature: human-associated habitat; material: faeces...
GGGAATACCTCGGATTGAACTCGCTTTCAAAAAGCACTCCCATTCCGTTCTGCCGCGCTATCTGACCTGCTATCTCTGAAAGTGTGATGTTCTCCCACGACTTGGATTTCAGCGTCTGCCGCACGGTATTGCTGAACGAAAGCGATGTTGCCTTGATGGTGACGGTCGCCGGCGGGCCCTGTGCATCTATGCTGTCCAGCTCGAACTGACCGCAGTCAAGCACTGCGTCCTTGCTGTCGATGGTGAAGATTGGCTCGCCGCGCAGGTCAAGGCGCTTTGCGTATTCTTCGTCGCTGATGGGCTCGTTGCCGACACATTCGGCTTCGTCAAGCACTTCCTGCGGGAAAACATGCGGAATGCCGTACTGCTCTACAATGGCATCGGCGCAGACACGCGCCGTGCGGCCGCTGCCGAAGATCTTCTTCACGCTTGCATATGCCCAGTCACCGCGATAATCCTGCTCCAAAGATGCCATGACCTTGTCGCCGTTTTTCGCGCCGTTTAAATCGCGCTCGCGCATACGTAAATTATAGCGAATGGCATTGTCCGGGATGAGCTCAATGCCCTCATCGGTGATGCTCACCGTGCCGGTCGTCTGCGCGGGCTTGTGCTCTACGATGCGGCGCACACGGCCGGAGGGGCCGCGGTCGTCCTTGCGAATGTCGCCGACGATAATCCTGTCGCCGACGAGCGCCCCCTGCAAAGCGCTGCCGTGAATAAAAATGTCGTCACCGCCGCCATCGGGGCGCGCAAAGCCGAAGTTCTTCGAGAGCGAAACGAGCGTCGCTTCCACGTCTTCGCCGACCGGAATAAGCTTCGCGTTGTGCTCGCGGTCAAGTAAAATCATGCGGCGGTCTTTTAAAGAACGCAGTGCATCGTAAAAAGCAAGCTTGTCGAGCACACCTGTCTTTTTCAAAAGCTGGCGTGCGCTCCAGTCGTGAATTTCCTCGCTGCGCATGGTCGCCAAAATCGTCTCTTCCATGCGGTTCAGGGGCGTATCGCGAATATCGCGGCGGCGGTCGGAACGACCGTTTCTGCCCTGAAAGCCCTTGTTTCTGTCATTTCCCTTGTTATACTGTTTCATTATACCTATCCAATCTTCCACAATCACGCCCCGCCCGGTCCAAGGCGAAGCGGCGCCGAGTGCGCAAATTTCTTGTTTTGTTGTTTCCTTGTTCTTTCGTCTTAAAACGAATAAAGTCTTTAGTCAGGTTTTCTTTGAGAAAACTTGAAAGCGAACGCTTGCGTTCGGTTGGGTTTATTAGGTCAGCGCCCTAAGTCACTTTCCTCGGAGCTCGACCAAAGGTTTCACCTTTGGAATCTGATTAAGCTTTCTGAAGAAAGTTTAATCAAAGACTTTTGCGTCCGCTTTCACGTCAGCTTGTGCTTACTTCAGTGCTTTCACTTCTTCTCTGTAAATATCACCGCGCACGGCAAAGCTCTTGTACATATCAAAGCCCGTTGCGGCGGGGCACAGAGACACCACGTCGCCCGGCTCTGCGCTTTCTCTTGCAAGGCGCACGGCATCCTTCATGTTGTTTGCGTGCAGAATCACCGGCGCACCGTCCTTGTAGTTTTCGGCACCGCGCACCGCAGCTTCGATCTTCCCCGCGGCCGGCGTTTTAAAGCCCTCAAGCGGTTTTTCGGGCGCGAGCAGCACGAGTGTCTTCACCTTGTCACAAATGACCTTGCCCAGCTCGTCAAACGGCACCTTTTTGTCTGCACCGCCCGCAATCATAACGATCTTGAAATCATACAGCGAAAGCGTGCCGATCTTTGCGCGGGACGGACTCGTTGCGATGGAGTCGTTATACCATCTCACGCCGTCCAGCTCGCGCACGAACTCCATGCGGTGCTCGACGCCGTTGAATTCTTTCGCGACAGTCCTGATAACCTCTTTCGAGACATCGCCCCACACGGCAGAAATCGCCGCAAGATAGTTTTCGACGTTGTGCTTGCCGGGAATGCGAATGTCACTTTCCTCCATAATATATTCGTCGCCGAAGTAGATTTTGCCGTCCGCGCTGCACCACGCGCCGTTCGTCTTCTCTCTGCGGGAGAACATGTACGTCATGCCGCGCGTGTCAGCGGCACAGGCCGCCGTCAGGGCGTTATCCGCGTTCAAAACCGTGCGGCCGAACGCATTCTGGTGCAAAAGTACGTTCTTCTTCGCGTTCACGTACTCGTCCATATCCTTGTGCACGTCGAGGTGGTTCGGCGACAGATTCGTGATGACCGCGACATTCGGGCTGCGGCGCATGGAGATAAGCTGGAAGCTCGAAAGCTCCACCACCGCCACATCCTCGGGCTTTACATCACGGATCTCCGGCAGAAGCGGGCGGCCGATGTTGCCGCCGAGGTGCACGGTCTTGCCCGCCGCTTTCAGCATTTCGGCAATGACGGACGTTGTGGTCGTCTTGCCGTCGCTGCCCGTCACGGCGTAAATTTTGCACGGACACAGGTCGAAAAAGACTTCCATTTCGCTCGTCACGGCAACACCGTTTGCACGGGCCTTTTGCAGCTCGGGCAGCAGATACGGCACGCCGGGCGCGCGGAACAGCATGTCTTCGTCGATACTTTCAAGGTAGTCTTCGCCGCAGATGAGTTTTGCGCCGAGCTTTTTCAGCGCTTCGCCGTCTTCGCCCAGCGCCGCTTCGCTGCGCTTATCGCGCACCGAAACGGCTGCACCGTGGGCTTTAAACTGCTCAATGAGCGGCAGATTGGAGCGCCCAACGCCGACAAACGTGATGCGCTTGCCGGAAAGAGACGCGTAAAATTCGTTTGCTGTCATAATTCGGAACTTTCTCCTTTATTTTAAAAAGGTGCGGTAATCCTCCAGATTCTTGCGGAGCAATTCGGGGGTGTTTAAGGTATACGGACATTTCTTCACGCACTGGCCGCAGTGCTTGCAGTTTTCAATCAGCTCCATTTTCGCCTGCCACTCGGGCGTCAGCCATGCGGCGGACGGAGCGCGGCGCAGCATAAGCGACATGCGCGCGCACTGATTGATCTCAATACCGGCGGGACATGGCATGCAGTAGCCGCAGCCGCGGCAGAAATCGCCCGCGAGGGACTCGTGCTCTTTTTCGATGAACGCCGCAAGCTCGTCCGTCATCACCGGCGGGTTATCATTGTAGGAAAGAAACTCGTCAAGCTCTTTCTCACGCTGTACACCCCAAATGGGCAACGTGTTCTCATACTGCGCAAGGTACGCATACGCCGCATCGCTGCGCGTGATGAGACCGCCGGAAAGCGCCTTCATGCAGATGAAGCCGACGTTCTTCTCCTTACATAGGTTCACGAGCTCAATGTCCTTTTCGCTCGCAAGGTAGCAGAACGGGAACTGCAGCGTTTCATACAAGCCGGATTCCACGGCTTCGCGCGCCACATGCAGGCGATGATTCGTGATGCCGATGTGACGGATCTTGCCCTGCGCTTTCGCTTCCAGCATCGCCTCATAAAGGCCTGTACCGTCGCCGGGCTTCGGGCAGAAGGACGGCGTGTGGAACTGGTAAATATCCACGTGGTCGGTCTTCAGCATGGAAAGGCTCGTCTCGAGGTCTTTCCAAAAGCCTTCAACGGTTGTCGAGGCCGTTTTCGTCGCGATGATGATGTCGTCGCGCACATCGGCAAGCGCCTGACCGATCTTATATTCGCTATCCGAATACGCGCGTGCGGTGTCGAAAAAGCGGATGCCGTTATCGTATGCTTTGCGCAGCAGCTTGCCCGCTTCTTCAACGGAAATGCGCTGAATGGGCAGCGCGCCGAAGCCGTTGCGATTGACCGTGATGCCGGTATTGCCGAGTGTCACTGTTTTCATAGTTTTCCCGTCCTTTCAAAATATACATACCCGAAAATTTCCTTTGGGCTTTATTCCGTGTCCGCCGTCATTTCCTGATAGCTTTTATATAAGTCAAAGTAAATGCCCTTTTTCTTCATAAGCTCCTGATGCGTACCGGCTTCTTCAATGCCCTTATCCGTCAGCACCAGAATTTTCGTCGCGTTCTTGATGGTCGTCAAACGGTGCGCAATCGTGAACGTCGTTCTGCCCTTCGCAAGCTTTTCAAGCGACGCCTGCACGATACGCTCGCTTTCGTTATCGAGCGCACTCGTCGCTTCGTCTAAAATCAAAATCGGCGGGTTCTTTAAAAACGCACGCGCAATGGAAATGCGTTGCTTCTGGCCGCCGGAAAGCTTCACGCCGCGCTCGCCGACGTATGTATCGTAGCCGTTTGAAAGCCCCTCGATAAATTCATGCGCGCCCGCCATTTTGGAGGCTGTAATGACTTCTTCTTTCGACGCGCCCGGCTTGCCGTACTGAATGTTCTCAAACACCGAGCCGGAGAACAGGTACACGTCCTGCTGCACAAAGCCGATGCGGTCGCGCAGGGATTTCAGCGTCACCGTACGGATATCCTTGCCGTCGATGCGGATGGTGCCGGCAGTCGTATCGTAAAAACGCGGAATGAGGTTGCACAGCGTCGTTTTACCGCCGCCCGAGGGGCCGACAAGCGCGATGTTCTCGCCCGCCTTTACGTCGAGGTCGATGTCAGAAAGCACCTCGGTGCCGTCGTCGTTATACTTGAAGCTTACGTGGTCGAACGTCACGTCGCCCTTGACAATGCCGATATCTTTGGCGTCCGGCGCGTCGCTGATCTCGATGGGCGCGTCCATGACCTGAAAGAAGCGCTCCACGCCGCTCATGCCGCTTTGGAACTGCTCCGTAAACTGCACGATGCGGTGAATGGAATTGATGAGCGTTGTGATATACAAAAGGTACGCCACAAGCTGCGAGGGGTCGATGGCGCCGTTCATCATGAAGATAGCGCCCGCAATGACGACCACGATATACATGAGACCGTCAAAGAATTTATTGGAGGCTTCAAAGCCGCCCATATACATGTAGCGCAGACGCTTGATGTTGTAAAAGCGCTGGTTGCCCTCTTCAAACTTCTTTTCTTCAAGCGGCTCGTTCGCGAAGGATTTCACCACGCGCACGCCAAGCAGGCTGTCTTCCACCTGCGCGTTGATCTCGCCGAGCTGTTGGCGCTGGCTGCGGAACTGCGCCTGCATTCTCTTATTGAAGAACATGGCAGCCGCCAGCATAAACGGCAGCACCGCAAAGATAATCAGCGTCAGCGGCACACTCATCGTGCACAAAATCACAAATGCGCCGATAATCTTAATGCCCGCAATGAAAAATTCCTCCGGACAGTGATGCGCAAACTCCGTGATGTCAAACAGGTCAGTCGTGATGCGGGACATGAGCTGACCGATCTTCGTGTTGTCAAAATACGAGAACGAGAGCTTCTGCAGGTGTGCGAACATGTCGCGGCGCATGTCGGTCTCGATCTTTGTGCCCATGATGTGGCCGATAGACGCCATGAAGAACGTCGCGCCCACGTCGACGAGCTTTAAGAAAATGTACAGCCCTCCGATGCGCAGAATATAACTGAGCGTCAAAGACGCCAGGTCATTGATGCCGCGGTCTGTGATCTGCTGCACGATGATTGGCAGCGCCAGCTCGCATACGGTCGTCAGCGCCGCGCAGAACAGGTCGAAAATGAGGATCCACAGATACTTTTTAAAGTACGGCGCAAAACGGCGTATAAGGCCCTTTTTGCCCTTATTTGTCACAGTTGCTTCCACAATACCCATCCTTTCTTTCGTCGGCGCAAAATCGTTTTCCGCACCGCGAAATTCCCCAAAAGTTTATAATTTTATTTTATCACAGGCACATGGCCTTTACAAGACAGGAAGTTACTTCAAATGCAGTTTATCCGCCAGTTTTTCACCCTTCGGCAGCTGCACGATCTCCTCGCGCGTGATGGCTTTGGTAAACACCGCCGCCACGAGGTAAACGAGGATTGCAAGCAGAATAACCGGAATGACCGCGAACTTCTCACGCATAAAGCGCGTGAGCAGCAGATATACGGGGTACGAGACCGCGCCCATAATGACAGAAGCAAGGAGCGGACGAATGCCCATGCGCACCACGCTCGGAATTTCCGGCAGCATACGGTGCAGCGCGATAAGGTTCAGAATAATCATAACAAGATACGAAACGAACGTACCGACAGCAGAGCCCATGGCGTTGATCTCCGGGATACCGCACAGCACATACACAACGCCGATGCGTACCACCGTACCGACAATCATGTTGATGACCGGCACGTATACCTTGCCGACCGCCTGAATCATCGAGTTCGTAGTGTAAAGTAAGCTCGCCGTGATGACCGCCGGCGCCATAACGGCGAGCAGCGGCGCGGTATTTGCCGCAAACTCCGGGCGGCTGTAAAGCAACAGGGAGCAAATGGGTTTTGCAAAAATGCACAAGCCCGCGGCAGACGGGATGGCTACCATGAGCGTCATGCGCAGGGAGAGCGTGGAAATACGGTTGATTTCGCGCTTTTCTTTTTTTGCGATCGCACCAGAAAGCATCGGCAGCACGATGGTAGAGATGGGCACGATGACGGCGTTCGGCAGGTCGAAATACTTGCGCGCCGTGCCGAGCCAGCCCTTCATAGCGATGGCGGAGTTCGCGTCCACACCGGCAGCGCCCTGCAAACGATACATCATCACGGAGGAATCCACAATGTCGAGCGCGCTCAAAAACGCAGAGCCGATGATGACCGGCACCGCAAAGGTCAGGATAGATTTCAAAATTTCACCAACACTCGAAACCTTCGGCTCAAAAGGTGAATAGCGCGTATCGCGCGATTTGCGGAAGTAGTACAGAAGAATGTACAAAACTGCGAAGAACGAGCCGATGGAAACACCGAGGATCGCGCCTGCCGCGCCAAGCTCCGGCAAGCCGGTGGTCTTCAGGAAATACAGTGCCAGCGCAATACCGACGAACAGTTTAATGAGCGACTCCAAAACCTGCGAGACCGCCGTCGGCGTCATGTTGGAACGCCCTTGGAAATAGCCGCGCAAACACGACGAAAGGGACATGAAAAAGCACATCGGTGCCAAGGCTGCAATGGCGTACATGGAGCGGTCATTTTGGTTCATGAGCATCGCGAACTGACGGGAAAACACCGCCATGACGATGCAGCCGACAAGACCGATGCCGGAGAACAGTGTGAATGCCACGCGGAAAATTTTATCCGCTTCGCGCTTGCGGTTCTGTGCATACGCCACGCTGACAAGGCGCGAAATGGCGACCGGTGTGCCGGAAGATGCCAAAACACTGAAAAATACAAAAATGTCATACGCCGTGTTGAAATGCCCCATGCCCTCATCATCGAGGAAATTCGCAAGTGGAATAGAGAAAAATATATTGATGAATTTGACGATAAACGTCGCTGCCGTCAAAATTGCGGTACCCTTTAGAAAGCTCTGTCCTTTCTGTTCCGTCTTCTGAGACAAATTGAAATCACTCCTATATCAAAATCGTAAATTGCCGCATTGAAACGCATTTAGGAAGCCTAAACAGCACACAAAATACGTACAAAATAGTATACCATACTTTCCCCCTGTTTCGCAAGGAAACGGGCTTAAAATGTGCGCGATGAAAGCAAAGATCCCCTGTGCAAAACGCACAGAGGATCCAAAATCACCCGATCAGCATTCTGCCCTCCGGCAGAACGGAACCGCTTTTCTTTTTGCGCATTAAAATCGCCACACCGAATGAGACAGGGCCTACGCGACCGATGAACATCGTCAGCGTCAGGGCAAGCTTTGCAAGCGGATGCAGCGTCGGGGTCAGGCTTGCGCTGAGGCCGACCGTCGCAAAGGCGGAAACGGCTTCGATCATCGCATCCAATATGGAAACACCGTGGTGCAGCGCTAAAATAAGACTCACGTTCAAAACGGAGACCACAAGGGCGAACGCCACGACCGTAAGGGACTTATACACCATACCGGGGTCAAAACGGTGGCGTAGGAACGTAGTGGTGTCTTCGCCGCAAAGAGTGGATTTCACCGCCGCAAACAGCACCACAAGCGTCGTCACCTTAATGCCGCCCGCCGTGGAGCCCGGGCAGCCGCCGATGAACATCAAGAACGACGTGAGGAGCTTTGCACCATCCGTTTCCTGCTTAATGCTGACGGAAGCAAAGCCCGCCGTGCGCGTGTTCACCGACTGAAAAAACGCCGCGTTCAGCTTTTCAAAGAAGTTTAAATCACGGTACGTATTGTTGTACTCAAGGATAAACAGCATCACCGTACCGAAAACCAGAAGCGTCAAAGATGCACGCAGGCAGACCTGCGCGTGAAAGCTCAGCTTTTCCACATGCTGCCGGTGCAGGCGCGTCGAGACTTTCTTGCGGTAAATATCCTGAAACACCACAAAGCCCGTGGAGCCGATGATGATGAGCATGGAAATCGTCAGCGTGACGAGCGGGTCGCCGTTAAAGGCCGATAAACTCGAATTGCCGGGGATGAAGCTTAAAATATCGAAGCCGGCATTGCAGAACGCCGAGACGGAGACGAACACCGAGGCCCATGCGCCGAGCCCGCCATAGAGCGGCACGAAGCGAGCCATGAGCAGAAGCGCGCCGAGAGCTTCCACCGCAAACGTAAACGCAACCACGATGCGCAGCAGCGAGATGACATCCAAATTGCTGCCGCCGGCGCTTTCGCGGGCGAGTACAAGGTGGCGAATGCCGATGCGGCGGCGGACGAGCAGCGTGAGACCCGTTGCAAACGCGGCAAGGCCGAGACCGCCGCACTGAATGAGCACAAGCAGAACGCCCTGCCCGAAATACGACCAGTGTATAAACGTGTCATACACGGAAAGGCCCGTGACACACGCGGCGGAGGTCGCCGTGAAAAGCGCGTCCACAGGGTTTGTGAACCGCCCGCTTTTCGCCGAGATCGGCAGCGTGAGCAACACAGTGCCGATAAAAATAAGGATCACAAAGCTGACGACGAACATGCGCGTGGGTGACGTACGCTTTACTATTTTTTGTAATCTGCTCGTTTTCATAAACTCCGACCGACTTTCTCCGGGCGCGCCCGGAACAGATTTATGCCAACATGAGTTCGCTGATCTTTGTGCGGCGCAGCGCCATCATCAGCGGCACGCCAAGCACATAGCAGACGATGAGCTCGCCGATGCCGACCGAAACGGCACCCGCGATGAAGCCTGCAAGGGAGAGATTGCCGAAAGCAAACGTGCCGTTATCCGCAAGGCAAGCCACTTCAAAGCCGACGATGAGGGCGTTGAAAATGACCGGCGGCAGCGGCGCCAAAACCGGGATCTCCTTCCAGCGAATGTTGCGTACAAGGTAAGAAAAAATGCCCGCGAGCAGCGTTGCAAGCGTGCCGAACACCCAGTCTACGACGCCGAGCGGACTTGCAAGGTTCGAGATGAGGCAGCCGACGGCAAGCCCGGGGATGGCGGCCGGCGTAAAGGCCGGGAGCACCGTTAAGGCTTCCGAAAAGCGGAACTGCACCGCGCCAAACGCCAGATTCATGGCGGCAGCGGCGTAAGTGAGGACAGCATACAGCGCCGCAATCACGGCGCTGAGCGCCAGAAAGCGGACTTTTGAGGTTTTCTTATTCATTTCAGCATTCCTTTCCGCGGTCCGGGAGCCGCCCCGGCCGCGCTAGTTTTGTTTAAGGTCAGGATGTCACGACTGACCGTGCTGCACAAATGGGCGTACAGCAACAGAATATAGCATAAGCAATTTAGGACGAAAAGTCAAGCGTTTCGGGGATATTCTACCGATTATTGAAAAATGGCGGATTTGTAATCGAAATTTGTTCGTTTTTGAGCATGGACAGGCGGTTTTCATGGACATTGTTGATTACATAAACGAAGTTGACCGCAGCAATCGTGAACAGGATGCCGCTTGCTTCATTTATACCACATCACGGGGGGATTACAACGAAAATATACACTTTTGTGGGTTATCACAGAAGCGGGACAGTTTCTATATGCAAAAAGCCCCTGCCCGCAGTGAAACGCGAGCAGGGGCTTAGTTTTGCTGAATTTACTTTAAATTACTCTTTGGAGATGTCGGTGCCGAAGTATTTTTCGGAGAGAGCGGTAAGGGTGCCGTCCTCGCTCATTTCCTTCAGCGCGTCGTTAACGGCTGCGAGCAGCGTTGCGGTGTCGTCGCCCTTACGGATCGGAATGGCGACCTTTTCGACTTCATCGGAGAACGTAGCAATCTTGATGTTCGCTTCCGGGTGCTCCTTTACGTAGTCTGCGAATACGACTTCTGCATTCAGCGTGGCATCGATACGGCCGGAGAGCAGAAGCTCGATGGTCTGGTTGAGGTCGTCCACACCCGTGACCGTTGCGCCGTGGGCTTCTGCCTGCGTTGCATAGGTGCTGGAAATGGTGTTGGCGGTCGTTTTGCCCTCGAGATCTTCCATGGAGTTGATCTCATCGTAATCGCCGCGCACGATAACAGCAGTGCGGTTATATGCATACGGGGTAGAGAAGTTGTACTTTTCCGCGCGCTCTTCCGTGACGCCTACGCCGTTGACCATGATGTCATAACGACCGTCATCAAGACCGGCAAGCAGGCCGTCCCACTCGCCCTCGACAAAGTTGACCTCTACGCCGAGCTTTTCTGCGATGTTCTGCGCAACTTCTACGTCATAGCCGACAAGGTTATCATCGGCATCGTGGTATGTCCACGGCGCCCAAGTGCCTTCCATCGCGACCGTGATGGTGCCCTTTTCCTTGATCTGCGCGAGCAGGTCGTTTTCTTCCGCTGCGGAAGACTCGCTTTCCGCTTCGCTCGATGCAGAGGAAGCATCGCTGCTGCTTGCCGCACCGGACGTTGTGCCGCCCGAGGAGCAACCCGTAAGCACGACTGCCGTGAGCATCAGCACAGCCATAAGTAAAGAAAGTGTTCTTTTCATGTTCTCTTACTCCTTTGCTTAAGTAGGATAAATATGGATAACGGACTGACAAAAATCAATCCATGTCTCCCTGAATGGTGCGCAGGAACGCTTTTGTGCGTTCCTCCTTCGGGTTCTCGAAAAATTCTTTCGAGGAGCCTTGCTCGACGATAACGCCGTCTTCCATGAAGATGACCTTGTTTGAGACCGTGCGGGCAAAGCCCATTTCATGTGTGACGACGAGCATCGTCATGCCCTCATTTGCGAGGTCGCGCATGACGGAAAGCACTTCGCCGGTGAGCTCCGGGTCAAGCGCACTCGTCGGCTCGTCGAAGAAGATAATCTCCGGGTTTGTCGCAATGGCGCGGGCAATGGCAACACGCTGCTGCTGGCCGCCGGAAAGCTGTGAGGGGTAATAATCGTAACGGTCGGAAAGACCGACCTTGTCGAGCGCTTTTTTGCCGATCTCAACGGCTTCCGCCTTGTGCATTTTGCGGGCGACGATGAGACCCTCTGTGACGTTCTGCAAAGCCGTTTTGTTCAAAAACAAGTTGTAATTTTGGAACACAAACGCCGTTTTGCGGCGCAGGCGCGCAATCTCTTTTTTGGTAATCTTATCGAATTCGAATTTTTCGCTGTCGAAGATCAGCGTGCCGCTGTCGGCTTTTTCGAGGAAGTTTATGCAGCGCAGGAGGGTTGTTTTACCGGAGCCGGACGGGCCGATGATGGCAACCACATCGCCCTGCTCCACGTCGAGATCGACGCCGCGCAGCACATGCAGCTCGCCGAAGGATTTTTTAATGTCCAGAATTTGCAGCATAACTCAGCCCTCCTTGTGTCCGTAAGACGCGAGCTTCTTTTCGCCAAAGCGCTGCACCCAAGTGAGCACCGTGGAGAAAATGAGGTATATAAGGCCGACCTCAAGGTATAAAAGCAGCGGCTCATACGTGCGCGCCACGATGCGCTGTGTGACCATGAACATTTCCGTTACGGTGATGTTTGCCGCAAGGGATGTATCTTTGACCATGGAGATGAGCGAGTTGGAAAGTGGCGGGAACGCCGTGCGCATGGCCTGCGGCAGCACGATGCGGAAAATGGTCTGGAGGTAGGTAAGCCCCACGCACTGACCGGCTTCAAGCTGACCCTTCGGCACGGATTCAAGCGCAGCGCGGATGGTCTCGGCACAATACGCGCCCTCATTTAGGGAGAACACGATAACTGCCGCCGGAAACGGATCGAGCAAAATGCCGACGCGGGAAAGGCCGAAGAACACAACAAACAACTGCACAAGCAGCGGTGTGCCGCGGAAGATCCAAATGTAAAAACGCGCAATCTGCTTTAAAACCTTCACGTTTGCGAACTGCACCAGCGCCATAATGACCGCGATAATGAGTGCAAAGGTGAACGAAATGACAGTGAGCGGAATGGTGACCGTCAGGCCGGGGATGAGAATTTTCGGAAAGGAGTCTATAAAGAGCTCCCATAAACGTCCGCTGAACATAGCTTTTGTTCTTCCCTCTTTCTGAAAACGAATATCAATACAAATATACGCCCTGTACTTTACTTGAAGTTTAGTATACCCGTGATGGGTTAAAATGTCAAATACTTATAATGGATTGAACCACATGCTTTTCGGGCATAGTATACCTTTTTCGTATGGTTTCAAGTGCAACTGAAAAAACCGAATCTCCCAAACGGCGAGCAAAGCGACCGTCAGAAAAGCACACATGCAAAAAGGGACAGCACAGTGCTGTCCCTTTTCGAGTATTCAACTTTTGAATTTAAATCGGTTTAAAACTCACACCGTGTAAAAACGGAACCACTTTAAGGTCGTCTGCTTTGTGAAGACGATGCGCAGCTCGGTGAGTCCGGCTTCGGCGGCGACATCGCACGTAAACGATGTGAACTTTGTGAGGCTTCCGGTGCCTGTGCCGCCCGCTTTGCCGAGAACTTTGCCGGTCTTGTTATCCGCAAGGAGGATCTCCACGTCGCCGGAGGGCGCGCTCATGGCGCACTCGAACGCGTTGCAGCCGGTGAGATCCATGTTCTTGTACACGAGGAAGCTGCGGAAATCCTTCGCTTCCACATACGTTTCGCCGTCGCGCTTATCCGTGAGGAACGTGACGCCGCTGTAATCATCGGCATCGATGGCCTCCTGCTTGAAGAAGCCCGGTCGACCCGGGAACGCTTCGCCTGCAATCTCCACGTCGGCGGTAAGGCGAATGTCGTCGCTCGCCGCGCCGATTTCCATTTTATACACGCCGCTTTCGACCGTGTAGATTTTTCTGCCGTTGCACCAAACGGCAAGGTCGTCGATCTTGAAGTTCAGCGTAACGGTGACGGTCTCGCCCGCCTGGATGTGCACGCGCTTGAAAGCTTTGAGTGCATGGATGGGACGCACACGCAGGGAACCCGGCAGGCTCATGTAAAGCTGCACCACTTCGTCGCCGTCAAGAGCGCCGGTGTTCTGCACGTTTACAGTCGCGATGACTTCGCCGTTTTCCTGCTTAACGGTCAGATTGCTGTATGCAAAAGTCGTATAGCTGAGGCCGTAGCCGAACGCGTAGAGCGGCTTGCCCCTAAAATAGAGGTACGTCACATGGTTTTTCGCGATGTCGTAATCGTCAAGCGCGGGGAGATCACGAACAGAACGATACCACGTGGTCGGGGTGCGGCCGGCGGGATTGTTTTCGCCGAAGACGGTCGCGGCAGCAACATGGCCGAGGCACGGGCCGAGGTGCGTAGAGCACAGCACGGCTTTGGCGGTGTCCTTCTCCTTGCTGATGGCGAACGGATAGCCCGTGACGAGGTACAGTAAGGTACTCTCATTTGCGGCTGCTGCGGCGTTCAGGAGCGCGGTCTGGGCTTTCGGCAGGCGGATATCCGGACGGTCATACTCCTCACGCGCGTTGATGAGCGGCTGGTTACCCGCGCAGACGATGACGTGGTCGGCGCGTTGCGCGAGCTCTGCCACACGCTCTGCGCCGGAGGAGACGACTTCCAGTGTAAACTGCTTGCAGGGGCAGTCACCGGAGCCGGCCTTTGCAACGAGCTTATTTTCGTCGTTTACGGCCACAGCGCGGTGCTGCCAGGTATCGAGGTACAAAACGCCGTCTTCTTCCTTGGCATACAGCAGTTCTTTCACGAACCAGCCGAACACCACGTCTGCCGTGCAGTTCATGCCGGGGTCGATGATGACGGCGTTTTCGTCCTGCGGGGTCTCGTCGAAGAAATTTTTGTCCTCGGTGAGGTACTTGCCGGTGCGCACGCTGCGCAGCGTCCATGCGCCGAAGTCCCAATCCGCGCGCTCAAAGAGGTCGGCGGTGCTCTCGTCGGCATCGGCATATACCGCGCCGTTTTCGGCGATGCGCAGGTACTTGCCGGTTTTTTCGGAGCGGATACGCACGCGGTCAAAGCCTTCATCGAACAGTACGCGGTCTTCGCCGAGCTTTTCTCTGAAGCCCTTGACGACCGGCGTTTGGTTCGGTGCATAGCCGCAGTACCAGCAGGTGTAGTTTTCATTTGCGAGCGGGCCCACGACCGCGACGGTGCACTTGCCGTCGTCGGTTAAAGGCAACATACCACGGTTTTCAAGCAGGATGACGGACTCCTTTGCCGCTTTTACGGCGAGCGCCTTGTGCGCGGGGCTTGCGAGCTTTGCGGGGTCAATGTGCGCATAGGGGTGGTCTTCATCGAAATCGCCGAGCTTAAAGCGCAGCAATAACGTGGAATACACGGCTTTATCGAGGTTTTCTTCGATGAGGTAGCCTTTTTCGAGCGCTTCGCGCACGGCAGGGTCAACCATGGAGCGGCTGTCGAGCATCATATCCGCGCCGACGCCGAGGATGTCGCCCATAGACTGCGCGTGGTTTTCATACGTGCGGTGCGCGGCGACGTTCTGGCCGAAATCGCCGCCGTCGCTGACAGCGAACGTCATGCCCCACTCTTTTTTACAGATTTCCGAAACGTCCGGGTTGTTGACGCCCTCTACGCCGTTGATGCAGTTGTACGCCGTCATAAGGCCCGGCGCGCGGCCTTCGCGCACGGCGGGCTCAAACGCTTTTAAGTAATACTCGTGCTTTAAGCGCGGGGTGATGTTCGCGTTCGTCGTCTGGCGTTCGTTTTCGTAGTTGTTGGCGTAGAAATGCTTGAGCAAAGGCGCGGTCTTCAAATATTTCTCGTCCTTGCCCGTAAGGCCGCGGCAGTAGGCGGCGCTCATTTTACCCGTAAGGCACGGGTCTTCGCCATAGGCTTCTTCGTTTCTGCCCCAGCGCGGGTCGCGCTCCATATCGATGGTGGGTCCGAAAAGCTCCAGAGAGGACGGTCTTTCTTCCATATCGTGCGTGATGCGCGTTTCGTCGCCTGCCATGTCGCCGAGCTGCTCCATGAGGGCATCGTCAAACATGGCCGCCATGCCCCACGGCTGCGGCAGAATGGTGGTCTCGCGCTTCTGGTCGCGGTTTACGACGCCGCGCGCGATCTCGGTGCCGATGTGCGTCTTTTTAATGCCGAGGCGCGGAATATCATCGAGCTGCGACGTGATCATGCCGACCTTTTCTTCGCGCGTTAAGCGGGAGAGCAGGTCTTTTGCGCGCTCTTCAAACGGCAGGGTGTTATCTTGAAAACGGTATTTCATGCGAAACTCCTTTCAAAACTCATTATTTTATAGAAAGCATGCCGCACAAAGCGGGGCTCTATGCGGCAGCATTTCAGTACGTATCAGAACCAGGAATCCGTATAGCTGGCTTTTTTCGTTTCTTCGCTCGGGGCGAGTGCGGCAACGTGCAGCACAGGCGTTTCCGTGCAGTTTTCCACACGGAGCGTCTTCGGCTCGTTCGGGTAGAGCGTAACGTAGTTATCATCGTAATGCACGCGGTCGTCGCTCGTCATGAGGTACGCAAACGGCGTGTACACGCTCGCGCGGATCGTCACGAGCAGATCGTTGCCGTCCTGCTCCACCTTTTCAATCTTCGCGTCGCTTTCCGGGAAGACGTAATCGCGGTAATACGCACGCAGGCTGTCGGCGGTGTCAAAGCCCTCAGCGCTTGCAAAGAAGAAGCCGTGCTTCAAATCATTGCAGACGGAAATGTGGAACTGCTGCATGGAGTGCGGAGCGACCTTGAGCGTCTTTGTGCAGAGACTGTCGGTCTCGCCGGTGAAGGTCATGTAGCCGCAGTGAATATCCGCCGTGAACGCTTCGGGCGTTTCGTTGATGACGGTCACTTCTGCGCCGCCCTCACACGCGCGGATGATGAGCTTTTTCGTTGCAAACGCGCGCTTTAAGAAATAGAACGAGATCTTTCTCGTCAGGTAATAATCGATGATCGTCCAGCCTGTCTCCGGCCAGCAATCGTTGTACATCCAGATGAGGTCTCCTGCGCCGTACGGCTTGCGGCGCAGGGCTTCGGCAAGCTCGGCGTACAGAAGGCCCTGCATAATGCCGCTGTACAGCAGATAACCGTGTTCATCGAGGGTTTTGAACTCCGTCAAATGGCGGTCAATCGCGCCGTCGATGTTGCTGCGCTTGCGGTCAAACTCGCCGTGGTGCTTCCAGATAGGGTTATCGAAGCGCATTTCGGCGCCGTCGAGGTAACGGCGAACGGTGCTTTCCATCTGTGCGCCGAAGAAGCCGTATTCACTGGAGAAGCGCGCCGGGATGCGGTCGAACGCCTCAAGCTCATAGACGAACTTGAACTTCGTTTTCGGGTGACGGCCGAAGAACGACCATGCGTGTACGTCGCCCTGTTCGCTCTCGTTGGCGCGGTCGCCGAAGTACGGCGAGGACGGCATATACGGAACGAGCGGGCTGTTGCGGTGCACGGCACGCGGCTGAATATAGTTGAATATTTTCTCGCCGTAGAAGCGCTCCGGCTTGATGGGCGCCGGGAACCAATCGGTGTAGGATTCCGCAATCTCGTTGTTGCCCGTCCAGATAGCCATGCAGGGATAATGTGCAAGGCGCTTTGTCTGGTACTCGGCTTCGCGCTCCGCCTCAAAGAGGAAATCGTTTTTGTGGTCGGGGTAGAACGCGCAGGCGTACATAAAGTCGTGCATCAGCAAAATGCCGTACTCCGAGCAATACTCATAGAAGCAGTCCGGCTCATACGTGCCGCCGCCCCACATGCGGAACATGGTGAAGTGCGCCGCCGCGCCCTCGCGCACGAGGGTTTCGTAGCTTTCCTTCGGGGTGCGCAGATAAAGGGAATCCGTCGGCACCCAGTTGCCGCCCTTGCAGAAGATGCGCACGCCGTTCACCTTAAAGAAGAAGTTTCGGCTGCCGTCTTCGAGCTTAGAGGTATCGAGCTCCAAGGTACGGATGCCGATCTTCTTCGGCTGCATCTCGTGCAGGATGCCCTTTGTGACGCAGCAGGCTTTAAAGGTATAGAGGTTCTGCGCACCGTAGCCGTTCGGCCACCAGAGCTTCGCGTTTTTGATTGTGACGCGTTCCTCGGCGAAGTTCACGCCGCCGACGAGCATGAGCGTCTTTTTGCCGGTGTAAACGGTTTTACCCTCAAATTCGAGCGTATAGGTAAGCTCGCACTCGGCGCTTGAGACCATGTCGGATTTTTCGATTTCGAAGTGGAACTCCACTTCGGCGTCATCGCCGTCGAGCTTTAACGTATCGACGCGGGACGCGATGACCTGCGCACCGCTGAACGCTTCAATCTCGATGGAGCGGCCGATGCCGCAGGTGGGCACGGGCTGGCACCAGTCCCAGCCGTAGGTAAACTGCGGCTTTCGGGTGTAGACACGCTGGTCACAGATGGCGTTTTCACTTGCGCAGTAGAACGAAATGGCGTCGCGCGGATAGTGCAGCTCCATGCCGGAGGTGAGGCGAATGACGAGCTGGTTTTTGCCGACGTGCAAAAAGCGCTTGATGTCTTCGCTGAACGCGCAGAACGCGTTTTCGTGGTGCGCGGCGGGCATGCCGTTTACGAGGATATCCGCATTGAAATCGAGCATTTCAATGTTGAGGCGCACGATGTCTTCTTTCAGCATCTCCTCTGTGACTTCAAAATCGCGGACGAGCCACCAGGAAAGATCCTTGATCCACTGGTTTTTCTTTGTGTTTTCCTTCAAAAAAGGTTCTTCTACGATGCCGTTTTCGATGAGGGCGGTGGTGACGTCGCCCGGCACGGTCATCGGGATAAAGCCGTATTTAGAAGGGAACGCATGATTCGATTTATCCGTCATCACGTGAAAATGCGGGTTCGGCTCTTTTAAGAACTCTGCCTGTTCTTCTTCGGAAAGGTCTTCAAGCTTTAAGAACGCCGGCAGCGTTGCGCGCACGGGGGCTGCGTCCATTTTACGCAGCACTTCGTTGTAGCGCTCTGCCGTAACGTCCATAAATTCGCCGCGCAGCTTCCACGCACCGGCAAGAGACAGTTTGCTCATGTTTTACAACTCCTTCGGGGTATGCTATTACAGGCTATGTATGTAGCCTTCTCTTGCATTGTAGCCGATGCAAAGCGAGAATTCAATAGCTTCTTGCAAATTTCATATAGAGAAAAAACCGTGCATTTTCTTGTAAACATGCACAGTTTTTTCGCGGTTTATTTTTGCATAAGAAACAAAATGGGAGAAGCCCGAAAGCTTCCCCCATCTGTATACATTTTAATCGAGATCAGATCAATCGATTACGCTTCGCCGTGAGCAGCGAGGTACTCTTCCATCTGAGCGCTGAGCTCTGCATAGTCCTCGTTTGCTTCAGCAAGAACTTCCTCGAGGCCGAGGCTGTTCAGCGTTGCAACATAGTTGTCCCAATCGTCGATGGATTCCTGACCGGCGATGACACCCCAGAGGTACTGATCCTTCTCAGCCTCGATGTCAGCGCTGTACTCGGTCCAGGACTCGAAGGAAGCCGGATCCTTCCACTCAACGAGGTGAGCAGCAGCATAGCGGCTGTTTTCGCCGGACTTGTTGAACAGAGCGGTGGTCTCCGGAGTATTGGAGATGTTGCACTCGTCCTTACGGTTCATGAGGTTATCGAACAGCTTGAGGCCGATATTCTTGGAGGTGTTCTCCTCGGAGTCCGGGCCAACGATAGCAACATAGGTGCCGTTCTCGTCGTACTCGTAATCGGTGCCTTCGATACCGAAGCGGCGTGCGATGTAGTTATCGGAATCGCACATGTCGTCCCAAGTTGCATACAGTCTTTCCGGATCGGAAGCTGTGTTGGTGATTGCGAAATATGCCCAAGCAGCGCTTGTAGCCGGGTCTTCCTGCGGGTTGCCGTTGGAGCCCTTGACCATGTCGATCGGTACCCACTTAGCATCCGGGTTGGAAGCATAGAAGGACATCATCGGAGCTGCGTCCGGGTTGTTCCATGCGCACCAGCTGTACGTTACGCCGAAGCCGCCGTTTGCCATCTGCTCGTCACGGTCGGTATCCTGGGTGATGTTCGGGGTGATGTAGCCCTTTGCATACAGAGCAGCAACATCGCTAACCCAGTTCTTGGTGCCCTCGTTAGCCGGGCCGTAGGTGACAACGCCGTCGTCATCTACGCAGAAGCGGCTGTAATGGGTCTGGTCATAGGACTGAATCCACGGCCAGAAGGAACGGAAGTCGTAACCGTCGCCGCCGAGGCCGTAGGTGTCGTTCTGACCGTTGCCGTCCGGATCATCCTCCGTGAAAGCGCGGAGCACTTCGTTGAGCTCTTCGATCGTGGTCGGAGCCTTAAGATTCAGGTTATCGAGCCAATCCTGACGGATCCAGAGGTTCTCGCAGGACGGTTCAGCAACGTCGCCCGGAATTCTGTAAATGGAGCCGTCGGCCTCAGATGCATAGAAGAGGGTCTTCGGGTCCATCTTGTTGTAGTAGTCGCGGATAACGGTGTACTTATCCATGTAGGAGGAAACGTCCTCGAGGAGGCCTGCCTTCACCCACTTGTTGTACTCGGTATCCATGGTCCACCACCACATGATGTTCGGCATGTCGTTGGATGCCATCAGCAGGGAGATCTGGGACTGGCCGTCAGACCAACCCGGGAGAACAACGAGGTTGAACTTAACGTTGTACTTTTCCTCAAGTTCCTTCTGAACGCGGCTGTCAGATGCGGTGAAGCCGGTCATAACTGCAACGGAAACGTCCATCGTTTCGCTCTGGTTCAGAACGTCGATCTTGTCGCCGGTCGCAGCTGCGCTGCTGTCGGTAGAAGCAGTGCTGCTCTCGGTGGAAGCCGTAGAGCTTGCGGAAGAATTGCCGTTGCTGCCGCACGCTGCAAATACGCTTACGCTCAGTGCAAGTGCCAGAACAACGGATGCGATTTTCTTCATGTTCATGACTAAAATCCTTTCTTTGGAAATGATGATAATATAGTTTTCCGAAGCCATGCTTCGGGACAACCCAAAAGAGTGCGGGCTTAGCCCTTAACGCCGCCGATCATAACGCCCTTAACGAAGTACTTCTGCACGAACGGGTACACGATGAGGATCGGCACCGTGGAAACTACGATGGTGCCGGCCTTAATGGTCTGTGCGTTGGTATTCGTCTGCGCCATGACGTTGACGCCTGCCTGCTGCATTGCCTGCTGTGTGTTCGTCAGCATATTGCGCAGAACCGCCTGCAGAGCCCACTTATCAACGGAGCGGATATACAGGACCGTGGAGAAATAGTCGTTCCAGTAGCCAACCGCTGTGAACAGCGCGATGGTGGCAATGGTCGCCTTGGAAAGCGGCAGGATGATGGAGAAGAAGATACGCAGGTCGGTTGCACCGTCGATGCGGGCGGATTCTTCAAGGCTTTCCGGAATGGAAAGGAAGAAGCTCTTCATGATGATACAGTTGTATGCGCTTACAAGACCCGGCAGGATCAGCGCGAGGATGTTATCCATAAGGCCGATATTCTGAATGAGCAGGAAGCTCGGGATCATACCGGCGGAGAAGATCATGGTGAAGAGGACAAGCGTCATCATCACTTTGCCGCCGCGCAGTCTGGACTTAGACAGCGGATAAGCGGTCATAGCGGTGAGCAGCGTGCCCAGTGCCGTACCGGCGATCGTGACGATGATCGTGGTGCGGAAGCCCGTGTAGATGTTCGGGTTTTTAAATACGGATTTGTAAGTATCCAGGTTAAAGCCCTTCGGCCAGAGGAAGATGCCGCCCTTCATAGATGCTTCAAGGGAGCTGAAAGAAAGCATGATCTCATGCCAGAACGGATACAGCATGATAAGGCAGAGCACCGTAAAGAACGCGTAGTTGAATACGGTAAAGATCTTTTCGCCTGTGGAGGTTTTGATTTTGTTCTTTTCCATGTTCATAACCTCCTTACCAAATACCCTCGTTGCCGGTCTTCTTGGCAACAAAGTTGACGATGAGGATCATGACGAGAGCGATGATGGATTTGAACATGCCCGCTGCGGTAGAGAAGGAGTAGTCTGCCTTCTGGATACCGATACGGTACACATACGTATCGATGATATCGGCTACGTCATAAACCAGTGCGGAATACAGCATGAAGATCTGGTCGAAGCCTGCGTTTACAATGTTGTTGCAGTTGAGGATCAGCATGATAACAATCGTCGGGGTAATCGCCGGCAGCGTGATGTTGATCATCTGCTTCCACTTGCGTGCACCGTCAATCTCGGCTGCTTCGTAAAGCTGCGGGTCAACACCGGACAGCGCCGCGAAGTAAATAATCGTGCCCCAGCCCATCGTCTTATAGATGTCGGTGATAATCAGCATCGGGACGAAGAGCGTCTTGTCGGTAAGCACCTGCAGGTCCTTGCCCGTGATGCTCTTAAGGAGCGCGGTGATGAGGCCCGTGGACGGATCGAGGAAGTTCATGATGAGACCGGCCATAACAACCCAAGAAATGAAGTGCGGCAGATAAAGAAGCGTCTGCGCCACTTTCTTGAACTTCATGTTGCGCATCTCGTTCATCATCAAAGCGAGGATGATCGGAATCGGGAAGCCACATACCATCTTCAAAATGGAGATGTAGAGAGTGTTGTAGAAAGTCTGCATGAACGCCGGCTTATTGAAAAGCTTGATGAACTGGTCAAAACCTACCCATGTGCTGTTCCACATGTTGTAGGGGTTGAAGTCCATAAAGGCAATCACATTGCCGAAGATCGGGATGTAGCGGAAGATGAGCATGAAAAGCATGCCGGGAAGAATCAAAAGATACAGCCACTTGTCGCGGACAACGTCTTTTTTAAAGCGTTCCCAACCGCTCAGCTCATACGCCGGCTTTGCCGGTTTAGCTGCTGCTGCCATACGGTATAACCTCCTAAAAAATATTGTGATGACCGCGCTTTCATATAAAAAGAACACACAAGTCTGTTTTAGCCCGAGGCAACACCCGAATAACAGGTTTCCCCCGTGGCACTGAAACATACCGAAGCTTGTTCTCTTTTCTGTGGAACCGCTGCCACAGAAAACGAACACGAACAAAACAAGTTAAACGATTTGCTTTGTATTTGGTGCATCTTACAAAAACACGGTATATCATTTTGTTTGCATTTGCGATTTTATCACCCTCTTTTGTGAATGTCAACAACAAAAATAGCCTGTCGTTTTTTTACCCAAATTTGTCATTGATTTTCGGCTTGTGCATTTTGCCTAAAATTTTCGGCTTTACTTTTTGTGCCATACAAGTTTGTGCAAGCGGTTCCATATTTTTCATGCGTCTTCAAAAGACAACAAATTGCTAAATTCGCAAAATTCATGAAACCGCTTCCACAACTCTTGCAGTTATTCAACGGCATTTCACTGGTTTTTTTCAAAAATCCCGAAAATTTTGCAGGAATACTTTTTTGTTCAGTCATTTCAATAGATTTAGGACAATTTCATTTTCCTGTGCAAGTTGAAACGACACAAACATACCTTTGCTTTTATTGTTAAATTAAATTTATCTTTTAATCAAATAATTTTCGAGTTGTACGCCGTAACGGCGTGAAAAATTACAATTTTGTAACTTTTCGAAATTTTCTTCAAAAAGGCGAAAAACTCCATTCCTATTTACTTCTTCCCCTTCTGACCCGAAAATACGCAGGATGCCGTCTTGTAACTTTCCTAATTCACATTTTGCATGCACACCTCCCGTTTCGGGCGCTTGACGGCAGAGTAAAAACGCAGTACAATTATAGTGAAATGACCTGCACAGCAGGCAAACGGACAAGAAAGGATTGAACCTATTATGGCACTTAAAGTCGGCATTCAGCTTTACTCCGTGCGCGACGAAATGAAAAAAGACCCGATCAACGCGATCCGCCAGGTCGCAGAGATTGGCTATAAGAACCTTGAGTTTGCAAGCTCCAACGCAGATACAGACCCGGGCGTAGGCTTCGGCGTCAGCGTTGAGGACATGCAGAAGCTTTTAAAAGAGACCGGCGCAAACCTCATCAGCGGTCACATCCGCCCCATCAATGAGGAGACCATCGACCCGATGATCGCGTATCACACGCAGGTGGGTACGAAGTACCTCGGCCAGTCCGCAGACTTCTACACCGGCTACGACCAGCTGATGGAGCGCTGCGAGTATTACAACTGGGCGGGCAAAAAGCTCTCCGAGCACGGCATCAAGTTCCTCATCCACAACCACTACCACGAGTTCCAGAAGCTGAACGGCAAGGAGATTCTGTTCCACATCATGGACAACACCGACCCGAACTACGTCAGCTTTGAGCTTGATACGTTCTGGGCAATGCGCGGCGGCATGGATCCGCTGGCTGTTATGGACCGCCTCGGCGACCGCCTGAAGCTCATCCACCAGAAGGACTTCTCCAAGACCTCCGATTCCCCGATCAACCTGTGGACAGTCAACGACCCGAACGTGCTCGTCACGTGGGACAGCTTCGGCAAGGGCTCCGACCACAAGGATTTCTGCGAAATCGGCACCGGCATCATGGACATCCAGTCCATCATCAACAAGGGCAACGAGCTTGGCGCAGAGTACATCGTACTTGAGCAGGATCACACCCAGCTGACCCAGATGGAAAGCGTCCGCATCAGCATGGACAGCTTCCACAAGTTCTCCGGTCTGGATTGGTAAACCTTTTCTGAACTTAAAAGGGTATCTCGGCGAAAACCGAGATACCCTTTTTTATTTGCCTGTACCGTACATTTCGTCCATTTCGTTTTCCTTTGCAATGCGCAGCAGGCGATTGTATTTTGCGGTGCGGTCGCTGCGGCACGGCGCGCCGGATTTGATGAACCCTGCGTTTACGGCAACGGCAATATCCGCGATGCTTGTGTCCTCCGTTTCGCCCGAGCGGTGCGACATGACGATCTTCATGCCGTTCTCCTTTGCAAGCTCCGCGGCGGCGAGCGTTTCCGTCAGTGTGCCGATCTGGTTCGGCTTTACGAGCAGCGCGTTTGCGGCCTTGCGTCCGATGCCCTCGCGAATTCGTGTCGAATTCGTAACGAACAGGTCATCGCCGACAAGCATGATTTTTTTGCCGAGCTTTTCGGTAACGGTTGTCCACGCGGGCCAATCCTCTTCGCCGAGCGGGTCTTCAATGGAGCAGACGGGGTACTTTTCGCACAGCTTTTCCCAATACGCGATGAGCTGCGCGGAGGTATATTTTGTGCCGCGCTTCGGCAAAAGATAGCCGTCGTTCGCCGCCCATTCGCTTGCAGCCGCGTCAAGCGCAATCTTCACCTCGTCCGTCGTGTAGCCCGCGCTCGAAACAGCCTCCAAAATGACCTCTATCGCTTCTTCGTCGCTTGCAAGATTCGGCGCAAAGCCGCCCTCATCGCCTACGGAGACCGCAAGGCCGCGCTGCTTCAAAATGCCGCCGAGCGTGTGGTAGATCTCGCTGCCCATGCGCACGGCCTCCGAAAACGATTTTGCACCCACGGGCACAATCATGAACTCCTGAATATCCACGTTATTCGCCGCGTGCGCACCGCCGTTTAAAATGTTCATCATCGGCACAGGAAGCTTCTGTGCGTTCGTGCCGCCGAGGTAACGGAAAAACGGTTGTTTATAGTGCGCGGCAAGCGCCTTTGCAGCTGCGAGCGACACCGCCAACGTGGCGTTTGCGCCGAGCTTTTCTTTGTTTTTGGTGTTGTCAAGCTCGATGAGCATTCTGTCGACGTTTTGCACCGTCACGCGCTGCATATTTTCGAGCACCGGGGCAACGGTTTCCTCAATACCCTCCACGGCTTTTTTCACGCCGCGCCCGAGGTAGCGCTTGCGGTCATTATCGCGCTTTTCGTGCGCTTCAAATTTACCCGTCGATGCGCCGGAGGGTGCGTTCGCCGTGCCGACGGAGCCGTCGCTCAAGATAACCGTTGCGCCGACGGTCGGCGTGCCGCGGGAGTCGAGAATTTCCGCCGCCAAAACCTTTTGTATTTTCATTGTTCTCATCCTTTCTGTTTTGCAATACGCTTTCAGTATGTCCAAAAGCCGTTTTTTCATGCTTTATATCTGGAAAGTTGAAAACCGCTGTGATATACTGTGTTCATCCGCAGTACGCTGCACCGAAAAAGTAATTTCAGCATTATATTAAATAAAACAGCATCGCTTTAAAAATCAAACGGAAAGGAATTTTCACCATGAACAAACTGCTGCACACCCCGCTCACCGTCCATAACGTGGGACTTGCAAACCGCCTTGTCATGCCGCCGATGGCAACCGGTAAAACGCCGGACGGTACCGTGCAGGACGACCTGCTCGCATACTACGATGCGCGCTCCAAGGGCGGCTACATCGGACTCATCGTCACCGAACACGCCTACATCAGCCCCGAAGGCAAGGCGCACGAGGGCCAGCTCTCCGTTTCACGCGACACCGATATTCCGGGCCTTACAAAGCTTGTGGAGACTATCCATAAAAACAACACCCGCGTCATCGCGCAGATCAACCATGCGGGCAGCGCGGCAATGGAGGAAATCACCGGCTATCCGGCGATCAGTGCGAGCGTCACGGCACAGCCGGGGTATGCACGCAAAAGCGAAAAGCCCGTGCGCGAAATGACCGTGGACGACATGCACACCGTTGCAAAAAAGTTTGCCGAAGCCGCGCTGCGCGTAAAAGAAGCCGGGTTTGACGGCGTAGAAATTCATGTAGCACACGGGTATCTCCTTGACCAGTTCTACTCCCCGCTCGGCAACAAGCGCACGGATGCTTACGGCGGCGATCTTGACGGGCGCATTCACCTGCTTTTGGACGTTATCCACGCGGTGCGCGAAGCCGTGGGCGCGGATTACCTCGTTGCCCTGCGTCTCGGCGCGAGCGACTACACCGAGGGCGGCGCGACCATTGACGACGCGGTGTACGCCTGCAAAAAGTTTGAAGAAGCCGGCGTTGACCTGCTCGATATTTCCGGCGGCTTCAACGGCTTTACGGTGAAAAACAGAAAAGGCCCCGGCTTCTTTGCGGACGCTTCCTCCGCCATTCGCGAAGCCGTGCATGTACCGGTCATTTTGACAGGCGGCGTGACAAAGGCAAGCGAAGCCGAAGCGCTGCTTGAGGAAGGCGCCGCCGACCTCATCGGCGTAGGTCGCGCGATCTTTAAGGACGCCGACTGGGCGAAAAAGGAAATGGCGGAATAACCATGAAAGACGTGTGGAAAGTCTACTTTAACGGCAGCTTCGGCGGCAAAAGCCCGGACGGCAGCCACCCCGGACAGGCGCTTGAGCTAAATCAAAAATTCTGCTTTGCGGGACGCGATTGGTATGTGCCCGCGGCGTACCTTACCGCAAAAGGGCTTGTGCTCGATATTCTCATGCGCGCCGATAAAAAAGCACTGAAAGACTTCTATCAAAAATGGGCGCACCTTGAAGAGGAAGACGTGCCGAACGATGTATTTGAGCAGGCGGAGCGTGAAAATCCGCTGGTTTTTGAGTTTTCGCCGCAAATTGAGCTGAACGGACAGACGCTCCCGTTTTCGCAGGGGCACGGGCTTTCGTACCACCCGCTGTTTCAAAATGCTGCGGCTTGCGAAGCCGTGCTCGACGAAGACGAAACCGATTTTGACACGCCCACCGAGCGCGCAGTCATCGACCACTACGGGCTAGACCCTGAAGACGGCTGGGCGATCCACCGCTATTCGTTCCCGTGGAAGACGAAGCGCCGCCCGAAAAGCATCTCGTTGCTCGCGTTGACGCTGACCCCGCAGCCCGTGCGCGTGTCCGGCTCAGAGTTTGAAGTTCAAAAACCCGGCGACATATTTGCGTTTTCCCATAACGGCATACCGTACACGCTGACGGCTCAGAATTTGGAGCCGCAGACGCTGCCGAGAAACACTTTTTCCGACGCGCGTTTCGATTTTCCGAATCGATTTACCGCAATGACCTATACGGTCTCGCCTGCCCCGCCGAAAAACCTCATCTCCGTTGAAGACTGCGCGCAGAACGATCCGCCCGTTGAGCGCGAAGCGCCCAAGGACTACCCATTCATGCCCGAAGCGCAAAACGCTGCCGTTATCGGCATCATCGGTGGCGCAGACGGGCCAACGGCGCTGTTTGTCACAGCAAAAAGCGAAGACAAAGCCGTGCTGACCACCTGCTCGGCGCTGCATTTTGCGCCTCCGAAGAAGATCACGTGGCGCATCGTCTTCCATGAAACGCCGTTTGCGCCCGAGACATTTCCTCTTCTATAAAAACTTGAGCGGTAAAATTATGAGCCTATGACTTCGTGCATTTTGTCTTTATTATAGCCGACCGTGTTTCCCCACACAAACAGGCACTTCTTTGTAGCTCTCTAAAACCCTGCGCCACATAAAAAACACTCCAAAAACCGCTTAAAACAACCGTTTCCGTTCATAAGGATGTATTTCCTTATGAGAGATTGGTCGCAACCTCTGTTATGGAGGCTGTGGCCTTTTCTCTTTCTATGGTAGATCACGGCCTTGACGATTCTGCGATAGCAAGCATCTCCTTTATGGTTACAAGGTCTACAAGTCCGACACCGGTAAAGTAGATGTCAACGCCCACCCGCTTATGCCCGTTCACCGTTTCACTGTTGTGAACCTCGATTCGCTTGATGATCTTATTGACCACCTCCGGCGTAAGTGTTTCCATACTGGAGTACTCCCTGAGTCCTGCCAGCAAAAGTCGAATATCCACGCTCTCCCGTTCGAGTTCGGCCAGCTCTTTTTCCTTCGTGCTGACGGATTGCAGTAGCTCGGCCTGCTCTTTTTCGTACTTTGCTACCATACGGGAATAACGCTCGTCAGATAGCTTGCCCGCAAAATTATCCTCATAGAGTTTGGCAATCAGCCGATCGATTTCATCGATACGGTGTTTTCCGGCAGCGATGTCCGATTTGATAGATCGGATATTCTGATCTTTCCCCGCAGATTGTTGCTTTCCAATCATTTGCAGAAAGAATGATTCGTGACAGGTGACGAAATCTGCAAGATCGCTGACCGCCACTGAGACGATTTGTTCCAGCGCGACATTCCGGATATAGTGAATTGTGCATTCTCCTCGGCCGGACTTGTAATTGGCACAGCGAAAAAATTCCTGATTTGCTTTCAAACTCTTAGCCGCACAAAAGTGGAGCTTTGAACCGCAGTCTGCACAAAAAACCAATCCGGAAAACAGGCTTGTTTTCCCCGTCGCAGTCGGGCGGCGCTTATTTTTGCGCAGCTCCTGCACTCGGAGCCAAGTGTTTGCGTCAATGATCGCTTCCTGTGCGTTCGGCACGATGCTCCATTCCTCCTCCGGCTTGCGAATCAGTTTGTGTACCTTGTAGCTGACGGTAGTCGTTTTCAGATTAACCATACAGCCGGTGTATTTTCGATTGCTCAAGATGGCGTCAATGGTGCTGTCCTTCCATAAATACGGATCGCTCGGCATAGGACGATTGGCGGAAGAAGAACCGACCGAATAGTAATATGCGGTAGGGGTAAGAACCTTCTCCTTTTGCAGAAGCCTCGCAATTTGCTCCGGACCTTTTCCTTCAAGAGAAAGGAGGTAAATCCTTCGTACTACCTCGGCGGCAGAATCCTGGTCGAGGGCGTAAATTAAGGCAGGGACCTCGGTGATCCCTGCCATTCGTGCGGCGTGCAAGCGGCGGTGGCCGCTTATGACCTCATATTCATCTGTATTTTCTATTGGTCGGACGATCAGCGGCGAGAGAACGCCTTGCGTTTGTATGCTTTCGATCAGCGTATTCATTTCATCATCGTCCTTGACCTTAAACGGGTGTCCGGCAAAGGAACGCAATTTTTCTACCGGAATTGCCACCGGCTTTTTCATCGTATTTTTCATTTTATCTACCTCTTTCTCCAACGGAAATTTCTTCGGCTTGTACGGTGGTCGGTATTCCAAGGTGAATAGCCGATAGCGGTTTTCGGCGTTCTGCCGCAGCTGCTCGTTGACACGCTCCTTTGAGAAGCCCATACTATTCAGCCGCACGGCACGCCCTCAAAGCCATAGTCCACGCCGGCATAGGCTTCATAGGCCTGTCCGATCTTGCGGTTGTGAAATAGCTCCTACGGATTCCATGAAATGGCGTTCAGCTCCGCCCCACAGCGGGACAGGATGCTTTTCGGGATGAAGTAGTAGAACGGGATGCTTATTACATCATCTCTTGAATGCCTCCCTGCCTGTAATGTGCAGACCAGCCGATGGCCCCTTTTTATCCCACGCAATTTACTATACTCGTTTTGCAAGGATAAAGAGACATGGGAGGTACAGAGATGCAGTTTTTTAAGCTGGTAGGGGCATTCGCAGCCGGGAGCGACGGACAGGACAGGAAGCGGACGGCGGATGAAAATGTGGATTTACTGGCCGCCAAGAGCGAGGCCTTCAACAAAGGGCTTCGGGGCCGGGCTTTTTTCTGTGTGGTCAACGCCTCCGGCGGCACTTTTACGGCAATGGCTGTGCAGAAGGACCCTCGCATGAATATGGATCCTCAGTTTCCTGTGTATACGGAGGCATTGGGTGTGAAGCTGACGGATATCCATGCGGAGGAGGTTTCTCTCCATACTGCTTGTAATTTGCTGCACCGAGCCAGCCGAAATGATTATATTGAAGATGATGACGATGTTTTGAAGACGCTGGATTTGGACTACATGGTAAATCAGCGCTTCAGTAACTTCCGCTTCTGGGAGGATCTCATGGACGAGGCTTGCAAGGACGAGATCTACGCCAAAGCCGAACGGCTCTTTACGAAGGACTGCCTTCTCCCGGAGCTGGACCGCATTTACGCCGGGGGCGCTTCCGCAAAAATCGTTGGTCATCCCGTCCACTACTTGATACAGACCGATGACGCAGGCATCTGCCGGGAGATGATCCAGTCTTTGCTGCCATCGCTCTATGATAACGGTCGACTGCAAAACAGGCGGTACAGCTCTGTCTACTTTCGCGGAGAGGCGTTGTATGGGAAGTCCTCGGATTACGACCAGTTTTACAAAAGTAACGCCGGCGGCACAGTGATCGTCCAATACAGCGCCGACTACGGTGACACAGACGAGGATACGGCTAACGGGATCCGTGATACCATTAAAAAGCTATGCAACTACATCAAAAAATACCGTCATCAGGTGCTGACCATCCTTTGTCTGCCCCGGGAATGCACGAAGCTGAAAGAGCTTTTTTACGAAAATCTCGGCACGGTCAGTTTTGTGGAGCTGAAGGAAGAATTTCTCGAGGGTGAACAAGCCGGAGATTACTTGAAGCTGTTGGCCCGGGACAATCATGTCCGCACAAATAAAAAGCTGTTTGCTAAGCTGGAGGGAAACCGAGGGTATCTGGCGCCGGAACTGAGGACAATCTTCGATGATTGGTATAACAACAAGCTGAAAACCACCGTGTATCCCCAGTACAAAGAGATTAGCACCGTAAAAACCGGGGTAGAGAAAGCCAAACCGAAAGGCGACGCCTACAAGGAGTTGATGGAAATGATCGGCCTGACCGAGGCCAAGAATGTCATTTTGCAGGCGCTGAACTACCACAAGGCGCAGAAGCTTTTTGCGGACAAAGGTATGAAAGTCGATCGCCCTGCCATGCACATGGTGTTTACCGGCAATCCCGGCACGGCCAAAACCACCGTGGCCCGGCTCTTTGCCCGGATCATGCGGGAAAACGGGCTGCTGTCCCGGGGACATTTGGTGGAAGTGGGGCGGAGCGACCTGGTGGGCAAATATGTGGGATGGACGGCGCAGACCGTGCAGAAAAAGTTTGAGCAGGCGGAGGGCGGCGTACTGTTTATCGATGAGGCCTACGCTCTGGTGGATGACCGCAGCGGCTCTTATGGGGATGAGGCCATCAACACCATCGTGCAGGAGATGGAGAACCATCGGGACGACATGGTGGTGATCTTCGCCGGGTACCCGGATAGGATGGAGGAATTTTTGCAGAAGAATCCCGGCCTGCGCTCTCGCATTGCCTATCATGTACCCTTTGCGGATTACAGCGTGGAGGAGCTATGCAGCATTGCGGCGTTGACGGCCCAAAAGAAGGGCTTGCACTTGGACGATCGGGCACAGGAAAAACTGGCCTTTATTTTTGAGGCGGCCCGGAGGCAGGCAGATTTCGGCAATGGCCGCTATGTTCGCAATATTATTGAGAAGGCCAAAATGGCACAGGCCACCCGGCTGCTGACTCAGGACTACGAGAGTCTCACGCAAGAAGACATCACGACCCTGTGTGCCGAGGATATTGAAATGCCGGAGATTGCAGCCCCGGCAAGGCCGAGGATAGGCTTTTCGGCGTGACTACCCCTGCCCTTTTCTGCGCTGATTCTTGATTCGGATCAATTGGCGGTGTGCGAAAAAGAGGTTCGTCGGCTTCGCGAGCAGATCGCCGTGCGTGCGGAGTGTGGAGCCTTTACGGATTAGCGCCATGTGTGCCTACTTTGGTATTCTGTGGCCTGTTTTTTGCCCCACGCCATCTTGTATTATAAGAGATACCGTGATAGAATATGGCAAAAGAGGAAGTGATCCCATGCCTGTGAAACAGCCGAAAAAACTGCTGATTCTGAACATTTTGGATATCCTGCGGAAGTATTCCGACGAGGAACATCGCCTGAGTCAGAAGGACATCGCCGAGATTCTGAAAACCGAATACGACATGACCGCTGACCGCAAAGCCATCCGGCGGAACATTCTGAATCTCATGGACTGCGGCTACAACATCGAGTACAGCGAATCCATCCGCAAGGTGCCGAACCCCAAGACCGGCGTGCCGGAGGAGAGCTACCTATGGTCAGACTTCTATCTGGAGCGGGACTTCACCGACGGCGAGTTGCGGCTGCTCATTGACAGTCTGCTGTTCTCAAAGCACATCCCTTACAGCCAGTGCAAGGAGCTGGTGGACAAGCTGGAGGGCCTGTCCAATGTGTATTTCCGCAGCCGGGTGAAGCACATTGCCCGCCTGCCGGAGGACAAAACCGACAACAAGCAGCTGTTTCTCACCATCGAGCTGCTGGACGAGGCCATCAGCCGGGGACGGAAGGTCAGCTTCAAGTATCTGGAGTACGGCACGGACAAGCGCCAGCACATTAAAACCCGCCCCGACGGCACAGAGCGGGTGTACATCATCTCCCCCTACCAAATGGCAGCCAAGGAGGGGAAATATTACCTGATTTGTAACTATGACAAGTATGACGACATTTCCAACTATCGGCTGGACCGCATCACGGAGCTGAAAATTCTGGACGAGCCTGCCAAGCCCTTTGAGCACCTGAAATGGGCCAACGGCCGGACGCTCGATCTGGCCACTTATATGAAGGAGCACCCCTATATGTATGCCAGTGACAATGTCCGGGCGGTGTTTCGGGTAGCCAAGGCCATGGTCAGCGATGTCATCGACCTGTTCGGCACGGAGGTGACCTTCTCCGACGAGGACGACGCCGGTGTTACCGTGACGGTCTTCACCAACGAGATGGCCATGGAGCAGTTTGCCCTGAATTTCGCCCCGGATGTGACGGTGCTGGAGCCCCAGCGCCTGCGGGAAAAAGTTAAAAGCGCTTTGGAGAAAGCGTTGGAGAAATATAATTAATGGAGGGATTGGTATGACAGAAAAGAAATTTGTGCAGTTTTCTGATGAGCAAAGAAAAGCATTTGTGGGAAGTATCAAAACAGGGAAGAAGAAACGCGAAGCAATTCTTAAAAACGGAATGTCTCTTGAGAAGGCATTTGTGTATGCTTACCTGGACGTTTCACGGGCGCCGCTGCGGGGAATTGGGAAGTGTGTTGGTGACCCCATAAAGGTGCGGAAGCAGTGTATTTTAGATGAAATTCTCCCATTTTGTGAAAAGGAACTTGCGTCTGTGCAAGACGAGTACGAATTTGATTGTGCACATGAAAAGCTATCTGAAATCATCCGGAAATTCTATCGGCGGCATCATTATGATGGGTTTACGGTAGGAAAAACACAAAAATGGATCAACATGGCACTCAAATATGCCTGTATCTACGACAAGAAAGATGCAGAAATGCTGGGCCATATTTTCGGCTATTGCCATGTTCCTATTGACCGGTATGTTGCCAATCCGATCGTCCTTGAACTTGGCGTGGTATTGCCGCAATACGACGGTTTCAAAATGCCAAAACGCGTTACTTTTGATGCAGCCAAATGCAACTATTCCTGGAGCAAAATTGACAATTATGACGCTTACTTAACCTACCAGAAGTCGATTCGGGAAAAATTACATCAGAAGCATCTTGCAAAATGTGCACTTGAATGGGAATTTGCGTGCTGGCTCCGAGAAAAAGAGAAGCACATCTGAGTGTAGAGCACAGGGAATCCATTTCCCTGTGCCCTATTTTTACCCCACCCGCCATGCTACACTATCCTCTGAAAGGAGTAGATGCGTATGGATAAGACTACTGCATGGATGCTGCGGCGGGACGGCACGGCGTTCCCCTGTCAATGGCACTACTATGGAAAAGCCGACCCGGCGGAGGTGGAGGAGACCCTCTACGCCGCCGAATGGCTGTATGATGCTACCCAAAGCGAGGAAACCCGGCGGCGGTGCCTGGACCTGATTGCCGCCTACGGTGTGGCGCTGCGGTCCAACCGCAATCTGGTGCGGAACCTGCTGCTGGCCATCCGGGAGCGGCCCTATATTTTCCTCAGCCGTGCTTTTGTGGAGCGGCACACCGGGGAGCTTTTCTATGTGGACCCGGCCCGGCTGCCGGAGCTGAACGCCGCCGTGAACCGGGCGCTGAACAGCGAATTTCTCCGGGTGCGTCTGGGCGGACTGTATGACACCGTACCTGGAAACCGGGATCTCTATTTTCGAGTGTCCGGGGCGGATTTTAACTGGCTGTCGCTGATCCGGGCGTTTGCCGAGGCCCATGCCGCCGAAGCCGACACCGTCACCGTGCTGTGGGATCAGGAGAGCACCGGCCACAATGAATATCTGACGGACGAGGCCGGACACACACTGGATCATATCCCCCTGCAAGAAATCGTGCAGTGACCGCATTTTCTTCCAGCCCCAATAAAACGCATACGGCGGCAGGTGATATACCTGCTGCCGCTGCTTATTTCTCCATCCATTTTTTGATGGTCTTGTTGGTATTGTGCCGCTGCACGTCACCCACCGCCGCCGCGATGTTGGCGTCCCGCCGGGCCTTCTCCGCAATGGAGTTCTGACGATCCAGCAGGTCGTTCTGCTCCATGGCCAGGGCGTTGGCCTGCTGCTGCTCCTGCAGGCGCATTTCCTCCAGCGCCCGCTGCTGGCTCTTATCGAAGTACTCTATAGCCTGGCGCACATCGTAGTCCGAGGTGGAGATCATGTCATAGATGTACTGCAGGGCATCCACCCGCCGGTACTGAGCCGGAACAATGCGGGTCTCCCCGTAGAGCGCCGCCAGTTCCTTCTTTGCTTGGGCCAACTCCTGCTCCTCTTTTCTGATTTGTGCTTGATGCTCCGCTTCCCATGCGCTGCGGGCGGCCTGATATCGGGGCAGGAGCACGGAGTCATATTCCTCCTTTGCCTTGGTGTACGCTTCGTCAAACTCCTGTTGCTGCCGGTTTGTGGCCATACGGGCGGCCGTGCACTGCTGTTGGTATTCGGCGGAATTGCGGATTCTCTCGATGGTTGCTGCCTTTTGCTTGCGGTAAAGAGCGAAGTAATACACAGGCACCCAGACAAACAGCGTCAGTGCAAACATCCAGACGAGAAAAGCACTGTTGCTGAAGGTGGAGAGGGCCAGCGTGATCCCGGTAGGCCCCAGCATCAGCAGCCAGTTGACCTTGCAGCCGTGCCGGATAGGCGGCTCGGTGTAATGGGCCTCCTGCCGCACCGGCGGCCGGGGCGCCGGTGCGGCGTAGGTCTCCGCCCGCTCCTCCGGCAGAAACTGCTCCAGCACCTGGATCTGCGTTTCCAGCTCCAGCGCCTGCTTGATGACTTCCACTTGCTTTTCGTGTTCCATAGTGTTTTCTCCTTTTCGTTTGATATGGACAGGATAGCGCACTTCATACGCCTTTTTCGCCCTACGGCCAGTACCGCCGAAGCAGACGCTCCATATTTTCCCGCCCCACCGGGTTCATTGTGTGAATACGGACAGGCAGAAATTGCCTGGTTTCTGCCAGCCAGTCCAAAAGTTTGATCCCATCGCCGCCATCGCAGGCGTAGTCGCCCAGATCGTGGTCGCAATCCACCAGCGTGATGGGTTCGATCGCACGGTGGATCAGGCGTTTTGCCTCGTTGACACTCCGGCACCATACAAAGCCCTCCGGCGCCGGGCGCATGTCATCCAGCCAGATTTTCATGGTTCCTCCCGGGACGATTCATTTTTGGGAAGAATACCAATATCTGCGAGTGCTTTCTTATTATAACAGTTCCGAAACCATGCGATGCTGTTCTCCAACATTGTTTGCTGCTGCGCCAGGCAGTAGGCGTTCAGCAGATATTCAATGTTGCAATCGCCCTTGAGAAAGTCGCTGATGGGTTTCAGCAGTTTGTGGATGCCCTTCAGCGGCCCTCGGTAGTATTCCAGATTCAAATAATTGTTGAGAGGATGATCGTGAAACACAAACGGTATGGCCTCTCCCGGGTCGCCCGACACGGTGTATCCACTGCAGGTCATGTCGCTGGCATCGCCTTTGGCACGCATTCTTGCCAGTGTGCGGTCCAGGTTGCTGAGCCATTTGTCTGAGTATCCCGAAACGGGCAGCTCCCGCCGAAGGGTTTCAGCGTCCCAGGTGCAGAGGTCGGTCAGCACAAAGGGCTCGTCGGGCCATCTGTGAGAACACACGATGTCCCCGGCGTGAAATGGGGTAGGAAAGTCGAACCACATCCCCTCAAAAGCAATGGACAGATCCAAGTCACGGTCGTTAAACTCTCTGCAATCCAGCTGGCACACCTCTCCCTGCAGGGTCAGGATGCAATAATCATCCCACGTCAAATACTCACCCGGATCCATGGGGCGCTTGATAATGCGAAGGTTGAATGTGTTTTCTCGAATACCTGCGTACTGGCAGTCGGACAGGCAGTGCTCAAAATCACTGAACGGGCCGAACTCCATATCTCCGCATAATTCGCCCCGCCGGGACAGCTCACAGACATAGACGCAGCCATCCGGCTCCTTGAAGCGCCGCAGATCCCGCTCCTGCAGGTCAATATAGTCCCGCAGAAACTGGTGAAAATCCGGAATGGCCTCCAGATGCAGCCGCCCCGCCATAGCGCAGTTCGGCATGGTGTCGATGATCTCCCGCCATGCGGCGATTTTTTCATTCAGTGTGGCAGACTTGCACCAATACACCAGAAAAGCCGCCTCCGGCGTGGTAAATGAATAGTTAAGCTTTTGCAGGTGCTCCCGCATATCACGGGAATCAATAAAACGATAAATGTCCAACTTCTTTTCCTCCTGTTCATTCTGCCTGCCCCGGCAGTGTCGACTGCCGAAGCAGGCAATTAATTTGCATGATCTCACCGTCCTGATTGAAGAGACAGGTGCCTATCCGACGGCTGTGCTCTGCCGCATTGAGCGGTTCCTTGCGGATCTCCATCTTGCAGCAGCTCACAGCCTGCGCCGCATGTATTGCGGCGGCAAGACAATCCTTGTAACTGCGATACACACCACCCGAATCGGTTTCTTCCGCCGCTGGTAATTTGTATTGATAGACGCAGCTGCCTGCCGCCTGAAACTGCCCCAACATTTTCTCCTGCAGTTCGATGTAGGCAGCTACCCGCTCCCGGATATCCCAAGCGTAGTCCCAAGGACAACTCGGCACATCCCCGACTATTTCCTGCCATGCGGCAATTTTTTCATTCAGTGTGGCGGCCTTACAGTACCAGATCAGGAACATTTTTTCCTCTGTACTGAATCGGTATTGAATTTCCACCAGGTATCGCCGGATGTCGGCGGAGTCTATAAATCTGAAAATGTCCATCTCGCTCACCCTCTACAGGTACTCCATCCAGCGGATTTGCCGGATGCCCAGTTGCTTTTTCCTTGCGTAGCACAGCGCCCGCCAGGTTCCGCTATGGATCCGGGAATGCTCATCGTAGACGGCGATCAGGCGGCTGCTGCGGTCAATCATATACCGGTCCCGGGCCGCCAAAGCGGCCATCCGCCGTACCGGTTCCACACAAAGAATGCGGTCAGATGCCGCTATAGTTTGCCGATAGGAATTCTCTGTTACATCGGCGTTATAGCCCGGAAAGGGCAGAATCGCCATCAGCGTCAGCGGCAGATTCTTACGCAGCCGCAGCACAATCTCCGCCGCCCAAGCGTCCACTCCCAGCGCACCGCCGTAGAGAAATGTCGTATAGCTGTCGGCAATGGCCTGCAAAATTTCGCTCTCTAACGCACGAAGCATTTTGGCAGCGGCGGGATCACCGGTGTTGCTGCCCCAGGGAAAAAATTGGGGGCGATGCCCCGTAAAGCAGCAGGTTTTCTCTGGCTGTATGTCCAATGCTCATCCCTCCTGTTCCTTCTGAATACTGCGATAGTGCCGGCTTCCGTCCGCCTTGAGCGACAGTTGCATCTCATCGGGCAGCGAAAAGGCATGGCGAATCCGGATATCAATTCCCGGTGTGCAGAGCGAGGGATGTAGGTAGACGACGGCTTTTCCGTGCCGCAGCTCTACCCGCCCACGGGGAAAGTAGTTGTAGGGCATCCCGCCGGTAAGGGAATGCGGAAGCGTTTTCCAAAATCGCCTATGATTGTTGCCGACCGTATCGGTTTCGTCACCGGAAACGGGAAAGCACAGCAGTTCTCCGTCCACATACCAGAACAGCCCTCGTTTCGCAGTCACCCATCCATCACCTCCGCTTATCAGGATAGAGCATCATGTGGGCCTTTTTCGGTTCACCCAGGCAAAAAGAAAGCCGGTATACACCGGCTTTTCTGAAACACATTTGTACTCTTTTTCGATGGTCGTCATTTCTAACGGTAGATAAGCTCGTTTGAAACGATTTCCATTGCAGTGTTTCGAAGATTGTTCATTTTCTGCACCCAAAGCATCTGGTTTTCTGCTTTGAGGACCTCCGTTACGCCTTCCTTTTCGGCAAGCAGCTTTACAAGCTGAGAAAACATTGCTTCTGCCTGCTCGTTGAGGTCTGCAAGGTAATCGTTCAGCTTGCCGATGGTCAGCAGGTTGGCATAGCGTACACGGTGATGCTCCTTGAGATAGCGGAGGTGCCGCTGTCCCCATATTCCGATTGGCTGATCTTCCTCCGGCTCATCATCTCCGACAACCAGGTAACGGTGTGTTCATCTGTGATGTATTTTTCCGTAATCAAGTCCTCCACTCTGTAATCTTGAATCTTTTGGTTTTGGCATTTGCCACTTTGATAAGCACCTCGTCCACGGCATCGGTGTATTTACCCTCCGAAATAAACCGATTACGAAGATTGTTCAGGAACTCAATCATTAGTCGCCATTCTTCAGTTGTAAGCGCAAGGTAATACTTCTGCCTCAACAGCCAGACCTCCCTTGATTTTTCTATAATCATTATAGCAAGGCTGACAGCGGTAATCGAATGTACGGATATAAGAAAATTACCGAGAAAAGTCCGTAGTGGACTGATCTCGGTAAATTCCCTTGCCATTGCTGCGCCTGATAACTAAGCTCTTTTAATACTTCGTTATCAGCTCGTAGCTTTTTACAGCTCGTTTTTTCTCCCATTGCCGATTTAGCTGCGGTGATAATTTGATTTACTGCCTTATCAACGAAAACCGAACTTTTTGGAGTGTTTATCATTTTATAAGCTATCTTACACGAAATTCAGCGGGTCAACGCGCGTGCCGTTCTGGTAGACCTCAAAGTGGAGGTGGTTGCCCGTGGACTGACCTGTGGAGCCGACATAGCCGACGATCTGGCCCTTTTCCACATATTCGCCTGCGGAAACCGCAAGCGAGCTGCAATGCGCGTAGCGCGTGGAATATGTACCGTTGTGCCAGATGAGCACGTTATTGCCCCAGGACCAGTGGTACTCCGCAGAGATGACCTGGCCGGATTCCGCCGCGTAAATGGGGGTACCGTACGGAACGCCGATGTCCACACCGCCGTGCGGCGAGCCACTGAACATGCCGCCGAAATACTGTGTGATGCTGCCGTAGCCGTAGCCCGCAAGCGGCCAACTGAATGAAAGGTCGCCGGTGTTCAAAACATCGCTCGTGTTACCCGAGCCGGAAGACGTGTTGCCGCTGCCGGAGTTGTTGTTCGCGGCATTCTGGTTCGCTTCTGCCTGACGGCGTGCTTCCTCTTCCTTTTCAGCCTGCGCGTTTCGGTCTGCGATAAGCTGGTCAAGCTGCGAAACGTAATCTTCCTTCGCCGCTTCGGCCGCCGCCAAATCGCTTTCCGTCTCGCTGCTCTGGGTATTCAGCTCGTCGATGAGCTTCTGGTTTTCTTCCTCGAGCGCCTGCAATTCTTCCTGCTTTTTTTCAAGGTCTTTCTTCTGGTCGGCAAGCTCCTCTTTTTCTTTGTTGAGCTCATCGCGCTGATCCTGCGTCTGAATGCGGTAAAGGCGGATTTTCTCCATCAGCTCGCGGTCGTGCTTTGTGATGGTCTTCATCGCCTCGGAGCGCATGGAAAAATCGTAAAGGCTCGTGGAATCGAACAAAATTTGCAGCGTCGTCAGGTTGCCGCCAGAAGAATACAGCGAGCGCAAACGGACTTTCAATTCCGCAAATGTATCGGCATATTCCTCGTCCGCTTTTTTAATCTCGGCTTCGAGGTTCGTAATATTCGTATTGAGCTGCGTGATGTTCTGCACCGCAAGGTCGATGCTCGTCTGGTACGTCGTAATCTGCTCTTCGAGCGTTGCCTGATACGCTTCGGCTTCACTCGTCTGGTCGCGCAGCGAATCAAGCTTTTCGTTAAGGCGCTCGGCCTCGGCTTCATTTTCCGCCTGCTGCGATTTAATGGATTCAATCTGCTCATCGTATTCTGCCGTCGTGGTCGCAAAGACCGAGTTGGAGGAAATGAGCATCGTCACCGCCAGCACACCGGCCACAAAACGCAAGCTTTTTTTCTTCATCTTCATATCGATTAACTCCGTGTTTTCACAAAAATCAAGAGTCCTAAAAAACTCTACCCTTATAATATATTACAATTCAGTAACTTTTTCAAGGCTTTTTGAAATCTTTCTGTAATCAGACACGGAAAGTTTACATTTCAAAAGAAAAAAGGGAAGCACTTAGCTTCCTCAATTTTCTGTATTAGAAATATCAATTCAAAATTTCTTCCGCCGCGCCGACGCGCTGCACGTCGTCCCCGTCTTTAAAGCCCGGTGCGTCTGCAAAATCGAAGCCGAACGCATTCTTTTCCGGAAACAGTTCCAAAAGCGGGAACAGCACGAACGCGCGCTCCAAAATGCCGGGGTGCGGCACATTGAGCTCCTTTTCGCGCTGCGTGAAGCCCTCGTACAGCAAAACATCTAAGTCCATGCACCGTGCACCGTGGTAAATTTCCCGCACGCGCCCCATCGCTGCCTCTATGCCGAGGCACGCGCCGAGCACCGCGCTTGGCGAAAGCTCCGTTTTCAGCAAAACACAAATATTCCAATAGTCCTGTTGCTCGTCCGGCACGTCAAACGGCGCGGTCTGCCACACGGAAGAAACATTTTCGACCTCCGTTTTCGGCAAATGCGAAAGCGCCGCGAGCGCTGCGCACAGATTTTCCCGGCGGTCGCCTAAATTTGTGCCGAGCCCCAAGACGACGCGCTTCATGCACGGCTCCTTGTCATTTCGACCGAGACGTAATCGAACACCGCGTTGATAGGCGCTTCCGGCTTTTTCAGCTCCACCGTCACGCTCTGCACCTTCGGGTAGTTCTCCAAAATCGCATCGCATACCACCTGCGCCGCGCGCTCAATGAGGTCATATTTCTGCGCCGTGAACACCGCGTTTACCGTTTTGCGTACGGCGGCATAGTTCACCGTCTCGTTGAGGTCATCTGTCTGCGCCGCGCGGGAAATGTCCGCCTGCATCGCAATGTCTAAAATAAACTTCTGGCCGTTTTCCTTTTCCTCCGGGTTCATGCCGTGGTAAGCGAATATCTCAAGGCCCTTAATGCGTATTGTTTCCATTTTATACTCACTTTCTGAATTGCTTTATCGCGTCCGCTACGCGCGCCGCCTGCACCGCTTCAAACGTATCGTGCGCGCGCACCATGTCTGCTCCGAACAGCACCGATGCCGTATGTGCCGCCACCGTGCCCGCCATGCGGTCTTCAAACGGCGGGTTGCCGCAAACAGCACCGATAACGCGTTTTCTCGACGCCGCCATCAAAAGTGCCGTACCCGGCACGCGGATTTTCTCCGGGTTTGCGATAAGCGCGAAATTTTCCTCATTTGTCTTGCCAAAGCCGATGCCCGGATCGAAGCAAAGGCGATTTTTATTGACGCCATACTGTTCCGCTTCCGCCGTTTTCTTCTCGAAAAATGCCCGAACGCGTTCCAAAATGTCGCCGCCCGCGCCGTTCAGGTCATCCGGATCGCCGGGGTGCATCACGATGCAGCCGCAGTCGGTGTTTTCCACCGCGCGCCACATTTCCGGTGCAAAACCCGTCACGTCGTTGATGATATGTGCGCCGGCGTTGAGGGCTTTTTCCGCCACCTCGGGGTAAAACGTGTCGATGGAAATGGCAAGATTCGTCTTCTCCGCAACTGCCTTCACCACGTTTTCAATGCGCGCCCATTCTTCTTCGGGCGAGATACGCACGCTGCCCGGGCGGGTGGACTGCCCGCCGATGTCCACAATGTCTACGCCCTGCGCTTCCATCTCTACCGCGTGGCGCACCGCTTTTTCGGGGTCAAAATACTTGCCGCCGTCGGAAAACGAATCCGGCGTCACGTTCAAAATGCCCATCACATAGGTTCTGTTCAGCGGAAAGCGTTTTCCCGCCGCGTAAAATTCCGTCATATCGGTCTCCTTACTTTGCAAGCAGCAGCATGACCTCGTTGCGGGTCTTCGCTTCCGTGCGCATGCAGCCGCGCAAGGCAGAGGTCTGCGTCAAAGCGCCCGCCGCACGCGCGCCGCGCATCGTCATGCACAAGTGCTCCGCTTCAATGAACACCGCCACGCCGCGCGGGTTCAGGTTTTCTTCGATAAAGTCCGCAATCTGCGCCGTCAGACGCTCCTGCACCTGCGGACGCCGCGCAAAGCAATCGACAATACGGGCAAATTTGGAAAGCCCGATGATCTTGCCGTCGCGCGGGATATACGCAATATGACACTTGCCGATGAACGGCAGCAAATGGTGCTCACATACGGAGTAAAGCGGAATGTCCCGCACAAAAACGAGCTCGTCGTGCTCGCCCTCTTCGTGGAAAATTTTGAGATGCTGCTTCGGGTCGGATTTTAACCCCGAGAAAATCTCCGCATACATGCGTGCCACACGGTTCGGCGTTTCCTGCAGGCCCTCGCGCTCCGGGTCTTCTCCGACAGCCAGCAGAATTTCCCGCACCGCTTTTTCGATTCGTTCCAGATCCATAAATGAACACCCTTTCCCTCATGTTTCTCGTTTCCGTCATTATAGCACAGAAGCTGAGAAAAAGAAACGGCCCGCAGCGAAATTTGCCGCAAACCGTGCTTTCTTCAAAACAGATCGAGCATGTTGTCTAAATATATTTCTTCCCGCACGCGCAGCCGGTATTCCGGCTTTGTCATGTAGTAAAGCAGAAATTCCAAAATGAGCGCACTGCCGAGTCCCCTGCCTTCAATTTTAAAATTCGTGAAGCCCATCGGCAGATATACGTTCTGTATATCTTCAACACCGATAAAACCCGGGTTCTCCATCGCCTTTGAAAAGCGGTAGCCCTCCTTTGCGTTCGGCGCGGTGCAGATGTGCTCCGGTCCGTCTATGCCGAGGTTTTTGCGGCTCACCGCTTCATAACACGCTTTGCGGTCTTTGCAGCCGAAAGAGCAGCACTCGTTGCAGAGAAACTCCGCCTTGTCCTTCAGCGCCTGCGGCAGCGCGTTCAGCTTTTCAACTTGTTTATTCAGCCGAAAATCCGGCACGACAAACCGAAAATCTTCGCGTTCAAGCTCCTGTTTAAAGTCTTCAAAGTCCGTCAGCACCTTCGTCGTAGACGAAACAAAATACAGCCCCGGGTACGTCTTTTTTAAATAGTCTAACAGTAAATCGGAATGCACGATCACGCCGTTTTGCGGGCTTTCGCTTTCCGAAAACAGCTTACACAGCGTGTTGCACTTCGGGTCGGATAAATGCTTTTTCTCCAACAAAGAATTGCTGAACGTCAGCCGCGCGGAGATGTTATATTCCCGCATGAGCAAGAGTACCGCGCGCGGGTCGTGCTCGCCGTCACCGAGGCGCCCGCCGCCCCAAAGGCAGTCCGCCGGCGCGCCGTAAACAGACGCGATCTCGCACCACTCGTAAAAATATTCTCTGTGCGCTCCGTACAGCGGCAAAAACACACTGTACAGCTCGAAAAATTCAAATAAGCCGGGCAAATGATAGTACGCTGTCACGTTTCCCTCCGATTTAATCCCCGTACGGGTCGGCAATGGCTTCCGAAAGCTCCGTGCCGTCCTCCGCCACCTGCCGCACCGTCACGCGGTCGCCTTTTTCTATGCCGTCCGCCGCACAGGTCACGGCATATTCGGACAGGAACGTCGTCTCCTTCGCGTTGCCGTCCACGTAAATCACGCTGTACGGCGTGAAATTTTTGCCGCGCACCATCAGCATATCGTTCTGCACATACGCCGTGTTCACGGTGATGTCCCGCGTGCCGAAGCGCATGTCGGTCTCCTCAAACGGCTGCTCGCCGTGGTACACCACACGGTCGCCGTACAGCATGTCGTATTGCAGCGTGCGCAGCTCCGTTTCGTATGCACCGCGCCACGGGTTTAACTGGTGGAATTTCGTCAGTGTGCCTACGTTGATGTCTAAAAGCTCCAAAACACGGGACGAAAGCTGATACGCCTTCACGTTTTTATCCGCGCCCCCCACGCCGCAGTTGCTCCAAATGACGTACTCCGTCTCGAACAAGCCGCCCGCAGACAGGTCCAGCATATCCTTGCTGATCTCCAACGACGGCATGTGGTCGCCGTACAGCACCAAAACGGTCGGCTCCTCCCACGTCGTCAGCACATCGGTCAGCGTGCGCAGAAATTCATCCACCTCGTGAATCTGCGTCGCGTAATATTCCATTTGTCCGCGCAAAGCGGGGTCTTCTATGCCGGAAAGCACTTTGATATCCGCCGTCTCGCTCTCCACCGGGTACGCGCCGTGCGGCTGCACCGAAATGGTGTAAATAAGGTCGCGCTCCTCCGTTTCGGAAAGCGCCCGCACAATCTCTTTTGTCAGAATCTTATCCTTCGCCCAGCCGATTTCGTTTGTCTCTACGTGGTTCATATATTCAAGCGTCGTGAATGAATCGAACCCGAGCTTCGGGAACACGATGTTGCGGTCATAGAACGTCGCCGTGTTATTGTGAATGACGTGCGACGCGAGCCCAAGTTTTTTTAAGTCATACGCGATGGACTCGCACGGCGTTTCCTGCAAAATCGTCTTGTACGGATATTCGCCCGTGCCGAAGTCCTGCACATTCATCTGCGTGATGACCTCAAATTCCGTGTTCGCCGTGCCCGCACCGACAGACGGCGCGGTGAAATACCCGCTGGGGCATGTCTCCTTCAGCTCTTCAAAATACGGCACCGGGTTTTCGGAGAACGTCACGTCTTTTAAGCGGTTCACGTCGAAAAACGACTCCAGCTGCAAAAAGATGATGTTCGGCACGTCCTCGGGCGCTTTGTCCTTTGTGCGCAGCACCTCCGCTGCAATGGCGCGCACGCGGCGGGCGGAGTAATCCTCCGGCCGGTCGATGCCCGTGTCAACGAGACTGCGCGTAAACGTGTACGCAAAGCCGTAATCCTCTGTCAAACGGATAACATCCGTATATGTATTCTCACCGAAGCCTAAGGACGTCGGCAGATACGGAACGACAATGCACGCGCCAAGGAGTATCACGCTCACTGCTGTGTTAAAGAGCCGGTGCACCGGGCTTTTCGGGCACTTTTTAAAGAGCATCACAAGCCCCGCAAGCAGCAAAATCACCGCAATAACAAGCAAAACAAACGCCGGTACGCTCATGTAAATGCCGATAAACGACCAATCGAGCTGCAAAATCGCAAAATCAATGGCGGAAAGCGGCGAAACGCGGTAGCTTAACACATACAAATTCGCAATGCCGAGCCCAAGCCACACCGTGCCGATCAAAATGCCGAAAAACCACCGCCGCTTGGAAAACAGGCACAGCGAAAGGAAAAACGTCAAAATCAGCACGTTTTCCAAAAACGCCAGCGGGTGCGATTCGAGCAGCACAAAAACAGCGGAAAGGCTCTGCCTGTCCATCAGCTCTATGACGATATTCAAAAATAATCCGCCGAGAAAGCACCCCAAAATCCCCCGAATGCGCGTTCCCTTTTCAAACAATCCGTACAGCGTATGTAAAAACCGCCTGATGTCCTCCACCCCCGGTCTCCTGCTCGCAGTTTCTCAGAACTGCGTATTCAGCATGATTATAAGACCGAAAATGAATTTTTTCAAGCGGTTTCAACTTAGTATTTTCTTAAAATTTTTGGGGCCGCATTTTACGTTTCACACGCCTTTGCAGCCTGAATTTCTTTCACATCCACGCCACATGGGGCAATGTTCTCCGTATACGTCTCATAACAGCCCCCGTTTCTGCGATTTTACGCGAACTGTGCGTTATACAAATGCCGGTAGAATGTGTCGCCCTGCATCAAGCTTTCATGCGTGCCGCGCTCCACAATCTCGCCGTCGCGCACAACTAAGATCATATCCGCATTGCGAATGGTCGATAAGCGGTGCGCAATGACAAAGCAGGTCTTGTCCGCCATCAGCGTACGCATGGCCTTTTGTATGCGCAGCTCCGTACGCGTATCGACGTTTGAGGTCGCCTCGTCCAGAATGAGCAGGGACGACTCCAGCAGCATCGCGCGTGCAATGGTCATCAGCTGCTTTTGTCCCTTTGAGATATTCGCGCCGTCGTCCTCGAGCACCGTTTCGTAACCGGCCGGCAGCGTCCGGATGTAGTCATGGATGCCGCACGCCTTGCACACGCGCTCCACGTCTTCGCGCGTCGCCTTTTCGCTGCCGTAGGCGATGTTTTCATACACCGTACCCGTAAAAAGCCATGTGTCCTGCAAGACCATGGAGTAATTGAGGCGCAAACTGCGGCGCGTCAGATCTTTGATTGGCTTATGGTCAAGCGTAATCTCGCCGCTGTCCACATCGTAAAAGCGCATCAGCAAATTGATGATGGTCGTTTTGCCTGCGCCCGTCGGACCCACAATGGCCACAAGCGCGCCCTTCGGTACATGCAGCGAGAGATCTTTGATGATCTGTCTGTCTTTTGTGTAGCCGAAGTTCACGTGCGAAAGGTCTACGTCACCCTCAGCTTCGGTGAGGCCTTCGGCATCCGGACTGTCCGCGACCTCGGGCTCTTCATCCAGTAAACGGAACACGCGCTCCGCCGCCGAAAACGCCGACTGCAATTCGCCGATGATGTTCGCGATTTCGTTGATCGGCCCGCTGAACTTGCGGGAGTACAGCACAAAGCTCGAAATGTTGCCAATAGAGATTGACCCGCCCAAAAACAGCAGTGCGCCGAAAAAGCTGACGAGTGAAAGCGAAAGGTTGTTGACGAAGTTGACGGACGGTCCCACCATGCTGCCGTAATAATCGGCGCGGTAGTACGCGTCCACGGTCTCGTCGTTCTGTTTATCGAGCTTCTTAATGGTGTTTTCTTCTTGGCTATACGCGCGCAGCGTCTTCTGCCCGCTGATCATTTCCTCCACAAAGCCGTTCAACTCGCCCAGCTTTGCAGAGCGCTTGCGGAACAGCGGCCGCGTAAAGCCCGTGATCTTCTTCGTCATGAACATTGAAAGCGGCACAGTGAAAACAAACACCAGCACAAGCGTCGGCGAAATGGAAAGCATCATGATGAGCGCGCCGATGACTGTGACGGCGCTCGCGAACACCTGCACCATATCATTCGTAAGCGAGGTGTTGATGGTGTCGATGTCATACGAAATACGGCTCAAAATGTCGCCCGTCTGGTGTGTATCGAAGTATCCGACCGGCAGCTCGCTCAGCTTTTGGAACACATCGTGCCGCATCGTGTTCACCACGCGGCGGCTGATGACGATCATAAGGCGCGTCAGCGCATACGAAAGTGCTGCGGATATCGCGTACATCACAATCATCAAAACACCGTAGCAGCCCACCTTTTCAAAATTGACTTTGCCGCGGCCGAGCTCCATCGCATCTACCGCAAGACCCGAAATGTATGGCCCAGCCAGTGACAGCAAATTGCCGCCGACCGTCAGTAAAATCGCCCCGAGCATCAAAAATTTGTAGCGCATCAAATATGGCAAAAGGCGCGACAGCACCGCCTTTTTTTTCATTTTGGGCTTTTCGTGTTTTTCCGTTTGCACGGTTTCCGGCCTTTTCATGCGTGCACCTCCTTTGCGAGTCCCTCGCCGATCTGCGACTCCCCGATCTCGCGGTAAAGCGGACAGGTCTCCATCAATTCTTCGTGCGTACCCATGCCGATGACATTGCCGTTTTCGAGCACCATGATTTTTTCCGCATGCATGATGGAGCTGATGCGCTGCGCAATGATGATCTTTGTCGCGTCCGCACAATGCAGGCGAATTTCTTCACGCAGCTTCGAGTCCGTCTTGTAATCGAGCGCGCTCGAGGAGTCGTCCAACAGCAAAATGTCCGGGTCGCCCGCCAACGCGCGCGCAAGCAACAGTCTCTGTTTCTGCCCACCCGAAAGGTTCGCGCCCTTAATGGCGACCGGCGCGTCCAGGCCGCCCTGTTCTTCAATAAATTCCAGCGCCTGTGCGCGTCGTGCCGCTTCCAAAAGCTGTTCGTCCGTCAGGTTTCGCCCTAAGCGGATATTCTCGCGTATCGTGTCCTTAAACAGCGTGTCGTTTTGGAACACCACGCCGAACTTCGCGCGTAAATCGGACGTCGCGTAGTCGCGGATATCCACGCCGTCTATTTTCACGGAGCCCTCCGAAACGTCGTAGTAACGCATGAGTAAACGAATAATCGTCGATTTACCCGCGCCTGTCGCGCCGATGATGCCGAGCGTCTCGCCGCGCTTTAACGCAAAATCGATGTTCCGCACCGCAAAGCTGCCGCGCGCATAGCGGAACGTCACGTGGTCAAACTCCACGTGCGGCGCGTCCTTCGGCAAAAAGCTGAAGCGCGGCTCAGTCTCGAAAAGCTCCACCGGCGTATCCAGCACCTCCAATACACGCGCAGAGGAAGCCGATGCGCGTGAAAGCATCATGAAAATGCGGTTAATCGCCATCAAAGCGTTCAAAACGATGGTGTATAAATTCATAAACGCGATAATCTTGCCGATCTCGGAGGTGCCGTTGTTTACGCGCACCGCGCCCACCGTGATGACCGCCACAATGCCGAGATTCAGCAAAAGGCTCATCACCGGATTGATGAGCGCCATGGTACTCTCTGCCGTGCGTTCCTTTTCGGTGAGGTCGTCGTTCACCTTCTTAAACCGCGCACGCTCATAGTCCGATTTGGAAAGCGCCTTGATGACGCGCACGCCCACGGCGTTTTCACGCACCACGCGCAGCATGGAATCGGAAGCCTTCTGCACAATCTTAAAAAGCTTCGCACCTTTTCGCGAGACGTAAAATACAATTACGCCCACGATGGGTAAGGATGCCACCATAATGAGCGTCAGCATCGGATCCATCGTCAAGGATACGATGATGCCGCCAAAAAGCAGCAGCGGCGCACGGATGCCGATGCGCTGGATCATGCCAATCGTCTGGTGCAAAACGTATGTATCGCTCGTCATACGCGAAATCAGTGATGGGATCGTGAATGCATCGACCCTGCTATCCGAAAGATACGAGATCTTTTGGAACAGGTCATGCCGAATCTGCCGCGTGCAGTCGCGCGCCACAGCGGACGCCATGCGGTTCGCCGTGATGTTGCCGCCCCACGCAATAAGCGAGCACACGATCATCAATCCACCCCACAGGCATACCGGACGAATTTCTTTCAGCGGGATCAGATCGTCAATGATATACGACAAAATCCACGGAATCGCGAGCTCCACAAGCGTGCCGACCGCCTTAAAGCTGATGCCCACGCCCATGCGCGGCAAAAACGGTTTTAAATACACCGCCAGTCTTTTCAAATTACATGCCCTCTTTCCCCTAAGAAGCCCTCAATAGTTGTATTTGCAACTATTATAGCGTATCCCGCACAACTTTTCAATATAATCATAAAATATTTTGGTAAATTTAAGCCTTTACTTGACAAAAAGCCCTCCCGTGGTATAATGGATAAAATTTGTCGTTTGCGAAAACGAAGGAGGGAATTCCATGATCCACACAGATTTTGACCCGGAGAAAACAGCCGTCATTGAGCCGAGCGAATTCTATCACCCGATGGAAAATATGCCGGAGGCACTCATCGGCGTGTTCTCCCGCCCGCTTACGGAGAAATACGCGGCGGAATTTCACGGCGAAGTCATCATGCAATATCAGGACTGCAACGGTGGAGAACCGGTCTATCGCTGCACTGCGCCGAACGGCACCGCGTTTGCGCTGATGTGCATGCGCGTCGGCGCGCCGTCTGCCTGCGGCATCATGGAAGAGATGATCCCCCACGGCGTGAAAAAGTTTTTGATGCTCGGCTCCTGCGGCGCACTCGATCACGCTATCACCGCCGGGCACATTCTGGTGCCTTACGCCGCCGTGCGCGATGAAGGCACAAGCTACCACTACGCTCCGCCCGCCGAGGAAGCCGTACTCGAGCCTGCCTGTGTAGATGCCGTCTGCCAAGCGCTCGAAGACATGGACGTCCCCTATGCCCGCGTGAAAACGTGGACGACCGATGCGTTTTTTCGCGAGACGCGCGGCAAGGTTGAAAAGCGTTTAAAACAAGGCTGCTCCGTCGTCGAGATGGAATGTGCCGCCATGGCGACCGTCGCGGCGTTCCGAAACGTCAAATTCGCCCAGTTCATGTGGGCGGCAGATTCCCTTTCCGGCGAAAAATGGGACGCCCGCAACTTAAATAAGCTCGGCACGGATGCCGGCGAGATCTACATGGAAGCCGCCATCCGCACCTTAGAGTACCTGTAAATATACAAAAAAGTTAAGAAAACCTGAATTCTCCCCGCACAGACTGGAAATGTGCGGGGAGTTGTATTATACTATATAAAATGATAAAATGGGTTTTATGGGAAAGTCGCAAGTCCGTTCCGCAGAGTCGGAATTTCAGTACGATTGAGTCAAGAAAGGAACATGAATATGAACGTAAAACATGAAGAATTGACCGTCCGCGCCTTATATGATCTCAGCTATACCGCGGCGCGCCCGCTGCTTGAAGCCTGCACCTACCCGTGGGAGGCGCTGCCGAAGATCGGCGAGTTCATTAAAGCGCTCGGCAAAACACTTTCGCCCGAGGAATACGAGCAGCGCGGCGAAGACGTGTGGGTCGCAAAAAGCGCCAAGCTTTACCCGAACGTCTACATTGCAGGCCCCACTATCATCGGGCCGGAGACCGAGGTGCGCCCCGGCGCATTTATCCGCGGCAACGCGCTCATCGGCGCAGGCTGCGTCGTCGGCAATTCCACCGAGGTGAAAAACGCCATCCTGTTCGACGGCGCGCAGGCCCCGCACTATAACTACATCGGCGATTCCGTCATGGGTCATAAGGCCCACACCGGCGCGGGCGCCGTCACGTCGAACTTAAAGCAGGATCACTCGAACGTCACCGTCTTAAAGGACGGCGAACGCGTAGAGACCGGCATGCGCAAATTCGGCGCCATGCTGGGCGACCACGCCGAAATCGGCTGCGGCAGCGTTTTGAATCCCGGCACGGTCGTCGGCAAAAACGCACGCGTCTATCCGCTTTCCATGGTGCGCGGCTTCGTGCCCGCGAACCACATCTATAAAAAGGCCGGTGAGGTCGCCGAAATTCACGACTGATCTTCGCCGTAAAGAAAAGAGGTCTTTATGGAGCTTTTAAAGCAACTCATCACGCGCATACTCGGCTCCGGGCTGCTTTCCACCGCCCTTGTGCTCGCGCGTGCCGTCACCGTCCTGATGGTTTTGTACGTTATCTGGCGCTGCTATACCTCGTTTAAAAAGGGACAGCGCCGCAAAGACCCGGTCGTCATGCTGGAGGATGCCGCCACCGGCGCGCATTTCCCCGTTTTGTACTGGGAGAATTCCATTGGGCGCAGCCGCAGCTGCGATATTCAAATACCCGATAATTCCGTTTCGCGCGACCATGCCGTTTTAATGCGCCGCGAAGAGGGCTGGTTCGTGTGCGATACCGGCTCCCACGCCGGCACACGCGTGCGCAATAAACAGATTACAGAGCCCACGCTCGTGCAGATCGGCGACAAAATCCGCATGGGCTCCACCACGCTCACGCTGCGTAACGCGTCCGACGTACCGCAGAAAAAGCGCAGCATGTTCACCGGCTTTTCCAAAGAGGCGGCGTCCCCCTTTAAGCTGATGCTCGTCGTCACGCTCGTTCAGATGTCGCTCACCTTGCAGCTGATGATCGGCACAGGCGAATTCCGCCTCTACCCCGCCGCACCGTTCGTGATTCTGTTCACGGCAAGCTGGGTGCTGTACTTTTTCTCCCGCCGCATCTTAAAGCGCGTCAGCTTTGAGATTGAAACCGTTGGGCTGCTCCTCAGCAGCATCGGCATCCTGCTCCTCAGCGGTGAGGGGCTCGACACCGTTAAAATGCAGATTGCCGCGTTCGGCATCGGCATTGTGCTTTTCTGCTTCCTTGTTTGGTTCATGAGCGACCTCGAGCGCGTCATGAAGCTGCGGCTCTACATCGCCATCGGCGCCATTTTGCTGTTTGTTGCAAACCTTGTGCTCGGCAAAGACGTCAACGGCTCCCGCAACTGGATCTTCATCGGGCCGTTCAGCTTCCAGCCCTCGGAGTTCATCAAAATCGCATTCGTGTTCGTCGGCGCGTCTACGCTCGACCATTTGCAGACGAAAAAGAACATCACGGAGTTCATCGTGTTCGCCGCCATTTGCCTCGCATTCCTGTTCCTCATGCGCGATTTCGGTACGGCGCTCATCTTCTTCGCCTGCTTCCTCATCATCGCGTTCATGCGCTCCGGCAGCTTCCGCACCATTTTCCTCATCCTCGCGGCAGCGTGCTTCGGCGTGTTCCTCATTTTGCAGTTTAAACCCTACGTTGCCCAGCGCTTCTCGGGCTGGATGCACGTGTGGGAGCACACACAGGACAGCCTCGGCTACCAGCAGGTGCGCACCATGACGTATATCGCAAGCGGCGGCCTCTTCGGTCTCGGCCTCGGTAACGGCAACTTAAAATACGTCGCCGCCGGCGACAGCGACCTCGTGTTCGGTATGCTGTGCGAGGAACAGGGCCTTTTAATGGGCATGGCGGTGCTGTTCGCGCTCGTCCTCTTTATCCTCTACGCCCGCAGCGATGTCACACGCAGTCGCTCCACGTTCTACGCCATCGCGGCGTGCGCCGTCTCGGGCATGCTGCTCTTTCAGGCCGCGCTCAATGTCTTCGGCCCCACGGATGTTCTGCCGCTCACCGGCGTCACGCTGCCGTTCATCAGCGCAGGCGGCTCCAGTATGATTTCCGTCTGGGGGCTTCTGGCATTCCTCAAAGCGTCCGATGAACGCACCTACGCTGCCCGCCGTGCGGGAAGACACCCGAAAGGCGAGGCCGACGAAGACACGATTTCCTTCACCCCGCCGCGCTACTCCCCGAATGACCCGCCCACGCCGCAGCCCCGCGTGAATACCCGCGCCGAAAACACGGCCCCGCGTTCCCGCGGCGCATACCGCGTCCATATTTCCGAAGAAAACCTCTCGCCGGGTCAGTCCCGCACACGCAGAAAGGATGGTGACCGCCGATGAAAACGACCGGCTTTCGCTCTTTTGTCCTTTACATTTTGCTGTTCGCCTTCTGCGGCGGCTTCGTCTGGTTCCTCATCAACCTCGCGTTAAACGGCTCCACATGGGCCACGCAGCCGTATAACGGTCACATTTACGGCGATGACACCGCCGTTTCCGCCGGTACCATCACAGACCGCAGCGGCATGGTGCTCGCCAAAACGGAGGACGGCTCCCGCGTTTACGCCGAAAGTGAAGACATTCGCCGCGCGCTGCTCCACACTGTGGGCGATTCCAGCGGCTACATTGGCACCGCCGTGCAGGCCGTGCACCGCTCGCAGCTCGTGGGCTATAATCCCATCACGGGACTTGCGCGCACCGTGCTTTCGGACCTCGGCAACAACCTCGTTTTAACGGTAGATGCCAACGCCAGCGCCGCCGCGTACAACGCCTTCAACGGCCGCAACGGCTCCGCGTTTGTCTATAACTATAAGACCGGCGAGGTACTTGTCAAGGTCAGCGCTCCCACATACGACCCCATGAACGTCCCGGAGGACCTCAACGACAACGAAGAATACAACGGCGTTTTCCTCGACCACACGCTTTCCTCCACCTACACGCCGGGCTCCATCTTTAAGCTCGTCACAGCGGCTGCCGCCATGGAGTACCTGCCCGATTGGGACACCCGCACCTATACCTGCGAAGAAGAAATGGACATCGGCTCCGGCAAGGTGACGTGTCTCAATTACCACGGCGAGCTGAACCTCGAGCAGGCGCTCGGCTATTCCTGCAACCTCTACTTTGCGCAGCTTGCGGAGGACATCGGCGCGGAAAATCTCAAAAAGAAAGCCGAAGAAATGGGCTTCGGTAAAAACTTCTCGTTTGATTCCGTCACCACCGACAAAAGCAGTACCAATTTGAGCAGCTCCACCAGCGCCATAGACCTCGCGTGGAGCTCCGTCGGTCAGGCGGATGTCATGGCAAACCCGTACCACATGGCGCTTTTGATGGGCGCCATCGCAAACGGCGGCTCCACACCGGAGCCATACCTCACGGGCGGCAAAAGCCGCACGAGCTACACCTTAACGGACAGCTCCACTGCCGCTTCTCTCCACAGCATGATGCGCAACAACGTCGTCAATTACTACGGCGAGTATCTTTTCGACGGTTATTCGCTGTGTGCCAAAACCGGCACCGCCGAGCTCGACGATAAAAACCCGAACTGCTGGATCGTCGGTTTCTCGGAGGACGAAAGCACCCCGTATGCGTTCGCCGTGTGCGTGCAGGAGGGCACCTCCGGACTCTATACCGCCGGTGAAGTCGTCTCCGCCGCACTCAACGCCATTACAGGGAATTGATCTTCCGTAAACCACAGCGAAGCGACGAATAAAGTTTCGTCCACCTTTTCAAAGGTGGTGGTTTCCAAAGGCAACGCCTTTGGTCGTCGTTCGCAAACGGCGAGACCTTTTTACCTATCAAAAATCAGGAAGATAGGCAGAATAGTCCGGTGGACTGTTCTGCCGCAAGGAACCCTATTAAGGGGTTCCTTGAAAAACTCGCCACAGCGAATTCTTCGAAATAAAGCAACGCCGCACCCTCGATTTTTCATTGAGAGTGCGGCGTTGCTTTATGCCTTCGTATAAAATTCAAGCTCCCTCTGACCGAGAAAAAAGTGAGATACTGCGCACCCTCAATCACAACCGGGAACACTTACGGCAGCAAAACCAAAAGCCGACAAAATGCAACGAACCCCGAGGGGTTACCTCGGGGCTCGTTGCTTGAAAAAGGAGATTTATGAAAAAGACTCGTACTCTAAATTAAATCAACCCGCGCTGTATTCGGAAAGCTTCAGTTCCACGGTTGCGGACTGTTGCGTCGAAGAGCGGTACACCTGAAGTGTCACCGTATCGCCCGGCTTCTTGCTGAGGATTGCGGAACGCAATGTGGATTCACTGTCCAGCTGCTGGCCGTCAATAGCGGTAATCACGTCGCCCACCTGCAAGCCGGAAGCCTGTGCCTCACTCGAATTGAGTTGTGCCACATACTCGCCCTGCGGCAAGCCGTAGAAGCGGCCCGTCATGCTGTCGATGAACTGACCGGAAATACCGAGAACAGCTCTGTCCTTCACATAACCGTACTGGATGAGATCGGAGATAATCGGCTGTGCCGTATCGATCGGAATCGCAAATCCAAGGCCCTCATAGCCCGTAGCGGAAATTTTCGCGGAGTTGATGCCAACGACCTGACCATACTCGTTGATGAGCGCGCCGCCGGAGTTACCGGGGTTGATCGCCGCATCGGTCTGGATGTATTCCATCGTGTAGCCGGTCGTGCTGTTGGCAATCGCGCGGTTCAAAGCGGAAACGTAACCGATTGTTACGCTGGAGCTCAGCTCGTGGCCGCCCGGGTTACCGATGGCCATGACCTTATCCGCAACACGCAGATCTTCGGAAGAACCAAATTCCGCAGCCGTCAAGCCCGTCGCATCAATCTTTACGACCGCAAGGTCCGTCACAGTATCACTGCCGACAAGCTGTGCTTCATACGTCTCACCGTCGGAGGTCATAACCTTCAGGGAAGTCGCACCCTCCACAACATGCGCATTCGTGATGATGTAGCCATCTTCACTCATGATGATGCCGGAGCCTTCGCTCGCCGGGGAAACGCTGCTGTCCGACGTATCGGTCTGCATAAAGCCGTAATTCTGTGTCACCTGATAATTCTGGATACACACGACAGACGGTGTAAGCTTTGCGGCAATGTCCTGGTCGCTCATCGCGGAAACCGTGCCGTCGCTGCTCGTGCTCGCGTTCGAGCTCGTGTCTCCGTTCACCACGCGCGAGATCGTAAACGCAGCATTGCTGCTCGCTTCGGAAGACTGCACATTGATGACGCCGTTTTGAATCATCGCGACGAATACGCCAAGCGACGCTGCCGAGGTGACCGCACAGCAAAGCACAACAGCTAAAAGCTTCAAGCCGAATTTCGAGCCGTGCTTTTTAGGCTTCGGCTGTTTTTGCGGCTGATGCACCGGCACACCGTAATACACAGGCTGTCCGTTTGGCTGCACCGGCGCGTTCTGCTGCGGAGCGCTCTGTGCGTTCCACGTATATGCGGGGGTGTTGTTCGTCGAATACTGTGCGTTATGATAGGTGCCGTAGGCGTTTGTGCTGTTTACAGCGTTATTAGCGGAAGTATTGGTGTTCACCGGTTCAGACCCACTGTTCGGGTCAAAACCATTTTGGAATTTCTCATGATTGTCACTCATGGTTCCTTACTCCTTTCACATAATACCATATTCCAAACGGTTTTTCAACCTTTTTTCTTTCCGTTCGGATTATCTATATTATTTCGGAGTTCTGTGAAGTTCATGTGAAGTGCAGTGAACAATTTCATGAAAAAAGCAAGAAATCTCTGTCACACAAAAACAACGAAAGCCACCGGTGCGTGTTCCGGCGGCTTTCCTTATACGCTGATTTTATTTTGTCGTCAGATGCGCACTTTTCAGCGCCTTGCGAATCAAAGCGGAGAGCGGCACGGAAATGATGATGGCGAGAATCGCGTTCACCGTGCTCGAAGCCGCTTTCGTCGCAAGCGCAATCGCCGCAGCCTCCGGCGCACTGCCCGCAAGCACCGTCGTAATGTAGGACTTTGCGAGATACAGCACAATGTATGTCAGGCTGCCGCAGATGCCCGCCACAATGCTGCGCGGTACGGTAATGGTAAAGTCTTCCTCCAGCATGTTGCCGGTGATTTTACCCTTGTGCGCGATGAGGCCGCAAACCGCAGCCAGCAGGAACTTAAATACAAACGTAAACGGAGCCGAAGCGATGTACGCCGGGTTCGTCAGGTCGTAGAGCATCGCGCCGATGCCGGAAGCCAGACCGCCTCCGATCGGGCCCATCACAAAGCCCGCAAGCAGGCAAAACGCGTTGCCGAGGTGAATACGGGAAATATCGCCCACCGGCACCGGAATCGGGAAGCTCAGGTAGTTGGAAACGAACACCAGCGCGCCCAAAAGGCCCACGGTGACAATCTTGTAGATGGAATTCTTGTTTTTCATTTTGATTACCCCTTTGCTTTGGGGCGCGACTGCACCGTTCGTGCGCCGTGCCTTGAAGATTGCACCCAGTATAGCACCGCGCTGGTATTATCGCAATGTCCAGATTTAATATAATTTTTAAGGTCAGATGATTTTTTCACACCCCAAAAAGCCCACCCCGGTTGCATTTTCGTCAAAAAAGCGGTATACTGGCGGTGCGAAAAGTGTCGTTCGCTTTTCGATTATCTATAATATGAAGAAGGGATATTCATGGCAAAAGTAAAAGCCGTTATTTTTGATATGGACGGAACCGTGGCCAATACGCTCACTTCCATCGCCGGATTCGGCAACGCCGCGCTTGAAGCGCACCGCTTAAAAACGTTCCCCGTAGACCGCTACCGCACATTCGTCGGTAATGGCGCAGATATTCTCATGCGCCGCATGCTCACTGCCGCTAAGGGCACATACACCGAAGAAGATGTAAAAGCCCTGCGCAAAACGTATGACGCTTTATATGAAAGTGATCCCACAAAAGACGTAAAGCCCTACCCCGGCATCGTAGAGCTGCTCCAAAAAATGCGTGAAAACAACGTCAAAGCCGCCGTGCTCTCCAACAAACCCGATAACATGACGTGCTATATCGCCGAAAAGCTGTTCACCGGGCTTTTTGATGTCGTCCACGGACAAAGGGAAGGCGTACCGAAAAAACCGGATCCCAGCGCCGCACTTTTATTGTGCGAAGAATTAGGCGTCACCCCCGCCGAATGCCTGTACGTCGGCGACAGCGGCGTTGATATGCAGACCGGGCAGAACGCCGGCCTCTTCACCGCCGGCGTCACCTGGGGCTTCAGGGACGAAAAAGAGCTTGAAGAAAACGGCGCCGATACCCTCGTCCATAACGCAGAGGAGTTGGAAAACCTTATCCTCTAAGCTAACGGCAATGGCGATTAAAAGTCTTTCGTCAAGTTTTCTTCAGAAAACTTTTTGCCTAAATATAATTTATCCTCTCCAGACTGCGTCCGGAGAGGATTTCTTCTTTTATTGCGCTTTGCTGTTTAGCTCCCGATATGTCCCAAGAATTAGCACCACCGAAACCACAAACGTCAAAATGTCTGAAACCGGCATCGAGTATAAAACGCCGTCCAAGCCGAACCAAATCGGCAGCAGGATGGCAAAGCCCACGCCGAACACCACCTCGCGCAACATGGAAAGCACCGTCGAGCTCAGCGCCTTGCCAAGTGCCTGCAAGAAAATAAAGCACGCCTTGTTCACGCACGCCGGAATCATCATACACAGGTAAATGCGGAACGCCTTCACCGCAAACTCCGTGTAAAATGCGCTTTCATTTGCCGCGCCAAACAGCGAAATGAGCTGTTGCGGGAAAAACTCCACCAAAATCAGCGCCACGGCGCCCACCGCTGCTTCCGAGATTAGCAGCATCGTAAACAGCTTATTTACGCGCCTAAATTTCTCCGCACCCATGTTGAAGCCCACGATCGGTATGCACCCCGCCGCCATACCGACAACGATCGAGATCACAATCTGAAAGAACTTCATCACAATGCCGACCACTGCCATCGGGATCTGTGCGTACTGCGCCTGCCCGAAAACCGGGTCCAGTGCGCCGTATTTGCGCAGCATGTTGTTGATGGCCGCCATTGCCGCCACAAGGCTGATCTGTGAGAGGAAGCTTGTCATACCAAGCGACAAAATGCGCCTGCAAAGCCCGCCGCTCAGCTTAAAATCTCCCTTTCCCGGGCGAATCACACGCATATTGCACAAATACCAGATTGCAAGCACCGCCGTCACAATCTGCCCCAGCACCGTCGCAACCGCCGCGCCCATCATACCCCAGCGGCACACGAAAATGAACACCGGGTCTAAGATCGTGTTCAATATCGCGCCCGCCAGCGTCGATGCCATCGCAAATTTCGGGCTGCCGTCCGCGCGGATAATTGGGTTCAGCGCCTGTCCGAACATATAAAACGGCACGCCGAGCGCAATATAGAAGAAGTACTCCTTCGCATAACGAAACGTCTCCACGTTCACACGCCCGCCAAACATCGTTAAAATCGGTTCTGCCAAAAGCAAATACACAGCCGTCAAAGCCGCGCTTGCAAGCAAAACCAGTACCACGGCGTTGCCTACGCTCTTCTTCGCCGTTTTCCCATCCTTTTTACCGAGGTTGATACTCACATACGCGCAGCAGCCGTCGCCGACCATTACCGCGATTGCGAGCGCCGCCACGGTCAGCGGAAACACAACGGTGTTCGCCGCGTTGCCGTAAGAACCGAGGTAGTCCGCGTTTGCAATGAAGATCTGGTCAACAATGTTATACAGCGCGCCGACCAGAAGCGAAATGATACACGGCACTGCATAACCGCGCATCAGCTTGCCCACACGCTCCGTGCCCAAAAATATGTTGGTGTTTTCTTCCATACCTTTACTCCCTGATATAAATCTAAATCACAAAGCAGCGAAATACGCCGCCCGAAAATCCGGACTTACGCATCTCGCTGCTCGATTTTGAAACCTATAAACTTGTATGCCGTCAGTTCAAGTAGTCGCCCACCGGAGCGGAATTGTACTGCTTAATAATTTTGATCACAATTGAGCCGTCCGTTTCCTTATGCTCCTCTACGATTTTATACTTTGTGTGGCTGCGTTCCAGCCCGCTCTTGTAATTCGCAACTTCCTCCTGTACTGCGCGCATGGCGTAATCCTTTACCACACCCTCTTTAAGCTGGAAATGCAACGTTTGACAGATACACGCAGACTGAATTCGTTTCATAATTTCACCATTCCTTATCAAAATAAATGCGGCGCATATACGCAAACCGGATTTACGCACATACGCCACACGTTTTCTATTATTTTACTCTTTTGAAAATACTTTTTCAAAGGCAGTTTTCGCAAAATTTTCCGGCTCACAGATTGGACACTTTGCACAAGCGTCACACGTCTGCTTCTTCGCCCCGCACACGTGCCGCCGTCTGTATTCCGTTGGCAGTTCGCCGTAGGCCTCCTTAAACGCCGCCGTAAATCGGCTCTGGCTCTCATACCCCACGGCCTGCGCCACGGACGCAATGTCGTTCTGCGTTTTCAGCAGCAGCCCCGCCGCAAGCTCCATGCGGTGCTGCTTCATGTGCGCCGCAATCGTCATGCCGTACACTTTTTTGAACACCGTTTTCAGCGTCGTGGTGTTCATAAGGAACTCTCTTGACAGCGTTTCTATCGTGATGCGCTCGCTGATGTGTTCAATCAGGTAATTGTGCACGTTCCGAATGATCTCCTCCTGCGAAGCCTGAAAGTCCACTTCCTTTTCCGGACACGTGATCTCCATCACCTGCTCCACAATCTCGTGCAAAAGCCCGATCTGCTCGGTGTCCGACGCCTTATAGTAGACTTCCTTGCCATCGCGGCGGCTCATGATAAGCCCACTGTCTAAAAGCGACTTCAAATGGTGCGAAACTGCCGGACTCGACATATCCATCATCGCTGCAATGTTGATAACACATTCTTCCCGGTGACTTAAAAGCCAGAAAATGCGCACACGCACCGGGTCGCTCAGCTGCTTGAACACATCCGCCACGGCCGAAAAACGCTCCGTATTCATCAATTCTCTATGCAGCGCTTCGTCGTGCTTGTGCCTGCCGTGGTCGTGCGGCAATGCAAAATCCGCCATAAAAAGCCCTCCGTTTATCCGTTTCGGAAATCCCGTTCGCCCGTTTGGAAGCAGCACCCGAAAACCCCTTGATTTTTTATTCCGGCCCCAGTATACTACAACTGTAACGATTAAGCAAGTATTTAATCGTTAGCACCACATTTCAAAACAAAATGATTTTTTACGGAGGTTTTTCCCATGAAAAAAACGTACAGCATCGAAGTTGACTGCGCAAATTGTGCCAACCTGATGGAAGAGGCAACCAAGAAAACCGCAGGCGTTGCAAATGCGACCGTAAACTTCATGACCCAGAAGATGATCGTTGAGTTTGAAGACGGTCAGGACGCTAAAGCTGTCATGAAGAATGTCCTCAAGGCCTGCAAGAAGGTTGAGCCGGACTGCGAAATCGAGCTTTAATTTACTTCGGTCTACCCGTATAGTCAGAAAAAATGACCGGCTCCGCTTTCTCGGTACAGTCGGTCTTTTTCACACGGTAATGTGTCATCTAACTGCTATATAAAACCACAAGAGGTATCCTCATGAAAAAGAAACAAAAGATTACGCTGTACCGCATCATCATCACCGCCGTGATGCTGGTCGTGTTACAGTTCTTACCTATCACGGGCATTCCGCGCCTTATCGCGTACCTCGCCGCCTATCTCGTCATCGGCTACGATATTTTGAGAAAAGCCGGCAAGGGCATCCTAAACGGCCGCGCGTTCGACGAAAACTTTTTGATGGCGCTCGCCACCCTCGGTGCGTTCTTCCTCGCCATTTGGACAAAGAGCGGCGATTATCTTGAAGGCATCGCCGTGATGCTGTTCTATCAGATCGGCGAGCTGTTCCAAAGCTACGCCGTCGGCAAAAGCCGCAAAAACATCTCCGCGCTGATGGACATCCGCCCGGACTACGCCAACATTGAAAAAGACGGCAAGTTAGAACAGGTCGATCCCGACGAAGTCGCGGTCGGCAGCATCATCGTCGTGCAGCCGGGCGAAAAAGTCCCGCTCGACGGCGTGGTCGAAAGCGGCAACGCAAGCCTTAATACCAGCGCGCTCACCGGCGAAAGCCTCCCGCGCGATGTCAAAGAGGGCGATGAGATCATCAGCGGCTGCATCAATTTAAACGGTGTTCTGAAAATCCGCACCACAAAGGAATTCGGCGAGTCCACCGTTTCCAAAATCCTCGACCTCGTCGAAAACGCCAGTTCCCGCAAGTCCCGTTCGGAAGCGTTCATCTCCCGCTTCGCTAAAATTTATACCCCGGCGGTCTGCATTTCCGCTGTACTGCTCGGCATCGCCGTGCCGCTCCTGCGCATGGCGTTCGGCATGGATGCCGCTTGGGTCGATTGGATCTACCGCGCGCTGACCTTCCTCGTTGTCAGCTGCCCGTGCGCACTTGTCATTTCCATCCCGCTCAGCTTCTTTGCGGGCATCGGCGGCGCAAGCCATGAGGGCGTGCTCATCAAGGGCTCCAACTATCTTGAAGCCCTCTCCGATGCAAAAATCGTCGTGTTCGATAAAACCGGCACGCTCACGCAGGGCGTGTTTGAGGTCACTGCCGTCCACCACAACACGATGGACGAAGCAAAGCTGCTCGAGTACGCCGCGCTCGCCGAGTGCGCCTCCTCCCACCCCATCAGCAAAAGTTTGCAGAAAGCCTACGGCAAAGAGATCGACCGCAGCCGCGTAACGGACATTGAAGAAGTCAGCGGCAAGGGCATCACCGCCAAGGTCGACGGGCACGAGGTCCTCGCCGGCAACGCAAAGCTCATGGCGCTGCACAATATTCCATATAACGACTGCCACAGCGTCGGCACCATCATTCACATGTCAATCGACGGCGAATATGCCGGTCACATCGTTATCTCCGATGTCATCAAGCCCCATTCCAAGGAAGCCATTCAGAAGCTGAAGCACGCCGGTGTTGAAAAAACCGTCATGCTCACAGGCGATGCCAAGCGTGTGGCTGATCAGGTCGCCAAAGAGCTTGGTATCGACGAAGTTCGCAGCGAGCTGCTCCCGGGCGATAAGGTCAACGAAGTCGAAAAGCTCATTCAGAATAAGCCGAAGAAAGCAAACCTCGCGTTCGTCGGCGACGGCATCAACGATGCGCCGGTGCTCACCCGTGCCGATATCGGCATCGCCATGGGCGCCATGGGCAGCGATGCCGCCATCGAAGCCGCAGACGTTGTCCTCATGGACGATGACCCGATGCAGATTGCAAAGGCCATCAAAATTTCCCGCAAGTGCATCGGCATCGTCAAGCAGAACATCGTGTTCTCGCTCATCATCAAGTTCGGCTGTCTCGCGCTCACCGCGTTCGGTCTTGCGAACATGTGGGCAGCCATCTTTGCGGATGTCGGTGTCATGATTATCGCGGTTCTCAACGCCATCCGCGCTTTGAAGTACAAAGAATAAAAGATAACATACCATACCAAAACGCCCTCCCGCTGCGGTTTTTCCGTAAGCGAGAGGGCGTTTTTCGTTTTTCTGTTTCAGCTTTTAATCTTTGTACAGATTGCCCGTGTACCAATCCACCATGCCGTTTTGCACAGCGTCCTCAAAGTAGTCGGGCCAGTAGTCCGGCGCTTTGCCGGAGGGATACCAAATGTCCGGGTACAACGCGTTTTCGTTCTCCGTGATTTTTGAGGTGTCCACGGTCGCATCTTCGCCGTCACGCACCTTGCGCGCCACGATCACCGTGCGGAAACCCTCATATTCATACGAGCATGTTGAAAGCATCACCGTTTTGTCGTTTTCGTTCAGGTCAACGCCGGTGTTCACCGTGCTGCGTTTCATCACGTCGTAGTAAAACTGCATCTTGTCTTCCGCAGAGTCAAAATCGCCGCGCAGATAGTTGAACAGCTCCCCTTGGTTATCGTATGTATTCGTCTTGAATACCGAAACGATCTTCCATTCCGCCGCTTCCTTTTCGGTGTCATAGCGGAATACCGGACAGCTTTTCACGGTCTTGGCACTGCCAAAACCGATCACCTGCCAAAACATTCTGCCGTCCTGCATGCTGTGCCCGTGCAAAACCTGATTATCGGAGTCCACCGTGCACATACCGTCCAAAAAGATGCTGCCGTACTTCGTGCTTTCCTTTTTGTAGTTGCGGTAAAGGTAATACTGTGGGTCGTCTGCAGGCGGCGTCAGCACCGGAAAATTGATATCCGTGCCGTCCAGCTGCACCCAGCCCGTAATGTCGCTGTTCACACTTTGCAGCTTCAAAACAGCCTCGCGACGGCGCTCCAGCTCTGCCATGCGTTCGCTGTCCGCCGTGTCGTCTTCGGAAGAAACCGGGGCCACGCTTTCCGTGTCGCCCGCTTCGGAGTAGATTTTCTGAATCTCACCTACGTTTTTATCCGTCACATACGGGTTCACAATGAGCTCAATTACAAGCACCGCCGCCGAAACGACAAAAATCACCGAAAACAGCGTGATGAGCACCGGGAACAGAATTCTCCGCTTTCTCGGCTGCATACTTTCTTCGTCTTCATAGACCGCCACGCGCCGCATATGCTCCGGCTCGCGGTATTTGCGCCGCACGCGTTACGCCTCGTCCACCGGCAAACCGGCAAGGTAGCGGCGCACCATATCGAGTGCTTTGGAGGCCGCGCAGTGGCGGTGCCATTCGCGGGATTTCAGTCTGCCCATCGGCTGGCGCTTTGCTACCCACGTGTTCTTGCCGTCACTCAACGCAATGTACACAAGGCCCACCGGCTTTTCTTCTGTGCCGCCGTCCGGGCCCGCAATGCCCGTGATACCCACGCCGATGTCTGCACCGCTCTCACGCACAATGCCTTCCGCCATCGCGCGCGCCGTCTGTTCGCTCACTGCGCCGTATGTCGCAAGCGTCTCGTGCGGTACGCCGAGCAAACGCTCCTTCACGCAGTTTGCATACGTCACACAGCCCGTCTCAAACACGGCGGAGGAACCCGGAATATCCGTAATGCGCTTTGCAAGCATACCGCCCGTGCAGGATTCCGCCGTCGCAAGCTTCTTGCCCGCCTTTTTAAGCGCACTGACCACAAGCTCCTCCAACGTCTCCACGTCCACACCGTACACGAAGTTACCGATGCGCTTCTTCAATTCTTCCACCACCGGCACGCACATCGCGTCCGCTTCTTCTTTCGTTGCGGCCTTCGCCGTCACGCGCACGAACATCTCGCCTTCCTTGGCATATGGGGCCACAGTCGGGTTGCTCTGCTCCATCAGGTCTTCGATCATCTGTGCCACCGGCGCTTCGCCTCTGCCGTACACATGCACGCTGTGCGAAGCGATGACCGCGCTCTGGAATTTTTCAAGGTACGGCACGGCATAGTTGTGCAGCATCGGGGTCAATTCCGAAGGCGGGCCGGGCAGCATGATGACAATCTTGCCCTTGTCCGTCCGGAACGCGCAGCCGGGCGCAGTGCCGTTGTCGTTTTTCAGCGCGGTGCAGCTCTCCGGCAGCATCGCCTGCTTCATCTGGTTTTCAGTCATGCCGCCGTTTGCAAAGTAATCGAGCAAATGCTGGTAGCTCTGCTCGTGCAAAACGAGCTTCTTGCCCGCAGCCGCCGCCACGGTCTCTTTCGTCAGGTCGTCGCCCGTCGGCCCAAGGCCGCCCGTCGTGATGAGAATATCACTTCTGTCGAGCGCGTCGTAAACAGCCTTTTCCAGTCTGCCCACGTTGTCGCCGACTACGGCGGCGTAGAGCAGATCAATGCCGAGCGCCGAAAGCGCCTTTGCAACGATTGTTGTGTCCGTGTTCACGGTCTGGCCGAGCAAAAGCTCTGTACCTACCGATAATACTTCTGCCTGCATGGTAAAATTCCCCTTTCTTACAGATGACGGATCTCCGTCTTTTCAAGGCAATTTTTCAAAAGCTGTTCCACATCAAGCTTCTGTTCCGCAGCCTCCACCACATTTAAAGTGGGGCGGGTGCGCGGGTGCTTCGGCGTAAACACCGTGCAGCAGTCCTCATACGGCTCAATGGAAATATCATACGTGTCAATGCGGTGCGCAAGCGTCACGATTTCCGACTTGTCGCTGCCGATAAGCGGACGGAAAACCGGCATATTCGCCGCGGCGTCCGTGCAAGCGATGGCCTGTATCGTCTGGCTTGCCACCTGCCCAAGGCTCTCACCCGTGATGAGTGCGCTGCATTCGCGCTCGCGTGCAATGCGCTCGGCGGCACGCATCATAAAACGGCGCATAATCACGGTCGCAAGCTCCTCCGGGCAGTTGTCTCGAATTTGCTCCTGAATTTCGGTGAACGGCACGGTAATCATGTCCATTCTGCCCGCGTATTCGCCGACCTTCTTCAGCAGCGCCACCACCTTTTCATGTGCGCGCTCGCTCGTATACGGCGGGCTCGCAAAGTGAATGGCCGTCAGCTCCACGCCGCGCTTTGCCATCATCCACGCCGCCACCGGGCTGTCGAGGCCGCCGCTGATGAGAATGGCCGCCTTGCCGCCCGTACCCACCGGAATGCCGCCCGCGCCGGGCTTCGTCTCGCCGTGGATATACGCCGCTTTCTCTCGAATTTCCACGCGCACCGTGATCTCCGGGTTATGCACATCTACGGAAATGTGCGGGTTCGCGCGCAGCAGCGCCGCGCCCACCTCGCGGGAGATTTCCATGGAGCCGAGCGGGAACTTCTTGTCCGCACGCTTCGATTCCACCTTGAACGTCTTAAAGCCCGCGAGTGTGTCATTGAGGTATTCCGGCGCCATTTTTGTAATGGCGTCCATGTCCTTTTCACACACGCAAGCGCGCGCATAGCCGATGACGCCGAAAATCTTCGAGATGCGCTCTTCGGCTTCGTCAATGTCCGCGTCCTCGTCCTTCGGTTCAATGTAAATGGTGGACTGCATGGAGTACACCTCAAAGTTGCCCGCGCGCGCAATGCGGCGGCGAATGTTCTTTAACAGCCGGTCTTCAAACGTGCGGCGATTCAATCCCTTTAAGACGATCTCGCCGAGCTTGACCAGAATCACTTCCTGCATGACAAAATTCCTTTCCATCTATAAACTCACGCTTACGCGTGCGAGAGCGTTTGGAGGCCTTCTTTCAAGGCGTCCGCAAACGCGTCCATTTCTTCTGCTGTGTTTTCCGCCGAAAGGCTTACGCGCAGCGATGTTTCAACGCGCTCCTTCGGCAGCTGCATCGCGCTCAGAACGTGGCTCGGTTTTGCCTTGCCGCACGCGGAACCGCTTGAAACAAAAATGTTTCGCTCCGCCAAAAAGTGCAGCATCGTCTCCGCACGCACGCGCCCTGCCGAAAGATTCACAATATACGGCAGCGCGTTTTCGGGCGAGTTCAAAACGACCTCCGGCATCGCTTTCAGCCGTTCAATCAAATGCGCCTGCACCGCTTTTACGTGTGTGAGCGCCTCTTTTTCCGTCATCATGTGCTTCACCGCTTCGCCGAACGCACAAATTTGCGGCACGCCCTCGGTGCCGGGACGCAGATTTTTCTCTTGCCCGCCGCCGAAGCTGTGCGGCAAAATGCGTACGCCGCTTTTCACGTACAGCGCACCCACGCCCTTCGGCGCATGCACCTTGTGGCCCGAAACACTGATGAGGTCAACACCGAGCTTTTTCGGCTGGAGCGGAATTTTGCAGAAGCCCTGCACCGCGTCCGTGTGAAACAGCGCCGGGGCCTTTTTTCTCTTGATCATGCCCGCAATGTCTTTCAGCGGCAGCAAAACGCCTGTTTCGTTATTCACCGCCATTACGCTGACCAAAATCGTCTTCGCATCAATGGCCGCGTCAAGTTTCTCTTTCGGAATATTTCCGTCCGCCTCCGGCTGCACATACACAACCTCAAAGCCCTCTTTTTCAAGCTGTGCCATCGTATTGAGCACTGCCGGATGCTCGATCGCCGTCGTCACAATCTTGTTGCCCGCGCGCTTTTTCGCGTGCGCCGCACCCAAAATCGCAATGTTGTCGCTCTCTGTGCCGCCGGACGTGAAATAAATCTCCCCCGGCTGCGCCGAAAGTCTCTCGGCGATGATCTCCCGCGCCGCAGTCATCTCCTTTTCCGCCGCAAAGCCCTTGCTGTGCAGCGAAGAGGGGTTGCCGTAGCATTCCGTCATCATGTAAAGCGCCTTTTCCGCCGCCTCTTTTGAAACGCGCGTCGTCGCGCTGTTGTCCAAATAAATTTCCTGTGTCGTATCCATCATTATCCCTTACAGTTTTCGGTAGCCGGTCGAAAAATCGACCACATTTCTAAGCGGCTCACCCGCCAGAAAACGCTTTAAATTCTCCGCCATAATACGCACAATGCGGTCGTGCGTCTCCTGCAAATGGTATCCGCCGGAGATATGCGGTGTGATGACCGCGTTTTCCATCTTCCACAGCGGGTGATCTGCGGGCAGCGGCTCCGGATCGGTCACGTCCACGCCCGCGCCCGCAAGCTTTCCGTTTTCCAGCGCCGCGCACAGCGCATCTGTGTCGACGATCATCCCACGGCCGACGTTTAATAAAATCGCGCCGTCCTTCATCTTCGCCATGCGCTCTGCGTCAAACATACCCTTCGTTGCCGTCGTGCCCGGCAGCGTGATGGCCACGCAGTCCGCCTGTGGCAAATATTCGTCAAGCTTATCCGTGTGGATGAGCTCGTCCACAAAATCGGGCTTATCCGTGCCCGTGCGGCGCACGCCGATCACCCTTGCGCCCAGCGCTTTCGCACGCTTCGCAAATTCCCCACCGATGTCGCCGAGGCCGAGCACCAGCACCGTCGAGTTCCACGCCGAGCGCACCTGCCCGAGGTCGCACCACTTGCCCGTGCGCTGCACATCGCGGTACAAATGCAGCTTTTTTAAAAGTTCAAGCCACACCGCGACCATGTATTCCGAAATCGCAAGGCCATACGCGCCCGTTGCATTCGTCAAAACGGTCTCCTTCGGCAGACAGCCGTGGATATACCCGTCCACGCCCGCGCTGTTCGTCTGCAACCATTTGAGCTTATCGCCGGTCGAGATGAGCTTCGGGCTCACGTTGCCGAGGATTATATCCGCGTTCTGCACGTCCTCGCGCTCTGCCTTGCCCTCTTTATAAATAAACGTCTCCCCCGGCGCGGCGTCTTCGAGCCACACGCGCTGATAGGGCTTCGTCTCCATCGCAACTAAAATGTTCACAGTGTTTCTATCTCCTCTCTCCACACCGTATTGCACGCGTCGCTCGGCATACGGAAATCGCCGCGCGGCGAAAGCGTCACAGAGCCCACCTTCGGGCCGTCCGGCAGGCAGGAGCGCTTAAACTGCTGTTGGAAGAAGCGGCGGTAGAACGTTTTCAGCCACTTTTTAATGGTCTCGGCGTCATACTGCCCCGCAAAGGAGCGCAGCGCCATCGCAT
>ENA-ORTQ01000295-ORTQ01000295.1-human-gut-metagenome-genome-assembly--contig:-NODE-295-length-67318-cov-4.514904_pt1 | contig 67318 bp, 53 predicted proteins | sample MGYA00241912_ERZ509188 | MGnify/ENA primary metagenome ERZ509188 (study PRJEB26280, sample SAMEA2338849) | human gut metagenome | biome: human gut; feature: human-associated habitat; material: faeces...
AAAAGCCGGTGGCACAAGGTAGAGGAATAGGGGCTTGTAGCGGCTCTTCCTATCGCCGGATGTTAGCGACTGCTTTCTTCAGATTGGCTGTTCCTTTCCATACGTCAAGCAGGTGCAGGATGTATCCGCTTTCGCTTTTGCTGTTATTGACCGATAGCAGTTCCGCATAGATTTCCCGTTCTTCCCGGTTCAGCCCTTGCAGAAAGGGGATGTTGGTGGTTGTTACTTGCTGTCACAATTGGGGCTTTCAGTATCGAAAGTTGGGCGGGAGTCAGGTTGAAACTGGATTGTATTACGTTGGACAGAGCGATGAGGCAGCGTGCCGTCATATAAGGTTGCGTCAACTTCCCCCAAAAGAAACAGGGAGCGTCTTTTTTCTCTATTTCACTGTATTTGGCGAGGCATAGTTCGTCCTGGTCGGCAGCGCGTTGCAATGCAGACAGAGCGGCGTATTGATAAGAAATGGTATCAGCCATAGTTGGATAAATAGGTATTGGGTTGCTTATTGCCCCAATATAGAAATTTATTTCTTGCAAGAAAAGAAGTTGCGGGATTTACATTACTTCTGAGGGTATGTTTCACATTATAAGTTGAATAATTGAAGTTTGTAGAAGTAATATAACTACAATTCTTTATAATTTTGAACTATTCTTTATATATAAAAATATTATTCTTTATAACTAATATTAAATCATATTCTGCATTTAAATGTAAAATGATACCTTTGTTCGAGATTTGAATACCGTAATGACATAATTTAATTTATTAGATATACCATATGAGCCATTTGTGAAAATCGCTCCAATATTGTTTGTTTTGTTTGTGTTATCCCATTTTGAGTGTCAAGTGTGGCATCAGAATGGGATTTTTATTTTCTCAGATAGAACTCTTTAAAACTTTACATTGATCCAAAACTTGCCCGTCTTTTATGTTGAGCCGCTTTTATTTAAGAATAGACATATAACAAACAAAGAAGCCTTGTAAACATTACATTTACAAGGCTTCTTATGTGGACCAGCCTGGGCTTGAACCAGGGACCTCCAGATTATGAGTCTTTTTGTGGTGTATTTCATGGAATTGCATATTATATAAATATGCTGATTATCAGTGATTAATAGATTTTGCAGTTTGCAGGAAAATACGTACATTTGCAGTAGTTTTCGTGCGAAAAGGTCACCTAAAGGTCACCAAAACGAGCGGAATATCACCTATAAATAAGCGAATTATGGAGATTGAAAAGACAAAGAAGGTCACCGAAACGGCAAAGAAGGATGGAAAATCCAATGCAAGAGGAGAAAAATGCCTTGCCAAATTCACAGCTGCCAATGGCAATGTATATGGTTCATTGACTCTTGATATACGTAAAGCAGGAGACTATTCACAACCCCTTCCTGTGGCCGTGCGTGTTTGTCATGGTGGACAGAAAATCTTTCTCCGATTAGGGAAAACGTACACCATGGAAGAATGGTTAGCCCTGTGCGAATATGAGAAAAGTGGCCGTCGTATTCAATTGCCTGAGCGCAACGACATGAAGAACCTGATGGACAGAGTTGAACTTATGGCCAACCAGCTTATTTCGGAAAACAATTTCTCTCTTCGTAAGTTGCAAGACAGGTTTCAAGGCAAGAAAGATGATGACAGCACCATTATTACGGTGTGGGATTCCTACATTCAATCTAAGGCCAATGAAGGCAAGGCTGGTTCCGCTCGTTGTAGTAAGGATGTGCGCAATCGCTTTGTAAAAGATTTGGGAACGGATATGTCGTTTGCTGATATAAACCGTGACTTTATCTTGAAGTGGGTGAAAATCATGAAGAAAAATGAACTGAGCACCACAACCATTGCCATAGCACTTCGTAGTCTAAGGACAATTATCAATATGTGCATCGCCAACGGCTTGATGAAAGGCGATACCAAAGAAATGTTCAAAGATACAGGCTACAATAAGGCTCAAAGCCGCAAACATGAGTTTCTTGATGTGGCTACCATGCGCAGACTTTATGACTTCTGGAAAGCGAACGAGGCAAAAGATAAAGATGGCAACGAGCTATATTTGGGTAGAGAGAAACACGCAATATTCCGTGACCTCGGATTGTTCCTTTTTATGTACTTGGGTGATGGGCAAAACCTTGCCGACACGCTGCGTCTGACCTATGACGAGTTGTACTATGCCACTCATGGCAAGCAGTTGCGTTTTCTTCGCCACAAGACACGTGAACGAAATGAGAGTGCCAGCGAAGTGATATTCCCTGTCACGCCAGAGATACAGGAGATACTTAACCGATATGGCAATGCTCCAAAACTCGGGCGAAGGGTATTTCCCATAATGAGCGAGTTCATCACACCCGAACAGGAAATATGGGTTATCCAACGCTACAATAGATATATACGTGAGCACATGGCTAAAGTTGCAAAACTATTGAAGATGGAACAAATGCCATCACCAACTTGGGCAAGACACAGCTTTGCCACAAACCTCAATAACTCTGGCGTTGTACCTTATAAATATATAAGTGACAGCATGGGGCATAGTGGTGGCGGCGACATTACCTCCAATTATATCGGTGCTTATCCGCTTGAAAAGATGCTGGAGTACAATCATTATCTGCTCAATGAGAAGCCTAAAGGCATTACCCCTCTTGTAGATAAGAAAGCCCTGCTTGATATGTTGAAGGGTTTGAGCGAGGAGGAACGGATGGAGTTGATGGCTGGTTTGTCTGATACAGCCATTTACCGCAAGAATACCAAATGAATCACCGCAAAAACACCGATTGATTTGCCGCAAAAATACCGATTAAAACACCACAAAAACACCGATTTTATTGCGTAATTAACAGATATTCCGTACCTTTGCAACCAAAACAAAGAATATGAGCTATGAATTATTATAAAAGAACAGCTGATGCCCTGTTGAAAGATTTACTTGACGCATTTGGAGCAGTATTGATAGAAGGGCCAAAATGGTGCGGTAAAACTACTACTGCGTCCCAACTTGCAAATAGCATCTTAAGAATGCAAGACCCAAGTATGCGTGACGAGTATTTAGTCACTGCAAAAACCAAGCCTTCCATTCTGTTAAATGGAGATACGCCCCGTCTTATTGACGAGTGGCAGGATGCCCCAATGCTTTGGGATGCCGTGCGGACAACGGTGGATGACCGTCAAATCCCTGGGCAGTTTATACTCACAGGCTCTAATGCTGTAGATAAATCTCAAATACATCACTCTGGAGCAGGCCGCATCACCCGGTTGCGTATGTTGCCAATGAGTTTGTGGGAATCAAAAGAATCAACAGGAGAAGTCTCGTTAAAAGAACTTTTCAATAATCCAGATTATGACATTGATGGCAAGATGTCCAAGATGAGCATTGAAGATCTAATCTTTGCTGCATCACGAGGTGGATGGCCGGCTTCTTTATTGGCTCGTACCCCAAAGGCTCAATTGCTGGTGGCAAAGAACTATGTTCAAACCATTTGTTTAGACGATATTTCAGGTATTGACGGTAAGAGACGGGATGCCAAACTGACAAGCATGATACTTCGGGCGTATGCTCGTAATGTTTCGACGTTAGTCAAAAAGAAATCTCTTATAGATGATGTAATCTCTTCTGGTGAAGTGAGCTGCCACACAGATACATTTGATGATTATGTTTCTGCTTTGGAAAAGTTGTTTGTCATTCAAAACGTCAGTGCATGGTGCCCTGCCATTAGAAGTAAAACCGCTATCAGAAGTAGTGTGAAACGATGTTTCTGTGACCCATCTATTCCTATTGCTCTTTTGGGGTTATCTCCCGAAGCGTTAAGCATGCAACTCAAGACATTTGGATTTATCTTTGAACAGATGTGTATTCGTGACCTAAAGGCATACACCATAGATTTGAACAGCCACGTTTCTTACTATCATGATAGGTATGATTTAGAAGCAGACATTGTGCTGCATCTGGAAGACGGACGGTATGCCCTGATAGAATGCAAACTTGGTAGTCGTGAAATTGATGATGGTGCAAAGCATCTGCTTGAACTAAAAAGGCTAATACAGGAACATAACGAGACAGAGAAGCAGGTGCCTATTCGTGAGCCGGATTTACTAATTGTGATGACGGGTGGTACAATGGCATATACTCGCCCCGATGGGGTTAAAGTGATTCCATTGGCATGCCTCAAAGATTAACCATTTAGCGAAACTGTTTATATGGGTGTTAATATGAAGGAACTTCCACTTGACAAGCATCATCTTCAAGCGAAAATGAAGGAATGGCTTGATGCTAACCAAGAGACCTATTCCCAGTTCAAGGACAAAATTCAGTCTGCCTTGAAAGAATCATTGTGTGGAAAGAACTGTAAACTATCAGATGATGAAATGACTGCATTCCAAAGTACAATCTTGGAAATGTTGGATAATAAGGAAGACGGAACACTTGGCGAATTGACAGAACACTTCATTACATCTGTAAAAGACGGTAATGTGTTTGCTTGTTGTCTGTATTGCTATCTGGAATTGGACAACGGATTTGAAAAGATAGCAGATGCCATGACAGAGTTGGAATTACCTGATGATGCAAAATACGTCAAAAGTGGAATTAAAGCCTATTTACAGGACAAAAGACGTGAAACGCAAGAGGCTGTCAATAAGGATTTGAACTTGTTGAGTTTGCGCCGTTGGCACTACGAACATACAAAAGACTATCGGGAGTTCACAGACCTCTTTGCCAAGGCATGCGGAGGCGACATGACCTTTTTCATCAAAGGGATGTCTTACTTGACAGAGATATTATCACTCAATGGAATAAATGGCATTACCGAATTGTTGGAAAGCCTTTGCCCTGGGACTGATAGTTACAATAAAGCCCAATTCGCACACGATAACCAACAAGTCCATGAGAAACTGACAAACCTGTTCATTTCCACATTCAACCAAGAAGCTGTAAAACAGAAGTTGCTACACAATAACCCTTTTATGTGCAGTGCATTCTACTGGATGGTATTTGACGATGGCTTTGTTAAGATGGCTGATTTGTTTTCTAAAACGATGATGGGCGACAACCCTTCTATCTGGCAGAAAAGTTTTGGAGGACAATTCGTACGTTCTTTAATGTTGACCAGTCTTGAGAAAGCTGCCTACACAAAAGGCGCATGGAAAACTATGAGCAAGAATGGTGTGGCCAAAGATGTTGTCAGCTCCACCCTGCAAGAAGCAAAAGGAAGACGTGGGCGCAGGCAAGCCTGTGTCTTGATAGAAGAAATGCTCATGCCACCTCATGCAGAAATTCTTGTCAACGAAGTACGGAACATACTCACCGAATGGATGGAAACCAACGGTACAGACTCCATTCTTGCCTATCTCTTTGCTGCGTTGACCAATTGCAACTTGTTGAATGACTCATACAACTATCGTACTTTCCATACCGCCATATTAGAAAAGTTCCCCGACCTTGGTTTTAAGTTTGGCTTTGATTGGGCAGAAGCCCTTTATAATGCCATCATCAATGAACATGGTTACGATTACAATTTGAGCTTATCAGAAAAGGCTGTTCAGACTGGGAAAGAACAAACGAACCAAATAGGCATAAGGTTACGCACATTGCTTTCCCCGGATGTGTATTGACTCCATCTTAAAGTACCTTATTTGTTAAAGAAACCCTCTCTTTCGTTAAAAGCGCCTCGGCAGAAATCGTCATGATTTTTACCGGGGTGCTTTCTTTGTGTACCATTGTAATTTCGCAGCATAAACTTTTAAACAACATAGTATGCAAGGCAATTTTATAATGTTACAGAAGGACGACCTCAAACAGGTTGTTTCTGAATTGGTGGAAGAATTGGTAGGAAAGAAGACCCTGTCCGATTTGACACCGGAAGAGAGTGACGAGTATTATACACGCGACCAAGTATGTGACCGACTCCACATCACCTATACCACTTTGTGGCGTATGCAGAAAGAGGGAACGATTGTCGTTCACAAATTGGGTGGACGTAATCTTTACTCAAAAAAGGAGATTACCTCACTTGTAACATCAAAAGTACAAGGTACTGGTAATTGTGAATCAAAAGTCTAATCAGAAGAGGAACAATATGGATGAATTATACATTCGGGTAGGTACGATTATATATAAGGTCGTGCAACAGCCTTTAGCCGATGGAACAATGACCACTCGCAGAATACAATGGAGCTTTGGCACCATTAGGCAAGACTATGGCAGGGACAACATTCCTCCTATCGCTAAGTATAATGGTTTTTGCACGGTGCCGAGTCACACGAACTATCAAAAGGAGATTGCTGGCTTCTACAATCTTTATGAGCCGATAGACCATGTTCCGGCAGAAGGTGATTTCCCTGATATAGAGAAGTTGCTGCATCATATCTTTGAAGAACAATATGAGTTGGGCTTGGACTATATGCAGTTGCTCTACGTGCAGCCTACGCAGAAGTTGCCCATTCTCCTGTTGGTATCAGAGGAGCGCAATACAGGCAAGACCACTTTCTTGAACTTTCTGAAAAGCATCTTTCAGGACAATGCCACTTTTAACACTAATGAGGATTTCAGGAGCCAGTTCAATGCTGACTGGGCTGGCAAACTGCTCATTGTCGTGGACGAGGTGCTATTGAGCCGTAGAGAAGATTCTGAGCGGTTGAAGAACCTAAGCACAGCCCAAACCTATAAGGTGGAGGCCAAAGGTAAAGACAGACAGGAGGTAAACTTCTTTGCCAAGTTCGTGCTATGCTCCAATAACGAACTTTACCCTGTTATCATTGACCCAGAAGAAAATCGCTATTGGGTGCGTAAAATCCGTCCACTTGAAAGTGATGATACCAATTTCCTGCAAAAGCTAAAGAAACAGATACCTGCATTCCTCTATTATCTCCAGCACCGCACACTCGCCACCAACAAGGAAGGACGTATGTGGTTCCATCCTGCCCTCATCAGAACCGAGGCACTTGACCGCATTATCCAGTGCAATCGTAACCATGCGGAACTGGATATGGTGGAACTGATACGTGACATTATGGAAACGCAGCACGTTGACAAACTATCGTTCATCCCTCAGGACTTAATACCACTACTGACCATGAATGGTGTGAAGGTGGAGCAATGGCAGATACGCAAGGTTGTGAAAGATGTCTGGCGACTTACCCCTGCTCACAACGCACTGACCTATCTTGCCTATCAATGTGACTACACCAAGCCGGGGCGTGTTTCCTCAATTAGCAGAGTGGGACGTTTCTACACGGTGACCAAGGAGTTTATAGAATCTTTAGGCTTATAGTCCTTTGTTGAGTTGTTGAATTGTTGAGAATAACAGACTAATCTTTGGTACTCAAACAAATACAATTCAACAAGCACTCAACAAAAGGTGTAACTGGGCAAAAGAGAAAGCTATTTTTCTTTTCACCAGCAATAACTCTCAACAATTCATCATTTCAACAGCTAATCAACATCTATATGATTATACAAGAAATAAAGTCCATTCAGATATCCGATTTCCTCGCAAGCAAGGGATATGAACCGATAAACAGAAAAGAAAATAAATTGTGGTATTTGTCGCCACTGCATACTGAGCAGACAGCCTCGTTCAAGGTTGATTTGAATAAAAACGTATGGTACGACTTCGGACTGGGCAAAGGTGGCAACATCATTGATTTGGCAATGGAACTATACCAAACGCAAAACATTTCAGAAGTAATCCGCATGATGAGCCATTCAACTATCATATCAGTACAACCGACACAACAGGCTCCTTGCCAAGAATCCAGCCCGTTTGAAGATATTGAGGTAAGAGAATTGACACATCCTGCTCTGTTGAAATATCTTTCATTAAGAGGCATCAATCCCGCTATTGCCAAAAGTCAATGTGCGGAGATACACTACAAGAGAAGCGGAAAGAGTTACTTTGCTATTGGATTCAAGAATGATGCTGGTGGCTATGAGCTTCGCAATCCGTACTTCAAGGGGTGTATTGCCCCGAAAGCAATTACTACGATAACGAACCACGAACAGACCTGTCATGTGTTTGAAGGGTTCATGGATTACCTCTCCTATCTCGTCTTGTATGGTGAATGTGATGCTGTGGTGCTTAACTCCATCGTAAACATACCTCATGCTCTACCTATTTTCGATGAGTATTCACAAGTGTTCTGCCATTTGGACAATGATACTGCTGGTCGAATGGGCACACAACAGATAATCGTGGCATTGGGAAACAAGTGTATGGATGCAGTAAGTGAGTACGATGGGCATAAAGATTTCAACGAATATCTAATGAGTAAAAACATACTAACATGAGGGAAGAGAAAAGCAACTCTGTGGAGGATAACAGAAACTTTGGGTACGAGAATGACAGGGCTTGCCCTGATATAGCCCACTATAACTACACGCTTCGCTTTCGTAGTTGTGGGCTCTCCCGAGGGGCTGGGCGTTGCCCCGTCCCACTTAGGACGCAGCCCTAAGAACCCGGCAAGGACTGTCAGCCCTATGCAACCCGACCAAAGAGTGGCCCTCTCTTTGGAAACTCCGCTCATTGGCTTCCACCCCTGAGAACCCCGAGCAGGAAGTGACCCTCTCCCTGCACCCTCCGATTAAGGCTCCGCCCTAATGACCCAATATTGGAAAACAGAATAACAAACAAAAACTATGGCACAAAAGACATCCATCAACATCAAGCCTTGCAACACAGGCAGCAGCGAAGAACACAACAGGCGGAAAGTTGAATACCTTGCACGTATCAACAAGGAAAGGCTCTATATTCGCACCGACCTCATGTCTTCAAACGAAGCATGGGTTGCACCTGAACTGGGCAACACATTGACTGACCGCTATAATCAGATTGTCGTAATGGTAAAGGAAAAGACAGGTCGGGCGATGCAGACCAAAGACCGGGAGCGTGTGAACAAGAAGACGGGAAAGGTGACCGTTGTGCGTGGCAGCACTCCACTCAAAGAGGGTGTCGTGGTAATCAAGGATGATACCACGATGGAGCAGTTGCAACATTTCTGCGAGGTATGCAAGGAGCGGTGGGGAATCACACCCCTGCAAGTGTTCATCCATCGTGACGAGGGGCATTATGGCATTCCACAAGACCCAGCCACATGGAAGCCCAATCTTCACGCCCATATCGTGTGGGATTGGATGAACCACGAAACAGGTAAGTCCTACAAGTTGGACGAGAAAGCCATGAGCGAGATGCAGACGCTTTTGGCTGAGTGTTTGGAGATGGAAAGAGGCATCTCAAAAGAGCTTACAGGCAAGAAGCATTTGGAGCGCACGGACTTCATCATTGCCAAGCAGAAGAAGGAAGCCGAGCAAGCCAAAGCAGAAAAGGAAAAAGCTGTCACCGCCAAGGCGGAAGCCGAAGCCGAGCGCAACTCCATAGAGGTTGAGAATAAGGCTAAGGCTGAACGGAGTGCGGCACTTGACTGCGAGATAGCCGACAAGCAGAAAAAGCGTGATGAAATTCGCAAGAACACGGTGGATGGCATCTTGGATAGCGTGGGCAGTCTGGTTGGTATTGGCAAGAGCGCCACTCTTGAAAAGGAGTACAAGCAACTCGCACAGGAATATGATCGCCTTAAAAAGGCGTTCAAACCGACTGTCATCAAAGAGGTGGAGAAACAGACAAAGGTACTGGTTTCGGAAAGGCAGAAAGCCGTTGCGGAACGTGATAATGCCATTGCGAAAAGTTGCTCTCTTGCTTCAGAACGTGACAGGGCTATTAAAGAACTTAATAGTCAAAACGAAAATGTGCAACTGCGCATCAATAATGCGGTCAAACTTGCCAATGCGGAGAAAGACAAGACCATCAGCCGATTGCAAGGTGAGCTGAATTTACGCAAGCAGGTTTTGGCTATTATTGCCGATATGCTCTATGCTGCCAGCGAGGTATTCAAACGTGCCATTGATGCAATTATTCACTACGGAACGGACAAATACAAGTCTATCTTTGGCAGTGATGAAGCTGCTGACATCAAGAGCGTGATGCAGAGCTATGGCGAGACCAAAGAGCAGCAGCAAGCAATCGGAACATGGCTTTGCGACTATGCGGACAGCCGACAGTCCTTTGATAAACTAAAACATCGGCAGACCTACAAAGAAGTCGCCGATGTTGCTAATGGGGCTTATGATTGGAAAATTGAGAGGGGACAGAAGATTTTGGTTACTGACCATTATCATTTATCAAATCATTTTCCGTAAATTTCATATCGCAGCATTCTTTCTCCAAAATAGCCTCAATGTTCCTATCCAAACTAAAATACGGACATTTGACGGGCATTACCTCAAATGGATTTCTTGGAGTACCTTTTGTTTTATATCTAATGCAGATATTTTCGTGATTGTAAAAGCTATCCACGGACCTTAAATAGTAACAAATTTCGCAAAGGCATAACACCCTTTGCTGGTTATAACAGTGTAATACTGCATATTGTCTCATTGCCTTATAATTTCCATATCCGTTGGATATAATCATTTCATATACCGCACTTCTTTTCTTTGTACTAATGCAATTTTCTACCCCTAGATGGTATTTTCCACTTGAAAACAACGTAAATTTCAATATTTTACGGTTTACTTTATCAAAAGGAATAGTTTTTATATCCCTACTCTCAAAATTATAAAACCTAGCGTTTTCCTCACGTAAAGGCTCCTCATACAGTTTGAAGATGTCGTTTTCACATCTTACTATTACCTCTATAGCTCTATTTTTAAGGTTTTCGTGTTCTATGTGGCATGTGTCCGCATCAATGATTATAACTATTGCGGTTTTCAAATCATCACTTCGTTTTAAAACTGCATCATAAGAAAACAGCTTATTAGGGAATTTATATTCAATCTCACATGAATCATATCCATGTGCTTTCAAATTATAGAGTATTGGTATTGCAATGGAGCAATCGGTCTCGTTAAAAAACGAACACTGATTCCTTTTTTCACATAAGTGTATTTGTGGAATATATACATCGAATTTTTGCAGGGTGTTGAATCTACCATATAACACTTTCTTTGCTGCTTCATGCAGATAAAAATCATCTTCACATGGTGTATTTCCGTCTAAATGAAGAAATGAATAATTCCCCCAATCGTCAACATCTATATATACTTCTTTGCCACAGGCTATACAAAAGTAAGAATGCTTGTTGGTATCAATTTCATCAAGATTGTATAAGCTTACTATTGTATTTTGCTCATCAACAGCAATATGACGTGACATTCTTTGTTCAAAATAGTACTCGTCATCAAAATTGTGATATTGAGCATAACTGTTCTTATTGCAAATTAGAAATGTCTGTGGATTCTCATGATTGTAAATCCATTTTCGACCTTCACAACTACTTTCAATATAATTTCTTACTTTTGTCGGGTCAAGTTCACATGAGTTTAAGTCTATTTCTATGCAGTCAACTCTCGCTGAAATAATTTTCCCAGCCTTTTTTACATCTACTTCGTGCGAACGTTTGAACTCAACCCATATAAACTGGTCTCTTTCTGTATACGCAATACAATCGGGGCGCAAACACAATTCTTTATCAAATATTTCTATTTCTACTTTCTCAAACGTCTTTTGTGTTTCTATTCCATTTTGCAAAACAGGAGGTAACATAAGGCATTTATGTTCTTGCAAAATATCTTTTGCCATTTTATGAAGAGCCGATTCTATTGCTCCTACACAATCGCTACCATTAGCGTGAGCAAAGTGATGAACCTTACGGTTCCCTCCGTTCTTGGCAACTAATTCACTTTTACAATGTGGGCAAAAACACTTACAAGCCAAACCTGTTGATACACAATCAACGTGTATCAACTTTCCATCCGCATCAAGTGCGTATGTCAAATAAGGCTTTTGTTTAGGTTGTGGCATGAATTATATTAATATATCTGCCAAATACCACGTTTATCTCTGTCTATATTCCATTGAACTTGCCAAACTCTACCATCTATTTGGTCAAGAAGGATAAAATTGAAAGTATTTTCAGTTGGATAAAGAAAAAAACGACCTGGTTTTGCATCTTCTCCTTCAGCTAATGGTATGTTATTCAAGTCATACTGCATTGCTTCACCATCTGTACTATACTGGACATGTTTTATCTCTCCTGTTCGTGTGTCCAATTTTAGGAAAGTCCAACGATTGTTTGTTTGAAACAAACGAAAATTCACATTGCTATCTGGTGAGGCTACTGTAGTTTTCGTGTTAGAAGTGGAAATCTGTGCTTTTGTTGGTACAAATGACATTAGACACAAGAAAAGTGCAAGCAAAACTTTTTTCATAACATAATCTTTATGCGTAAAACTCATTATTTATGGAAGTCGCTATTGTCTAACTCTTCGCTTTCCAATACCACATCTTCACCAAGCATCTGTTTATAAATAATCTGTACAGCTTTATATTCTTCACTGTCCATATCGTATGATGCAACAATTTTGCTCAGGCTTTTATCAAACAGATACTTCGTTTCCCCAAAAATAGTTTGCCCTGCATTGTTGTTGGCACGATAACGATGCCGAGCCTTAAAACCTATGAATTGCTGTTCATTTTCAAGCATTGTTTTTAGTTCGGTGGCAAGTTTTTTGACTTTTGCTTCTATGCTTTTCTTGTTTCGCTCATTCTCGTCATATTCATTTTTTGCTTCTTGGTATTCATTTCGCCCAAAAGCAGATTGATATGGTCCACTCCAAATAGACATTGAAGATTTTGCATTTTTCATTTTTCTATCACATTCATCAATAGACATTCCTAATTTACACAATTGGACTGTCTTTTCATAAAATACAGGGTCATCAAAAGGAGTAAACGCGCTATCAATCTGCGTTTCAGCTGGGTCGTATGTCTCTGGATGATATAATACTTTCTTTATATCATCTTCAATCAAGGCATTAGCCTTTTCTTCTGGTGATTTACCACATGAAACAAATAACGTAATGAGCAAAGCTCCTAATAATATCCTTTCCATATTTCACATTTTTAAATTATCAAAAAAGCGCAGACAATCGCCATACGCTTCACGGTTCACCACAAACCATCATCAAATATGGGATGTCTGCGCCCGTATGGGTGCAGTCCCAATATTGATGATATGCTCTTTTTACTTGCGGTGGTGATTGTGAAGCTATTGAGCAATATGTCTTGGACATAGGTTTCCCCAATCCGAATACAAAAGTATAAAATTTCACTGAAAGACAGAAGAAAATATCCGAATTTAAACTCCAATGTATCAACTTTATAAAGGTTTTTCTCCATATTAGCCTACCAATTGGCTTATTCTTTGTTTCCAACGGCTTACAAATATACTTAATGGGAAATCCTGTTTTCAACTTGAAGTGTGCATCATGTTTCGCAATATCAAGTCCGCAATAGGATAAAAATCTATAAAAAATCTCTGCAATCCCATGAAATTTCAGAAGGTCACTTTTATAGAGTTTCGCCTTAAAAAGGTCACCTGAGGGTCACCGGTAAAAGAAAAAGCACCTACAGAGACCCTGTAAGTGCTTGATTATTAGTGTGGACCAGCCTGGGCTTGAACCAGGGACCTCCAGATTATGAGTCTGTTGCTCTAACCAACTGAGCTACAAGTCCGATGTATCCTTTTATCGGATGCGGTGACAAAAGTAGTATTTTCTATTGAATTATGCAAATTCTTTCAATAAAAAACTACGTGACTTTTCTTCTCAGAATTTATATTTGCGTTTCGGGTTCTTGGGGAACCAGCCTTTTTTTACTCTTTCTTCCTGTTCGAAAACCTCTTTGATTGTCCAGAAAGAGGAGAAGGCAAATACTCCTAGCAGAGAAGCTATGATGACGTTCTCGATGCTTAATGAGGCAACTACACCGGCAATACCGAGTATCAGGAATATCCACCAGCATTTTGTGCCCCAATAATATTCGGCCTTTACCACGACAGGGTGAAAAAGGCCGATAATCAAAAAGGTACAAATTCCGATGAATAACCCTGCAAGGTGATATTCACTTAGAAATTCCATGGGCTTACTTTTCTACTCGGATAGGAATTTCTTTTTTGATGCTTTGCTCTAGAGATATCAATGTCTCGGTAGCTACTACACCCGGTATCTCTTGCATTTTGTTATTCAGCAAATCCATTAGGTGTTCATTGTCACATGCATAAAGTTTGGTCAGCATGGTATACGGGCCAGTGGTGAAGTGACATTCTACGATTTCCGGAATCTTCTGCAACTCGGCCACTACAGATTTGTACATAGAGCCTTTTTCCAGTTTGATGCCGACATACGTACATGTTCTGTATCCCAATGATTTCGGATTTACATGATAGCCTGAGCCTACGATGACACCCAAGTCAATCAATCTCTGCACACGTTGATGAATAGCTGCGCGTGACACTCCGCATTCGGCTGCTACGTCTTTGAAAGGGATGCGGGCATTCTGTGAGATAATCTCTAGTATTTGCCTGTCGAGGTTGTCTATTCTTTCCATAATAATAAATTGTAATTTCCAGTTGTTATCAAATAGTAAGCAAATATAGAGATTTATTTTAATTATTCTTCTTTTCCGAGAAAAAAAATAGGAAAAAGCAAAAAAAAGAGGGGCAATCACTTTGCACCTCTTTCCTTTTTCTATTTAGACAGAAAATTATTTCTTATCCTTCTCGATACTCAACAGTTCAACTTCGAAAATCAAAGTAGAGAACGGTTTGATCTGGCCGCCTGATTCTCTTGCGCCATAAGCAAGATCCTGCGGGATATAAAGTTCCCATTTAGAACCTACGGGCATCATGGTCAATGCTTCTGTCCAGCCTTTGATAACTTGGTTGGCACGGAAAGTAGCCGGTTCGTTACGTTTGTAAGAGCTATCGAATTCAGTACCATCGATCAAAGTACCTTTGTAGTTTACTTTCACTTTGCAAGTGTCGGCAGGAATTTCACCTTTACCTTCAGTGATAACTTTATATTGCAGACCGCTCGGAGTTGTTTTCACACCTTCTTTAGCTTTGTTGTCGGCAAGGAATTTTTCGTTTTCAGCTTTGTAATCAGCATATTTTTCTTCCAAAGCTTTTGTTTTGATAGCTTCCATAGCTGTACGAGTATAAGCCTGAGCAGCTTCCATAGACATTACGCCACCTTTTTCCAGCGTACCTGCGATGAAACCAGCCATGAAGTTGTCTTTGCTGATAGTTTTAGTAGAGTCACCGGCAAACAGTTCCTGATTGATGTTTTTTATCATACCGTTCTCGCCGCTGATTTGCTGACCGATTTGAATACCTGCCATGTAAGCAATGTCTTTTTTGCTGGTTTTGCTTACGCCGTCGTTCAAACCTTTGATGAATTCTGCCATATATGCAGTATCAACGTTCAAACGACCTGTCAGATAGCCTTTCAGACCTTGAGTCTGAGCCATACCGATAGAATAAGACAGTGAATCGAGGTCTGATTTCAGATTTGCTTTAGGAGCTTGAGCTGTACAAGAAGCAAGGCTTGCAGCAGCGGCGATTGCCATAAAAATACTAATTTTTTTCATTTTGCTTTGAAATTTTTATTTATAATACTTCAAGTAATTCTACTTCAAAAACGAGTGTGCTGTGAGGAGGAATCATTTCTCCGGCACCTCTTGCGCCATAGCCCAGGTCCGATGGGATATACAGTTTCCATTTAGCACCTTCCGACATCAGTTGCAGGGCTTCTACCCAACCCGGAATTACCTGGTTAACGCCGAATACGGCAGGTTCGCCACGCTGGATAGAACTGTCGAACAGGGTGCCGTCTACCAACGTGCCTTCGTAGTGGCATCTTACTTGGTCGGTCGCTTTCGGTTTTTTGCCTGTACCTTCATTGATAACCTCGTATTGCAATCCGCTGGGCAGTGTAACAATACCCGGTCTTTTTTTGTTTTCTTCGAGGAAAGCCTTTCCTTGTTCAATGGCGACAGCGCTCATTTTAGCTTCCAGTTCTTCGAAGTATTTGTTTACTATTTCGCGGGCTTCATTGTGGCTGATAGCCGTTTGATTACCTTCCAGTACGTCTCTGATTGCTTGTGCAAAATCATCTACTGCGAGACCTTGAATTCCCATACTTGATAAGTTTTGACCGATTCCAAGGCCAATAGCGTAACTAAATTTATCCATATAATGTTTTTTGTTGGCGATTGAAATGTATCACCTTCATGGTTTTAGCTTTCAATCAATTGCAAATTTATGAATCGCAAAAGTACGTGTTTTATTTGAATCATTTAGCATTTGGTATTTAAAAATTCTTATATCCGTGAAAGTTAACTGCTTTTCTTTAGATTATTTATTCTTTTGTTCCTGAGATTTAATCTCATTGATTCTAGTATTTGTGTATAGATTATAGTATATGTGATGCTAGTCTTTAGGCTACTTCAACTTAAATCCCCGCATTTTCGAAGCTAGATTATTAGGTGCAAAAGTTTTCTTTTATTCGATGATTCTGATTACATTTGTATATCTTAAAATGAACAGAAGGAGGAACGATTATGAAGAATCTGGTAATATTGACGGGTGCCGGTATGAGTGCCGAGAGTGGAATCAGTACGTTTCGTGATGCAGGCGGTCTGTGGGACCGGTATCCGGTGGAGCAAGTGGCTACTCCGGAAGGTTATCAGCGCGACCCTGCATTGGTGATAAACTTTTATAATGAACGCCGGAAACAGTTGTTGGATGTGACGCCGAATCGCGGGCATGAATTATTGGCGGAGCTGGAAAAGAATTTCAGAGTAACGGTGGTAACGCAGAACATTGATAATTTGCACGAAAGAGCCGGAAGCAGTCATATTATTCATTTGCATGGTGAACTGACAAAAGTATGTTCCAGTCGTGATCCTTATAATCCCCATTATATAAAGGAATTAAAACCTGAAGAATACGAGGTGAAACTTGGAGACAAGGCGGGAGACGGAACACAGTTGCGGCCTTTTATAGTTTGGTTCGGCGAGGCGGTCCCCGAAATTGAGACAGCTATTCAATATGTGGAGAAAGCGGACATTTTTGTAATTATCGGCACTTCGCTTAACGTGTATCCTGCTGCGGGATTACTTCATTATGTACCGCGGGAAGCAGAGGTGTATCTCATTGACCCAAAGCCGGTGGATACACATACTTCTCGTCCGGTACATGTGATTCAGAAGGGAGCTTCTGAAGGAGTGGCTGAGTTGAAACAGTTGTTGGGCGTTTAAAACCCTTTCCTGTCTTTATTCCAGTTCAGAGGTAAAAATATGATTATTCCGGAGCACTTCCGAAATTTCGAGTGCGGTGATGCCACTGCACTCGATTCTTAATATTTTTTCCCAATCCTCAAAGTCTACATTCCATTTGTCGATTTGGGGATATTGTGCCAGAAGTTTCTCGATGCGTTTGATGTCGCATTTTCTGGTGATAGAAGTTCGAAAAATCAGAATCTTATTTTCCATGTCTTTTAGAGTTTTATTGATGTGAACGGAACTCTCGAATGGTCATATTGAAATATTGTCTGAAGTTGCGGCTTAATAGTGAAAGGCTGCTAAAACCGCATAGACGGGCAATTTCGGTGGCAGAAAGTTCCTTGTTCCTCTTTAATAATTGTGCTGCTTTTTCAATCCGGGTGCGTTTGATATAATCTGTGGGAGTTTCTCCTGTCAGAATAGTAAATACGCGATGGAAGTGGAAAGGTGAAAAACAGGCGATGCCTGCCATTTTCTGTAATGGTAGTGGCTGGTCTATGTTGTTATGGATGTAGTCGGTGACTTTGTTTATCCGTAACAGGTATTCTTGCTTATTTAATTCTTTCGTTTCCATATCTTTTTGCAAAGTAAAGGATAATAATTGCCGGAGAACTATCCTATTTTGCTAACTTCTCCGGCAGCTGGCAATTATCTTTTTTGTCCTATATAGAATACATAACCATAATATTCTTTATACTTGTCATACAGACTCTGCTCATGCCGTTGCCCGGCAATGAGGTCTGCGGCTGCGGCATTTCCCGAGTATTCCTTCAAAAAAGCTTCCTGGGCCGGGAACTGGGGAGCATAGAAATGTTCTGTCCAACAGTTCTCCGGTAAAATGAAATGGGCTGTCAGTGTATAGCCGGCTTTCTCCATTTGTGCTATTTTTGTCGGGATAGTATCAATTTCCGGGTAATTGGCGAGCCAGAAGTCTTCTATTTCGGCAGGGCGTTCCGGGGTAAACCAGGAGGCTTCTGTTACGGCGATGAATCCGTCCTTTTTCAGGAATCTGTTCCATTCGTTCATGCCACGTTCGAATCCTATATTATAGATAGCGCCTTCGGACCAGATAAGATCGAGTTCTTCGTTTTGAAACGGCAGATTGTCCATTGAGCCGACAATGCCTTTTACTCTGTTTTCGCAATGGGTATTTGCTGCATTTCTGTTGAAGAACTCTATAAAATCGGGGAAAAGGTCGATGCCTGTAATCTGTCCTTTTGTATAGTTAGCTAATACCATTGTCTGTCCGCCTGTACCGCAGCCAATATCGGCGATTTTGGCTTCGTCAGACAGTTCGTTGATGAAACTTACGGCTTTTTGTGTGACTTCGGGACTTCCGGGACCTTGGCGTTCTAATAACTTGAAGTAATTACATATCATTGTGAAATCGAAATCGTGGATTGATTTTAAATCGTTACTCATTGTTTTTTAATGTTTTAGGTGTACGCCAAATGAATGCATACAATGATGCCCGACTCATTCGACTATACAAATTGTTTTAAAATTCAGATAATAGAATATAACTCTGACATGACTATGTCAGAGAAAACATAAGGGATAATCTGTAGTGAGAGGAAGACTAACAGATTATTTACAGAACGGAATCCTTACGGAATGAAAATGAGTTAAACATCCAATTTTTCTTTTAGTTCGTGGCAAAGATATGTTTTTTAGAGATAAACGTCCGTAAATTCTATAAAGAAAAATACTGTAAACGTGCATTTTAGCAAGAATCGTCAAGTGTATTTTTAGTACTTAGTCGAATAAATGATATAAAAAGGCTATGTATTGAAGTAATAATTAAGTATTATTTGTATTTTTGTAACTTGAAATCTAATTATATATTACATGAAAAGAAGCTTTATCTTTCTCTTGGGCCTTTTGTGTATTATAATGGTGGAGGCTAAAAACCATTACTTTAAACATCTGGGAGTTTCTGACGGATTATCTCAGGTTTGTATATTTTCAATTTATCAAGATGAGTTGGGTGCAGTATGGTTAGGCACTTCGGAGGGATTAAACAGATATAATGGTAAAGATGTAAAAATATTCCGTCCTTCGCAGGGAAATGAAGGTCTGACGAATAATGAGATCAATAAACTGTGTGGAGATAAAAAAGGAAGAATATATATTCGTTCGGGTAATGACTTGATAAAATTTGAACTTTATAAAGAACGGTTTACCTGTTTACTTCGGAATGATGTAAGAGATCTTTTCTGTAAAGAAGATACGTTGTGGGTTAGTTGCAAATCTGGTATCTATTATTATACAGCTGAAAGTTCAGAATTGACTTTTTTCACGAAATTACAGGGAGGAGTAGGTGCGGAAGGTATGATATATGTCGATAACGATTTTATATGGGTTGCTACCAATCATCTAGTTGCTATTTCGCGCAAAAATCCAAAGCAACAAAAGATACTAGCTTCATTCGACAGAGGTAGCCAATGTATTTCAGGAGATAGTGCGGGTAATATATGGGTAGGTACCTGGAACGGTTTGTATAAAATCTCCGCCAATAGGGAAATGACACGTTATATAAATTCTTCAGACAAAGGAGAATTGTCGGATAATCAGATTCGATGTGTATTGGAAGATGACTTCAAACATATATGGGTAGGTACTTTTCGCGGACTTGATTGTTATGATCCTACAATTGATAAATGGGAGCATTATACACGTTATGGTGATTCTCCAAACACCTTGAGCCACCACTCCGTTTTATCTCTCCACAAAGATATGCAAGGTAATATTTGGGTAGGAACTTATTATGGAGGTGTAAATGTCTTTAATCCGAGTAAGACTAGTAATCATTTTTACTATGCAGAGCCGTTGCAGGAAGACTGTTTGAGTTTTCCTGTCGTTGGAAAGATGGCGGAGGATAGTAGTGGAAGATTGTGGATTTGTACAGAGGGAGGAGGATTGAATTGTTATAATGCAGATACTGGGATATTTACTCGGTATCAACATCGGAAAGGTGATGCGAGTAGTGTGGGTAGTAATAATCTCAAGTCAATATTCTATCGAAAAGAAAATGAACGGCTATATGTTGGTGCTCATCTTGGGGGAATATTTGTGTTGGATCTGAAATCGAATAAAGGACATACGCTTCATAATATAGTAGGTGATCCCACATCATTACCGCATGAGATAGTGAACGATATTCAAGAGTATAAGGATGGGCTTGCTTTATTAACACAGGGAGGGGTTGCTTTTATGGATCCGGTGACTGAGAAATTTTCACCACTCTCGAATGATGTAAATGTCCGGAAGCTATTGAATAAAAGATATGCTTTTGAAACGTTCCTGATTGATAGTCGACAACGTATGTGGTTGGCATCGGTTAATGGAGGTGTTATTTGCGTGGATTTGCCTTCATCAAAAATAACTGAGTATGCAATGGATACTAATAATCCTTCTTCAATAGGACGATTTAAAGTTGTCCATATTTTTGAGGACAGTAGAGGAAGTGTATTCTTTTGTACGATAGGATCGGGTATATATGAATATCAAGAAGGGGAGCAATCATTTAAGTCATACAGTACCTCGAATCAATGTCTGCCGAGTGATTATTGTTATTATATCTGTGAATCTGTTGAAGATCATCGTTTATTTATTCTTCATGGAAAAGGACTTTCTATTTTTAATAGAGAGAAAGGAGAAGTTGAAAATACCTATCACCTGTTTAATCAGACTTATAGTCAGGGATCTGCTTTGTATCTAGATAAGAATGGAACTCTTTTTATTAGCGGTACTAATGGCTTGGCTTTATTCCAGAAGCAATCTTTATATGCTTTACCTTCCAAGAATCTTTTGAATTTTGATAAATTGTTTATTTTCAATGAAGAAATTTGTCCTAATGACCAGTCTGGTATTTTGACTGATATACTGGCGAAGACATCGGATATTTATTTAAGCTATAAACAAAATAATATAACTGTTGAATTTGCATCCTTTAATTATAATAATGATCGTAACCGTTTATTTGAGTATCGTTTAGAAGGATTTGATAAGGCTTGGACTCAAACCACTGGTACAACAATAACTTATACGAATTTACCTCCTGGTGAATATATACTTAGAGCCCGTCCATTAGCTGGTAAAGAAAATCTGGATGAGGAAGTTCATTTGAATATACATGTTTCTGCTCCTTTTTATGCCACTGTCTGGGCCTATTTTTTCTATCTTCTATGTTTGCTAGGGGTGATGATTGCATTTATTCGTTTCAAAACTCGTCAGGCTGCTTTAAAGTCCTCTTTGGAGTTTGAAAGAAAGGAAAAAGAGAGGATTGAAGAACTGAATCAGGTAAAATTACGTTTCTTTACGAATATCTCTCATGAATTCCGTACCCCATTAACACTCATTCTTGGACAGATTGAGGTATTGATGCAGATGGATTTGGGCACAACTATTTATAACCGTATCCTTCGCATTTATAAAAATGCATGGCATATGCGGAATCTGATATCAGAATTGCTTGATTTTCGTAAACAGGAACAAGGTTATTTGAAACTTAAGGTTGAAGAACAGAATCTGGTCACATTTACGCGACAGATTTATATGTGTTTCTATGAGTATGCACAAAAAAAAGAGATTACGTATCGTTTTGATAATGTAGAAGAAACAATTTCTGTCTGGTTTGATTCAAAACAATTACAGAAAGTTATTTTTAATTTATTGTCGAATGCTTTTAAATACACACCCAATAAAGGAAGTATAAGGGTAGAGGTAAGAATGCTTGCTTCTCAAGCGATTGTGTCGGTATGTGATACAGGAGTCGGCATTCCGGAAGAACATATTTCAAAGATTTTTGAGAGATTTTATCAAACAGATAATTCTTCTTCGTTCACATTAGGAACGGGCATAGGATTGGCATTGGCTAAAGGAATAATGAATATGCATCATGGAAAGATTGATGTAGAAAGTACTGTGGGAAAAGGTACTAAATTCACGTTATCTCTTCCTTTGGGAAATCGTCATTTTAGTGATGAAGAAATGGCTACTGTAGAAAGTAGAGAGTCAGTAATTATTTCCGAGGCGGTTCCTATGCTTCCCTTTGAACAAATAATGGATGTGGAAGAAGAAAAAACGAAAGTACAAGAGAATATTAAGGAAGAAGATAAACCCATTATTCTTTTGGTAGATGATAATGAAGAATTGTTGTCTATGCTGGAAGATCTGTTTTTGCCGACATATAAGGTATATATTGCACATGATGGACGTGAAGGATTGGAAATGGCACGACAAATTCAGCCGGACTTGATCATAAGTGATGTGATGATGCCTGAAATGTCTGGTAAAGAATTATGTTATAAGATTAAAACCAATGTGGAACTTTCTCATATTTCTGTGGTTTTATTAACGGCTCAGACTTCTGTTGAGTATGTTGTGGAGGGGTTAATGTTTGGTGCAGATGATTATGTAACGAAACCATTTAATGTAAAAGTATTGATTGCTCGTTGTAATAATCTGATTAAAAATAAAAAACGTTTGATAGCACATTATGCAGGTAAGACCATTACGGAGTCTCCGGTGACAGAAGCTATAAATGAAAGAGATAAGGAATTATTAGCGAAATGTGTGAATATTATTAAGGAGAACTTTGAAAATCCTGCTTTTGATGTTACTGCTCTTGCTTCCGAACTCTGTGTGGGACGTAGTAAACTATATATGCAATTCAAACAAATGACCGGATTGACTCCGAATGAGTTTATTCTAAAAATAAAGTTGGATGAGGCAATGTCTTTATTGAAGAACCATCCGGAATTAAATATCTCGGAGATTTCTATACGGTTAGGGTTTTCTTCTCCACGTTATTTCAGTAAATCTTTCAAAGCATTTTTTGGGGTCGCTCCGCAAACTGTAAGAAGTAGGAAGAAAGAATAATGTGTCTTTCATCTACTATCAAATTATACATGACATCCACTAATATTGTACATAAGAGGTCTTATTAAATTGGAGAAAAAGGCTAAAATATGACCAAATCTTCCATTTTAGGTGTTCATTTTTTCCATGTGGATTCATACGTCTACTTTTTGTAATATTTGTATTTATAGGTATTGTGTTTCTCCTCTACTTTTACATCGCTTTAATTTAGTTTTAGTACATAAAATCAAAAAGTTAATTAAACAAGTATGAAGGGCACAAAAAAATATGGAAATAAAATTTTTATAATTACTGAAAATCAGACCAATGCATTAAGAGAAGAAATTAATATGGCTGATTATAAAAAAAACGGTAATAGATGTGGCGGCTATGACCGATGAAATATGAGAAGATTTCAAGCAATCAAAGACTTCTAATTATACTCATTATAATATAACTTATCACATGAAAAGCAAATTAATAACATTATTCTTACTATTAGTTACTATTGGTTCGATAACCTCCGCTCAGGGAATTAAAGAAGAAATCTCTTTAAAATATGGAGCAACGAATGAGGGGAAGCGACAGGATCCTGCAATGCAAAAATTCCGGGATAATCGTTTGGGAGCCTTTATTCATTGGGGATTGTATGCCATTCCTGGGGGTGAATGGAACGGAAAAATGTACGGTGGGGCTGCTGAATGGTTGAAGAGTTGGGCAAAAGTACCTGCTGATGAATGGCTGAAACTGATGGATCAATGGAATCCTACCAAATTTGATGCAAAGAAGTGGGCAAGAATGGCTAAAGAGATGGGAGCTAAGTATGTAAAGATAACAACGAAGCATCATGAAGGTTTCTGTTTGTGGCCGAGTAAATATACTCAATATACGGTAGCGAATACTCCTTATAAAAAAGACTTGTTGGGCGAAATGGTAAAAGCCTACAACGATGAAGGTATTGATGTACATTTCTATTTTTCAGTGATGGATTGGAGCCATCCGGATTATCGTTACAGTATAAAATCTGAAGAAGATAGTATTGCGTTCAGCCGTTTTCTGGAGTTTACAGACAATCAATTGAAAGAACTGGCCACACGTTATCCTACAGTGAAAGATTTCTGGTTTGATGGTACATGGGATGCAAGTATTAAGAAGAATGGTTGGTGGACAGCTCATGTGGAACAAATGCTGAAGGAGATGCTTCCGGGGGTTACTATTAATAGCCGTCTGCGTGCCGATGATAAAGGAAAACGTCATTTCGATAGTAATGGTCGTTTGATGGGAGATTATGAATCAGGTTACGAACGTCGTTTACCTGATCCAGTAAAAGACCTTAAGGTTACCCAATGGGATTGGGAGGCTTGTATGACTGTACCCGAAAACCAATGGGGATATCATAAAGACTGGTCATTGAGTTATGTCAAAACTCCGATTGAAGTACTTGATCGTATTGTACATGCTGTTTCTATGGGAGGAAATATGGTTGTAAACTTTGGTCCTCAAGCAGATGGAGATTTTCGTCCGGAAGAAAAAGCTTTGGCGACTGCTATCGGCAAATGGATGAATCGTTATGGAAAGGCCGTTTATGCCTGTGATTATGCCGGATTCGACAAGCAGGATTGGGGATATTACACACGCGGTAAAAATGGTGAAGTGTATATGGTGGTATTCAATCAACCATATAGTGAACGTTTGATAGTAAAAACCCCGAAAGGAATTTCAGTTGAAAAAGCTTCTTTATTAGATACTAACGAAGATATCAAAGTTGTTGAAACAGCTCGTAACGAATATAATGTATCTGTTCCTAAGAAGAATCCGGGTGAACCTTATGTTATTCAGCTTAAGGTGCGTGCGGCTAAAGGAACAAAAGGTATTTATCGGGATGCTTTAACATAAATCAAAAGAGGATTGTAATATGAAGTTCAAATTTACATTCATTTTGTTAGTATTGATCGGGCAGTTTTTCTCTCTCACTGCCCGGGAAGTGACCTCTTTCAATGAAGGTTGGTTATTCAAACGCGGTCCTTTTTCGGAAGACCCAGTAAAAGTTGTTGCTCAATGGGAGGGGAAATGGGAAACTGTAAGTCTGCCTCACACATGGAATGCTAAAGATATGCAGGTAAAGGCTGCTTCTTTTTATGAAGGAGTTGGCTATTACAAGAAAAAACAATTCTTTAATGAAGAATTGAAAGGGAAGCGTGTGTTTCTTCGGTTTGAAGGTGTGGGCGCAAACACCGAGGTATATGTTAACAGTAAGCTTGTAGGAACCCATAAAGGAGGTTATAGTGCTTTTGCTTTTGAGATAGGAACAGCTTTGAAATTTGGAGCTGAGAATGAGATCATGGTAAAAGCTGATAATACCGCACGACCGGATGTTATTCCGGTGAATCATAGCCTTTTCGGAGTGTATGGAGGTATTTATCGCCCGGTATGGCTAATTATTACTGAACAAAATAATATAACAGTTACCGATTGTGCTTCTCCAGGTGTTTATATTACTCAGAAAAATGTTTCGAAACGTTCTGCAGATATTACTGTAAAAGTAAAATTAGACAATGGCAGCCTTACTCCTGCGAATTTAGTACTTGAAAATACTCTCTATACCCAAGAAGGAAAGAGAGTTGCTTCACATCGCCTTCCTTTGGAATTAACTCCTCAAGGAACGCAAACTTATTTTTCAACTTTTAAATTAAACAAACCTCATCTTTGGCAGGGACGTAAAGATCCTTATTTGTATAAGGTCGTTTCACGTTTGGTATCAGAAGGAAAGGTTATTGATGAAGTTATCCAGCCTTTGGGTGTTCGTAAGTTTGAGGTTGTTGCTGGTAAAGGATTTTATCTGAATGATGAGAAATATCCGATGTATGGTGTAACTCGTCATCAGGATTGGTGGGGATTAGGAAGTGCTTTAACTAATAAAGAACATGATTTTGATTTAGCACAGATAATGGACGTAGGGGCCACAACTGTCCGTTTCGCCCATTATCAACAATCAGATTATCTCTATTCTCGTTGTGATTCTTTGGGATTGGTTATTTGGGCTGAAATCCCTTTTGTGAATCGTGTGACAGGATACGAAACGGAAAACGCACAGTCTCAGCTTCGTGAGTTGATTCGTCAGAGTTTTAATCACCCTTCTATCTATGTTTGGGGGTTACATAATGAGGTATATCAACCTCACGAATATACAGCCGGGCTGACGCAGGCACTTCATAATCTTGCCAAGACAGAGGACCCGGATCGTTATACTGTAGCTGTCAATGGTTTCGGACATGCTGAACATGCAGTGAATCAGAATACAGATATTCAGGGGATGAACCGCTATTTCGGATGGTATGAGAAGAAGCTACAAGATATTGAACCATGGGTGAAAGGATTGGAAGAAAAGTACCCGTGGCAAAAGCTGATGTTGACAGAATATGGTGCGGATGCCAATTTGGAACATCAGACTGAATATCTCGGTGATGCATTGAATTGGGGAAAACCTTTTTATCCGGAAACATTCCAGACTAAAACGCATGAATATCAATGGAGTGTTATTTCGAAACATCCTTATATCATTGCTTCTTATCTATGGAATATGTTTGATTTTGCTGTGCCGATGTGGAGTCGGGGTGGTGTACCTGCTCGTAACTTGAAAGGCTTGATGACTTTTGACCGGAAAATCAAGAAGGATTCTTATTATTGGTATAAAGCCAACTGGAGCAAGGAGCCTGTATTGTATTTGACGCAGCGCCGAAATGCGGATCGTGAGCGGAAACAGACCTCTGTGACAGTTTATTCTAATATTGGTACTCCTATAGTATATCTTAATGGTAAAGAATTGACAGGCATTCGCAAGGGATATACTGATGTGCATTATGTTTTTGATAATGTAACACTGGAACAAGGTAAAAATGTAATAAGAACCGTTGCAACACATAACGGAAAAGAATACACGGACGAAATTGAATGGAATTATACAGGAGAAAAGAAACGCAATGCTGACTCGCGTGAGAATAAGAACGAACATGCTGGTTGGTAATTGCTTGTTTAGAATATATAAAACAATATTGTTGAATCTTTAAATATGAAAGCCTATGTGAAACTATGATCTTACATCAATTCGAAAAACACTTAGAATTAAAAATGTTATGGAAAAAAAAACATCTAAATTACTTATGGAATACAAGAAATTTTATTTATTAATTATCGTATGCCTCTTTTCTATAGGAATATTCGCTCAGAGCGGTACGGAGAAGATTAGCATTTCGTTTAGTAAAATACCTTTAAAAGAAGCTATGGCAAGAGTAGAGAAGGCTTCGGGGTATTTGTTCTCTTATGATGCGACTGAAATAAATGCAGAACAATTGGTAAGTCTGAACTGCAAGAATGAAGAAGTGCGTCTGGCGCTTCGTAAAATGTTTGAACCGACTAATATTACATTCAAATTTCAGAATAAACAAATCGTGTTGGCTCTTTCTTCTAAAGACGCGTTGACTTCTAAAAAAGGAACTACTAAAACTGTTACAGGTACCGTTTCCGATGGAGCAGGGGAGCCTATTATCGGTGCCACAGTAATAGTAAAAGGTACTATTAACGGTGTATTAACCGATATGGATGGTAAATACACTATTAAAGCAAGAGAAGGGGAAGTTTTGGAATTCCGTTATATTGGTTATAATAGTGTTGAACAGAAAGTAAAGGATAAAAGTGTTATCAACATTGCTATGGCGGAATCGAATGTAAATTTGGATGACGTTGTTGTCATTGGTTACGGTTCACAGAAGAAAGAAAGTGTAGTATCTTCTGTGAATACAATGAAACCTGCAGAGATTGCTATACCAACGCGTAGTTTATCAAATACGATTGCTGGGCAGGTTGCTGGTGTGATTGCTATTCAGCGTTCTGGAGAACCGGGAAATGATGATGCCGATTTTTGGATTCGTGGTCAAAGTTCGTACGCTGGTGGTACGAGTCCATTGGTGTTGGTGGATGGTGTTCCTCGTAGCATGAATGATCTTGATACAGATGAAATTGAGACATTTACTGTCTTGAAAGATGCCGCTGCCACTGCTGTATATGGTTCTGAAGGTGCTAATGGTGTAGTTTTGATTACAACAAAACGTGGGCGTGCACAAAAAACTATTATTACTTTCAACGCACAATATAGTATTGCTACTCCTACCCGTATGCCGGAGTTGATGAACTCTTGGGATTATTTATCAATGTGGAATGAAGCGTCTTGGAATGATGCTGGTAATCCTAATTGGGATAGTTATATGCAAAATAGTGCTCCATACAGTGCCGAAGCATTGGCAAGGTATCGGGATGGAGTTGATCCGGATTTATACCCGAATTCTATTTGGACCGACTTATTATCTAATAACACGCAGAATCAACGTTATACAGTAAATCTGCGAGGAGGTTCGGAAAAAACTAAGTTCTTTGTATCAGGAGCTTATTATAAGGAAAATGGTATGTTTAAATCGAATCCATTGGATGACTACAATGCCAATATCGGATTGGAACGTTATAATTTGCGCTCCAATGTAGATATGGATATTACTCCGACGACCAAACTTTCCGTTGATATGAGTGGACAATACAGAACTCAAAATAACCCCGGAAATTCTTCTGACCAGATTTTTAAACATATCATACTTTTCCCGACTCATTTGGTACCTTTTACATGGTCGGACGGGACTGCTGCAGTTTGTGATACAGATGCAGACGGACGTTATAATCCTTATAACTTGCTTAACTACTCCGGTTATTCTAAGAAATGGTCTGTAGCAATGCAAACCAAGGCAACTTTAAGACAAAAGCTCGATTTCATTACGAAAGGACTGTCTGTTCAAGGTAGTATAAGTTTCGATGCAGATTTCAGTTCTACTCTAGCCCGTTCGACGAGTCCGGATAAATATACAGTTAAAGGTAGAGATGAAAACGGTCAGCTTATAAAGACATTATTTGCAGAAGGTAGTCCTCTTGGAGAAGCATCTGTAAGTACAAGCAGTGGTACAAAGAAGATCTATATTGAAGCGCAGTTGAATTACGAACGAACTTTTGCCAAGAAGCATGCTGTTACGGGAACTTTTGTGTACAATCAAAAAGAAACTCAATACCAAGGTTCCAGAAATTCGAGTGGAGCACAAACTGTCGGTGGCTTGCAACTGTTGCCTTACCGCAAGCAGAATATTGTAATGCGTGGTACCTATGCATACGACGGTCGGTATATACTGGAAGCCAGTTTTGGTGCGACAGGTAGTGAAAATTTTGCTCCGGGTAATCGTTGGGGTGTGTTCCCTGCAGTAGGTGCTGCTTGGAATGTTCATGCTGAGAAATTTATGCAGAAGGAAAACGTCTTGGATATTCTTAGTAAATTGCGTTTAAGAGCTTCTTATGGTCTTACAGGAAATGACAACACAGGAAGTTCCCGTTTTGTATATAGAGAACTATTGACTAATAGCGGTAGCCAGAATATCGGTCTGAATCCGGGAACAAACGGCGGTCCTACAACTTCTATAGGTCGAATTTATGAAAATACATTTGCTGCTCCATACATTAGCTGGGAAATAGAGAAGAAAAGTAATTTCGGTATTGATATGGGATTATTCCGTGGTCGTGTTGATATCACTGCTGATTATTTCTATAATCGACGTGAAGATATTTTAATTCAGCGTGTAACTATTCCTACGGCTACCGGTTTCCGTGTAAATCCATGGCAGAATTTTGGTGTCACGACTAATGAAGGTTTTGATGCTAGTATTACAGTTAAGCATAACATCGGAAAAGATTGGGTTCTTTCAGCCAGAGGTAATGTAACATACGCTGTTAACAAGATTGTCGAAAAGGATGAGATTCCGCAGGCTTATCCATGGCTTGCTCAAACGGGCACTTCTATCGGAACAAATAAAATATATGTCGCAGAAGGGTTATTTACGAATCAGGATTTTATTATTACTGAAAAGTCTGATGGTAGCTACAATTATAAGCTGAAAGACGGAATAGCCACTTATGCTGCCGACGTGAAACCCGGTGATATCAAATACAAAGACTTGAACGGTGATGGTGTTATTAACGATAATGACCAAACTTATTATAGTGGTATCTATCCAAATAACCCGCAGCTTGTTTACGGTTTCGGACTTAATGTGCAATATAAAGGTATCTATGCTGGTGTATTCTTCCAGGGAGTAGATAAAACATCTGTCAACTTGAAAGCTAATACAAGTTACTTTGTTCCGTTTGCTAATGGAAAAGACCAGTCTTCTGCACGTGTGCAAGCTGCCGATCACTGGAGGGCAAGTGATCCCAACAATATGAATGTATTATATCCTCGTTTGCATACCAATGAATATAGTAATAATACGCTGAATAGTACATGGTGGTATAGAAACGGAAGTTTCCTTCGCCTGAAGAATGTGGAACTTGGTTATCAGTTTGATAAGAAATTGGTTCAGAGATGGAAAATGCAGAACCTTCGTGTATATGTGCAGGGAAGCAATCTTGCCGTATGGGATCACGTGAAAATGTGGGATCCGGAAATTGGAAACAGTGGTGCACGATATCCGATTAACGCTACTTGGACTTTCGGTCTTGATGTGACTTTTTAACCAATAATCAATTATAAGAATAATTATGAATATTATAAAAACAATATGTACAGCAACCGCCGTTTTATTGGCAGGTATGTTGACCTCTTGCTCAGATTATCTGGATGTTTCTAAAGAACTTGCTAAGAATCTGGACAAAGAAGAAGTTTTTTCCAAAGCTAAATATATCAAACAATGGTATGCGGAACTTTATCAAACCTGTCCGAATTATTCGGAAACAGGTTTGGATGTGCAAGGTTCAAATGGAACTGTTAATGCGCAAGCTATCTATTCTGGAGAAATTGTTTGTGCTCATCCTAATGTACTGAAATTCGGACAGAATACTTTTACCCCTAGTAGTACCACTCACAACCGTTGGTGGAATTGCTATAAACAAATTCGCCAGGCAATGATCTTTTTGGATATGGCGCCTGAAAGCATAGGTGATCCGATCAATGCTGACGGTTATATTTCAGTGGAAGAAATGCGGCGTTATAAAGCGGATGTTACTTACTTACTTGCTTATAATTATTTCTTGCTGTTTGAATTTTATGGACCTACGCCTATTATTCCCGAGACTGCTGATCCTTCGGATGAAAACCTTGATTATGCACGTGCATCTGTGGATGAAATGGTAGGGCACATTGATCAATTATTGGAATCTCTCATAAGCGGTGAATATAGAGATGACCTGCCTGAAACGATTAAGACAGGAACAGGGGATGATTCCAGCCATGACAATAGTATGTATAATCTTCGCGAAATCCTGCGTCCTACAAAAGCGGCAGCTTTAGCATTACGTGCACGTTTGTGGGTATATGCAGCTTCTCCTCTGTTTAATGGAGGTTATCAGGAGGCGTTAACTCTGACAAATCATGATGGAAAGCGTTTGTTTCCCGATCGCGATGCCAACAAATGGCAAACTGCCAAAACGCATCTTGAAGCTCTGTTGAGATTTGCAGACTCAAAAGGTATGGGCCTGTATTATTCCAAAGATAAAGATCCTCATGCATCAATCTATGAATTGTTCCAATATTATAACGATGAGATTCTTTGGGCTAACGGAAATAACGATTATAATGATGGCGTCACCGCTAAAATGGAAGCTCGTACGATTCCCGGAGACATCCCTAGCGGTATGGGTAATGTAGGTTTTTACCAGAATATTGTAGACTTGTTCTTTACAAACAGTGGGTTGGATATCAATGAAGACCCTGATTATAATGAAAACGGATTCACGGACTGGGCAAATATTTGTAATGAGAAAAAACATGTCGACAAGCATATCTTCAATATGTACATTAATCGCGAACCCCGTTTCTATGCGGATGTTACATACGAAGGAAAGAGTTGGCATATACAAAGAAGCGGTTATGCGGATTGGGGAGCCTATTTCAGTAAGGGTGGTGCAGCCTATAGAGATAATACAATGCATGCACGCGCCGGTTATCTGCTCTATAAATTTAATAACCGCTCGTTGCTGAAAGAAGGATCAAATCCTACGGACTGGGGACGCCCGTGGATTTATTTCCGTCTGGCAGACTTCTATTTGTACTATGCAGAAGTATGTAATGAGATAAATCCGAATGATGCAAATATTATCAAATATTTGGATTTGGTACGTGAACGTGCCGGCATTCCCGGATATAAGGATCTGGCTACGAAGGCTGCGCCTTATGGAAAGAACATTATAGGAAATCAAGAATTACAACGTGAGGCTATCTACCGTGAGCGTATTATTGAAATGTTGGGAGAAGGAAACTATTATTTTGACATGCATAGATGGATGCGTGCTGGATGGTCGCAAGATGAGACTACCGGTAAATGGATCAAAGATAATGAAGATAAATTATTGATACGTTACGGTATGGACATCGATAAAGCATCAGTGAAAACGTACAATAGTGCTAAAAACACTGGCATTGAATTTTATGATAAAATCGGTGAAGGTTCATTTTATAACCGTATTGTAGTGGACAGATATCCATGGTCAAAAGCTATGTTACTTTATCCTGTACCTTACAATGAAATGCAGAAGAGTGAATTGACGGTTCAAAACCCGTTGTGGAATTAATCGTAATGACAATTTGATAAACAAAGGCAGAGACCGGTCTCTTTTGTACCGACTTTGCCTTTGCTTTACACATTATCCATAGTGGACTACCTTTAATATAAGTTCTAACATAAATAAGTTAACGTAAAATATCGAAATAAGGTCATGAAAAATACAAAAATACGTATCATAAAAGGCCAATGGTATAAGTTGAAGGTAATCTTATTATCTTTACTTTACCCTTGTTTAAGTTACTCATGTAGTAGTGACAGCGCAAGTCCGGCTATTCCTGATGATTGGCTTACTATTTCTACAGAGTCCGTGAGTTTCTCTTATGAGGGAGGGACAGAAAATCGTAAGTTCGTATTGGGGCAAGGATTGGATATGAACCAGATAACCTCTACTTTAAGTAATAAGGGAGACGACTGGTTGACTGCCCTTGTTGAAAATGGTAAAATGACGATTATATGCGAACGTTCTTTCACAGAGAGAGTCAGAAGTTCTGTGTTGACATTGATGTATGATGACAATCATAAATGTAATATCACAATTTCTCAAGAAGCAGCTCCCAGTTCTGCTGACAAATTGATAAAAGTAATTGGCGGCGAGGCCACTTCTGAGGAAACGCAAGGTAAAGATACAGACAAAAATCCGTTGACCTTAGAGATGTCCTATGATGGAAATAAGAAAACATATTTTAATTCCGCTTTCGGACAGGTTTCGTATCCGTTTTCTATCAGATATGAATTGGAGAAGGGGCATACACTGAACAGCATCGTCTATACTCCACGCACTGACTCTGGAAACAAATGGGGCTCATTCGATCAATTTACAGTGGAAGTTTCGACAGCCGACAAGCCGGATGATTTTGTGAAAATAGGTGATTATGCAAGAGGTAATGGGGTGCATACGCCATTTACCATAAAGTTGTCATCACCTGTGGAAGATGCTAAATTTGTTCGTTTTATCATAACTAAAGCCTATGAGGATAGAGTAAGTTGTGCTGAGATGGAATTTTATGAAGCTAGTAGTAATAAATTTGATCCAGCTGCAATTTTTGCTGATAATATGGGTTTACAGCTTAAAGCTGGCGTGACAGAAAAGCAGATTAAGCAAATCCCTAATGAATATTTGAAAGAATTGGGACTTGCTTTGCTGAGTGGAAACTATGAGTCTGCTTATCGACTGGCGGATTATCGTCCTTATCAGAATCCTGCAGTAATGGCTACAAGGAATAAGACATCCAAATATAGCTTGAGAGATAATCCGACTGGAATTTATGCAAAAGCTGATGAAACTTTGGCTGTATTTGTCGGTGACATTTATGAAGGTGGTAAAGTTTCAATGCTTATTCAAGATCTGAACGGCGGTTACAACAATTCGAAAACCTATGAGTTATCAGAAGGATATAATGAGATAACAGTAGAGGTAGGCGGTTTGATTTATATTTTGAATCATGTAAATGATGACATTCCTCTCCGGCTTGAAGATGCTGATAATGACCAGAAAAGGAATATTGAGGCAAAGACGGTAAAAGTACATTTTGCGAATGGAAAAGTAAACGGTTATTTTGATATTCAGAAAAACAAGGAAAGTGATTGGGCTCAGATTCGCGACAATGCAAAGTATCAGGAGATAGATGTCCTGGGAGAATACTCACATTTGACGTGGAGAATATCTGACTTCAAAAAGTACAATACAGAGATAACGAAGACTATTGAAAATTTGGATCGTCTAGTATATTTGGAGGAAGAGTTTATGGGACTTGTTAAATATGATAAGATGTTCAATAACCGGATGCATTTTTCTATTGACTACAAGGCAAAGAGTCCGAACGCATCAGATTATCGTACAGTTTATAATGCCGGTGATTATTATGCGGAACCGTTCTGTAAACCAGAAAATTTTCCTACCCGTTGTTGGGGACCTGCGCATGAAGTAGGTCATTGCAATCAGACACGTCCGGGGCTGAAATGGTCCGGTTTGACTGAAGTTTCCAATAACATTATGTCGCTTTTTATACAGACATCATTCGGCCGTCCTTGCAAGTTGTTGGTTGACGGATGTACGTTGAAAGATGAGAAGGATCAGACATTGGGAACGTATAATAATATTTATCAAGGCGCTACGTCATTGATAGTGGATGGTAAACGTCCTCATTGTCTTCCTGGTATTGCAAATATTACTCGTGAAACTCAACTTGTACCATTTTGGCAGCTCAAACTGTACATGATAGATGTATTGGAAAAAACTGATTTTTATCATAGGTTGTATGAGTACTTCCGTACTCATGAGAGCCCGAGTGACAAGGGTGAGAATCAAGGTATGAACCAGCTGGATTTTGTACGTCAGGTATGTGATATTTCAGGATTGAATATGCTCGATTTCTTTGAGAAGTGGGGATTCTTATATCCGGTTAAAACAACACTGAATGATTATGGAAATAAAGCATTCGAAATCACGGAAGAACAGATTAGACTGTTGAAGGAGGAAATTAATGGAAAGGGCTATCGAATGCCACGGGCAAATGTTCATCAGATAACAGAAAGTAATTTGAATGATTATAAATAATGAAATTATAAATGATCTATAATAATAAAAAATTAAGAATATGAAGAATATAACGAATATATTAGCAGTGATACTATTGTTGTTTGCAGGATTTTTTATTACTGCCTGTGATGACGAAGAAACGGTTGTCGTACCGGATAACTGGGTAACTGTGTCAACAGATCCAATGACTATTGGTTATGAAGGAGGAAGTTTGTCATGTGACTATGTGTTGGCCAATGGACTTGATGCAAGTGTGGTATATGTTATAAATCATGAAAATTGGTGCTCCGGCTATGTCAAGGATGGTAAGATACTGATAAATGTAGATTTATCGGAGAATATAAACGGACGTACCGCTAAGATGTCCCTTATTTATGATGAAAGCCATAAAGTAGAACTTGTGGTGGAACAAGGGAAAGCTCCGATAGTATTGGTTCAAGGGATTGATAAGAGTGCCATACCGGAATCTATCAATATAGAAGAGACGTTGGATTTGAATACGGTAGTGAAAGTATTACCGGCTAATGCAAGTTTCCAGAATATGACCTTTACTCTCGCTGAAGGCAGTGACGCATTTGTTGAACTGTCAGATGCTGGCGTGGTTAAAGGAATTAATACAGGTACAGCGAAAATTAATGTTGCTACAACTGATGAGAGTGGTGTGACGGATGTTATCACATTGAATGTCAGTGGTAATATTAGACTAAATCGTGATTCTTGGACAGCTTCTACTTCTATTACCTATGCTAACGGAAATAATTATTCAGCAGATGGAAGTACCGGTAAACCGGAGCATCTTTTTGATAATAGTTCGACAACTTTTCTCTCGTTGGTGAAACCAGGTAAGAGTTATAGCGGTTGTACAGCTGGAGGTAAGGACGAACCTATTTATTTTGTAGTTGACATGCAGACGCAGCAAACTTTTAATTATTTTACATGGAGTCATAGATCTAACAACTCGTACAATTATTTGCGAGTATGGGGAATATCTATGTTTGGAAGCAATGACGGTCAGAACTTTACTGAGATAAAATCCAATATTGCTATACCTTATGAAAGTAATGCGGATGAGATTTTGATCGATATTCCGGAATCTACTTATAGATATGTTAAGGTGCAGTACACGAACTGGAGTGATCTAAACGGTGTAACTGGCGGTTCAACAATGCAAGTTGCCGAATTTGGACTTGGTCTTAAACTCTAATCCGACAGTTTGAAATAGGTTCTTATACACAGAGGGCACTTTCTAAAGTAGTTGCTTAACAGGCTTCATACTTTTTGAAGTGCTCTCTTTTTATTTCTTTATAAGAGTAAAGTAATAATATCATTAATTATTCTATGTAGAAAATAAATTGTTGATATATGATGTTTTAATACAAGACTGTATGAGAAAAAAGTTTATTAAATCCATTCTTATTGTATTTGTATTGATAACCCAGTTATCTTTATTGAAGGCACAGACGCAAGAAATAGATCTGTCTGGTCAATGGGGATTTCAAACTGACCTGATGGATTTTCGACGCGGTTCTTTGGATATTCGTTATATGCATCGCTTGCAGGAGAGCATCCTTCTACCAGGGATTACGGATGACTATAAAATTGGTTATAAATCTCCTTATCGTCACATTGACCGTTTGACTCGTGTGTATGAGTATATGGGGCCGGCTTGGTATCAACGTGAAATAACTATTCCAAAAGAGTGGAAAGGCAAACGTATTTTTATATCTTTCGAACGCGTACACTGGTTGAGTTCTATTTATGTAGACACAAAGGAAGTCAGTAAAATAGACTATATCAGTGTTCCCCACAATCACGAACTGACAGATTTCGTGAAACCGGGTAAGACGCATCTTATTACTGTATGCGTTGATAATCGTTATCAATACAATACCCATAAATGGGATCATGCTCATTCGGAATATACTCAAATAAACTGGAATGGGATTTTGGGGGAAATGAAACTGGTAGCTCTTGATCCTGTATATATTGAGGATATGCAACTGTATCCGAATGTATCGGAGCATTCAGTCAAAGTCAGGATGAAGATATTGAATCACACTCATAAACTCGTTACAGGGAAGGCATTTTTTACAATTTCCGGCGAACAATATAAGCAGACTAGAGAGACAATGGTTTCTGGGAATGATTCAGTATTTTACGTAGAAGATATCATAGCGTTAGGTAAAGATATTCGGTTGTGGGATGAGTTTACTCCTAATCTCTATACGTTGCAATGTGATCTGGCAACGACTACGGGTAGTACAAACTATCAACATACACAGTCCGCTACCTTCGGAATGCGTGAAATAAAGGCAGATAGAGACAATATTCTGATTAATGGTCATCGGGTACATTTGCGTGGAACAGTAGAAAATGCAGTATTTCCTAAAACAGGTTATGCTCCAGTGGATGATGCTTCGTGGGAACGTATATTAACGATTCTGAAAGATTATGGGATGAACCATATGCGTTTCCATTCCTGGTGTCCACCTGCTGCGGCATTTCGGACAGCGGATAAACTAGGAATTTATCTGGAAGTGGAAATGCCGATGTGGGGAAAGGATGCCGAACCGGATGAGAAACGTTATGACTTTTTCCGTCGTGAACAAAAAGCTATCTTGAAAGAATATGGTAATCACCCCTCTTTTGTTCTTTACTGTAATGGTAATGAGATAACCGGTAATTTTGATTTTATAGAAGAACTAACCCATTATGGGAGGGTCAGTGACAAACGCAGGCTATTTAGTGGTTCGACAGCCCGTACACGTGTGAAGTCTGACCAATTTTACATCACTCATCAAACGCCTAAAGGACATATGGCTATATACGAAGGACGGCCATATACTGATTGGGATAAAAATAAAGAATTGGGCATTGATGTGCCTGTGATCTCTCATGAGTCGGGACAGCGTTGCATATATCCTAACTTCAAGGAGATTCCAAATTTTACCGGTCCGGTTCAAGCTCGAAACTTTGAAGTTTTCCGTGAATCATTGGCGGCAAACGGTATGTTGGATCAAGCAGATGATTTCTTCCGTGTATCAGGGGCTCAGACTGTACTGGAATATAAAGATGTTATTGAAGCTGAACTTCGTACTTCTCTTAAATCCGGTTTTCAACTTCTGGCCTTGAATGATTTTACAGGACAGGGATATGCTCCGGTTGGTATTCTCGACCCGTTTTGGGAGTCTAAAGGTTTGATTACTCCTGAAAAATTCCGTGAGTTTTGTGCACCCACTGTTGCTTTACTACGTTTTCCTAAACGAGCCTATTATTGTGATGAAACTTTTGAAGGGAAGGCAGAAGTGTATAATTATAGTCCCTCTATCTTGAAAAGTGCAAAAGCTAAGTGGTGGATTACCGATGCTTCCGGCAGAGTTCTGAAATCCGGTAGACTGAAGACACAAAGAATAGGAAACTATGGTGTCTTTCCACTTGGAACGTTTCAGTATATGTTGAATTCGGTGACTGCTCCGCAGAAATTAACCATACATCTGTCCGTTGGTGACAAAGTTCATAATAGTTGGGATATATGGGTCTATCCCCATCATAAAGATTTGATGCAGACAACGCCTGATGTATTATATACAACAACCTATGATGCGAAAGCGAAACAATATCTCCAAGAAGGGAAAAAAGTTGTTCTTTGTCCGAAGCCGAACAAAGTGAAAGGGCGTAAGTCTGTATTTCACAATCATTTTTGGAATCCGATTATGTTCAAATGGGCACCAACGACACTGGGTTGTCTTATTCATGCCGATCAGCCCATGTTTGCAGACTTCATCACTGAAAAGCATCTTGATTGGCAGTGGTGGGATATTCTGACGAATGCAAAAGTGATTGATATGACGGATACTCCGCAAGAACTTCGTCCGTTTATCCAGGTAATAGATAGCTATGAAACCAATCAGAAACTAGGGATTGGCTTTGAGGCTAGGGTAAACAATGGTAAACTGTTGGTATTGGCTGTTGATACTCGGAAAGATCTGGATAAACGTCCTGCTACTCAACAATTGCTGAAGAGTATTGATCAATATGTGAAGAGTGGCCAATTTGCTCCCCAAGCAACTGTAAAAGAAGAGTTTATTCAATCCTTTTTAATAAAATAGTTATGCGAAGAGAATTATTTATATGTTGTTTATTTTGCCTGTCCTTACTGACTTTATCTGCACAGGAGATTCCGATGCAGGAAGTCGCGGCTTTAGAGCAAGTGTATGGTGATGTTCAGGAATCAGAGGGATTGCTGCCGATGAATGAATTGGGCATTGAGTTCGGCTATGCTTTATATGAGGCGGAGATTACTGTGGAGGATGTGGATCCAATATTGGCGGTAGAGAATATTCGGGACTATGCCTCAGTCTATGTTGATGGAAGATTACAAGGCTGGATCACTGATAATCAGAAGAATATTAAGCTGACTGTTTCTACGGGTACACATCATCTGCAACTTTATGCAGAGAATATAGGGCGTATTACTTATGGACCTGAGATATTGGACAATTCCAAGGGACTTTTCGGGAGTATCACTTTAGAAGATGTTGAAATAGAGAACTGGAAAATGACACCTCTCCTGATACGTGACTGTGACGTGGAAGAACTCCAGTTTACCCCTTGTCAAACAAAACAGTCTCCTTGCTTCTATCGCGGTACTTTTGAGATAGAAACTCCGACAGACATCTTTTTAGATACTTCGGGCTGGGGAATGGGAGAAGTCTGGATAAACGGGCAGTATATAGGTTCTTTTTGGGAGAATATTTCTCAGCGGACTATTCCGGTACCAGCTGCTATACTAGCTAAAGGTATTAACCGGGTAGTCGTATTTGAATTGAAGAATAATTGTAGGCAGGTGGTACGTCTATCTGAGAAAGCTATATTTGATTAATAAAATAAGAGTATAATAGAAAGAAAATTTAATTATTAGGTTTGTGACTGTTGTTAGTTGCATATAGCAGCTGATTTTTAGCAACTGATTCACATTATTCATTAATTTGTAAAATATATGAGAAATCTAACTACAACAAGTAGATGGAAGAAATCACTTTTGTTTATATTGGGGCTATCTGTGATGTTACCTCCTTCATTAATACAGGCTAGGTTATATAATAATGCGATAGAGACAGAAGTGTTGTCTCCCATTGTCGGTGCCAAAAAGATAAACCCCACCACCGTTGAAATACTATTCCCCAATAGCCAGCGTATGACATTGGACTTCTACGGGGAAAATATCTTCCGTGTATTTCAGGACAACTCAGGAAGCGTGATCCGGGATCCTCAAGCAAAGCCGGCGGCGCAGATATTAGTCGACAATCCCAGAAAGGCGGTTTCAAAGCTGGATTTGGAAGAGAATACAGATTTTGTTTTCCTCACTACCGGAAAGATAAAAGTCCGGCTGGATAAAAAGACATCCTTGCTTAAGGTAACTAATCTGGCAACCAATACTGTTGTAGTGGAAGAACTGGAAGTGCCTCTTTTTGAGAAAGGGAAAGTAACCCTGACATTGAAAGAGAATCCGCAGGAATACTTCTACGGTGGCGGTGTTCAGAACGGTCGGTTCTCCCATAAGGGTAAGGTGATTTCTATCGAGAACCAGAACAGTTGGACAGACGGGGGAGTCGCCTCTCCTACCCCTTATTACTGGTCCACCAACGGCTACGGTATGATGTGGTATACCTTCAAAAAAGGGAAGTACGACTTCGGAGCATCCGAAGAGGGAAAGGTGAAATTGTCTCACGAATCAGACTATCTGGATGTGTTCTACATGATTAATGACGGTGCGGTAGCTCTGTTGAATGACTTCTACCAACTGACAGGAAATCCCGTGTTGTTACCTAAATTCGGTTTCTATCAGGGACATCTGAACGCTTATAACCGTGACTATTGGACAGAAAACGAGAAAGGCATTCTGTTTGAAGACGGAAAGCGATATAAAGAGAGCCAGAAGGACAACGGCGGAATCAAAGAATCGTTGAACGGCGAGAAGAACAATTATCAGTTCTCTGCACGTGCGGTAATCGACCGTTATAAGAACCATGACATGCCGTTGGGCTGGCTGCTTCCGAACGACGGCTATGGAGCCGGCTACGGACAGACGGAAACATTGGACGGTAATATACAAAATCTGAAAAGTCTGGGTGACTATGCCCGTCAGAACGGAGTGGAAATCGGCCTGTGGACACAGTCTGACCTGCACCCTAAGGAAGGAGTGAGCGCTTTGCTGCAGAGAGATATTGTGAAAGAAGTAAGGGATGCTGGAGTACGCGTGTTGAAAACGGATGTAGCCTGGGTCGGTGCCGGCTATTCTTTCGGATTGAACGGAGTAGCCGATGTCGGACATATAATGCCTTACTACGGAAGTGACGCCAGACCGTTTATCATCTCCCTTGACGGCTGGGCGGGCACACAGCGCTATGCGGGCATCTGGTCGGGTGACCAGACGGGAGGCGTATGGGAATATATCCGTTTCCACATCCCGACCTATATTGGCTCGGGACTGTCCGGTCAGCCGAATATCACTTCTGACATGGACGGTATTTTCGGTGGCAGGAATGTGCAGGTGAATACCCGTGATTTCCAATGGAAAACGTTTACTCCAATGGAACTGAACATGGACGGTTGGGGAGCGAATGAGAAATACCCGCACGCCTTGGGAGAACCGGCAACCTCCATTAACCGCTGGTATCTGAAACTGAAATCGGAACTGATGCCTTATGCTTACAGTATCGCTAAGGAAGCCGTAGACGGTATGCCGATGATAAGAGCGATGTTTCTGGAATACCCGAATGCCTATACTCAAGGTACGGCTACACAGTACCAGTATCTATACGGGCCTTATTTTCTGGTTGCTCCTATCTATCAGGCAACCAAAGCTGACGAGCAGGGAAATGATATCCGTAACGGCATTTACTTGCCCGAAGGCGTATGGATTGATTATTTTACGGGCGAAAAATACGACGGGAACCGCATACTCAACAATTTTGCAGCTCCTCTCTGGAAGCTTCCCGTATTCGTGAAGAACGGAGCGATTATTCCGCTGACGAATCCTAATAATAATGTAAATGAGATTGATAAAGGAATCCGTATCTATGAGCTTTACCCGTACGGCAAGAGTTCTTTTACCGAATATGACGACGACGGTGTATCCGAAGAATACAAACGGGGTAAAGGAGTAACAACCAATATTGAGTCCGAGGTTGGCAGCAAGAATGACGTTACTGTGACCATTCATCCGGCAAAGGGTGATTTTACGGGCTTTGTGAAAGAAAAGGTTACAGAGTTCAGAATCAATGTCACTTCTCTGCCGAAAAAAGTGACGGCACAAGTGGGAAAGAAAAAAGTGAAACTGACAAAGGTCGCTTCGAAAGATGAATTTGCAAAGGGTGAAAACGTCTTCTTCTACGATGAGGCTCCCGATCTGAATCGGTTTGCGACTAAGGGAAGCGAGTTTGAAAAGACCGTTATCACCAAGAACCCGCAACTTCTGGTGAAATTGGGTGCCACCGATATTACGGCCAATACTACGACATTGCGCATTGAGGGATTCCGTTTTGTTCCCGAAGACCGCTATCGGATCACTTCCGGAACTCTGGCAGCTCCTGTTGCCCGGGTTACTGCCGACAATACGGAAGCCTATACCTTGAAACCGACATGGGATAAAGTGGCCAATGCCGATTTCTATGAGATTGACTTTATGAATATGCTATATACTACGATAAAGGATACGGAACTACTGTTTGGAGACCTGACTCCCGAAACGCCCTACTCATTTAAAATACGTGCTGTCAATAAAGACGGAGCTTCCGCCTGGACAGAGTTCGGTGCTGCGACCAAGTCCGATCCGCTTGAATTTGCTATTCGTGGTATCAGGGGCGAATGTACGGCCGCTTCGCAAGGAAGAGTAGGCGTGAAACGTCTGTTCGACTTTGTAGAGTCCGGAGATATCTGGCACTCGAAATACGGGGAAAAAGCCGTTCCGTTCGAACTGGTTATGGACCTGGTGACTGTCAACCAACTGGATAAATTCCACTACCTGCCACGTACAAACGCCGGTAACGGAACATTGCTGAAAGGAACCGTTTCTTATAGTATGAACAAAGAACAGTGGACGGAAGCCGGAACATTTGAATGGCAGCGTGACGATGAGGTGAAGGTATTCAATTTCACCCAACATCCTACTGCCCGCTATATCAAACTATCCGTTACGGAAGCAGTCGGCAACTACGGCTCCGGTAAGGAAATCTATGTATTCAAGGTGCCCGGAACGGAAAGCTATCTTCAAGGAGACATTAACGTCGACGGTAAGATTGACGGCAATGACCTGACATCTTATACCAACTATACAGGACTGAGAAAGGGCGATTCCGATTTTGAAGGATACATCAGCAATGGTGATATCAATAAGAACGGTCTGATTGACGCTTATGATATTTCGGTGGTCGCCACGCAGCTTGAAGGCGGTGTTAATAACCGTGGTACGGAAAAGGTGGACGGTACGATTGAGATAAGCACTCCGAAACAAGTATATGACAAAGATGAGATTATTGAAATTCAGGTAAAAGGTGTTGATCTGCGTGCAGTCAACGCATTCAGTTTTGCTTTACCTTACAATCAACAGGATTATGAGTTTGTCGGCGTGGAGTTGCAACACATGAATGCAATGGAGAATCTGACTTACGACCGTCTCCATTCCAATGGTTCAAAAGCCTTGTATCCTACCTTTGTCAATGTAGGAAATAAGAAGACGCTTGAAGGAACCGTTGACTTATTTCTTTTGAAGTTTAAGGCAAAACGTCAAGTGAAATTCGGCTTGAAGATCATTGACGGCTTGTTAGTAGATAAGAGATTGAATACTCGTAGATCGGGTGTTCAGTAATTGGGTTAGTTAGTAGAGTTGTTCAAAAAGCTGCTTTTTTCTTTCTTTATGGAAGATAAGAGCAGCTTAAACGGAAAATATGACTCTATTAAGTCCATAAAGCCCGGTATCTTTGTCTTAAACAAAATTATAGTATTATGAAGAAATTACTTTTAACCCTTGCCCTATGCATGGGCTATTTGTGTACTACAGTTGCGCAGACATTTGTTAAAACAGAAGTGAAGCAGTCGATGCGGCGGGTGGCCGACTGGCAGATTGCTCATTACAACAAGGCTATTTACGGTGATCTCAATTGGGTAAATGCCACTTTCTATCTGGGACTTGTCCACTGGGCTGCAATAGCCGAACAGGCGGATAAAGATGATTCATACTACAAATGGCTGTTGCGGCTGGGGAACCGCAATTACTGGCAGGTAAATCAACGGATGTATCATGCTGACGATATCTGTGTCTCGCAGATGTATTTGTATATGTATGAAAAGTACAAAAGAAAAAGTATGCTTGTCCCGACACAGGCACGTGCCGAATGGGTGATTGCCAATCCTCCTTCCGGTTCGTTCGAGTTGGACTATGGCGATGCAACCACCTTGGAACACTGGACTTGGTGTGACGCACTGTTCATGGCACCTCCTGTTTACATGAAACTCTACAATATCACGGGTGACAAGAAGTTCATCCGTTTCATGGATAAGGAATATAAAGCTACTTACAATTATCTGTTTGATAAAGAAGACAATCTTTTCTATCGTGACCACCGTTACTTTACGATGAAGGAGGCGAATGGCGCGAAAGTGTTCTGGGGGCGTGGCAATGGCTGGGTACTCGGAGGGCTCGTTGAGCTTTTACGTGAACTTCCTGCCAAGAGCAAATACCGTCCGTTCTATCAGGACTTGTTCCAAAAGCTATGCCGCCGGATTGCTCCTTTGCAGAATAAGGACGGCTTCTGGCATGCGAGTCTGCTTGACCCGGCTTCTTATCCGTCGCCCGAAACGAGTTGCAGCGGTTTCTTCGTGTATGCGCTGGCTTATGGGATAAACGAAGGACTTTTGCCAAAAGAAGAATTCATGCCTGTGGTGGAGAAAGGCTGGCAAGCATTAGTGTCGGCTGTGGGAGAAGACGGTAAACTGGGATATGTGCAACCTATCGGCGCTGATCCGAAAAAGGTGACTCCCGATATGACAGAAGTCTACGGTCCGGGAGCTTTCCTGATGGCAGGGACGGAAGTTTACCGTATGGCACAGGACACTCCGAGGCAGCATGCGAATATTTCCCAAAGCCGTATCCGTGAGATTGCTGCAATGTTGCCCGATAAACCGGAAGGAATAGGCGTTTCTTATAAAGACCGCACCTTCTGGAACAAAGTAAAAGAGAGTAGCAAGGCAGAAAAACTGCTGACAGAAGAAGCACCTGCATTGCTGAAAAAGGGAATGCCTCCTTTTGTTGACTCCTTGTATCTGCATCTGAACAAAACCAATGTCCGCCTGCCGGGCGAAAATATGATAAATGCCCGTTACCATTATCTGTTTCGGTTGACATTGGCTGAATGTATGGAGAATAAAAGACGTTACATTCCTGCTATTGAAAAGGCTCTGGTTGCTCTCTGCAACCAGAACTCCTGGTCGATTCCGGCTCACGACCGCAATCTGAATAATTATCATGGAACAGATTATTATGTCGATTTGGTAGTTGCCACTGCCGGAAACGGAATTGCGCAGTGTGTTGCTATGCTCGACGACCGTTTGTCACCGGAAGTAAAGGCCCGCGTGCAGTGTGCTTTCCGCGAGAAAGTATTTCGTCCTGTATACCGTTGCCTGGAAGAGACAAAGCCTTTCTGGTGGTTTACGGTTACAAATAACTGGAACTCGGTTTGTCTGGCAGGTGTCACGGGTGCTGCCCTCACTTTGCTGGCGGATAAGGAGGAACGCGCTTATTTTGTTGCCGCAGCCGAGAAATATAATGTATACGGTATGAAAGGATATGCCGATGACGGTTATTGCAGCGAAGGGGTCGGCTACTATAATTATGGTTTCCGTGCATATATCTTGCTGCGTGAGGAAGTATGCCGTGCCACGCAAGGCAAGATAGATTTCTTCCGTGAACCTAAATTTGTGCATATTGCTCAATATGGTCGGAAGATACAGATGAATGAAGGTGTATGTCCTGCTTATTCCGACTGCCGTATCGGTTTATCGCCTGATAAGTTCATCCTCGATTACTGTGACCGTGCGCTTGGTATCACCTCTGCGGAAGAAAAATATATTCTCCCTTCCGGCAATAATTTCTCTCTTTATCTCATAGAGCTGTTCCCTCATCAGGTATGGAAAATGGAAATGACAGACGGCATTCGTCAGGCATTGCAGGAAGGTTCCGATTCTTTGCGGGCGTATTATGAAAAGGCAGGAATCTTGGTTGCACGTCCTGCCAAGGGCAGCTCGTGTACGTTGGCTGTCTCGGCCAAAGGGGGTAATAATGCCGAAAATCATAACCATAATGACATTGGCTCTTATGCCGTCGCTCTAGGAAAGTGCACTATGGTTGGCGATCAAGGCGGTCCTTTCTCTTATCCGGGTGATTATTTTAGTGCGGAAGCTCCCGAGAAGTATAAGATCAAAGGTTCTTTCGGTCATCCAGTTCCGGTAGTAGACGGAAAAACACAGTCCTCCGGTGCCAAAGCGAGCGCCATTGTACTCAAGAAAGAATTTACGGACGTAAAAGATTTGCTTTGTATTGACTATACTTCGGCTTATTCCACCCCCAGTCTGGATAAGTTGGTTCGCATTTTCGTCTATGACCGTCAAGGGAAAGGTAGCTTTACTGTGGGTGACGAATTTACGGCCAATGCACCTATCCGGTTCGAAACAGCCATAACAACACAAGCCAACTGGAAAATTATTGATGATACACATCTCTTGCTTACTACTGGCACAGAACAGATGACCGTTACGATTGAAGCGTCTGGCAAAGTCGCGTTTACTTCTGAAACGATTGAGGTGAACTCTCCGGCCTATACACGTATCGGTATTTCACTGAAGGAGCAGTCGAAGGACGGATATATCCGGTTGACGATGCGTACAAAACAATTGTGATAATGAAGATACTATGAAAAACACCGCTATATCTTATGATTAAACAAGGAGGAAGCGTATGAATACTAATTTTGTATATGGAATTGAGAACTAGTTGTTTGGATAATGAAGAGTTCTTCAAATATCAGAAATCAATTAATATATTGATGCATACTATTCTATCTCCTGTTACTCTTTGCCACAAATTGATAACTGAAGAATGGAAGCAGTTATTTGCCCTTATGGATATCCTTTATGGAAATGCTTTAAAAATATGGTTGGCTAAACATGATTGTCTATCTGAAGAGGAAATTGCTCTTTGTTATTTCTGTTATATAGGAGTAAAACATAAAAACCAATCTATTTTCTTTGGTATTTCATTACAAAGCCTGAGTAAACGTAAGCAGCGTTTGAGAGCTAAACTAAAGATTCCACGCGGTATGTCTTTTAAAGACGTTGTTAATGCGATATAAAGATCATATTTTGAGAGCAATGAACACAGACGTGGAACATTTGAATCTAAAAGAAAATATGCTTATGAATAGAACACGATGTTTAATTTTAATTTCTCTGTTAGTTGGGATGTTCGCCCAAGCCCAGACTTCTTCTATAAAAGGTATAGTGACGGATGTCAAAACAATCCCTGTTGAGTATGCGAATGTCATCTTGTATGATGCGGCCGACAGTACTAAAATCGTAAAAGCTGCTACAACTGACGTGAAAGGTCGGTTCGAATTATCTAAGATTCCTCATGGTAGTTACAGGCTGTACGCTTCCTGCGTGGGCTATGTGGGTACACATATACGTATTCATAATATTCAGGAGCATATAAAGGACCTGCCAATAGTATTGGAGGAGCAGACGGTAGCTCTTGATGAAACCACAGTTACTGCACAACGCGTTGTGATGGAGTTTGACCGTCAGATTATTTATCCCGGTAAACAAGAGAAGGAGACGGCGATAGATGGGATAGATCTTGTAGACAAACTGCAATTACATGGAATAGTGGTAGGTAAAGTTGAGGGTACGATCAGTGGTGTGCTTGGTGGTACTGTCAAATTGCGCGTTAATGGTGGACCGGCTGATTTGAATGATTTGAAGCAGATAGACCCTAAAATGGTGAGGTGGGTGGAATATCACGACATGCCTTCTATGCGTTACGGCAAGGTGGAAGCTGTCATCGACTTGTATGTGAAACGTCAGGGATTTGGCGGTTCGGGCAGAGTTGATGCTTCGCATTCAGCAATGTCCCCGAATGGGAATGGGCTTGCCAATCTGAAATTGTATCATTCGAAATCCGAGTTCTCTTTTTTGCGGTGGCTTTAGCGTTTGGTAAGCGGGCAGATGTATTTAGTGATGAGAAGATATATTATAACAGTTGGGAAGTTACGTCCGGAATAATGTACGTATGGAAAAACTGGAATTTTTCAGGTCTTATGAAATGGCGTTTGGGTAATTCGTATGCTTTTTGGGAGAAGAGTATGAATCCTTATGTTGTAAGTGATATGCGCCATTATCTACCTGATACAGAGAAGCAACTTACACTTAGAGTTGCATGGAAGTTTAAGTTCGGTCATCAGCGTAAAAGTGCTAGTCAACGTATTGAAAATAGTGGAGGAGAAAGTGCGGTATTTTAATAATGGAATGTCCATTCATCGAATTCAGAGTCTCGCCGGCTTGGGGAAGATGCTGAGAATATCGTATTTATATGTAACGAAAAAATAATAAAAGCGTGGATTTAAATGATTTAGGCCGTTTAATAATGGTAGTTATTGAGAATAGTTATAATCTTAAATTATTAAAATGATCAAAAATGAAGAATATAAAGAAAATTAATCTTGCTGAGGTTAGTGATAAACAAGCTCTTAGCATGGACCAGTTTTCTAAAATCATTGGAGGTAGTGTAGATGATACTTGTTCTTCGGGGGGGATGTGCCGGAGGAGTTTTGGAAGTAAATACAAAGCTTTGTGCTAAAAACGGTGTTTGTACAAGTGGTGTCATTACATGGAGAAATTATGGATTCCTTTAACTCCCCAAACACCCTATGTATGTAGAATGTCTGGAGACGTTAGCGGAGTTTCTTAGTCCCTCTTACCTCCCTTTGTATGAAAAGGCACTGAAAAGGATGCAACGTTATGGATATATCCTTGAACGTTTTATCTCTCCTGAAGGTTATTTCCCGTATATCATATTATCGTCTGACGGAACATAGGAATGCAAATGTCGCCCGCAATTATGGAATCCTCTATACACGGGAGGAAGTAATTAACCATTATTGTAAAGCGGTAACACACTATGAATATTTACTTCCATTTTATGATTATCTGTTGATATTGAAACCTCAAAACTATGTTCAATCATGGATGCTAAAGATGAAATATGTTTGGAAGGTACTTATGATACGAATTGAATGAGTTTTCAGACTTATACTATCTCCACTCGTTCCAGCTCCCAACAGAAGAACCTGAAAAAAGCAAATCATTTCTCATACATCAGGAATGTTATTCTCATCATCTAATCGTCAACACTTAATAAACTGTAGCAAAACTATTGTTCATCTCCGCTATAACTAACTGACAATCAAAGATAATCCTAATGCAATCAATTGATTTTCAATAAGAAATATTAATCGTTCCACTCTAGTGAACAGGCTTGTGTACTGGAGTGAATGGTTATGTCTACTCGAGTGCATAGGCCTGTTCACTAGAGTGGAACGATAGAAATGAAGGCAGAAAAATGCAGCGATGCCGGTTGCGAAAGATATGTAGTCTATCGACTCAACATACAAACTACGGTTATATTGCCTCCCATATATTAGTCTCTTGAAACAAAGACAAGCATAATATGCAGTATGAGAAATGCCAATATATAGTATGAGAAATGCATTGTTTTAAGCGTTTTTTCTTGATAAAGCTATGAGAAATGCATGTAAATATTTTAATTCTCATAATTATATATCTAATTATCAGGCAAGTACTCCTTTTTATGAGAATATGAGAAATGATTTTGTTTTTTCTTTTCTGGTTCAAATTTGGTAATGGTCTTTTTTGATGGTTACTTTTTTCTTGTCCATTTTTTTATTGGAAAATTAGTGTAAGTGTTTAGTTATTAGTGATAAAAAAGTTGGAAAATGTCTACCGTAATTTTTGGATGTTAGTTAGTATCTTCGTAACTTTGGAACACAAGTTAGATGAAATATTATGAAATACAAAATGACATGCTGATTTTATTTTGGACGAAAATACGCCGTATAAAATTCTCTATTTACGATCAACTGAGAATGGATGAACTGTCGCAAATTTTACCTGGCAATATACATATCACATATGATCGGGATAAAATGTCGGTTGCCGATGTTGTGATGTTGAGCCTTCTTTTTTTATATCGTGAATTAGAAGACGATCTTGAAAAGCCTGAACACCAGATTTGGGTGGTGTGGGGCTATGAAAGTGAAGTCAATTATCCTTGGATGTTTTCTGACGAATTGAAAGATATATTTGACCTTTGGATGACTTATCATTTGGATTCGGATATTGTGTTACCTTACAGACTGACTAAAAGAAAGAAAAGAAGGCTTTCTTTTTGTAGATATTTGTAAAGAATGTAAGTATAAATAGTTCTTTCAGTCAGCCCGTTCATTTCTTAATCTTAAAATAGAAAAACATGAGAATACTTCAAAAAGAAAGAGCAGTACGAAACTGGCCAAAACTTTATCGAAAAGGCGAAGATATATTACTTCATAAACAATCTGCTAAAAAATATAGAGATGATCAGTTGAATTTCTTAGAAAATTATACTCGTCGATATCTGGTTTCTGACGAATTCTATGATTGTGCCAAAGCGTCTATAAATAACAGATATATCTATGATCTCTATTTCCCTATGGTAAACAAGCAAATATTGAGAAAAGATATACCTGAGGGTTATTTTGATGAAGATTTGCGTGTTACTAATTTATCACTGAAAGATGTTTTGCAAAAGTATGAAGGTAAAGCGGTATATATAGATTTTGGGGCGTTATGGTGTGGTCCGTGTAAAAAGGATATCTCAGAATCGGGAGAGGCGAAAGCTTACTTAAAGAAGAAAGATATTGTTTATTTATATATCGGTTGTAAGGAAGATCCTAAAAAATGGATAAATGTTTCGGAAAAATATGGTATCACTGAAAATCAATATATGGAGGTGTATTCCGAAAAATCTCCTTTGGCGGAGTATTTTAAAATAAAATCAATCCCCAGATACATTTTATTGAACAAAGAACATAAGGTAGTAAATGCAAAAGCGCCACGTCCTATACCTTCACAACGTTCCGATTTTGATGAAGAGATTAGTCGATTGACCTCGGTTAGACATTGGGGGACAAAAGCTCTCGAATAAGATATTTAGAGAAGTAATTATCCGATTATGTTATAGGTTTACAGTTTTTACCCTTCCATTGAAACATATGGGAAAAAGATACTTTTGATCTTATGAGTAAATCATTGAAAGTTGTGGATATTATGACAAATAATTTAATTTTTCATATCATATTTCTCGCCGTACTGCTGACCGGCAATAATATTTATGCTTCTACTTTCTTGTTGAGATGTATGACAACAAATATGGAAGAAGGCACGAAGATAGAATTATCATATACTGTTCTGAAAGAAAATAAATGGATTGATATTGTAGACTCTACGAAAGTAACCAATGGTGAGTTTGTGTTTCAAGGAGATATAGAAGGAGTGACGGCTGCACGGCTGGATTTCTCGAATAGATTTATTTGTATATATATTGAGCCAACTCAAATGCAACTGTGTCTTGACGGTAACAAACCTTATAGATATCGTTTGGAGGGTACAACAGTTGAAAGGGAAAATGTTGAACTTCGAAAACAATTGCAACCTTATATGGAATTTTATTTTGAGTTATTGGATAGTGTAATTTGTTTATCGAATAGAATATATACAATGCAGGAGGGTGCTCCAATGAAAGATTCGCTTTATCATAGTATAAATAATGTTGTTGCAATAAATAAAGCCAATCATAATAAGATGGATAGAATACGTTGGGATTTTTCATTGAAACACCCTTCTTTTCAAATAATTCCGAATTTATTATATTCTATTTCTGAGAGAGGGACTATTTGTATAGACTCCGTTCGTTCCGTTTATAACAAATTGCCCGAGCTAACTAAAAATAGTATAATGGGGCAATTAGCTCTCAAAGAAATTGAAGAGCAAGAGGATAGAAGAGATCTCTTAAAAAGAACCTCCATAGGTAATGCCTCTCCTAATTTCATCAGAAAAAATATTTCTGGAGACATGGTTGAACTAGCTAATTATAAGAATAAGACTTTTGTATTATTGGATTTTTGGGCAAGTTGGTGTATGCCTTGTTTGAAAGAGATTCCTAAAATGAAAGAAGTATATAAGAAATACAATGAGAAAGGATTGACTATTATTGGTATATCATTGGATAGAGTCAAGGATAGTTGGTCTGAGGCTATAAGAAAATACAACCTGAATGTTTGGCCACAAATTTTAAGTTCTGAGACGAATGAGAAAGATGAAAAGGAGAATAACCTGTCGTACCTATACAATTGTGATGCTATTCCATTTTATGTCTTGATTGATAAAGAAGGAAAAGTCGTTGCTAAGTGGGAGCATATAGGGGATGTGCAGTTGAAAGAGTTAGATATGCTTATTAAATAGTTATAAAGAGACAATATATGAAAACAACTTTATGGACAATAATGTTATTGTGTGCGATTAATAATATATCAGCACAGGTTAAAAGCCAAGTAAAAGAAAGCTTTGAGTTGACAAGTATTGCTTTTCGATTGGCTGGTGCGGAAGAGTATATAAATAATACTATCCCCGGTTATACAGCCGATATTGATAATTACTTCTCAAAATATAGAGAACATAAGCTCATCTCTTACATCAAAAAGATAAGAGAGGAGCAAGGAATAGCTTATGATGCTGTACCTGCGGCAACTGGATGTATTGAGATAAAGAGAGGGAAAGTGATTATTGATCCACAATGTGACGCATCAAAGATAAGTATGATTGACAGTAGGTGGACAGAGGAAAGTTTCAGAACATTTGTCCGTTTATTGAATGATTTTTATAGACAAACAAAATTTAAGGATTTCTATACACTGCATCGTGGCTTATATGATATAGCTGAAACTAGATTGAATACTATTCTTGTCGATCTGAATGCAGAGTGGTTTAAATCTATGTTTGGCGAAGGACCTGAAAATACAATAGTGGTTGCATCTCTTTGTAATGGACCTGGTAATTATGCTTTTAATGGAATAACAAAGGGAGAAAAACGTGGAATTGTTATTGGATGTAGTACCGATAAAGAAGGAAACCCGGCGTATAGTAGATTCCTTATAACTGTCATTGTGCATGAGTTGTTACACCACTATACTAATCCTTGCCTTGCTCAATATTGGTCTCAGATTGATTCTGCTTCGCAAATAATTTATCCTCACGTGAAAGAAAAGATGGCCAAACTGGCTTATGGAAGTACCAATTCAACGATGATAGAATGGTTTAACAACCTATTGACTATCATGTATTTTAAAGATAACCCTAATAGGGGATTCACTGCTACACATTTAACTGCATGGAGGCAACATGAAGGTTTTATCTGGATGGAAAGAAGCATGACGTTTATGGAACATTTTCGTAATCATCGTAATTTGTATTCTACCATTAAGGATTTTATGCCTGAGATAGTAAGTTTTGTCAACTATACGGCATCTGATTTTGATAATGTATTGAAAGAGTACGATAATAAAGAACCCTATATTACAGATATATTTCCTATTTCAAATAGCATATTACCTTTAGGTATTGATACTATACAAATACGTTTCTCTAAACCTATGTTTGGTGCTTACGGTATAAGGCCGTTGGATGATAAAAGAATATCGCCACCTTATACAGACTATCAGCCGTTTTGGAAAGATAAATATACTTTTTGTATTATATTAGATAGAAGTAAGCTGGAGAAAGGAAAGACCTATGGGTTTAAATTAAATCGCGCCTTCTTTCAATCAGAGAAAACATATCCAATGAAAGAAGATTTTCCTTACACTTTTAAAATGCCAGATGAATGAAAATATACATCCGGTTTCGAATAATATCTTTTTAGATTATATGTTGTTATTTAAATATGAATATATGAGAGTGATTTTGATTTTTTCCTTGTTTTGCATATTAGCATTAAATGTTATGTCAAAGAGCCACAGTTCGCCTGAGAGGTGTGATAGTGTAATAACAGTTATAGACTCTTTAGCTTTCAATTATCCGGTTGAAAGAATCTCTTTTATGCTGGACGGTAAACTTGTACATCATTCGGTTATCTTTAAAGAAGGACGACAACTGTATAAGTTTGTGAATGGATTTATGGATCCTCTTGACGCAATAAAACACTTTGGAGAGAAATATAGAAACGGACTTTTAATGTACAAAAAAGAAGAAAGCGATGAAAGTAAATAAATATATACTATTATTTTGTCTGTTGGCGTGTTCATGGAATATTTGCGGTCAAAATTCTTGTTTTCACATAGAAGGTACTGTAGATTCGAAATATAATGGTGCTTTAGTTACGCTTTTTACTATTACTGGTAATGTAATTCGTTCCGTAGATTCCACTTATGTAGAGAATGGCTGTTTTGGCTTTGTTGGGCCGGAATATCTCTATGAAAAATCTATAATATCTTTGGGTAATTATCCGGATACAGTTTTGTCAGCTGAACTTTATCTAGAGAGTGGCCCTATCAAAGTAGAGTTGAAACATAATTCCGTAGTTTGCTCTCCATTAACTTTGGAATATCAACAGTTTCTTGATTCGTGTGCAGAATATCGTCGTCAAATAAGTGTAGCTTTAAAAAACAAGGAGGATGTGGAAGATATGGAGTTAAAATTGTGTGAATATAAATACCGATTCAAAAAGAAGCATATTCATAATGGGTTGGGACGTGGATTACTTCTTCGGGAAGCAAACGATATTTATGATCCTTATTTTGATGAATTGTATGAGATGTTATCCGACAGAGATAAATGTCGTGGTGATGTTAAATCAGAATATCAAATTAGAAAGAAAGGGTTAGCTCAACAATTTCTTGCAGGAAAACAATTTATGGATTTTACTTTGATTGATTCGCTGGGTAACGAAAAGAGGATATCAGATTATGTGGGTAAGAATGAATTATTATTTTTGGATTTTTGGGCAAGCTGGTGTGGTCCTTGTCGTGCTCAAGAACCACGTCTTGTCCGGTTATATCAGGAATATAAAGATAGAGGGTTTGGCATTCTGGGGATTTCATTAGATGTAAACACGGCTTCTTGGTTGTCTGTATTGGCAAAGAAAGAGAATTTATGGCCTGAATTATGTATTGCCGGTAAAGAAGATGATAAACGTATACGGGAGTTATATTCTATAACGGGTATTCCTTTTGGGGTTCTACTAGATAAATCGGGCAAGATTATATCTGTTGTGAATGCCGGTTGGCAATATCTTAAAATGATTTTAAATGAATATTATAAGGCTGATGATAAAAGGTCTGCTAAATGAGATAAGAGATAAATATAACGTTTGTGTCCATACTTAATTTTTTTGAGTTACATTTGCTGTCTATTGAATAAAAATGTCTCATTTAATATAGAATACCAATGAAAAGCAAGTTATTACTAACGTGTACAGCTCTATTATTCTGTACTTGTTTTCTGCATGGACAGAGTCAAGCTTCTAAAGTCGTAAACTCCGGTGAGAACAGTCATAGCGGGTGGGTTCAACATCCGTGGCAAGGGAAGAAGGTAGGATATATAGGAGATTCTATTACAGATCCTAACTGCTATGGTAATAAGATTAAAAAGTACTGGGACTTTCTACAAGAATGGTTGGGGATTACTCCTTATGTATATGGAATAAGCGGGCGACAATGGAACGATGTGCCCCGGCAGGCGGAGCAATTGATGAAAGAACATGGAGAGGAAGTGGATGCAATCATTGTCCTGATGGGTACGAATGATTTTAATGCCGGTATACCTATTGGCGAATGGTTTACGGAAACGGAAGAACAAGTGTTGGCGGCCCGTGGCGAAATGAAGAAAATGGAGACCCGCAAGAAACGAACCCCTGTAATGGACAGTAATACCTATAAAGGACGTATCAATATAGGGATAACGCGGATGAAACAGCTGTTTCCTGATAAACAAATCATTCTGCTGACTCCGTTGCATCGTGCGTTTGCCAATTTCGGAGAAACGAACGTGCAGCCGGATGAGAACTACCAGAATAGTTGCGGTGAATATGTGGACGCTTATGTACAGGCAGTCAAAGAAGCCGGTAATCTCTGGGGGCTTCCTGTGATAGACTTTAACTCGGTGACAGGGATGAATCCGATGATTGAGGAACAACTTATCTATTTTTATGATTCGGGTTTCGATCGTCTGCACCCTAACACGAAAGGGCAGGAGCGTATGGCACGTACATTAATGTACCAATTACTTGCGTTACCGGTTTAGGCAACGCGCTTATTGTCCCGGTTTGAAGAATAGCCGGAGGACAAACCATGCATGATGTGCCACTGTACTTATCAGCCCGTAATGTTTTGCCATGATGCGGAATCTTTCTTTGAGAGAAGCCTTCCGGTTTTGGGTGGTCATACCTTCGTCAAGATAGTCGATGATTGTCAGGTGCGTATTGTGCAATGTGCGGGCTTTCTTCATGATGCGGACGCACCAGTCGAAGTCGGCGGAATAACGGAACTTCAAGTCGTATGGCTCCACCAGCGTATGGCGGGCGAAGAATGCCTGGTGGCAGACCAGCATTCCCTGTTTGAAGCTTTTCCAGGTTAATACTTCCGGGGCAGATAGACGGCGCATACGTTGGAAATGCCTCTTCTCGTCTACGATAGCCGTTTCTCCGTAAAGTACGTCGGGAAGTTCGTTACCATTGATAGTGTGCACCATTTGTTGCAGCGTGTCGTCTTCGTGAAAGCAGTCGCCTGCGTTCAGAAAGCAGAGATAGTCGCCGCTGGCGAGGGCAATTCCTTTGTTCATGGCGTCATACAGTCCCTTGTCCGGTTCGCTGACAACAGTATGTATCCGTGGGCGGTATCTGTCGATGATAGATAAAGTGCCATCTTTGGAGGCTCCGTCCACGATGATATATTCTACGTGATGATAGGTCTGCGCAATCACACTTTGAATGGTATCTTCGAGTACCTTTTCCGCATTATAGGTCACCGTGATGACCGAAAACTTGGGAGTAGGATGAACGCTATGCATATTTCCCCGTTACTTTATTGTAGAGATCCGTATATTTCTTGGCAATAATGCTTTCGGAATAGTTGCCTAATACCTTGCGGCAGGCTTGTGCGGAAAGCTCGTCATATTCCGGGTCCGTCAGTATCCAGTGTATACCGTTGGCAAAGTCCTCCGAAGATTTGTATCGGGCCACATATCCGTTGTGCAGGTGGTCAATCATTTCGGGGATGCCGCCGACATTGAATCCTACGCAAGGAACGCCGCACGCCATTGCTTCCATAATCATGTTGGGAAGATTTTCTTCCAGCGAAGGAATGACAAACAAGTCTACGGCATTATATATATTGACCACTTCGTGCTCATTCTTGATGTAAGGCAACGGGTAGACATGGAAAGGAATCTGTTCCTGCAACTGTTGGGACTGGTTGCCGAATACGACGACTCCCAGCGACTCTTTCCATTCCGGATGTTTCTCAGCCAGCAGTTTGCAGGCTTCGATTAAATATTCGGCCCCTTTCCGCTTATCGGTGATCTTTACCGAGCCGAACAGAATCATCTTCTTGTTTTGCGGCAACATACATTTGGCCCGTGCCTCTTCCTTGTTCTGTGGCTTGAACAGGTTGGTATTGATCGCGTTCGGGATGTTGATAACGCTTTTCCCTTCGAACAGCCTGCTGACCTGGGCCTGTTCCTTCAACCAACGGCTGCAAGTGACGAAATGAACGGGGGCGTTGCTATACAATTTCTGTTTCTTACGGAAAGTGCGGTAAGATAAATCTTTCTTGCTACCGCCTTTGTAGATGTACGGGCAGTTGTGGCACTCCTGTTGATAGTTCGTACATTCGCGTGCATAATGGCAGATACCGGTGCAGGGCCACATATCATGCATTGTCCAGACGACCGGTTTGCCGGAAGTAAGTATCTTCCGGATGTCTTTCAATGAAAGCATTCCCTGATTGATCCAGTGCAGGTGAATGACGTCTGCCTGCCGAAATTCCGGAAGAGAGGTAATGTCCGTTCCCGTGTTGGCAATGTCTACATCGAACAGATGATACCGTTGGAAACGGTTGGCGCTCCAGATAACGATGCGTTCCCACATGAACTTCCATACTTGCAGCCAGCTGCGCTTCAAACCCACAACGCTGATCTGGTCCGTTTGCTTGTCGCGCACCAGCATTTTGGCTTTAATACCATTATTCTTGAGTGATTCCATTAACCGGCCGGCTGCAATGGCGGCTCCTCCGATTCGTTCAGACGTATTTATAATCAGGACTCTCATGTGCATAAAAGTTTATGCAAATGTACGGTTTTTAGAGGAAAAGTTTGATATTTCCTGCAAGCTTTCTGCTATTTCACGTGAAAAGATTTCGAGATTGAAACGTTCTTCCGCCAGTTTGCGGGCGTTGTTGCCCATGCGTCGTGCCTCTTCGGGGTGGTCGGCGATGTAGCGGATAGCGTCTGTCCAACCCTGCACATCGCCGTATTCTACGGTAATGCCGATTCCTTCCTTGTCGATGTCAATTTCGAAATTGGGGTTACGCGAACAAATGACGGGAATGCCGAGAGCAAATGCTTCTACGAGTGTGGTGAGCCCTACGGTATAGGGAAAATCCAGACAACAGATGACAATACAGCTTTTCCGCGCCACCAGTTTGGCAAGCTCGTAGGGGATTACTCCGTCGGTGTAATGTACATGGATAGAGTCGGGCAGGGTGAAACCGTCAATGATGTTTTTATAATTGATGTTACCGCATGAGACGGCGATATATAAGTCGAGTTTCTCTTTAGTGGCGGCAAATGCCTGGAAGAGAGTGCTTACGTCCCGGTTTTCTTTGCCGGTAGAGATAAAGCCTTCCGGTTTGCGGTCGGGCATTTCCGCCAACAGGTGGTCATAGAAAGGGAGGTCCGGTCCCCAGTGTACCAGTTTTAGTTTATGGGCGGGCGCTTTCCGGGTTTTCAACGAATCCTGAATGAGCTTCCGGCTGAACAGGAACATCTTGTCTATGCCTTTATAGAAAAGGCGGGATATTTGTTCGCGTGCGAAACCGGAACTGTTGACTACTGCCGTGTGGTGCCAGATAACGATCGGCTTGCGGTATAGCCCCAGTGCACGGAGGAAAATCACCGGTTCGATACCACGGAAAGAGGTGGCGTAGAGCACCTGATATTTCTCCTTGCAGAACAGAATTTCTTTCGTTGCGTAGAGCATGAGCCTCAGGCGGCTTGAGAAGTACCGGCACTTGTGCATGACGGAATGTATCCCGTGTTTTTCCAGCAATGGAAGTCCGTACAAGATATGTCCGGGGAATTTATACTCTTTCCATTCCTCGTAACTTTCCCGCGTGAGGCGGGTATGGTAGAAATAAATCGTAAGTGGTTTTAGTGATGTTTGTTTCTCTTCAGCCATTTGTTTATTCGGTTTTTAACAGCTTTCGTAATGATAGAAAAATTACCGTATTTCAGGTTGAGGAACAGTTCCTCGAACGAGCGTCCTATCTTTATCCACGGGTGGTCCCAGCACATGATGCGGTAGACGCTTTTTTTGTACGCTACATTTTCAATGACGTAGCGGGGATGTTTCAGAGGAAACTCCGCTTCGTAACGCTTCATGGTGAAAATGCGGCGGTAGCCTTTGGGCAGCGTATGGACGGAACCGGCAAAGTGGGTGGAATCCGCCGTTGCTCCCAAGTTGTTAATCATGTTGCGTGTGGGCACAATGCTCAGTCCGGAGTTGAACAGTATGGAGGCATGGAAAATGGTTTCGTAAAAAGCCTTCCGGTGTTCGCGATGACGCCGGCACATATAGATGAAGTCGCTCCGGAACTTGCGTTCTTTGATGAGTTGTTCGAGTTGCTGCATATTGAAGGAGTCGTCCAGAAAAGTATAGAACTCGTCCCATTGGTCTACGACACGTTTCCAGCTTGCCCACCCCCAGATAGAGAAGGTGGTGGCGAAGAAATAGTCGTAAGGGATGTCTTTGCTGATTTCTTCGGGGTTGAATCCGGCAATCATGCTGATGCGGGTGTCATGTTCGTACTTGTCCAGCATTTCCTTGCAGAAACGGAAGAAAGAGACTGACGGCACATCATCATCTTCCAGTACAATGCATTTGTCGACTTTTGAGAAAGCCCATTTCTGCGATATATATTCCGAGGGGTCGCAACCGAAGTTCTTTTCCTGATAGAACCGTTCTACTTCGCACTCCCAGTCTATCTGCGACACGATTTCGCGGCAGGCTTTTATCCCGGGCAGGTCGTGTTCGTTTCGTGCTCCGTCCTGATAGAGAAACAGCCGTGACGGGCGTGCTTTCTTTACCTGCTCGAACACTTGCGATAATTGTTGCGGGCGGTTGAAGAACAGTATCAGTACCGGTACATCTACTAAAGCGGGTTTCATATTCATAGTTCTTGTTTTGGAGTCGTACTGAATGAAAGGGCGGCAGGGTAGTGATTGTTCACTTTCTCCTGTTCTTCCTCTGTATATCGGTGCAGGGTCGGGTAGTTGTATCGCAGGAAACCTTCCAGGTTGTCGGGAGCGTTCACTGTGAGCGGTCCGAACGGCACCGGTTGCAGGTGGCGGAGGCTTTCTCCGGTCACGTGGTCGGTGGTAGTCATCACGTTGTTGAAATACTTCGTGTTCCATGAATTGAAGCAGCTTTGAACGGCTACCAGCATACGGTAAATTGTTTTCTTCGAGAAAAGAACATCGACTGCTTTATTCAAGAAGCAGGAGAAGGCTCCCCGGTCTGTGGGATGTTCTATCTCGCATTTGCCGAAGTGTTTCCACATCCATATCTCTTTTCCCATGAGGCAACATTTGAGGAAACCGGCTGCGTCGTACTGTAATTTCCGCAACAGCTTGTTGTCGGGTATCCTGTCGAACGGGAATATATCTACAAAAATACCCGGATGCATCGGGACATTCTTGAACATTTCTTCTACAAAGAGGGTATTGTTTTTCTTGACTTTGGCATAGTAATAAGGACTGTGCGGATCTGTTTCTATCCATGAAAGAAAGTAGGAATCGCCCAGCTCCCGGGGGGCTACTTCGAGAAATCTGTTGTAGTCTTTCCGTGCCATGCCGATATCTATATCGTCGTCCCAAGGCAGTATCGCCCGGTCATAGAGTGCCCCGATTGCAGTACCGCCTATCACAAAATACGGGATGTCGTGTTTCCGACAGATACGAATGGTTTCTCCCAATATGTCGTAAAGCTCGGCATGTAACAAATCAAGTTCTTTTGCTGTATATTTCTTGTCCATTGGAAACGGTTAATGCACGTTATGATACAAATGTAGTGATTAAATTGACAAGTTCCTATAACTTTAAGTTTCCTTGTAGAAATTCCGCCGCCATTTGGCTGCGTCCCGGGATAGGGAGGGTGGCTGCTTGCGGGAAATCCTCAAGCAAACAGTCGGCAGGACTGATGTCCGGATAGAACTTCTTGAGCAGGAACAGGCTGGGCCCGGTGGTGATGCTTCCTGTGAATATGGAAGCGTTCATCAGTAGCTGTATGGAAGAAAGAAAACGAGTCATTTGCTTCTGTTTCAACTCTTTCGTCGTTTGCGTGAAAGCACTGTTGACATATCCTTTCTCGCCGGAATCGCATAGGGTATACCAACGTATGTCCGGGGCGAGCGACTGTACTTGCCGGAAGATACGGTAATCATCTGTCAGCACGAAGACATCGCGCAAGTCGGTTTTCTGTTTGATGAGGCGTATGTAATACTCTGCCGGAAGCAGGTTGGTTTCGGTGATCTTGTCGCCTCCGCGTATCTGGCAACCGACGTATTCTTGCGGGAGTTGCAGGTTGTCTGCCAGGTGTCGGCATTCTCGTCCGGTTACTTCGTTCAACTTCCACGTGATTTCCGTCATTTTCCGGAAAGCATGGAGATAATCCCCGTCTATACCCAGTTCGGGGATGTGGAAGTGTTGGTTGGGATCGAACTTCAGGTGGCAGTTCAGTAATACCGGTTTTTTATAGGTCAGGAAAGCGAGAGTCTCTCCGGTTATATTCTTGCAGGTTGCTTTCAGTTTCCATTTCATCAGTTTGGTCTTGGGCAATTTCTTGTCCTTCATCAATGCTTTCCACGAAGGCAGGCGGTGGGTGTTGTAGGTGTGGTGAAACGCTTCGTGCACTTCCTCACAGAAGGGGACGAAACAGTCTGTCCAACCTTTCTCCCAACCGAAGTTGGCATCGTCGGAATAGAGCTTGAACTGTATCTTGTGTTGCAGGCAATAGAGCATTGCATGAAGCATATAGGTATATTCGGTGAAGAATCCCGCGTCTATGCCCAAGTGAAAAATCATCGTCTTCCTGAAAGAACTGTTCAGCAGGCGATAGGTGGTTGTAAGGTTATTCGCGCTCATGGTGCTTGGGGTTTGGGTTGAGCTTTTTGAAATAACAGTCGTGGTTGAGATCTTTTCTCCAGCCTTGCCAGATACCTCTGGCGAGTGCTTTCAGTTTCTCCCATTTGTTTTCTTCCATAAAAAGGATATAGAAAGGACGCTCCCAAATGAGCTTCCAAAGCAGTTCGGGACGTTTGAACTCGGCGTATTGCTTGTTGAGGTACAAGAAGTTACGGGCTATGTAGTAGGTACGCACCGGGGAGTAGTTGAGTGACATCGGGTGCCAGATGAGTATTTGTTTCCGGAGCGGATGTCCCAGTTCATGTTTCAGGTTGGCGGCAGGTACGAGCATGACTTTTCCGGTATGGCGGCGGATGCGCAGGAAATATTCCGTATCAATGGCATCCATGACAAATTTGTCAAGATACAGACCGACTTTTTGTATCGTTTTCAACGGAAAAATACTTCCGGAGATAATCATCCCCTGTGCTTCTTTGAGCGGCGCATTGCTGTCTGTGCCAGAAGCATTGATGAGAGGAATATAAGCAAAATGGGAACTGTCTTTGTCATTGTTGATAATACGGATATAGTCTTTGAATGTGGAAGCGGTAAAAGCGCTGTCCTGATCCATTGTCAGCAGGTAAGTATATCCGTTGTCGAGGGCGAACATCGCTGCGGCATTGAGTGCTTTGCCGATACCGGTGTTTTCCCCTTGGCGTAACCTGACTATTTTGTGGGAGATAGATTCCGGAAATTGATAATTACTGCCTCCGGGGGTGTTGTCCCAGACAAACAATCCGTCCACATCTTCTGCATAAGTAAGAAGGTTGTCGGTGATGTGTGCGGGTGGATAATAGAGTGTGACGAGAGCGAGTAGTTTCATGCGCTTTTCTTTTTGATAAAATAGTGTATGGTTTCCTTGAAAGTTACCGAACGGCTCGCCCACATGGCTGCTGCATAAAGTGCCATTGCCAGTAGAATCTTGCTTGCCAGGCGAACATAGATGTTTTCGATAGGGCGGGCGGTGTAGTAGGTAACTGCCATGACGGAGGCTGCTATGATGGCGTAGGGAAGAATATCGGCCAGTGCGTGGCGTAGTTTCAACCCGATTTCAAGCTGCACGAAGTGATGCCACCTCAGTAGCCATAGTATATTGGTCGAGACATACATGGCAAGCATGGCATATATTCCGTAAGAATGTACCAGAAGAACGCCTGTGAGCAGGAGCATGCCGAGGATTATGATGTTCCACATAAAGATGCGTGACTTTCCTTTGCTGATGATAAGTTGCTGGTAAAGGTTGGCAATGGGGACAAAAGCTCCGCTGATACATAATATCTGCATGATAGATACGCTGGAGTACCATTTGTCGGTAATGGAGATAACGATTAATTCTTCCGCAATGATTCCCAGTCCCAGCATGGCGGGAAATGAGATGAAGGCGGTGAAACGCAACATCTTGCGGAATACCCGTTGCTGTCGGTCGGTATCTTCCGATATTTTCGCAAGTACCGGTTGTGCCACTCCGTTTATCATGCCCAGTATGAATTGTTGTCCCATGCCGCACCATTTGTTGGACTGGTTGTAATAGCCCACTTCTATCTTGGAGTAGTACTTACCCAATATGACGGAGAAGAGATTGTTGTTGATGTGATTGAATATGTTGGTAATTAACAGTTTACCACTGAATCCGAACATTTCTTTTATGGGCGCGAGGCTGAATTGAAGCGTAGGCCGCCAACGGGTGAAATGCCAGTAACAGGCAGTGTTGACAGCTACGTAGACAATGCTTTGCGTGGCATATCCCCAGTAGGAAAAGCCGAGATAAGCCAGCGTGACCCCCGCAATGCCGGATACGGTCAGTCCGATCACCGAGGACATGGCCTGCTGCTTGACCATTAGATTCCGTTTTAGATAAGCACTGTGTGAGATTCCCAGACTGGCGATGAAAAAGCCTGTAAAAGAATAACGTGCCAACGGCGTCAGTTCGGGAACCTTGTAGAAATAGGCTATGAGTGGCGCGCACAAGAACAACACCAGATACAGGCACAGGCTGGTTATGATATTAAACCAGAATACAGCATTGTAATCTTTGTGTGTCACCTCTTTCTTGTTGACAAGAGCGGCCGTGAAGCCACTCTCCTGTATCGAGCCGGCTATGAGGGAGAAAATCGCTAACATCCCCACCATTCCATAATCCGACGGGGTGAGCAGCCGGGCGATAAATATTCCGAAAACGAGATTCAGCAACTGTTGTATACCGTTGCTGAACCCTCCCCAGAATAATCCTTTGGCTGTTTTGTCCTTTAGTGATTGTTCCTCGCTCATTTCATTATTTCACTTCACTACCCGGCTTCACTTCCCGTTCCGGCATAATGACTGCCAGGCTGCCGTCGTTGTTCTCGGCACTCAGAATCATGCCTTCGCTGACGATACCTTTCAGTTTGCGGGGGGCAAGGTTGGCGATGAAACAAACTTGTTTGCCTACCAATTCTTCAGGTTTGTAATGCTTGGCAATGCCCGACACGATCGTACGCGTTTCCAGACCGTCGTCAATCTTGAATTGCAGCAACTTGTCTGCCTTCGGTACTTTCTGGCATTCGAGGATCGTTCCTACGCGGATATCCAACTTCGTGAAGTCGTCAAATTCGATGTTTGCCCGAATCGGATTCGCCTTATAACTGGCTTCTTCGTTTGCTTTCTTCGTGTCAAGCAACTTCTGTACCTGTGCTTCTATTGTGGCATCTTCGATCTTTTCGAACAGCAGTTCCGGCTTGTTCAACTGGTGACCGACGGGGAGCAGGTTGTCTTTTCCCAGTTCGGACCATTCGAAGGTGTCCATGTTCAACATCTTGCGGAGTTTTTCCGAGCTGAACGGCAGGAACGGGTCAAAAGCGATCGCCAGATTGGCAACCAGTTGCAGGGAGATGTTCAGGATTGTTCCCACACGTTCCATGTCAGTTTTCGCCAGTTTCCACGGTTCGGTGTCGGCCAGGTATTTGTTTCCGATACGTGCCAGGTTCATGGCTTCTTTCTGTGCGTCGCGGAATTTGAATACGTCGAGCAGCTTTTCTACTTCGGCTTTTACGTCTGCAAATTCTTTCAGCGTTTCTTTGTCGTAGTCGGTCAGCTCGCCTTGTGCGGGTACGCATCCGTCGAAGTATTTCTGAGTCAGCACCATTGCACGGTTCACAAAATTGCCGTATACGGCTACCAGTTCGTTGTTATTACGGGCCTGAAAGTCTTTCCAGGTGAAGTCGTTGTCTTTTGTTTCCGGTGCATTGGCAGTCAACACATAGCGGAGTACGTCCTGTTTACCGGGGAAATCGGCCAGATATTCGTGCAACCATACAGCCCAGTTGCGGGAAGTGGAGATTTTGTCTCCTTCGAGGTTCAGGAATTCGTTGCTGGGCACGTTGTCCGGCAGGATATAGCTGCCTTCTGCTTTCAGCATGGCAGGGAATACGATGCAGTGGAACACGATATTGTCTTTTCCGATAAAATGGATCAAACGGGTTTCGGGATCTTTCCACCATGTCTCCCAGCTGTCCGGAAGAAGTTCTTTCGTGTTGGAGATGTAGCCGATAGGCGCGTCGAACCAAACGTAGAGCACTTTTCCTTCTGCGCCTTCCACGGGCACAGGGATACCCCAGTCGAGGTCACGGCTTACGGCGCGTGGTTGCAACCCCATGTCGAGCCAGCTTTTGCATTGTCCGTACACGTTCGGGCGCCATTCTTTATGGTCTTCCAGAATCCATTTGCGCAGCCAGCCTTCGTGCTTGTCGAGGGGGAGATACCAGTGTTTGGTTTCTTTCATCACCGGTTTGCTGCCGCTAATGGCGCTTTTCGGGTTGATAAGGTCTGTCGGTGAGAGTGAAGTACCGCACTTTTCGCATTGGTCGCCATAGGCACCTTCCGAGTGGCAGTGAGGACATTCGCCGGTGATATAACGGTCGGCAAGGAATGTTTTTGCTTCCTCGTCGTAATATTGTTCGGATGTTTTTTCGATAAACTCGCCCTTGTTGTATAATGTTTTGAAGAAATCCGAAGCCAGTTGGTGGTGCGTCGGTGAAGTGGTACGGCTATACACATCGAAGGAGATGCCGAATTCTTCGAATGATTTCTTTATCAGCGTATGGTAACGGTCTACCACATCCTGCGGAGTGATTCCTTCTTTTTTGGCGCGGATCGTGATAGGCACTCCGTGTTCGTCCGAACCGCCGATAAATAATACATCTTCTTTCTTTAACCGCAGATAGCGCACATAGATATCTGCCGGTACGTATACACCGGCCAAATGACCGATGTGGACAGGTCCGTTCGCATACGGCAGGGCCGATGTGACGGTGGTTCTTTTGAATTTCTTTTCCATTATATAGCGTGATTTTATTGTTTTCTGCTTTGCAATGTGCAAAGATAATGACTTTTCACCATGGATTACATGGATTAACACAGATTATTTCACTTAAAATACTTTTTCATCCTGACGAAAACTTACATCATCATATGCCTGCGTATAGAGAACTTCACTATTGCCATTGCATTGATCG
>ENA-ORTQ01000320-ORTQ01000320.1-human-gut-metagenome-genome-assembly--contig:-NODE-320-length-63475-cov-8.869678_pt1 | contig 63475 bp, 89 predicted proteins | sample MGYA00241912_ERZ509188 | MGnify/ENA primary metagenome ERZ509188 (study PRJEB26280, sample SAMEA2338849) | human gut metagenome | biome: human gut; feature: human-associated habitat; material: faeces...
CCAAGGTGAGCAACGCCGACCGTGAGCGCTGGGACGACCTCATCAACAGCTACTTCGAGGCTCAGCGCCACCACACCCTGCTGGTCCAGCTCATCGACTGCCGTCACGCCCCCAGCGCCGACGACATCCAGATGCTGCATTATCTCCACTACCACAACATTCCCTTCGTCGTGGCCCTGACCAAGGCCGACAAGCTCAAGAAGAGCCAGCTGGCCCAGACGCAGGAGGAGTTCGAAAAGCTCTGCCTGCCCTACGGCTGCCAGAAGGTGGTGCTGACCAGCGGCGAGAGCGGCTACGGCATCCCGGAGCTGCAGGCTGTGCTGAACGCAGCCGTCGCCGCCGAGTACGAGGCAAACGCAGAGGACGCGGAGTAACGCAATGGCTTACAACGAATTTGCTTATTTTTACGATGAGTTCAACGGCGAGGCCGACTACGAGGCCCTGTATGCCCACATCAAAAAAGAGCTGGAAGCCCACGGCATCCATGACGGCATCCTCGCAGACCTGGGCTGCGGGACAGGAGAGCTGACCCTGATGCTCACTCAGGCGGGCTACGATATGATCGGCATCGACCAGTCGGAGGAGATGCTCTGCGTCGTCCGGGACAAGGCTGAGCAGCTGGGCCTTTCCGGCGGCCTGCTTCTTTTGCGGCAGGACCTGCTCAAGCTCGACCTCTACGGCACCATCCGGGGTGCGGTGTCCACCTTCGACACCTTCAACCACATCCCGGACCTGGATAAAGCCATCGCCAACGCCGGTTTCTTTATGGAAAAAGGCGGTGTGCTCCTGTTCGATATGAACACGCCCTATAAGCACCAGAACGTGCTGGGCGAAAACGTCTTTACGTTTGAAGAAGAGGATGCCTCCTGCGTCTGGCGCAACCATTACAGCGCCGCCGACCGCCGGGTGGAGATCAGCGTGGACATCGACTACCGCGAGACGGGGGAGCACTTCCACGAGCAGTTCTACGAGTACACCTACGACCTCGACACCATCCGCGCCGCTCTGGAAAAGCATGGCTTTGCGCTGGAAAGTGTCTGCGACGGCGAGAGCTTTGGCCCTCTGACCGACGAGAGCGAGCGCTATTTCTTCTGCGCAGTCAAACAGTATACCCAACTGGAGGATAAATAATATGTCGAATCTTATCCGCGGCATTTCTGAAAACGGCGGTGTCGTGTTCTGCGGCGTGGACTCCACTGAGATCGTCCGCACGGCGGAAAAGCTGCATACCACCAGCGCCACCTGCAGCGCAGCCCTTGGCCGTCTGCTCACCGGTGTCTCCCTGATGGGCGCGATGCTCAAGGATGATGGCGACTCCATCACCCTGCGCGTGTCCGGCGGCGGCCCGGCTGGCGTCGTCATCGCCTGCACCGACGCACACGGCAACGTCAAAGGCTGCATCGACCACCCGCTGGTCGAGCTTCCCGCAAAGGAGAACGGCCATCTGGATGTGGGCGGCGCAGTCGGCAAAGACGGCGTTCTGACCGTCATTCGGGACAACAAGCTCCAGAAGGAGCCGACGGTGGGTCAGGTGCCGCTGGTGTCCGGTGAGATCGCCGAGGACATCACCAGCTACTACGCCTACAGCGAGCAGATCCCCACCGTGTGTGCGCTGGGCGTTCTGGTGGACAAGGATCTGTCCATCGCCTGCGCCGGCGGCTATCTGCTGCAGCTCCTGCCGGGCGCGACCGATGCCGAGATCACCCGTCTGGAGCAGAACATCGCCGCCATGCCTTCCGTCACCGAGATGCTCCGGGCAGGGAAGACCCCGCAGGATATGATGGAGCTGGCAATGGCGGGCTTCGACCCGCAGGTCCTCGATACCCGCGAGGTGAAGTATCAGTGCGACTGCAGCGAGGAGCGCACGAAGGATATGCTCCTCAGCCTTGGCCGTAAAGAGCTGGTAAAGCTCCGGGACGAAGACCCGAAGTGTGAGGTGGTCTGCCACTTCTGTCACACGAAGTATGAGTTCGACCTGAACGAGCTTCTGGCCGAGACGACCCCGGAAGAGAAGTAACAAAAATCCATAATCATAAATCGCCGCATGGCCGGAGCAGATGTGCTCGGGGCTGTGCGGCGTTTTCATTTGCAGATGTCGGCGGTGATGGTGTAGACGACCCGGTAGTGGAGGGTGTTTCCTTCGACAGAGACGTCCTCTTTGCGGGCCAGAAGCTCAAAATCAGGCCAATTCTGCTGTAAAGCTTGTTTACTTTGCAGTCTTGCAAGGGCCAGAGCCTGCTCTTCGGTCCGCTCTAAATCGGTGGAGACTTTATAATAATATGTCGTTTCTTCGATAAAAACAGGAACAGAAAGTCCAAGGGCTTCTGGCTGGTAGTGTCGGACGACGGCTTCGGCCTCTGCCTTGCCTGGAGCAGGATGCAGGGAGGGCAGAGCGATAGCATGACCGTCCCAGAACAGCGTCCGATGCACGACCTGCTGCCCTGTGAGCTGCTCGATGGGCAGCAGGAGGGCAGTATTCTGCTCGTTTTCCCACTCGAACTGCGCCCGGACGCTGCCCGCCGCAGGCTGAAAGATGAGCGTTCCGTCCCGTTCGGCGCGGGCTGTCCCGATGAGGCCCTGACCGGCTTCTACGGCCTGGCCGGGGACGACGAGCATCGTCCCGCTGACGAGGTTGGTGCGAACGACCGTGCCGGACACCTTGGCCCGGAGGCCGTGGAGCGTCCCGGCCGCGATGTCCGGCACCGGTTTAGCCGCAGCCGCTTCCGCCACCAGCTTTCCCTTCATAAAGTTGAGGCTGGCCCAGGAAAACTCACCGCTCTGGAGCAGGGCGTATTCTCCGGCGGTGAGCTTTTCCTGTGTGACGGCATTTCCCGGGAAAAGCCCTGCCTCCCACAGGACGACGGCGGCCCGCGCCTGCTGGCCGGGCGTCAGGCCCACCGGTTCGACGAACCAGACAAAGCCCTGCAGCCAGAACAGCAGAGGGAGAAAGACAAGGCATCCGGCCCAGAGCCCCCGCCGCCGGAGAAGGGGACGGATGCAAAAGAAAAGACCCCGCCGTTTTTGGATGCGCAGCCGCACCCGCCGTCTGCGGGCCAGAGCGGCCAGTTTCCGATAATGCCATGCGGCGCACCGGGCCGAGAACCCGCCGGGCCGGGGAACGATGTCGAAGAGGTGCAGCCCGCCTGCGGCCGCAGCAGTCAGCAGACCTTCGACATCGCCGTTCTGCGCCGCAAAGGTGATGCCCGCCCAGAGCTGAATCCATTCCATGGTAGAAAGCTCCTATTCCTTTGAAAAATCGGTCCGCAAAATCTGCCCCCGCAGGGTGAGCCTCCGGGCGGAGAGTGTCTCTATCTTCAAATCGTCGCCGTAGACCGTCAGAGTGCCGCGCCCCAGCTCGAGACAGAGCTTGCCTTCTTCGTAGGAGCGGATGCGCCGGAACTGCTCGATCTCCATCCTTCCGCCGCTCAGGTAGACCGAAGCCCGTCCGTAGAAGTCCCCGGGCGGCTGACGGAACATCCGCCGGAACCAGCCGCGCAGGGAATGCGTTTGCTTTCGTTTCCTTCCCACGCTGCTCCCTCCCGCCATGCAAACCGCTGCCAATTACCACATATATATGGAAATGGAGGGTGCGCGTATGATTCAGAAAGAGAAAATCCGGAGCATGGGGTATTTTTTGATGGCGCTGGCCGCAGGTCTGCTGCCGTTTGCCGCGCCGGATGCCTGCGCACAGGCCCTGCGGGAGGGACTGGCGCTCTGCGGCGGTCCGCTGCTGCTCTCGCTGTTCCCGTTCCTCATCGTGTCCACGCTGCTCATCCAATGCCCGGCGGCGGATGTGCTGGGGCTGCCCTTCTGCCCAGTTGCAAGGCTCATCGGGGTCCGCGCTCCGGCGGCTGGGCGGGTGCTGCTCATCGGCTCTCTGGGCGGCTTTGCCCCCGCAGCAAGTGCCGCCGCCGGGGCCGTCCGCTCCGGGCAGCTCACCGCGCGGGAGGCCGATGCGCTCCTTCCGGCCTGTGTCTGTTCCGGCCCGTCCTTTGTGATACTGGCTGTCGGGCAGTCCATGCTGGGCAGTGCAGAGCTGGGCGTCCTGCTGTTCCTTGCACAGGTGGCGGCGGGCTATCTGTCCGCCGCGCTTCTGGCGCGGCTGGGAGGGACGCTTGGGTCAATGACGCACCCCGCTCTCCCGACCGCTTCGCAGCCTCTCCGGCTGGACGGCATCATCGCGCAGGCGGCCCAGACCTACCTCAAGCTCTGCGGTTTCGTCCTGTTTTTCCGGATGCTGGCCGCAGGAGCGGGGGAAGCACTGCCCTCCGGTGCAGGCGTTTTCTGCGCGATGCTTTTAGAGGTCTGCTCCGGCTGTGACCTGGCTGCGAAAAGCGGCCGGTTCGCCAGTATGCTGTGCTGCGCGGCGCTGAGCGTGCAGGGGCTTTCTGTTCTGATGCAGGTGCGGACCATCTGCCCGCCCGAGATGACCCTCCGCCCGCTCTACCGCGCCCGGCTGCTCCATCTGCCGCTTTCGCTGCTGGTATTCTATCTTCTCCTTCCTCAGCGAGCGCAGGAGACGTTCAGCAGCCTGTGCGGCCGCGTGACCACGATGCGCCGCCTCCCGCCCGACTGTGCGCTGCTGGTGTTTCTCGGCTGCTGCTTTGTGGTCTGTGAGCTGAGCCGCGTCCTTGCAAAGGAGCTAAATCAAACACAGAGGGATAAAGTTGCGAATCAATCTTGACAGCTCCCGGCTTTTATGGTAAAATATCACACGTTGCAGAGATCGCAATGTGCTACTGTGGCTCAGCCGGTAGAGCAGCTCACTCGTAATGAGCAGGTCGTCCGTTCGAATCGGATCAGTAGCTCCAAAGTAAAATCCCCGAAAAGTGGCTTCGCGCCTGGCTTTTCGGGGATTTTTGTTTGGCTTGGACGCCGAGCGTTTTCAATCTCACTCACTCTCAAATAATTCGCGAGGTGTTATATCGAGGATGTCGCAAAGTCCGAAGGCTATCTCTGCTTTGGGAAAGCTTACGCCGTTTTCATAATTGCTGACTGCACCCGTTGTAATGCCAAGCTTATCTGCAAGCTCCTGCTGCGTGAGCCCGGCACGCTTCCGGCCCTCACGGATGATAATGGAAGCGCGTGTGGGTTTGGACATATGTTTCACCTCGAACCAATCATAAAAAGAAAATACGCGAAATAAGAACTCATTATCAAATTTATACCATTTTTATAGTGAAATGACAAGAATCCTCTCAATATGTGTTGCGCGGGCCACAAAAATATCAAAATGCAATCGAAACAGCTGTCCCAGAGACGGCTTTGAAAAGGCTGATAGAGCAGGTTTCGAGTGTTCTGCCAAACCGCCATATGCGGTTGAAAAATTTTGTGCAATTTTCATAGTTTTCTTCGCGCTGTTTTGGTGGTACAATAGAGGCAGAATCTAGTGACATTCAGGAGGAGCCGCATGGCAGAAAAGAGCATTGAATTAGACAGCGTAGAGATCGCAGCCGCCGTATTCGGGAACTGTGACCGGAACATCCGTATGCTGGAGAAAGAATTTTCGGTGACGGCGGTGTGCCGCGGTACGATGCTGCGCATTTCGGGCGAACCGGCCAATGTTGCAGCTGCGGCCCGTGCTGTGGAGGGGATGCTTCTCCTTATCGAGAACCATACACCGCTGGAAGACCAGACGGTGCGCTACTGCCTGAGCCTTGCGCATGACGGTGAGGAAAAGCGCGTCCGGGAGCTGACCGAAGATTTCGTGACGGTGACGGTCAAAGGCCGGCCCATCCGTCCCAAGACCCTGGGCCAGAAAGAGTACCTCAACTCCATCCGGAACAACGCCATCACCTTTGGCGTCGGCCCGGCGGGCACCGGCAAGACCTACCTTGCTGTGGCCATGGCTGTCAAGGCGTTCAAGGCCAAAGATGTTTCCCGCATCGTGCTGACCCGCCCGGCGGTGGAGGCAGGCGAGAAGTTGGGCTTTCTGCCGGGTGACCTGCAGCAGAAGGTAGACCCCTATCTGCGGCCTCTGTACGACGGCCTGTTCGATATGCTGGGCGCAGAGACCTATGAGCGTCTCGTGGAAAAGCAGATCATCGAGGTTGCACCGCTGGCCTATATGCGCGGTCGGACGCTGGATGATTCCTTCATCATCCTCGACGAAGCGCAGAACACCACCCCGGAGCAGATGAAGATGTTCCTCACCCGCATGGGCGTCGGCTCTAAAGTGGTCGTTACCGGCGACGTCACTCAGATCGACCTGCCCGACCGCACCCGCAGCGGCCTTGTGGATGCACTTCAGGTCCTCAAGGGCGTGAACGGCATCGCGCAGTGCTACTTCACTGAAAAAGACGTGGTGCGCCACCGTCTGGTGCAGGAGATCATCAAAGCCTACGAGGCCGCTGCCCACCCGGCTAAGCACTGAACCCTATGAAAAAACAACCCCGGCGGCATACCACAGAAATCGGGGTATTCGCTCAATAGAATGTAGAAACGAAAGGAGCGGACGATTTATGTCCAATAAAGTTTTGATCACCAACTCGCAGAAAGCGATCAAGGTCCCCTCGGGCCTTCGCATCCTCATCCGCCGCGCTTGCAACGCTGTGCTGGAATATGAGCATTTTGACGACCCGGCGGAGATCAGCGTGACCTTCGTGGACAACGCAGCCATTGCTGAGCTGAACAACCAGTACCGCAATAAGCCGATGCCCACGGATGTGCTGAGCTTCCCTCTGGGGGAGAACGGCGTCTATGACGTGGACGAGAACAACGGCTGCAAGATGCTGGGCGACATCGTCATCAGCATGGAACGCGCACAGGAGCAGGCGACTCTCTACGGCCATCCGCTGCAGAGAGAGGTCGCTTTCCTGACGGTCCACTCCATGCTCCATCTGCTGGGCTATGACCACGAGAACGGCGGTCTGGAAGCCATGCGGATGCGTGAGAAGGAAGAAGCTGTCCTCATCCAGCTGGGTTTGCCCCGCACGGTGAGCTACACGGAATAAAAAGACAGGAGTTCTATTTTGAAAAACGAAACACCGATCCAGGGCCATTATGATACATCCTCTGTGTTCGTGGCGGTTATTGGCCGCCCGAACGTGGGCAAGTCCAGCCTGACGAATCTGCTGGTGGGGGAGAAGGTGGCTATCGTCACCTCCAAGCCCCAGACCACCCGTACCCGTATTACTGGCGTCATCACCCGGGGGCCTTTGCAGTACGTTCTGCTGGATACCCCCGGCGTGCATAAGCCCCACAATAAGCTGGGCAAGCGGATGGACAAGACGGCCAGCGACTCCATTGCTGACGTCGATGTGTCTATGATGCTGTTCGAGCCCTACGGCGCGCTGAATGAATCGGAGATGGTTCTGGTCGAGGCTCTGAAAAAGGGCGGCCCGGCCATCGCGGTCATCAACAAGACCGACCTCGTCAAAGACCCGGCGGACCTCGAGGCCCGCAAGGCGGAGCTGAAGGCCCTGGGCGTCTTTGATGATGTCTATACCGTCAGTGTCCGCGATAATGACCACTGTGAGGAACTGTTCGATGCACTGAGCCGCTATGCCGTGGAAGGCCCACATTATTTTGACGATGATGCTTACACCGATATGCCTGAGAAGGAGCTTGTAGCGGAAGTTATTCGCGAAAAGGCTCTGCTCTATATGCGGGACGAGATCCCGCACGGCATTGCGGTCGTGGTCGAGCGCTTCAAGGAGCGCCCCGGCACGGACCTCGTGGACATCGACGTGAACATCTACTGTGAGCGGGAGAGCCACAAGGGCATGGTCATCGGCAAGGGCGGCGCGATGCTGAAGAAGATCGCCAGTGCAGCCCGCACCGACTGCGAGGAATTCCTCGGCTGCCGCGTCAACTTACAGTGCTGGGTGAAGGTCAAAGCCGACTGGCGCGATAACGAGTTCATGCTCAACAATTTCGGCTTTAAGCAGCAGCCCAACCGCTGAGCCTCATAACAGGACAGATTTCCCGGGGATAGCGCAGTACCCTAGAGGTGACACTATACCTTAAAGAAGGGAGCGTTGTCCGATGGATGTGGAACTCAGCTGGCAGACGTTTGCCTGCACCGGTGATATTCTGTGTTATCTGGACTACAGGCGGCAGCTCGCTCAGCAGCGGCTCACCGCCCCGGCAGGAGAAAAAACAGATGGATACCATTGTGACCCCGGGCCTTGTCCTGAAAGAGACCCGGTATAAAGAATCCGACCGGATCATCACGCTTCTGACGCCGGGGCTGGGAGTCATCTCGGCCTCTGCGCAGAGCAGCCTGCGGCTGAAAAGCAAACTGTTCAGCGCCTGCGGGCTTTTTTGTTACTCGGAGTTCGTGCTTGTCCCCGGACGGAATATGTATACAGTGCGAGAGGCGGATGTCAAAAACGTCTTCCACGGCATCTCGTCCTCCATCGAAGGGATGAGCCTTGCCATGTATATGGCGGAAATGGCCTCGGCGCTTTCGCCCACAGGAGACGAAGCCGCAAAAGAATTGAGGCTTCTCCTTAATTGCTTTTACATGATAAGCGAGAAAAAGGCCGACCTCCGGGTCATCAAGGCTGTATTTGAGCTGCGCACCATGAGTGAGTGCGGTTTTCTGCCGCAGCTGGTCTACTGCCGCGACTGCGGCACCTACGACGGCCCGGCCTTTTATCTCGACCCGGCGGAGGGCTGTCTGCTCTGCGAATCATGCGCCCAAAAGGCGGGGAAAAAGTGCAATCTGGACGCCGGGGCGCTGTTTGCGCTGCGGCATATCTGTCTGGTAGAAGATAAAAAGATATTCGGCTTCCGTATTTCCGTCGGCAGTCTGGTGAAACTCTCTACAGCAGCAGAGCAATATGCGCTGACCCATCTGGACAAGCCGTTGAAAAGCTACGACTTTTTGAAATCTGTCCTGCCATAACCATTTGAAATTGATTTGATATAAGGAATTACTATGGAAACAAGTTATCGTTGAACGGAAAGAATCGTAACAGCGACAATTATTTAAGAGAAATTCGTTGTTTTACACCAGGATGACACCAAAGACACAAATAGACACCTAAAGCTCGGATGTGACGATTACAAGACGAGAGACGCAGGAGAGATCTTGTGTCTCTTTTCTTTTTTGCCTCGGCATAAGCAAGTTCATGACGCAGGAGTCCGTTTCCATTGTTACCATTTGATAAATCAAGATGTCGCGAGAGCACACTTGAAATTTATCAAATGGAGTCAAGGAAAAAATGAAACACGAGAAACCGGAACTCTCCAGAAAGAATCCCTACTGTCTGCCGAAGTATCGATACCTGGAACTCAAGAACTTCTGTTTCCAATACAACGACTGGAAACGGGCACTGGCGAGGCTGAATGGCTGGCGAGCGCAGGAGGGCGATATGGGTGGCATCGTAAAGAGCAACGTACCATCTGACCCGACTGCACGAGAAGGAATGCTGAGAGCGTACTATTCGCAGCACATTGAACTCATTGACCGCTGCATTTACAAAATGGAACCGGCGCTCCAAACATACATCCGGAAAGGTGTAACGGAAGGACTGTCCTACAAGAGTCTTCGTGCAAGGGGATGTCCGTGCGGCTCCCAGATGTACTACGACTTCTACCGCAAGTTCTTCTGGCTTTTGAGCATCGAACGCCAATGACGCGAAAAATTCAGCCGCCTTTATGAAAGGTGGTAGATACTTATGTTTAGTCTGATTATTGCAATTCTGATCATTGTACTGCTGGTGAAGGCGATCGGCCTCATTGGCGCAAAAACGGAAGAGGTGAGACAGAGAACAAAGAGAAGACACTAAAGAGTGAGAGCTGCTGAGAAATCAGCGGCTCTTTCTTTTTACGCAGACGCGAAAAATTCATGGCATATTATGGAGAAGATAGCTCAGCATGGGAGAGCGCCGCTTAACTGCGGAGGTCATGGGTCCAAATCCCATTCTTTTCTTTTTGCGCAGGCGCGAAAAATTCAGTGTCCTTTATGGAAGATAAGAGAGCTATAATTGGAGGAACGATTATGACTGATATGATGAATATGCTGATGACGAATTACTATTGGGTCGAGGTTATATTAGCTGTTGGTATGGCTATATATTATGGGCCAAAAGTGTTTGATAAAAAGTAACAAATCTAAGAGAACGAAGTAACGGAAAAGATATTTCGCTCTCTTATCTTTTTGCGCAGGCGCGAAAAAATCAGCCTCCTTTATGGAAGAAAATGTTAATAATAGGAGGTAACTGCTATGTTTAAGTATATTATTAAGGGTTTCGAGGAAATGATGAATTCTATCGAGAAGGGCTTTAACGAGACGATGAACGTCTCTTACCCTGAGGTGGAACGCAACGAACTCGAGCTCATTACTGATTACTACATGGGCGTACGATAAAACATTCGACCGGAGACGGAGTCTGAGGAAACTCGGACTCTTTCTTTTTTCTATTCTAAGTTAGACGCGAAAAACTCCGCTTCTTTTATGGAAGAAGATGTCTTCCGAAGAACGAAAGGAGATTTTTACGATGAAACATTACAAGAGAGTAAAGGCTACTTACGACCGCGGTTATGTGAACGCGATGGATAAGATACGTGTGTTTATCGAGAGCAACCAGAAAGTTATGTACATTGGTACAGGCGAGTATGCGAATGCCTCGACAGCACAGGCATCTTACACGAACGCGATAAACCTGATCCGGGCCAGTGGTCTGGTACGAGCTGCTTGCAACAGAGGAGAATTATTTCTGATTCGCAACGACATCTGAGCCGACAAGGGCTGTGGAGAAATCTGCAGCTCTTTATTTTTTTTTTCATCACGCATTCGCCCAAAAGGCGGTGCAGAATATTACAAAGGAGAAAATCAAAATGGTGTATCTGGTTTACCTGCTTGCATTGATATTTATCGTGCTGGGCTTTCTGTTCGGTGTTTCGGTCGGGTGGAAGTGCATACATGGCAGGAACTCGGTCGGGAACTTGATGATCGCCCCCGGAGACGAGAACGAACAGCCTTATATTTTTCTCGACCTGACGACATCCGTAGAATATCTGGAAAGCTCTGAATATGTGGTGCTGAAAGTGAAACCGCTGGAGACGCGAGAAAAACAGTCCGTTTAACGGAGGAAACTCCGAATTTACTGATAAAGGAGAAGATCAAAATGGAAAACAAAACATTATTGAACGAGACTTTGAAAAGTGGGATGGAATCGCTGAAAACGATGAAGCCCGGTTCTGAGGAGTATGCCGCTGCGGTGAACAGCCTGGCAAAGCTCCACGAGATGCAGATGAACGAGACTGCGGAAGAGAACAGCAAAACTGCGAAGGAAGACGAACTGCAGCTGAAGAGGCAGCAGGCGGAAGCTGACGTGCAGAAGGCTGACTCTGACCGCAGGGTCGAAATTCTGAAGACCGTGGGCGGCATTGCCGGAACGCTCATCATGGGCGGCTTATTCGTATGGAACCAGGTGAACGGATGGTTCAATGAGGAAGAAGGACACATTCCGCTGTCGCCGACATTCAAGGATGGTTCCAGAACTTTGATGCAGAACATCTTTAGAAAGTAAGGAGGACTGGAGAGTCTGAGCGAAAGCTTCGGGCTCTCTTTTATTTTTATGAGATACCATGAAGAACCGCCCGACATCTGGACGAACTACTACGGCAAGGTATATCGCTGCGACCATCCGGTCTACCGTGTTTCGACCCTTTACATGGAACGGGACAAGGGGCTATGCGTCATCCAACAGCGCTACAACGAGGAAACCAAAGCGACCTACTGGGGGCCTATCGACCCGTGGCTGACCGACAAAATTTATCTGCGCATCGGATTCAAGGAGTATTTTGATGCTCACGCAAAGAAGAAGGACTCGCACGGGTACTTTCCGACGGTCACTGTCCGACAGCTCATGTGGGCGCTGCGGATGAAACCGCTCAAGAAAGAACGCTGGGAGACCAGCTTTGACCATGTACCGATTTGAGGGCCTTTATTTTTTCACTGGACTTTGATATAATATAAATAGAAGAATTGACTGGAGGTGCTTAAAAATGCCTGTATTATGTATGTTTTACGGCATTATTGTTCGGATGTACCGCGAAATAGGCGGGAAGCATAATACGCCTCACATTCACGCAGAATATTCCGGACAGGAAATCGTAGTTGCTCTGGACGGAACGATTCTGGAAGGAAAATTTCCTAAGAGCCAGATGAAGCTTCTGGATGCATGGATGGAGATCCACAAGGATGATTTGGCGGCAAACTGGAAGCTCTTGTCCAACGGCGAACAGTTCTTCCGCATTGATCCTCTGAAGTAAGGAGTGACTTTTATGTTGCAGCCGAAGCTTATTAAAGTTGAGCCCATTGATTCGCTGAAGCTTCGCCTCTATTATGAGACTGGAGAAGTGAAGCTGTTCGATGTGACACCGTACGCAACCGGCTCATGGTATGGGCAGCTGAAGGATGAAGACTATTTCAGAACAGTTCAGATGCTGTCAGGAGGTATAGGCATTGAATGGCCTGAAGGCCAGGATATAGCCCCTCATGAGCTATACGAAAACAGTGTCATAGTAAAGAAAACTGCATAAGTCATTGATATTTTCGAGGAGAGCTTACGAGAGATCGCAGGCTCTTTTTCTTTTGCTCAAGACGCGAAAAAATCTCCTTGTATTATGGGATAAAGCCCGAAACAAAGGAGAACGTATTATGAACGAATCTATTTTTAATAAAATTTGGAACTATACGATTTCGGTCGGGCAGATCATTACGACATTCCTGATCGGGTGCGCTGTTGCACTCGTGATGTGGCTGTTCGTACAGATTTTCCGGCCGTCGAAAGACTGATATTTTTACGATAGACCGGCAAACGACGTAACATCGGCTTTATCTCGGGAAGAGCTTATGGAAACATAGGCTCTTTCTTTTTGTCCGGCGCGAAAAAATCAGCCTGCTTTATGGAGGTAAGAGGGCTTACATTGAAAGGAGAAAAACCTATGATGAAAGCTATTAAGAACTTTATGAACAAACCGATTACTTGGGGCGATAGCTTTAAGTGGAGCGGCATTTTGCTGGGGCTGTATGCAGCAGTCATCGGAGCATGTGTTGCTTACGAGAAGTGGACGAACTACAAGGCTGAAAAGGAAATGTTGAAGAAGATGCAAGAGAGCAATCTGGAGGATAATATCTGATAGATACACGCCCTCTTATCTTTTTTTTCAAAATGGAGGTTGAACAATGGAGGACATTATGATTATCCGCTCGAGCTTTATGCGCCGCATCATCTCGCAGATCATCAACAAGGCGCTGAAAAAGCAGATGCCGGGGGTTGAAGTGGAGCTGAAGGACATTCAGGCGAACTGGCTTGACAAGGAGCAGAAAGTGCATCTGCATCTGGAGCTGAACGCTGATGTGACAAAGGCTCAGCTCAATGATATTTTGAAGAATGCCGGAGTGCTGTGACGCGAAATTTTCATGGTGCTTTATGAGATGGTTAGTCTCAGAATTATATTTTGGAGGTACGAAACTATGAAGAAATTGGTTGGAGCAATTACGGGTTGCATTGTAGTTTATTATGTGATTGACGTACTCGCCGCATTAAGTATGGCGTGTGCATGGGACAATTTGGTAAAATACGGCCACATGCAGGCGGCGCATGAACTGGACGATACGTTTCACAAAACGTATTGCAAGCGCAACCAGATGGTATTTGATTTGACAAAGAAAGCACTTTTGAAGGAAATGAAGAGAAAGTAACTAACCGAAACGGAGCTTACGAGAAATCGTAGGCTCTTTTATTTTTCAAAATGGAGGTTGAACAATGAAACTGATGAAATCGTGCGCACGATTCCTGCGAAAGCATGGCGGGACACTGCTGGCTATCGGTGCATCTGTGGGCGTAGTGCTGACGGCCATCGAAACAGGCAAGGCGACCATCAAAGCCGAAAAGTTGGTGGAGCTGAACAAGGATGTGCCTGAGTACGATATGAAAGAAAAGGTCAAGGACTGCTGGCATTTTTATATTCCGGCGGCGGTATTGGGCGCAGGCACGATCGGGTGCATCATCGGCTCGAACATGCTGAGCCGGAAAGAAATCGCAAGCCTGAGCGCGGCCTATGTGGCGCTGGGCAAGAGCTACCAGCAGTACCGCAGGCAGGTGGCGGAGCGCATCGGCACAGAAGAAGAGGAAAAACTGCGGATGGAGGCAGCAAAAGAAACGAAAGCTGAAGATGTCCAGCGAGACAAGGACGGCGATGTTATCCGGCTGTTCTATGAGCCCGCCTCAAAAAGATATTTTCATGCCACGATGTCCAAGGTCATTGAGGCGTCTTATTACTTTAACCGGGAGCTGGCCACGAACGGCTGCATCTCGGTAAACGAGTGGTGCAATTATCTCTGCGCCGACGAACTGACCATAACACCCGAAGGCGACCAGATGGGGTGGTGCATTGACCAGCTGATCTATGACTGGGACGCCTACTGGATGGATTTTGAGTACGACAAGCAGATGACCGACGACGGGTTGGAGTGCTACTATCTGGCACCGGCGCTTGACCCTGTAGAAAACTATCTTGATTATACGGAGGATACCTATCATGCATAAAATCAACTGGTGGAGAGTGGCAAGCATCGCACTGCTGGCAGGAAGCGCACTGCTGGGCTTCGGGCATGACCTGATCGAGGACCAGAAGAGCGAGGACGAACTGCGCAGCATGGTGCAGGAAGAAGTACAGCGTCAGCTGGCAGAGAAGAACAGCACGAACTGACGCGAAAAATTCAGTCTGCTTTATGGAAGAAGATCCAAACTGAACAGATAAAGGAGATTTGAATTATGTATAATCGCAACTATTACGCTCAGGTGGATGATGCTATGATGAAGTTATGGAAGGACTTCGGCAGGAGACTGCTGCACGTGCTGGACGGCACGATGCGGTATGTGCTGACCATGCCGATCCGGCTGTACGAATACATCTACGACACCATCTCCGGAGAACTGGAAAGTCAGCGTGAAACAGAAAATCGCTTCGAGAATTTGAAGCAGCACGGACATATCTGAAAGGCGGGAGCTGTAGAGAAATCTACGGCTCTTTCTTTTATAAATCCATTGATATTTTTGGAGGCATGAACATGAACTGGAAAGCACTGACCAAAACGGCGAAGAGGACCCTCAGCCGGAACAGCTCGAAGATCTTACTGGGCTTAGGCATTGCGGGTGCATTTACTGCAGTTGGCTTTGCAATTACTGCAACGCCCAAGGCCATGATCCTGCTGGAGGAAAAGAAGCAGGAGCTGGGGGTCGAGAAGCTGGACGCCAAGACCATCGTGAAGACGGCAGCACCGGTGTACATTCCCACAGCCATCTCTATGGGCGTCTCGACCGGATGCATCATCGCAGCGAGCAGCGTCAACGACCGGAGAAACGCTGCGCTGGCGGCGGCTTACACCATGTCGGAGACGGCACTGCGGAGCTATCAGGACAAGGTCGTGGAGACGGTCGGGCCGGAGAAGGCGAAGGAAATCAAGGAAGCTGTCGCGCTGGACAAGATGGCGAAATGCCCGGAGCCGGATGAGATCCCGACTGCAAAGAACCTCGCACCGGATGATGTGTCCTATGACAAGAAGGTGAAATGCTGGGAGAGCCTGTCCGGGAAATACTTCTGGACGACGCGGAACGCCATTGAGAAGGCGCTGAACGGCCTGAACAAGCAGCTTCTCAGCGATTTGAGCGTTACGGAGAACGACCTGTACGACTACCTCGGCATGGAGCACTGCAAGAATGGTGACCTGCTGGGCTGGGACACCCAGAGTTGCATGATGGTGGATACGTTCTACGGTTCTCGTGTGGACGAAGAGGGGATGCCTTGTCTGGTACTGGACTACAACACGCCTCCGAAGTGGCTGGGGTACTGATATTTTCAGACCCCGGCGCGAAAAAATCAGCTTGTCTTATGGAGGCAATACTCCGACATTATAAACTTATTTATAAGAAAGAGGTAACAAAAATGGACGAAATGAACAACGTGACTATGGAGAACGAGACTTCTATGATGGAGAACACTCCGGTTGAGAACTTGGTCCCTGCTGAGGCGGAGGGCTATACTTCGGACTGCGGCTGTGAGAGCAATGCAAACCTCGATCTTGGCAAGATCGTCAAGATCGGTGTTGGTGCTGTTCTGCTCATCGGCGCTGGTGTGAAGTATGGCATCCCTGCTGCAAAGAAGGGTTTCAAGCACATCAAGGAGAAGATGGCCAGCAAGAAGGCGAAGAAGGACGAGGTCATCGACGTGGAGTCGACGGATGTGACTTCTGACGAGGAAACTTGTGAAGAGGAGAACTAATGTCAGATAAAGCGAGAGCTGTAGAGAAATCTGCAGCTCTTACTTTTTTATTTTGAAAGGACGACAACATGGCAAAAATCGATATGCCCACGAGCAGCCTGAACCAAACCCCCGGTCAGCAGCCGAAGAAAAAGCTGGAGAAGGTGACGACCGGCAAAGTCACGGTACGCCAGCAGACTGATATTCAGAAGGTGGCAAGCGCGTTTCTCGCAGAAGACCTTGCCACCGTGAAGGAGCGCATCATCAACGACTATGCCATCCCGATGCTCAAGAACGGCATCTGGAGTATTTTCAGCTCGGCACTGAGCCTTATGATATTTGGCGAGGACAAATCCCGCTCGCAGAGTTCGAACTATGTGCGCGGCTCCAGCAACAGCTATGACCGCTATTACGCCAACCCCAACCGGAGTCAGCCGGCGAACCAGCGGGTCATCCCGAACTGGCAGAACCTGATTTCAGACTCCCGGGCGGACATGGAAGAAATCCTCGACCAGATGTGGGAGGCCATCCGGGAATACGGACAGGTGTCCATTGGCGACCTCTACGACCTTGCGGGCATGACCTGCAATTTTACCGATAACAAGTATGGCTGGAAGGACTTGACCAGTGCATACATCAAGAACATCCCCGGCGGGTACAGCATCGAGTTCCCGAAACCGGTGCCTCTTACTTAACAGAAAGGACTGATATTTTATGAAAAAAGAAGAAATGATGCTCAAGGCTACCCAGATGCTGGCAAAGGGCAAGTTCAAGCTCAAGAAAGCCGGCCCCACCATTATGATCGTGGGTGCGGCCATCGGCGGCGTGACGGCGGCTGTTCTGGCCTGCAAGGCAACGCTCAAGGCGGAAGAGATCATCGCAGAGCACAACGCTCAGGTCGAGACCATTCACGCCACCAAAGCACAGGTGGACAGCGGCGAAATGCAGCTGAAAGATGGCGAGACCTACACGGCAGATGATATGAAAAAAGATATTACCGCCACTTATGTCCACACCGCCGTATGGCTGGCAAAGATCTATGCCCCTGCGGTGACGCTGGGCAGCCTCTCGCTGGCCTGCATGTTCGGCAGCCATCATATCATGTCTAGGCGCAATGCAAGCCTGACTGCGGCCTACATCGCCATCGACAAGGCCTTCAACGAGTACAAAGGCCGTGTTACGGAGCGCTTCGGCGACCGTGTGCAGCACGAGCTGGAGCACAACATCAAGGCTGTGGAAGTGGAGTCTACGGCTAAGAACGAGGACGGCACCGAGGAGGTCATCCGGGAGTACGCAGATGTTGCGCGGGAAGCCAATGACCCGTACTCCATGATTTTTGACGAGAGCTGCAGCCTCTGGGAGAAGGACTCCATGCTGAACGCCATGACCATCCGGAATGTAGAGAGCGCGGCGAACCGCAAACTCAGAACGAACGGGCATCTGTTTCTGAACGAAGTCATCGACATGCTGGACCCCTACGGCAAGGGCTGCCACCGGACGGCGGTCGGTCAGGTCGCAGGCTGGATCTATGACCCGAAGGACGAGACGAAACAGAACTGTGTTAGCCTCGGCACGCACTGCTATGTTCCGGGCAATGAAGCTCTGAATGACTTTATCAACGGCGACGAGCGTTCTGTGATACTCCACTTCAACTGCGACGGACCCATCATCGACAAGATCTGAGACTGATATTTTGGAGGGATAGTTATGGCAAGGATCGCAAAGAGACTCTCTTATGTATTCGCAGTCATGGCCGGGGTGTGCTTTGCTTCCGGTCTGGCTGTTCTTGCTGAGTGAAAGGATATTTTGCTATGGACAGTTTAGAAAACGTGTTCCTGTTTCTGGACTATCTGACCGACACCCAGCGCAAGCGCCATGTTGTGGGAGGCGTTCTGATGAGCGTCTCCCTTTTCTTTGGCGGGCTGGCATTCACCCTGATGACCGTAAAAGGAGAACCCGATGAAGAACGCAATGCATGATATTTTGCTCTTTGGCGCTGGCTTTGCAGCCGGAGCTTACTTTATGCACACGGTGATGCGGCGTGCTTATGACGAAAAATACAGGAAGGAGGTGCAGGACTTGAAGGCACACTGGGAAAAGCGGGAAGCCAATCTCGACGAAGAGGTCGAGAAAAAGGCAAACCAGAAGGGCTTTGAGCTGGCGATGGGACCTTACCGCACCGAGAGCGACCCGGAAGATATTCGGAAGCCGGAGCAGGCCATCGAGATCATCGAGCCGGATGAGTTTGGCGCAGATGAGAATTATGAGACCAGCTTTCTGAGCTTCTACGCAGATGGCAAGCTGGTATTCGACGGCGAAGACGAGCCGATGGATGAGGATGATATTTCCAGAGCCATCGGCGATGAGGCCTTAAAGCACTTCGGCGAGTTCATGCCGAACACCATCCATGTCCGAAACCACAACTATCACAAGGATTACGAGATCCTGCAGGTGAACCAGAGTTTCTGTGACCTGCACCCGGATGAGGAGGACGAATGATATACACAGACCTTGCCGGTCGATATTTTGACTGGCTTTATGAGCGGGTCTGTGGAGACTGGGAGCCGAGGGGGCTTTCGTTCCACAGACTGCTCACTTTCTTATACAACCAGAACTTTACCCCGTCTTGTGAGCTGGATGGGGCTCGCGCAGAGGACGGCCTCGACCTGCGATACCGGTTTGCTCAGACGCAAAATGTCGTGTATCAGGACGTTCAGGACGCTTTCGCCGGTATTCCGTGCAGCATGCTTGAGATGATGGTGGCACTGTCCATCCGCATCGAGGAGCATATTCTGGAAGATGCTGCGTCCGGAAACCGGGTAGGACAGTGGTTCTGGAATATGGTCGTGAGCCTTGGGCTCGTGGCCATGGATGACACCCGCTTCGACGAGGAGAGGGCGCAGAGTGTGCTGGACCGATTCAATGCCCGGGAATATCAGCCCAACGGTGCCGGTGGACTTTTCACGCTGATGCATCCGAAAGAGGATATGCGCCGGATTGATATTTGGTATCAGCTGATGGGCTGGCTGGCGGAAAATGAAGCCTGATATTTATGTATCGAAGGTCTGCATCACGATGGAAGGGGTTATTGAACAATTTGTTGATGATGAAAGAGTTTTGATGCGAGTCACATCGTGCCGAAACATGGAACACATTGGTCGGCTGATATTTACCGACCTGAATTACTGGAGGAAAATGAACAATGGAAATGATGAATGTCATGTACGAACTGGCGACCACCAAGTCGGCTCTTGAGCTGGCCGAAAAGACCATCCGGAAGCAGAAGGGCAAACTCTTGAGAAGGAACATTCTCATCGCGGGACTTGCATGGCTGGGCTTTACTGCTTGCAGGATGCTGGGCGAGAGCGACGAGAAGCTTAAGAAAGCGGAGGCAAAAGCACGCAACACGGAAGCAGAGCTTGCTATGATGCACCACAACTATGACCAGCACGGCGAGGAAGAGAATGACTCTCCGACTGTGCCTGAAAACGATATTTGCTGCGACGGCAAGGCCAGCATTACGAAGAAGCCGGAATAAATCTCACAGAAAGGAGGAAATCGATTCATCATGAGCGATTTCTTCAAAATCGACACCCGCCCGGGAAAGCGGGGCGTAACGGAGATTTATCCGAAATTCATCGTCGGAAAGCCGAACGATTTGATGATACGGGGCTCGGACTTCTATGCCATCTGGATGGAAGAGCGGGGGCTTTGGAGCACGGACGAGCAGGACGTCATCCGAACCATCGACCGGGAACTTCGTACCTATGCAGATGAGTACCAGAAGACCCATAACAACGGGTTTCATGTACTTTATATGTGGGATGCGGAGTCCGGCATGATCGACAACTGGCACAAATACTGTCAGAGGCAGATGCGTGATAACTTCCATCCGCTGGATGAGGTATTGATATTTTCCAACACTCCGGTCAAAAAGGAAAGTTATGCCTCGAAGCGTCTGCCGTATCCGCTGGAACCCGGAAGTATAAACGCCTATGACGAACTCATGGGCGTTTTATATTCTCCGGAGGAACGCGAAAAGCTGGAATGGGCTATCGGTGCGGTTGTGAATGGTGCCTCGAAGGAAGTTCAAAAGTTCATTGTGCTGTATGGTGACCCGGGAAGCGGTAAATCTACGGTGTTGAATATCGTCCAGAAGCTTTTCGAGGGCTACTGCGGCGTGTTCGACTCGAGGGCGCTGGGTTCATCCTCCAATGCATTCGCGCTGGAGGCGTTTAAGTCGAATCCACTTGTTTCTATCCAGCACGACGGTGACCTTTCCCGCATCGAGGACAACACCCGGTTGAACTCGCTGGTCTCCCACGAGACGATGCTGGTCAATGAGAAGTTCAAAAGTCAATATCCCACGAGATTCAACTGCTTCCTTTTCCTTGGTACCAACAAGGCAGTCAAGATAACCGATGCAAAATCGGGCCTTATCCGAAGACTCATCGACGTGACACCAACCGGTAACAAGCTGCCTGCTAAGAAGTATCTTGACCTTGTGGACAAGGTGAACTTTGAACTTGGCGGCATCGCATGGCACTGCAAGGAGGTCTATGAGGCAAACCCACGCCAGTACGACGATTACATCCCGACCCGGATGCTGGGAGCGTCCAACGACTTCTACAACTTTATGCTGGACTCCTTTTATATTTTTAAGAAGGAAGACGGCGTATCGCTGAAGCGTGCGTGGGCCATGTACAAGGACTACAACGCCGAAACGAATGTCCAATATCCGTATTCGCGCAGAGCATTCCGTGAGGAGCTGATGAATTACTTCTCTGATTACAAGGAAAGGGAAGCCGATGTGAACGGGGAGCGCGTTCGGAGCTACTACAGTGGTTTCAAGGTGGACAAGTTCCCTGAGTTTGCAGACCCAAAACCTGCGGAAGAGGGAATATCTGAGCCGCCTGCTTCATCATGGGTCGAGTTCAAAGAGCAACACTCGCTTCTGGATGATATTTGCGCGGGATGCCCTGCACAATATGCCAATGAGAACGGAACCCCGACCGATAAATGGGAAGATGTCCGCACGACGCTGTCCGACCTTGATACGGCGAGGCTTCATTACGTGCGGATTCCGCAGGAGCATATCGTCATCGACTTTGATATTCCGGGACCGGATGGAAAGAAATGCTTTGAGAAAAATCTTAAAGCTGCATCCAAATGGCCCCGGACTTATGCGGAGCTGAGCAAATCCGGTGCGGGCATCCATCTGCATTATATTTACACAGGCGATGTTACAAAGCTCAGCCGCATTTACGACGAAAACATCGAAGTCAAAGTATTTACCGGGAAATCTTCACTGCGGAGAAAGCTGTCGAAATGCAATGATATTTCGGTGGCTTCCATCAGCAGTGGTCTGCCGTTGAAGGGAGAAAAAATGGTCGATGCAAAGCAGGTCCAGAACGAAAGGCATCTTAGGATACTGATCAAAAAGGCACTTGCCAAGGAAATCAGCCCCTACACGAAGCCGAATGTGGATTTTATTGCCCATGTCATGGAGGAGGCATACGAGGGCAACGTGGTCTATGACGTGGACGATATGCGCAATGCTATCCTGCTCTTTGCCGCAAGCAGCACGAATCAGGCTGATATTTGCGTCAAGACGGTGGCAAAGATGCATTTCAAGTCCAAAGAGGAAGCAAAGAGCGAGACTGATATTTTGGAGGCCCCTATCGCGTTCTTTGACTGTGAGGTTTTTCCGAACCTTTTCCTCATCAACTGGAAACTGGCAGGCGAGGATAAGCCGGTTCATCGCATGGTGAATCCTACCGCCAGCGAAGTCGAAGCACTGACAAAGTACCGGCTCGTCGGCTTCAATAACCGCAAGTACGACAATCATATGCTTTGGGCTTGTATGCTGGGGTGGACGACGGAACAGCTCTATGCACTGTCGAACCGCATCATCAACGAACATACCGGTTTCTTCGGTGAGGCGTATAATCTGTCCTACACGGATATTTACGACTTCTCTGCCAAAAAGCAGAGTCTGAAGAAGTTCGAGATCGAACTGGGCATCCATCATCAGGAGCTCGGATTACCGTGGGACCAGCCCGTGCCGAAAAGCCTTTGGGACAAGGTCGCGGAATACTGCGACAATGACGTTCTGGCAACAGAAGCCGTGTTCAACGCACGTCATGCAGACTTTGTAGCCCGGGAGATCCTGGCAGATATTGCCGGACTGACGGTCAACGACACGACCAACACATTGACCACGCGCATTATCTTTGGCAAAGAGAAACATCCAAAGCTTGTCTACACTGACCTTGCTACCGGCGAACAGGATTCGCTGACCGAGGTCGAGCCTGATATTTTGGTGTCCAAAAACATCATCAATGCCTTCCCGGGTTACGAGTGGGTCAAAGGCGATGATGGCCGGATGCACAACATGTTCCGTGGAACAGACCTTGGTTTGGGCGGCTATGTCTATGCCGAACCTGGTATGTACTGGAATGTCGCGCTGCTGGATGTGGCATCGCTGCACCCACACTCGGCGGTCGCCATGAACTACTTTGGTGAGTACACCAAAAACTTCAATGACCTTATGGATGTACGTATCTATGTAAAACATAAGGAGTACGACAAAGCCAAGAAGCTCTTTGGCGGGAAGCTGGCCAAGTATCTGGACGACCCTGCGCAGGCGAAAGCATTGGCGCAGGCACTGAAGATCGCCATCAACTCGGTGTATGGATTGACCAGTGCGACCTTCGACAATCCGTTCCGCAACCCCAAGAACGCCAACAACATTGTGGCGCTTCGAGGGGCTTTATTTATGCGCACTTTGCAGGATGAGGTACAGCAGCGTGGTTTCACGGTTGCCCATATCAAGACTGACTCCATCAAGATCCCCGGTGCTACGCCGGAGATCATCGACTTCTGCATGAAGTTTGCAGAGAAGTATGGCTACCAGTTTGAGCATGAGGCTACCTACGAGAAGATGTGCCTCGTGAACAATGCTGTCTATATTGCAAGGTATATGGACGCAGCTGACTGCAAGGCTCGGTATGGATACGTGCCGGGAGATAACGAGAAGGAAGGCGGAGAGTGGACGGCCACCGGTACTCAGTTTCAGGTTCCGTATGTGTTTAAGACGCTCTTCTCTCACGAAGATATTGTGTTCAACGACCTCTGCGAGACCAAATCGGTATCGAAGGGCGCTATCTACCTCGATAAAAATGAGGACTTGGCCGAGGGAGAGCACAATTATATTTTTGTCGGGCGCGTTGGCCAGTTCTGCCCTATCAAACCAGGATGCGGCGGCGCGCTGCTTGTGAGAGAAGCAGGCGTCAAAGACAACGGTGAGACCAAGTATGACTCTGTGACAGGTGCGAAAGATTATCGCTGGTTGGAAAGCGAGATGGTCTATAACCTGCATCTGGAGGACACTATTGACCGGTCTTATTTTGATAAGATGGCAACGAAAGCTGTCGAGGCCATTTCCGAGTATGGAGACTTTGATAGCTTTGCCTCCGATGATACCGGGCTGCCGCCTTGGCAGAAGCCTGATATTCCGTGGGACGATGTGCAGGACGAAGCTGCACAGAATTTTGATGTACGATAAAAAGGAGACTGATATTTATGATTAACAAACGCCAGAAGGTATCTATCGAGAATACTCGCTTCATCTTTACTACCAACTTCAGCGGCGACCCCAGCCGCGACCGCTTCGGCTCCAACAAGCGCCGGGTCAATCTGGTTCTGACCGAAGACATGGCGCATCATCTGATGGACATGGGCGTAACGGTCAAGCAGACCCGTCCGAATCCGGAAAAGACCTATGATGAGCCGTTTCTTCCGACCTATTTCGTTCCGGTCAATGTCAACATGGAGTCCAAGTGGCCTCCGCACGTCTACTGGGTGACCACCACCGGCAAGAAGCTGCTCTGTGACATCGATATGGTCGGTCAGCTGGATTACATCCGCGTCAAGAACGTCAACTGCCTGTGCAACCTCGTAGAGAAGCGCAACAACCCGGGAGAGTTCAGCCTGTATGCCGATGTCATGTACGTAGAGCAGGATGCTGACTCTGACCCGTATGCAGAGCGCTATGCCCGGTTTGCGGCTCCTGAAGCAGACATGGCAGAGCCGAGCGACCCCACCGAAATTCCGTTCTGAGGTGAAGCATATGAAGAAACTGTTTATCAGCTGCCCTATGAAAGACCGTACCGAAGCCCAGATCCGTGGGACCATGATGCAGATGCACAACATTGCAGAGGCCGTCTTTGGAGAAGAACTGGATGTTATCCAGACCTATATTCCTGATCCTCCGAGTGGCATGAACCAGGCACTTTGGTATCTCGGCGAAAGCATCAAGATGCTGTCGGAGGCCGATTACTTCATCGGCGTATATGATGAAGAGAAAGCGTACCATGGTTGCGCAATCGAGAACCAGGCCGCAAAGGCTTACGGCATTCCCAGTTACACCATCAACCTGAACTATGTGGCTCGGGATGTCGTCGAAGCACGGGCGAAAGAAGCTCGTAAGTATAGCTGCTTCGGTTACTAATCAATGATATTTCGAGTGCCGGGGTCGGTCCTTGGTCCAATGCTCCAGCCGGTGAGCGCCCACGTCGCAAATGGCGGCTCTAAGGAAACAGCTCGATTTATATTTTTGATGTGCAATTTGGGAGGTTGACAGTATGAAAGTTCTGAGGGTTCGCCCAAAGCATTACCCTGAAGTGATCGACATTGACTGTTCTCTGGAATCGCTCCAGAAAGAGGTGGAAGGCCCGATTCAGGCTGTTTACCCGTGGGACGATGAGGTGGCATTGATTTGCAACGAAGAAGGAAAGCTGTATGATGATTGCATGGAGAAACTCAACCGGACGCTCGACGGCCCTTATGGTATCCCCATTGATATTATCGTTGGAACATTCCTGATTGTAGGCCTCACGGAGGATGATTTCGGTGAGCTTTTGCCGGAGTTCGTCGAGAAGTACGAGAAGATGTTCCATCAGCCGAGAAAGTTCGTCACCTACACGGATAGCGAAGGTAAAGTGCATCTCGACGTTGATTATTGTACACCTGAAGAATAAGCACATGAGAGCCCTGGAGAAATCTGGGGCTCTTTTATTTGAGTCATTAGCATGGGCTGTACGGTGGGTTCGATTCCCGCATGACTCGCAACCGGGCCAAAGAGCCTGATATTTGAACAATAGAAGGAGTAAGGATTATGAGCAGAGAAAAAGTAAAAGAGATCGTCGATTACATGGTTTCGGAGGGTATGCAGAACACCAACTACGGCTGCTGGGCCTTTGATATTCCGGAACTGTGCGACAAGTTCGACCTTCCGCTGGAATGGTTCTATGAGCACAACGATGATATTTGCCGCGAACTCAACGAGCGTGATGAGGTTGCTGATTACGAGCAGAACTACGACTGGAACAACCATCCGCTGAATTACAACCTGGTTTACTACACGGACTTCTGCCATCTTGAGGAGGCGTAATATTTATGGGCGGACTTCGCAGAGTAGATAAGGCTTGCAATATACGTCCTACTGCAAAAAGCACGGACTTTACTAAGAAAAAAGAACTCTGGAAGGTGTTCAGGAAGAACCGGAAAGAGCTCTTTGCTTATACCGTCAGAGGGGAGGGCGAAGACGAGGAAGAGGCGACGATCTCGCTTCTGGCCTACGAGAATCACTGCAATAAAAGTGCCATTTATGTGACGTTGGAAATGAGGTGAGCGACCTGATGGCAGGTGTAACGCTCTACGACTATCAATTAGATGCGATTAACCGTATGAAAATCGGATGCATCTTATGCGGAGGCGTAGGAAGCGGAAAATCGAGAACGAGTTTGGCGTTCTACTACAGACTCTATGGTGGACAAATAAACACAAAAGAATATGCAAGGATGACAGAACCACCGGATCTTTATATCATCACGACTGCCCGGAAACGGGATACGGGAGAGTGGGCCGAAGAGTTGGCTCATTTCTACATGAGTACCGATCCAGAGCTTGATATTTACAAGCATGCTGTGACGGTCGATTCGTGGAATAATATCGAAAAGTACGTTGGTATAAAGAATGCCTTCTTTATTTTCGATGAACAGAGAGTAGTTGGCAGCGGTAAATGGGTTAAGTCTTTCCTGAAAATCACAAAGGAAAATGAGTGGATTCTTCTGAGCGCTACGCCGGGGGACTGCTGGACCGATTATATTCCGGTGTTCATCGCAAATGGTTTCTTCAGAAATCGTACGGAGTTCAATAATCAGCATGTTGTATACAGTCGTTTCTCTAAGTATCCGAAAATCGACAGATATTTGAACACACAGCGACTGATACGGCTGAGGGAACTGATTCTGGTTGACATGGACTTCGAGCGGTCCACAGTGTCCCACCATGAGAATATTTTTGTGAGCTATGACAAGCCGAAGTATTTGCAACTCTGCAAGAATCGCTGGAATCCGTGGGAGGACAAGCCCATCGAAACGGCCAGCGAGTTTTGCTATTCGTTGCGTAAACTGGTCAACTCGGATTGGAGTCGGCAGCAGGAAGTCCTTGATATTTGCATGACGAGGCCAAGAGTGATTATATTCTACAATTTCGACTACGAGCTGGATATTCTACTCGGGTTGAACTACGGCACAGGGGTTGAGGTTGCTCAGTGGAATGGTCATAAACACCAGCCAATTCCTGACGGCGACAGGTGGGTTTATCTCGTGCAGTACAACGCCGGGGCAGAGGGCTGGAACTGCATCAAGACGGACACCATTATATTCTACAGCCAGAACTACTCCTATAAGATTATGGAGCAGGCCGCGGGGCGAATCGACAGACTGAATACGCCGTATAAGGATCTCTGGTATTACCACTTAAAGTCCCGAGCAGGAATAGACCTCGCTATTTCAAGGGCGCTGAACTCAAAGAAAGCGTTTAACGAAAGGAAATTTTATGGAGCATGATATTTATGATTCTTTGAGGCATACTGCTACGACCTGTGAGCAACTTGCAGATGCCTTAAACGCGATCGCGGAATGCTGCGAGAAAGTGACGGCTTATTTTATGGACTTGTTTGAAGAAATCAAGGGGCAGCCATTGAAGATGATTCTACAGAAGCTGCGTCCTGACTACAAAGACAAGTGCAAAATCCGGTGGCTGGATATTCCCAACAAGGTTATGCAGGGAAGAATCAGGAGGTTCTGCTAATGGGAAATATTTCAAAGAAAAATAGAAAGAAGCTTGTCAAAGTTCTCAATGCTAATTGTCATTGCACGAAGACTTTCAACGATTCCATCGTGACATTTTATCCATATCAGAGTAGTCCGTTATCTGCTGTTTGGAAATATCTGGTCAGAAGGCCTGATGGTGTTTTTATTGGGCGTTTTCTAATTCTACCAGAGGAGCCACTGATCCCTGTTAATGCAAGATACTGTTTGATTCATTGTCCGGAGCAACTTTTTAATCCAAGAGCTCACATTGAAATCAATAAGCAAATTGTTCAAAGACTGAGGGATTGCTCTCAACTTTATGCTATTGAGTATACATGGAGGAAACATAAATGATTAAGGATTCTGGAGACCGCACCGAATTTGAAACTGGTGCCAAACGCGACATGCATGCAGGGAAGGGGCGGATGGACCTTCTGCCCTGGTATGGCATCATGGAGGTCAGCAAGCACTGCGAGGAGGGCGCACTGAAGTATGGCGAGCACAACGTGGATAAGGGTATCCCTCTGCATTCGTTGCTGGACAGTGCTTCTCGGCATCTGGCAAAGTACATGGTCGGCATGGACGATGAGGATCACCTGCGCGCTGCCTGCTGGAACTTGCTGTGGGCTCTGAACCAGCGGGAGACCCATCCGGAGTTGGATGATAGGTTTGCAGTAAAGATGAAAAGCTCGAACGATGAACCACTTATCACAGTTGTCTGCAGTTCCTGTGGTAGCCATTTTGAAGCGCCGACCAAATGGTGGGTCCGCAAAAGATCACAGTATACCAATATTCCAGACGGAGTGATGACGACTTGCCCTCATTGTGGGAATGTAACAATCGTTCGGGAGGTAAAAACTGATGAATGACTGGATGCGCGAAGTGGACTATGCAACCTACTGCCCGAAGTGCAAAAACTTCAAGGTGCTGGAGACGGACGAGCCCTGCAATGAGTGCCTGACGGAGTGTGCGCGGGAGGGTACGGTGAAGCCTCTGAAGTTTGAGGGAGCAAAGGTGAAAATTAAATGAGAAATATGTCTAAGAAGACACGAAAACTTATTGATCGAAAGGTCGTCCATAAGTATTTCTGGTTCAATTATTTGGAGGGAAGCATATTCTATCACTCAAACCATGTTTGGCCTGCACGTTTGTGGATTGGTGATGCAGTTGACCATAATGACAATACTCAGTGTTGGATGTATGTGCCAGCTCATAAAGAATATGTGCAGGCAATTCTGATTGTGAAAAAGGGCGCGCCACTTTCTCATAAAGTTTCTGAATGGATTAACCGTCGCCGAAAAGAATTTGGATGCAAAAAAGGAGGACTTCGTAAAAATTATGTTGCGCAAAATCGTTGATTTCGTCAAAAAGATATTCTGGACAGAGCCGTGGAGAAATCTGCGGCTCTTATTTTTTATAAAAGGAATAAGAAATATGCTTCAGAAAATTATCGCGTTCGCTATCAACTTCCTGACGCTCAGCTCTCCATATGACTGGTTGATGGATATTTTTAAGGATGCTCGCCAGCGTAAGTTCCTCAACCCTCTGCGGGAGCTGGAAATCGCGGAGAATCACTTCAACTTCTGTGAGCAGGAGTATATGCCGGCGGCTATTTTCGAGCTGTGCTCTGCGGAGAGCAAGGTCGAGAGATTGACTGGAGGTGTTATACTGTGACGTACTATCATCAGATTTATCGTTGCCGCAAATGTGGGAATGAGTTCTGCCCGGTGACGGTACATACCGAGACTGTCATGTATATTGAGCTGAATAATTTCCTGAACAGGGTCAATGGCGAACTCGAGTGGGATCACAAAGAGATGCCTTTAGCACCGAGGCTGTATAGGGCACATACATGTCCGAACGGTGACATCGGCGTTGGGGACTTCATCGGGTACCAGAAGGAGGAGCAATGAGCATGTATGAAAAAATCGGCAAGTTTATTGGCGGCGTTCTGGCGGTTACTATCGCGGCCTGCGCGTGGCTGATAATCATTGCGTTCACCCTGAAATGCCTGTGGTTCATTTTATTCCGGATTCTGCTGTGAGGTGGATGATATGAAAAAACACACCTTTATTTTTTCCTGCACAGACAATGGCGGTGGGCATCAGAGCTTTGAAGTCAGGGCAACCGACAAGCAGGAGGCCATTGAAAAGGGTATGAAATTTGCCAAGAAATATGCCTGTGGCGACATCTGCGGGAACTGGGAGTGTAAGTTGAAGCGGGAGGATCTTTTATGAGATGTTGTCCGGTGTGCTATTCAAAAGTGAGGCCAACTGTATACGGAACAGCGACCACTGGGACAAGCCTGGAAATCAAGTATAAGATTCGGTGCCGGAATTGCGGATTTGGATGCGATAAAGCAGGCAGTGTCATAGTGCAATATGATGAAGAAACGATGAGCCCAATAGCAAATGATCATGGCTTACGGAAACTTATTAGAGACTGGGATTCTATTTTGCGAGATCCCGAAAGAGAAAGGATTGCTAACATATGAAAATCGTTGAACCCAAATACGAAATCCTCACCGATATTTCTGAGGGCGGCATCAAAGAACTGCAGCAGATCGAGCGGGTGGCCCGGGTCTGCTACAAGAGCGAGGACAAGATCACGCCGGATGGTGAGTCGGCAAAGAAACTGGTGGGCTTTCTGGTGAAGCAGGGGCATGAGGCTATGCTGGAGCATTCTCAGCTGAGCGTGCTGTTTACGTGCGACCGTGGCGTGGCCAATGAGCTGGTGCGGCACCGCATCGCGAGCTTTGCACAGGAAAGCACGCGGTACTGCAACTACTCGAAGGAGAAGTTTGAGAGCAGCATTACCGTTGTGGAACCGTTTTATATCGATAAAGAGCAGAATCGCCTGTTCTATCGTAAATGGGTAGAATCCTGCGAATTGGCAGAAAAAACTTATTTTTTGATGCTTATGAACGGCTATCGTCCCGAACAGGCTCGTTGTGTGCTGCCCCTGTGCCTGAAGACCGAAATCGTGGTGACCGCCAACTACCGTGAGTGGCGCAATATCTTCAAGCTGCGTACTCCTGTGGCGGCTCATCCCCAGATGCGTGAGCTGATGTGCCCGCTGCTGCTGGAGGTTCAGAAAAAAATCCCGGTGGTGTTCGATGATATTTACACGTTCTGGCCGGCGGATGACCAGACACGGAAGGGGAGTATGGTAAAAGAATGAGGCCTGCATATGAGAGAAACAATAAGCGTTTTTCTAAAGAATTTGGGCGTACCTGATGGGACTGTAGGTTTTGAGATGTTGGGAGAGGCGCTTGAGAAATCGATGGGTTTTATCCAGCAGCGCAGGCGAATCAATCTGACGGTTCTATGTGCCGCGCTCGGAGATAAATATGGCCAATCGTCGGAATCTATCGATAGGGCCATGCGCAGAGCGCTCGACTTTGTAATATACCGCAGTGGACAGGCTCCAAATCCGAGAATGTCGGAAGTAATGGGCTATGACTGTTACTCGTCAGTATCGCTTCGGAGCTTTTTGTATGCTGCCGCAGGGTGGCTTTTGAAACATGAAGGAGAGATTGAGATATGAAAAATCGTATTGTTTGCTGGGTGATGTGCCTAGTGATGCTGGTGGGCTGCCTGTGTGGGTGTTCAGAGGCTGAAAAGGTCAACAAGAACATCTCGAAGCAGGCCAACTACTTTGAGACGGAGCGGCATATCACGGTTTACAACGCTCGAACGGATAAAGTCATTCTCGAAGCGGAAGGCCTGATGTCCATTACGAACAACTCGTCCAACGAGCTGGTGTGTACCATCAAGACTGGGCCTAATACATATAAGAAAAATTATATAAAAAGGCCTCACATTCGTGTGCTAAGCGAGTGTGAGGCCTGAGTTTTATGGTTTGGTAACGCGAAAATTTCTTGATGCTTTATGAGATGCTTAGTCTCGAAATTATATTTTGGAGGTATGAACTATGAAAGACGAAACTAAAAGACTGATCGGACTGCTGTGGGCCAGCAAAGGGCATATGATTGTTGGCAGCGTGGTAGGCATTGCAGGAATTGCATTTGCAATGCGCGGAGCATACTGGGAAGGAGCACATGCTATGCTTGCTGGCTTGGGCAGAATTGATCTGGAGAAAACTAAGGAAATAGTTGCCGAATTGGAGTATAAAGACTAAGTCGACAACGGAGGCGTGGAGAAATCTACGTCTCTTATTTATTTAGCCAACGAGATACTGTGGATGGAGAAACTTGCAAGAGCGAAGCTATATCAATACCCTTGACGCCGTTCTTGGCTAAGTCTCTAGCCAAAATTGATTTAGCAGTAGACACTCCTTGGGGAAGAACATACGTAGTGAAAATTTGTGACCCTTCTTTAGTAATGGTTTTCGTTTTCATTATGCCATTAGAAAAAACTGCTTTTGCAACTTTTGCCTCAGTTTTGTGGTTTGTTTTGAAGAAAACCTCAATGGCATCCCTTAAACTAGTTGGATTTATAACTCTTGCTAAACTAGAACCCATAATATCCTCCTATGTAACAGTTCTAACAGCGGCCAGTTGCATCGGATTACTGCTACCGGCCTTTACAGGTGCAAGTATAACACCGGAATTTAGAAATAGGTGGATAAATTATTAACAAACACGAACGAAATCATGAACGGAAAGAACGAATTAACGATAAAATCGGATATTCTTAAACATCGAAAAAATTATTAAAGGATAATTTTTGAAAAATCATGCATATAATCGAACATTATTATAAAATACGAGATTCGCCATAATATGATTTTTGCAGACATTGCGATTTTGAAAAAGTTGGCATGAATTGACTTGACGCTAGAATATCTCCATGATATTCTTATACTGAAGTAAGGAGGTGCTTTTATGGCACGAACGGTAAAATGTCCTAGCTGCGGTGCTGAGCTTATGGTGAAAGACGGCAATCGAGACTTTATGTTCTGTGAGTATTGCGGGACGAAAGTGCGGCTCGATGACTATCAGGAGACGCATCGATTCGTGGATGAAGCACGGATTCAGGAGTCTAAGGACGCCAAGGAGCTCGAGCTGAAGAAGATGGAGTTTGAAGAGAAGAAGCGGCATGAGCATGACAAGCAAGAAAAAGCAGCAATTACCGGGCTTGTGATTTTCATGATTGTTGTTTCCATTCTCCTCTGGATGAATGAAAAAGGCGTGATTTGAGCTACTTTAAGAGCTCTTTAACGTCAAAATTGCCCAAAAGCCCACTTTCTGCCCACTTTTGAAAATATTTTTGGCCACAAAATTTAACGTAAATACGTTAAAAATATACGAAAAGCCCAAAAACCCACTTTTTTCTTCAATTTAATAAAATTTTTAATAAAATAATATAATAACTAACGATAAAAAGTGGGCTTTTGGCCACAACACGGAAAATTCACATATTCCTAACAGTTTTCACTTGAACCAAAGTATGCAGAAGTGCTATCGTTGTCGCAACGTATAACACACAGCTCTGATGAGGTGACTACTATGAGAGATGCTGAAAATCATGGTCTGGATCGGGCCCATAGTTTCTCAAACGAAGATGGTTTTGAGGAATGGATGACATGCGATGCTAATGGCAACGAAGTTCATTGCTATGACAACGGAAGCGTAGAAATTCATACTAAAGAACCACTTTGCCGCTTCTGCGCAGTCCCACTTGTCAAAGCGAGCCGCAAAACGTGGAAGTGTCCACAGTGCGGTAAACGTCGTACATACGAAGGGATAAATAAGCAGTTTTACAGTTTGGCGGATTATACATACGGCAGCCATCCTTTATGCGACGATTATGGTGCATTCATGAACCACGATGAAGGTACTACTTATATGGTTGGCCCGAACGAGCTGTATACAGAGCTGACTTCTGGATACTAAGCATTAAATCAAACAAGTCTCTGCGCTAATCACGCAGGGGCTTTTCTTTTTGCCCCAAAACCCATCTCGCGTGAAAAATTCACGCGAAAAAATCTGCCTCTTTTATGAGGAGGAGTAGAATGCGTCTCAGACGTGCTCTACTCCTTTTTTATTTTGGAGGCTGACATGCTAGAAAACACATTCAAGACCGGCTTGGTGAAAGAGCTGAAGTCTCGCTTTCCCGGCTGCATTGTGCTCCACGCAGACCCTAACGAGATACAGGGTATTCCTGACCTCGTGGTTCTGTACGAAGACACATGGGCCGCACTGGAAGGCAAGAAGTCAGCAAGAGCATCTCATCGCCCAAATCAGGACTACTATGTAGAAAAGATGAACGAGATGAGTTATGCTGCTTTCATCTACCCGGAGAACAAGGAGGAGATACTGAATGAACTGGAACGATCATTCCAAGCTCGTAGGTCTGCACGCCTTTCTGGGTGCGAGTAAGTATCATTGGATAAACTATGATGCTGCACGCCTTGCCGAGACCTATGCCAGCTATCAGGCCAAGGAAAATGGCACAAGACTGCACGCATTTGCGGCAGAGTGTATTGCTCTTGGTCAGAAGCTGCCGAAAAGCAAAAAGACGCTCAACGCCTACGTCAACGATGCCATCGGCTTCCGTATGACACCGGAACAGGTGCTCTATTATTCGGGCAACTGCTTCGGAACGGCAGATTCTATCACTTTTAAGAACAACTTACTGCGAATCCACGACCTCAAGACCGGAGCTGTTCCTGCACATATGGAGCAGCTCTTTATTTATGATGCACTTTTCTGTCTGGAGTACCGCGTACACCCGCAGGACATCCAAATCGAAAACCGCATTTATCAGAACGATGATGTCTTTACGGTCAACCCGACCGAGGCCGAAATCAAGCCTATCATGGACAAAATCATTGAGTTCGATAAAATCATTACGGAATTGAAGTTAGGGGAAGCAGCATGAATCCGATTGAAAAAGACATCAAATTCTTTTATGGCGTGGACGACGAGACCGACAGCCTCGAACACTACGGTACCAAGCGCCACTCCGGCCGCTATCCTTGGGGCTCTGGTGAGAATCCTTACCAGCGTTCCGGTGATTTTCTTTCCCGTGTGGAAGAGCTTGAAAAAAGCGGTAAGTTTACTGAAAAAGAACTCGTTGCTCAAATAAATGCCACACTCCCCGAGGAGTATAGGATGAGCACGACAGAGTTCCGATATGCTCGAAAGGTGGCCGCTAATCAGCGAAGAGCGCTTCAGTACGATCAGGTTCGTGCATTGAGAGAAGATGGTTTTGGATGGGTCGAAATTGGAAACAAGCTCGGTATTTCGGAGTCATCGGTGCGCTCTATTTATAAAGGTAACGCCGGTAAAAAAGAAACCGATACCAAAGCACTTGTGGAAACCCTGAAAAAAGAGGTTGACAAGAAAGGCATGGTTGACGTTTCCGAAGGCGTCAATCAGGTCCTGGGTGTTTCGCCTGACAAACTTGACGAAGCAATCTATCGACTTGAGGCTGAATATGGTTATCAGCGCTACGGCGTTGGCATTCGGCAACCTACCAATATTAACCAGCAGACCAATGTGATGGTTATTGCAAAACCTGAGTACAACCAGAAATATGCGTATGAGCATCAAGGTGACATTCAGTCTTTGGGTGACTACCATTCGGATGATGGCGGTGAGACATTCCAGAAGCTCCAGCGTCCGTCCAGCATGAGTTCCGACCGCGTTGCGATTCGCTATGGTGACGAAGGCGGTCTGGACAAAGACGGTGTTATCGAGATTCGGCGCGGTGTAGATGACCTGAGCCTTGGTAACAGCCATTACGCACAGGTTCGTATCATGGTGGATAACAGTCACTACCTCAAAGGTATGGCTGTCTACTCTGACGATGTGCCTGATGGATATGATGTCATTTTCAATACGAATAAACCCTCTGGCACACCCAAGATGAAGGTGCTCAAGCCCATCAAGGACGACCCGGACAATCCCTTTGGTGCAGCACTGACTGCAGCAGGTCAGAGCGAATACATTGGCGCTGACGGTCAGAAGCATCTGTCTCCTATCAACAAGCTTCGCGAGGAAGGCGAGTGGGACACGATGGCAAAAAATCTGTCCTCACAATTCCTTTCTAAACAACCCATCAAACTCATCAAGCAGCAGCTCAATCTTACTCTGGCCGACCGCAAAGCCGAGTACGAAGAGATAATGCAATGTACCAACCCGACCATCAAGCAGAAACTTTTAATGGACTTCGCAGACACCTGCGAGGGCAACTCCATGACTCTAAAGGCTTCTTCTTTCCCCGGTCAGTCTACCAAGGTCATCCTGCCGCTGACCAAAATCAGCGAGAAAGAGTGCTACTGCCCGACCTATGAGAACGGCACACAACTCGCACTGATTCGCTATCCTCATGCGGGCACTTTCGAGATTCCTATCGTCACGGTCAACAACAAAAATGTTAGCGGTAAGCGGAACTTCGGCAACATTCAGGATGCTATTGGTATCAACTCCAAGGTTGCAGAGCGTTTGTCCGGCGCAGACTTCGACGGTGATACGGTTGTTGCTATCCCCATTTCCAGCAAGGTGGCTGTCAAAGCAACGCCTGCGCTGAGAGGGCTGAAAGACTTCGACCCCAAGACTGCTTATGCTGTCCCGGAAGGCAACCCGAATGGTGTGCGCCTGATGAAAAAGGAAGAAAAGCAGAAAGAGATGGGAATCATCTCGAACCTTATCACGGACATGACGCTTCGCGGCGCTCCTCCTGAGGAAATCACCCGTGCAGTTAAGCATTCGATGGTCGTCATTGATGCAGAGAAGCACAAGTTGGACTACAAGCGGTCTGAGCGGGAGAATGGCATTCAGGAACTGAAGAAGAAGTGGCAGATCCGTGTGGATGAAGACGGCAATGAGCGGTTTGGTGGTGCATCCACGCTGCTGTCTCGCCGCAAGCAGACCGTATATGTCCCTGAACGTACCGGAAGCGCTCATGTTGATCCCGAAACGGGAAACCTCATTTATAAAGAGTCCGGACGTACTTATATTGATCCAAAGACAGGCAAGCGAGTAGAGGCGCAGACAAAGGTCAGTCTTATATCGCAAACCCCCGATGCGCAGACACTCTCATCTGGTACAATACAGGAAAATTTGTACGCTGATTTTTCTAATCAGTTGAAGAACCTCGCTAGAAAAGCACGGTTAGAAGCCGTACATACTGAAAATATGGAATATAATCCAGCTGCGGCAAAAGAGTATCGGACTGAAGTTCAATCTATTGATGCTAAGCTGAAAGCTGTGATAGACAACAAGCCGAAGGAACGCCGCGCAATGATAATTGCCAACGCAAATATCAAGGCTAAAATTCAGGCACAAGGTCTTGACCCTAAGAAAGACAAGAAGGAAATTAAAAAGATTTCTGCTGTCGAGATGCAGCGTGCTCGTGATTCGGTTGGGGCAAGCGGAAGTAAAACACGTATTACGTTTACCGATCGCGAATGGGAGGCTGTCCAAGCTGGAGCAATTACGCATACTAAGTTGACGAAGATTCTCAACGCATCTAAGCCGGACGAAATCGTTAAACGTGCGATGCCGAAGACAGCAACTGTAATGACCAGCGCGAAGATGGGCAAAGCAAAGGCGATGCTCGCCAACGGCTATACCTATAACGAGATTGCAAAAGCTTGTGGTGTTCCTGAGTCCACTGTTTACAGTGCTCTGAATAAGTAAGGAAGGCTTTGAACTATGATTCGATGCTTTTTAACAACGACCGATAACCCTTATAATCCCTACAGCCAGTTCGACGACTGGTATCGTTTCGATATGGATAAGGGCTACAACTCCTGCGGACTGCTGATGCGGCTAGCCTATACCTCTGACCAGCTGACGGATGCAGAGAACGCATACGAAATTGAGCAGGCTATTGACAAAATCATCGCCAATGACCCGCTCAACATCTACAAGAAGCTCAAGATGGAGGTCGAAGACGACACGACCCTTGCGCAAAGCGCGTAAGGGGATAGGGAGGGGGTCGCAAAATCAACACCCCCTCTCAAATCGCGCCGGTCTTTGATATTTCTCCGGAGGGAAAATTGATATTTGGGCTTTCATGTCCTATATCAGACTCCGTTGATATTTTACAAAGCAAAAACGCCAGTATCCGAACCTCCATACGGATACCAGCGTTTTTTATACTCAGTTGTTCTGACTCTCTTCAACAACTACACTCATATAGGAATTGAAAATTTTGAGAGCGCCGATGATGTTCTGATGCATTTGCTCCATAGTTACAGGGACGCAATGAGTGTGCTGTGAATCAGAGAGATATTTGGATAACTGCCGAATTTTCTTGTTTCACATTTCGAGTACACCTCCTTTCTTTAGGGATAGATGTATACTGCTTTCTCCTTTGGTACCAAGTCTATCGTAAAGTTGAATAGGAGTCAATATATCGAATGTGCGAAAAACTCATTAGAATTTCGCGGCTTTATAGGACAACTGACAAAAGCAAACTTGCCGAGGTCTGGGGAGTAGACCGGGCTTCGGCGGTTTTTCTAAGGGTTCACGGGTACACGCCCTTATTATACCTTTGTGATACGGGTATGGATACGTTTTCATGATCGTTCAACCTCCAATAGAACTTTCCCAAAATCATTTCCTCCTTTTGTGTCGAGTTACTGCTTTGCTCTGACATACCCGTGAACCCTTAGAAAAACCTTTTATTTTTGCCATGAAGTTACTCATGACAAACTTTGCAAAAACAAAAAAACGCCAGCAATGGCGGGTAAACCAAAATCTGGCGGATGAGAACGCGAACGATATTTGACAGAATTTTACAGAAAGGATGGTGCCGGAAATGGGCGCAAGAAAAACTTCCGGCGCTGACTTGCCCGCAATGAGGCCGGCACTGACTCCGGAAGCGAGAGAAAACCAGATGATCTCACTGGCGATGGACTTGGTGGAAAAGCGGATACGGGAAGGAACAGCCTCTTCTGCAGAGACCACCCACTTCCTGAAGCTGGCGACGAGTAAGACGATGCTGGAAAAGCAGAAGCTCGAGGAAGAGAACAAGCTCCTGCGGGCTAAGACTGAGGCCATCAATGCAGCAAAGGACAACGAGGAGCTGTACCTGGAAGTGCTCAAGGCCATGAAAGAGTATTCCGGCGAGGATGATGGCGAAGGAGAAGAGTATGAGTGCTGAGGTGTTCCGGATGCTTTGGGTCGTGGCAGTCCCGGCGTTGTTTGGAGAGGTGTTCTGGTTCGGTGAATACGGCGGCGTGAACGAGAAACAAGACAATATGGTGTGGGCCGTGTTTCTTGCGACAGTTACATTCCTGATTGCGGGTGCATTTGCAATGGACCACGGGTACATCTGAGAAAGAGGCGGCTCTATGACAGAGTTCGAGAGGATACTATTGTCGAGCTTCCTTGCATGTTTTGCGGCCTTTCTGCTGGCAGTATGGCTGGGGAAGAAACCGGATAATACCTTGAGCTGGATTGCACTTTGCGGGGCGGACCTACATGGCATGATATTACTGGTGTACGAACTCATGAGGACACTGAAATGAAAAGCTACAGCGAAATGTGCCGATGTGGGACATTCGAGGAGAGGCTGAAGTATTTACAGCTTCACGGGACGGTGGGAAAGGACACCTTCGGGTTTGACCGATACCTGAACCAGGACTTTTACCGCTCAAAGGAGTGGCGGCAGTTCCGTGACAGGATCATCGTGCGGGACGGAGGCTGCGACCTCGGGTGCAAAGACCATCCTATCGCAGACATCACAGCCAGCGGAGGAAAGGTGAGCCGGGCGCGCATTACGATACACCACATCAACCCTCTGACGAAAGAGGACATTCTCGAGCACCGGGAAGCACTGTTCGACCCAGAGAATGTTATCAGCGTGTCGGATGCAACACACAAGGCCATCCACTATAGCACCGGAGGCGGGCCGAAGATACCGGATGGTGAGAGAACAGCAGGGGACACCTGCCCTTGGAGGAAATAGGATGAACTGGACGACGGCTTGGCTTACCATGAAGCAGGGACACAAAGTGAAACGGCGGGGCTGGAAGGACGCCTACTGGCATATTTCCGGCACGGAGCTTCTGATCCACACGGAAAACGGCGAAGAGGTCAACTTCCGCAAGGTCAAAGATATTGGCATGATGCTGAACGTGACCTGCTGCGACGACTGGGAACAGGTTATGGAAGGATAAAACGATGATGGGCCGCTTTACCTGACAACGAAAGAAAAAACAGAGGAGGATTCAAAATGGACAACGAAGCTATGATGAACCGCGCAAAGCAGCTGGTGGTGGACTACTTCAACAGTCATGTGGACGCGACCGACGGCAAGAAGCTGACGATGGAGGATGTGTTCATCGTATGGTTCTCGAAGACCTTGCAGAACTGGAAGGCACTTGTGAGCACCACCGTATCTGACGGCATGTACTATGAGATCACCCACAACGGCGACAAGAAGGAAACCTACCTTGACGTGTACAAGAAGTGGGAGAACCAGTGCATTGCGGACGGAAACACCGCACATTGACGGAGGCGCAGCATGGACAGCATCCTGACAAGCGTGAAGAAGCTGCTGGGGATAGCGGAGAGCTACACGGCGTTTGATGCGGACATCATCATGCACATCAACGCGGTATTTCTGGTGCTGCAGCAGCTGGGAGTCGGGCCGGAGAAGGGCTTTGGCATCGTGGACGCAAGTGCCGTGTGGGACGACTTTCTGCCCGGAGACGAGCGGGTGAAGGCCATCGCGTCCTACATGGGCGCAAAGGTAAGGCTCGCGTTCGACCCGCCGCAGAGTTCGACCGCCATGGAGGCGCTGAAAAATACCGTTGCAGAAATGGAGTTCCGGCTGAACATCGAGTTTGATAAAACAGAGGCATGACAATGGAACTGAACGAAAAGCTCATCTTTGGCACGGTTTTGCGCTCAACCGATGAGTCAGACGAATATGGCATTTGCAGGAAATGCGCTCGATTCAAGACAAATGCATGTCCAAACGCGGCACGGTGTTTCAGCACGCTTCATAAGCCTTATTTCGAACCTAAAATGAACGACTGACAGGAGAACTGAATCATGGCACTCTCGAACACGGCCACGCCCATCTACTACGGCCGGTTCAGGGAGGCCGTGATGCGGGGCGAGATACCTGTCTGCCGGGAAATTTCAATGGAAATGAACCGGATCGACGACCTCATCGCGAACCCGGGCGTTTACTACGACGACAAGGCCGTCAACGGCTTTATCAAGTTCTGCGAGAGGGAGCTGACACTGACCGACGGCAGTGATCTGAAACTGCTGGACAGCTTCAAGCTCTGGGCGGAGGAGATCTTCGGCTGGTACTACTTTGTGGAGCGGAGCGTGTACGTGCCGGACCCCGGCGGACATGGGGGACACTACGAGCGCAAGCGTATCAAGAAGCGGCTCATCACCAAGCAGTATCTCATCATCACCCGTGCGGCCGCAAAGACCATGTATCTGGAGTGCTTACAGGCCTACTTTATGACGGTGGACAAGAGCACGACCCAGCAGGTGACGACTGCCCCCACCATGAAACAGGCAGAAGAAGTCCTCTCGCCGTTCCGGACAGCACTGGCGCGGGCGAGAGGGCCTGTTTTTAAGTTCATGACCATGGGCAGCATCCAGAATACCACGGGTGCAAAGAGCGACCGGGTGAAGATGGCCTCCACCAAGAAAGGAATCGAGAATTTCCTGACGGGCTCGCTGCTGGAGATACGCCCCATGACCATCGAGAAATTACAGGGCCGGCGCGACCGTGTGGCGACCGTGGACGAATGGCTCTCCTGCGACATCCGGGAAGACCCCATCGGTGCCATCGAGCAGGGCGCAGCCAAGAACGAAGATTATCTCATCGTGGCGGCAAGCTCGGAGGGTACTGTCCGAAACGGCTGCGGTGACACCATCAAAATGGAGTTGATGGAGATCCTGAAGGGCGAGTATGTCAATCCGCATGTCTCCATCTTCTACTACAAGCTGGACTCTATCGACGAAGTAGGCAAGCCGGAAATGTGGCTGAAGGCGAACCCGAACCTCGGGCAGACTGTGAGCTACGAGACTTACCAGCTGGATGTGGAGCGCGCGGAAAACTCGCCCGGCGCACGGAATGATATTCTGGCCAAGCGCTTTAACCTGCCGATGGAAGGCTACACCTACTTCTTTACTTATGAGGAGACCCTGCGGCATCGACACCGGGACTTCTGGCAGATGCCCTGTGCCATGGGCGCTGACCTTTCGCTGGGCGACGATTTCTGCTCGTTTGACTTCCTGTTCCCGCTGGAGAACGGATATTTCGGGGTGAAAACGCGGGATTACATCACCAGCTACACCCTCTCACAGCTTCCGCTGGCGATGCGGCAGAAGTACGAGGAGTTCATGAACGAAGGCACTTTGCAGGTGTTCGACGGGACTGTGCTGGACATGATGCAGGTTTACGACGACCTCGACGCCTACATCCTGCAGAGCGAGTACGACGTGCGGGCCTTTGGCTACGACCCCTACAACGCGAAGGAATTCGTGGAGCGGTGGACGCAGGAGAACGGCCCGTTTGGCATCGAGAAGGTCATTCAGGGCGCAAGGACGGAGAGCGTGCCGCTGGGCGAACTGAAGAAGCTGAGCGAACAGAGAAAGCTACTGTTCGACGAGGCACTTATGGAGTTTGCCATGGGCAACTGCATCACGCTGGAGGACACCAACGGGAACCGGAAGCTCTACAAGCAGCGGCACGACAAGAAGATCGACGCCGTGGCGGCGCTGATGGATGCCTACGTGGCGTGGAAGCTGAACCGGGATGCATTTGAGTGAGGTTACATATGAGAGGCGACTGGTGGGATCATATCGCCCATGCAATCAGTTTGAAGTGAAGGCAGGTGAGAAATCAAAATGGATTACTGGAAATTCATGCAGCACGGGCTGTTCGGGAAGGGCAGTGCGCGGAAGAACCACAAGTATTACCAGCGGGTCGAAGTAGGCACGGACCGGAACGGCAACACGGAATATTACTACTTCTACAGTAAGGAAGCATACGACAACTACCAGCGAAGCCGGGCGATCGGCAGAGGCGAGGACCCCGACAGGAAGCCGACCCGGGATGCATTTGAGTGAGGTTACATATGAGAGGCGACTGGTGGGATCATATCGCCCATGCAATCAGTTTGAAGTGAAGGCAGGTGAGAAATCAAAATGGATTACTGGAAATTCATGCAGCACGGGCTGTTCGGGAAGGGCAGTGCGCGGAAGAACCACAAGTATTACCAGCGGGTCGAAGTAGGCACGGACCGGAACGGCAACACGGAATATTACTACTTCTACAGTAAGGAAGCATACGACAACTACCAGCGAAGCCGGGCGATCGGCAGAGGCGAGGACCCCGACAGGAAGCCGACCCGCGCCCAGCAGAAAGAGTGGGACAAGCAGAAGACCCTGAACGGCAAAGCACGGCTCACCGGTGCATACCGGAGGGAGAGGCACCCGAACGGGCGCGGTGCGTTGGTGGCCACCGAGGAGTACGAGGACAAAGACGGTAAGCTGAAGCTGCGCAAGAAGTACATCTCGGGAGACGAGGCGACGAGACTGCGGAACAATATGTACCGAAAAAAGCGGGCCGAGGCAGAGACGGACAAGGAAAAGAAAGCCCGCATGAAAGCCGCCAAGAAGCGGTATAACAAGAAAATGTCAGCGGCACGCCGGAAGCGCGCTGTACAGAAGGGCGCACAGAGAGTGGCGCGGTTGCTGGAGCGGAAGCTGACATTGCAGGGAAAGTGAGGTGATGACAAAGTGCAGGGATACAAAGATGAGCTGTACCACTGGGGCATCAAGGGCATGAAGTGGGGCGTGCGGCGATACCAGAACAAGAACGGCACCCTGACGGCGGCCGGAAAGAAGCACTACAGCGGAGACGGGAATGCGGGCGAGGACGCCGAACAGGTGGAGTATGCGCCGAAGCGCTCGGGCAAGAAAGCCGAGGATTACTCCGATGAGGAGTTGCGGGCGCGCATCAACCGGCTCCAGATGGAAAAGCAGTACCGCGACTTACAGGGGCAAACCAATATCCGGGCCGACGACCCCAACAAGGAGCTGAAGGCCGAAAAGGAGCGCTTGCAGCTCCAGAAGGACGTGAAGCAGCTGCGGAACGACGTGTACGGCGGGAAGAGCTTTGTGAAGCAGGCCATGTCGGATGCCGGAAAGCAGGTGCTGACCAAGGCTGCGGCTGGCGTGATGAGCTATAGCGCGAAGAAATTTGTTTCGGATGTGCTGGGCAACCCTGAACTGGCGAATGCTGTGGTGAACGGCAGTGCTGCAAAGCAGGATCAGCAGAAGAAAGACGACCAGAAGAAGGACGACTGACCCGGGAGGATCTAAAGATGCCTAATACCTTTGGTTCCAGGCTGAAACACGCCTGGAACGCATTTCTGAACCGGGACCCTCCCCGGGTGTACGGAGGAGGCTACAGCTACCGGCCCGACCGGCCAAGGCTGAACCGGACGACCGACCGCACCATCCTGACGGCAATTTACGCCCGGATGGCGCAGGACGCCACAGCGATCACCATAAACCACGTAAGGCTCGACGAAAACGACCGCTTCGATGCGGTGTTGGACTCGGGCCTTAATTCATGCCTGAATCTTTCGGCCAACAAGGACCAGACGGGCAGGGCTCTGCGGTACGACATCTATCTCTCCCTGCTGGACGAAGGTGTCATCGTCATCGTGCCGGTGGACATCGACGAGGACCAGGTGACGGGGGAGACAGAGATCCGGTCGATGCGGGTGGGCAAGGTGAAGGAGTGGTACCCGGACGATGTGCGGGTGGAGCTTTACAACGACAGGACCGGGCAGAAGGAAGAAGTCATCCTGCCGAAAGAGCAGGTGGCTATCGTGGAGAACCCCTTCTACTCTGTCATGAACGAGCCCAACAGCACCGTCCAGCGGCTCATCAGCAAGCTTCGCATCATGGACGCCGTGGACGAGCAGGCCGGAAGCGGAAAACTCGACCTTATCATCCAGCTGCCCTACACCGTGAAAAGCCCTGCCCGGAAAGAACAGGCGCAGGAGCGGCGGAAGACACTGGAAGAGCAGCTGGCGGGCAGCCGATACGGCATCGGCTACATCGACGCCACGGAGCATATCACCCAGCTGAACCGGAGCCTCGAGAACAACCTGCTGAAAAGCATCGAGTACCTGACCAACATGGCCTACAGCCAGCTGGGGCTGACGCCGGAGATCATGAACGGCACAGCGGACGACACTGTCATGACCAATTACGAGAACCGAGTCATCGAGCCCCTTGTGGCGGCTGTGGTGGACGAGCTGAAACGGAAGTTCCTGAGCCGCGAAGACCTCAAGGCTAAGCAGAGCATCATGTACTTCCGCGACCCGTTTAAGCTGGCACCCGTCTCGATGGTGGCCGAGATGGCCGACAAGTTCACCCGTAACGAGATCATGACGTCGAATGAGTTCCGTCAGGTCATCGGAATGAAACCCTCGAAAGACCCCAAGGCAGACCAGCTGCTGAACAAGAATCTTTCTCCCCAACGCGGGACAGGCGGCACAGATTGACAGTGACCCCGCCGCAAGAGGGCGAGAGGCTGTGGAGCAGATGGTAAATGAATCTTAAAAGAAAGGAGAAATCAAAATGGTGAATTTTGACTACGACTGCAGCGGCTGGGCGACGAAGGCGAACACCAGGTGTTACGACGGTCTGACCATTGCAGAAGACGCATTCAAGGGCTGCAGTGGCCAGACTGTGCCGATGGTGTACAACCACGATCACTCGAGCCTTGACAATGTCATCGGCCACGCACTGCTGGAAAACCGCAAGGGCGGGGTCTACGCTTACGCCAAGTTCAACGACACGCCCACCGGCCAGACGGCCAAGAAGTGCGTGGAGAACGGCGACCTGAACGCTTTTTCCATCTGGGCCAACGGTCTGCAGAAGGCCGGACAGGTGGTGAAACACGGCGTCATCCGGGAACTGAGCCTCGTACTGGCAGGTTGCAACCCCGGCGCGCTCATTCAGGAAGTGGTGAAGCACAGCGCTGACAATATGGACGATGAGGGCTGCGAAGCCTTTATCTTTAACGACCCGGGCAGTCTGAACCTCGAACATGGCATGGACCCGGAGGGCAACCCGTTGGAGGAGGCCGTACTGGCCCACTCCGACGACAACAAGGAGGACGGCAAGATGGCCGAGGAAACCAACGGTAAGACGCTCGAAGAGGTCTACAACAGCATGACCGACGAGCAGAAGGAATGCTGCCATGCACTGGTGGGTCTCGCTCTGGAAGAGCAGGACGGTGACGGCGGCGAAGACGAGGAGGATGAAAGCGACATGAAGCACAATGTTTTCGACAAGGATGCGGGCAAGCAGACCGTGCTGAAGCACAGCATCGACGACATCAACAGCATCATCAAGGGTGCAAAGACCAGCGGCACCCTGAAGGCGGCCTTCGACAACGCCGGCGTGGAGCAGGGCGAGATCGATGAGCTGAGCCACGGCATCGACAATATCGACTGGCTGTTCCCGGAAGACCACCTGCTGGATACCACGCCCCGCATCATCGACAAGCCCGACGACTGGGTGAGCGTAGTGATGGGCGGCGTGAAGCACATCCCGTTCAGCCGCTTCAAGAGCATGTTCGCAGATCTGACCCCCGAAGATGCCCGTGCCAAGGGTTATGTGAAGGGCAATTATAAAATCGAAGAGGTCTTTGGCCTGCTGCGCCGCTCCACCGGCCCGACCACTGTGTATAAGAAGCAGAAGCTCGACCGCGACGACGTGAGCGACATCACCAGCTTCGATGTGGTGTCCTGGCTGCGCAACGAGATGCGCTACAAGCTGAACCGTGAGCTGGCGCTGGCCTATATCCTGGGCGATGGCCGTCAGGCGGCAAGCGAGGACAAGATCGACGAGAACTGCATCCGTCCTATCTTCAACGATGCCGACCTGTTTACCATCAAGGTACAGGTGGCTACGACCGGCCTGAGCAAGGTGGAGGACAAGTACAAGGCCTTCATCAAGCAGGTTATCCGCAGCCGCAAGGAGTACCGCGGCAGCGGCACCCCGACTATGTTCACCACCGAGGACGCTCTGACCGAGATGCTCCTGCTGGAGGACGGCATGGGCCGCCCGCTCTACGTCGACGAGGCTGCTCTGGCCCGCAAGCTGCGCGTGAGCAAGATCGTCACGGTGTCTGAGATGGACGGCCGCAAGGGTGCCAAGGGCGGTGATCTGGCCGCCGTTATCGTGAACCTCAGCGACTACACCGTGGGCGCAGACAAGGGCGGCGCTGTCTCCATGTTCGACGACTTCGACATCGACTACAACGCCATGAAGTACCTCATCGAGACCCGCTGCTCCGGCGCACTGACGACTCCCTACAGCGCTATGGCCATCGAGTGGGCGGCCTGATAGAGCACTGGATACCCTCTCCGTCAGCTCAGCTGACACTTTTCCTCAGAGGGCAGGCACAGAATAAACCTCTAAGGCGCTTTAACTTTAGAGCGCTCGCCCGTTAGGACCTCTCTGTCGGCTGCGCCGACACCTTCCCTTGAAAGGGAAGACTTTGGCAGGACGGTTTTGAGACTGCTGGACGAATGAAATTTCGTCTGGGCGTAAACGGCAGTGCGCTGCTAGAGAGGGCAGACACTGCAAAAGAAAGGAGATCAAAAATGACCCTGAAACCTTTTTATGACCGTACCGAGGATGTACACGTGGGCGCATATGTCGCTTACGGCCACACCGACGGCAAGCTGTACGCTGACGCCGAGCACAAGATGAAGGTGAGCGCCGCCGACCTTGGCCGCGCCTTCATGCTGGGCCGCCTTATCGTGTGCGACGGCAAGAACTACTTTGCGCCCATCGCATACGCAGAGGCCACCGGCGTGAAGACCTATGACGGCACTGCCGCCAAGACCTGGACGGCAAGCAAGGAGTAAACCTCTCAGGCGCTTCGCGCCAGCTTCCCTACCGAGGGGAGGTTTTTCAAAATGGTAAGATACTCCTTGCCCAAGGATGAATAAACTTTACCGCCCTGCCAAAGCCTCTCCTCGCCAGGAGAGATGGCATTGAGCGAAGCGAAATGACGGAGAGGTTATTATGGCAAAGTGGTTTGGAAAAATCGGCTTTGAAGGGCAGACTGTGGAGACAGCGCCCAGTGTCTTCACCGAGGAAACGGTGGAGCGCGAATACTATGGCGATGTGCTGGAGTGGGGCCGACAGCTGCAGGCAGGGGATGGAGTGAACGACAATGTCACGTTCCAGAACCGGCTGAGCATCGTGGCAGACCCTTTTGCCCACGAGAATTTCGGCTCCATGCGATACGCCGAATTTGGCGGCGTGAAATGGAAGGTGACGGACGTGAAAGTACAGTACCCGCGCCTCATCCTGACATTCGGAGGGATATACCATGAGTGAGCAGAGACTGAGGCTGGACGGCATTCTCCGGAGGGTGCTGCAAGAAACTGTCGGAGAAATACATCTGTACTATCAGCCGCCCGCCAACCTGAAAATGCAGTACCCCTGCATCCGATACGATTTGAACCGCATCCGCAATGTACACGCTGACGGCCACGTCTATCTCCAGCACCCTTCCTACACGGTGACGGTGATGACCAAGACCCCGGACAGCGACCTCACAGCGGCCGTGTCACGCCTCGACCAGTGCAGACACGACCGCTCTTATATTGCGGACAATTTATACCATGACGTGTTCACTATGACCGTCTGAAAAACAAAAAGGAGGAACAAGACCTATGAGCAAACTGGAATGGGATAAGACCGGCGAGCGCCTGTATCAGCTGGGCGTTGACCACGGCGTCGTTTTCCCGATGGTGAAGGGCAAGTATAGCACCGGCGCACCCTGGAACGGCCTGACCGCTGTGAATGAGAGTCCCGACGGCGCAGACCCCAACGACATCTACGCCGACAACATCAAGTACGCGTCCATCCGCTCGGCAGAAAACTTCAAGTACACCCTCGAGGCACTGACCTATCCGCCCGAGTTCGAGCAGTGTGATGGCTCTGTCGAGGTGGCAAAGGGCGTGAGCATCGGTCAGCAGAAGCGCTGCCCCTTCGGTCTGAGCTACCGCACCCGCATCGGTGCAGACGACGACCCCGAGAAGGGCTACATCATCCATCTGGTATGGAACAGCACCGCTTCGCCCTCGGACAAGAGCCACGAGACCGTGAACGAGAATCCGGACGCCGAGACCTTCAGCTGGGAGTGCGACACCACCCCGACTCAGGTGACTGGCTACAAGCCCACTGCCCACATGACCATCAACTCCACCCTCATCGAGGCTGCAAAGCTCAAGCAGCTGGAGGACAAGATCTACGGCACCGAGAACAGTGAGAGCACCCTGCCCACTCCGGACGAGGTCATCAAGCTGCTGGGCGGCGTTACCGAGGTAGCTTCCTCTAACGTGGGAGTCTGATAGGAAAGGACGATTCGAATGATCAAGAAAGTAATTCCGTACACCGACTTTGACGGCAATCCGCGCGTCGAAGAGTTCTGGTTCAATCTGACCAAAGCCGAGATGATGGACCTTGGCCTGAGCAAGGACGGCGGCTACGACAAGTACATGGAGCAGCTGATGCACAGCACCAAGGTGGGTGAGGCCATCGAGGTGTTCAAGAAGATCCTGCTGCTGGCTTACGGCAAGAAGAGCCTCGACGGCCGCAAGTTCGAGAAGAGCCCTGAGATCACCGCAGACTTTGTGGCGACTCAGGCTTACTCCGACCTCTACGTGGAACTGGCAAGCGACCCGGACAAGGCCGCAGAGTTCATGAACGGTGTGATGGGCGCAGACGTCCGCAAGATGGTGGCCGAGAACGAGGCCAAGGCGAAGGCCGCCGAAGTTTCTGCCGCTGTGGCCGCAAACAACGCCCGGGCGCTGGCCGTGGCGGACCCGCAGTAAAACCTCTCAGTCTCGCTTCGCTCGACAGCTCCCCTTGTAGGGGAGCCTTTGGCATATCGGGCCACTCTAAGCTGGATGAGAGAAGCCCAATAGGGCGTAAACGGCAGTGCGCTGCTACAGAGGGCAGGTTTCATAGAAACCTTATCTTGAAAGTGGAGCACTGTCGATTGTGAAACGAAGAACACATATCAACTAAAAAACAAGCCTGACCGTCACGCCAGAGCCTCTCCTTTTGGGAGAGGTGGCTGCGCAGCAGACGGAGAGGCTATGACAGGGAGAGTGACGAGATGCTGACCATCCAGATACCCGGTGAAGAATACTGGGATGCTGACCGGGAGGAATTCATCTGCCGGAAGGCCACAACGCTGGCGCTGGAGCACTCGCTGCTCTCTCTGTCTAAATGGGAAAGCAAGTGGCACGTGCCGTTTCTCGACGCAAAAAACGGGCTGACCCCGGAGCAGATGCAGGACTATGTGCGCTGCATGACCCTGAACAAAGGGGGCCCGGACGAAGCATACCGCCATCTGACGCAAGAGAACTGCACGGCTATTTATACATATATGAACGACCCGATGACCGCAACATGGTTCCGGGAAGACGAGAATACAAACAAAGCAGGACCCCGCTCAGGAAAAAGCACCGCAAGTGCTGTGACGAGCGAGGTCCTGTATTATGACATGGTGGAGCTGGGCATCCCGTTCGAGTGCGAAAAGTGGCATCTGAACCGGCTGCTGACCCTCATCCGTGTCTGCAACGAAAAGCATAAGCCACCCAAGAATGTATCGAAGAGCGAACAGGCGGCCCAGAGAAAGGCGCTGAACGCCAAGAGAAAGAAAGAGCTTGGGACGAGAGGATAGCTGCTCTTTGTCTGAGCTGGACGAACAGAGTTCAATAGGGCGCGAAGGGGCTGGCACTGCTACAGAGAGAAGGTGGGTTCGTGTCCAAAGTTATTCTGTTCCGGCAGAAAGGCAGCTTCAAGAAGACGGAGCGCTTCCTGAAAGGTGTCAGCGCCGGGAGACTGGACGCTGTGCTGGCGGGATACGGTCAGAAAGGCGTGGAAGCGCTGGCGGCGGCAACGCCCAAGAAGACCGGAAAGACGGCTGCCAGCTGGAGCTACCGGGTGGAAAAGGGCAAAGACAGCATCGCCATCATCTGGTCGAACTCGAACATCGTGGACGGAACGCCCATCGCCGTTATCCTGCAATACGGACACGGCACGAGAAACGGAGGGTACGTGGAAGGAGTTGACTACATCAACCCCGCCATGCGCCCTATTTTTGACGAGATAGCCAAGAGAGCATGGGAGGAGGTAAGGCGGGAGTGAGCCAGGAGATAGACCAGCGTGTGGTCGAAATGCGGTTTGACAACGCGCAGTTCGAGAAAAACAGCCAGGACACCATGCGGACGCTGGACAAGCTGAAAGAGAAGCTCAGCTTCAAAGGCGCGGCAAAGGGACTCGAACAGGTGCAGGCCGCCAGCGAGAACGTAGACTTTTCCGGCATGGAGAAGGGACTGGACACGGTTCAGGCCAAGTTCAGCGCACTGGACGTCATCGCCTTTACAGCCTTGCAGCGCATCACGGACAAGGTGATAAGCACCGGCGAGCAGATGGTAAAAGGCCTGTCGGTAGACCAGATCACCAGTGGATGGGACAAGTATAACGAGAAAACTTCCAACGTCCAGACCATCATGAACGCCACTGGCAAGAGCATCGACCAGGTGAACGGCTACCTGAACAAGCTGATGTGGTACTCGGACGAGACGAGCTACAGTTTCAGTGAGATGACCAGTGCGCTTTCGCAGATGACGGCGGCGGGCGGCAAGATCGACAAGATGATACCCATGATCATGGGCATCGCAAACGCCACGGCGGATGCGGGCAAGATTGGCTTTGCGTTCCAGAGCACCATCCGAAACCTGACCCAGAGCTACAGCGCCGGGCATTTGCAGTTACAGGACTGGAAGAGCCTGAACCTGATGGGTACGGCGACGAAAGCCCTGAAACAGGAGCTTATCGACACTGCGGTGGAGCTGGGCGTCATCAAAGAAGGCGAAGTTACCATCGCCAGCTTTGAGTCGAGCTTGCAGAAGAAGTGGGCCAACACAAAGGTCATGGAAAAGACCTTCGCAAAGTATGCTTCCATGATGGAAGCGGCCTATGAGCTGACCCAGAAGAACCCGGGCATGACCAGCTCGGAGGCGCTGGAACAGCTGAAGGGACAGTACGGGGAGCTGGCAGAACGCGCCGCTCTCGCCGCCCAGCAGGCAACCAGCTTCGGGCAGGCCATCGACTCGACGAAAGACGCTGTCAGTTCAAAATGGATGTCCGTGTTCGAGACGATCTTCGGCAACAAGGAAGAGGCCACCGACACATGGACGGAGCTGGCGAACCGGCTGTACGACATCTTTGTGCCTTCCATCGAAGCACTGAACGATCGGATGAAAGAGGGCCTTGACAGCGGCTGGCAGCAGATGCGGGACGCTTTCGGCGACCAGGCAGACGCCTACACGACGGTGCTGGAAAAGCTGGCGCTGGCAAAAGGCGCTGTGACCGAGGAAGCCATTGAGAAAGAGGGAAGCTTTGCGAAAGCTTTGCAGAAAGGCAAAGTGAACGCCGAACTCCTGACGACCAGTCTCAGCGACACCATCAAGACCTATGCAGAGCTGCTGGAAACGATGGATGAAGCCGACCCGAGATACCCTTACCTCCAGAAGGACTACGAAGCCTTTCTGAAGCTCAACGATGCGGTGGCGGACGGCAGTCTCGACCTTGAGCAGTATGCGGAAGGGTTGACGGAGGTGTCAGGCCGGGAGCATCTCTTCAACAGCCTGTGGAACATCATGGACGCCATCGGGAAGGTCACAGGCTCTGTCCACGAAGCCTTCACCGAGATATTCCCGCCCACCAGCGGAGAGCAGATACACTCCATCGCCGAAGGGCTGGATGTGATGACCAAAAAGCTCATCATCACGGATGAGAGTGCGGCGAACCTGAAGCAGACCTTCAAGGGCATCTTTGCAGTGGTGAAGGTGCCTCTGACCGCTATGACGACGCTGGCGAAGACCGGGGCAAGGGCTTTTGGCGTACTGGTGGACGTCCTGCGGCCGGTGGGAGCAGTGCTGCTGAAAGTGGCAGGAAACATGGGGAGCTTTGTGTCCGAGATGCAGAGCACCCTGCTGGGAAGCGGGACATTCAGCGAGAAGCTGGAAGCCATCGCGAAGAGCGCCAAGAAGCTGCTGGACCCGTTGACCACGCTGGGCGACGTGCTGAAAAAGAGCATCGGCGAGAAACTGAGCGAAGCGAGGAAGGAAATTTCAAAATGGGCTGACAGCCTGCCGGACGGAGTGCGCGAGGGGGTCTACACCCTGCTGGGCATTCTGGAAGGACTGGGTGCCGGTACACTGACCGTGGCCGGTGTCGTGGGTGGAGCACTGAGCGACCTGAAGAAAAGTGCGAACAAAGTAATCGGCACTGTGGCCGACTTTATCACCGGGCAGAGCAAGAACCTGAACGGGTATAAGGACGTGCTGACGAGCCTGCCCGCCATCGTGGGGGCTGCAGTGAGCGCCTTTGCTGAGGAGTTCAAGGGCGCTGCCGGGAACGTGGAGAGCGCGGCGTCCAGAGTCTACGAGCCGATGAAGGCCTTTTTCAAGGCACTGAAAGACGGATTTGACTCCATCAGCGGGACGGATATTTACCGGTTCCTGAGCCTTCTGGACGTGGGACTGCTCTCCTACGCCATCGCCCAGTTTGCCAAGGCCATGAATAGCCTGCGGAAGATGCTGGCAACTCCCCTGTCGAAGATGCTGGACAGCATTTCGGGAAGCTTCAACGCGCTGACGGGGGCGCTGAAAACATGGCAGAAGCAGGAGAACACCAGGATCCTCACGGGCATCGGCTCGGCCCTGCTGATGTTGGCGGGGGCCATGTTCGTCATGAGCCGCATCGACCCGGAGCGGTTCGTCTGGGTGCTGAGCGCTACGGTGGTGCTGATCGCTGAACTGGTGACGGCGGCAAAGCTGCTGAAACCGGAAGTGAAGGCCTTTGACTCTGCGGTGAGTGGACTCGGGTCTCAGCTGCTGAAAGCCTCGACTCTGTGGGGTTCTGCGGCGGCACTGCTGGGACTGGCGGCGGCGACGAAGGCTCTGTGCTCGGGATTCGTGGCCATCGCGGACGCCATAAAGGGCGAGAACTTTCTCCAGAACCTCACGGCTTTTGCGGCGGCAGTGGGCGGCATGTACGTGCTGACACGGAACATGGGACTGCTCATTGCCACCGTGAAAGCCCGTGACCTCGTGGTAGGCGGTGCGACGCTGCTTGGCCTTGGCGCTTCGCTCATCGAAATGGGCATCGGACTGCGGATCGTGGCCGGTGCAATAAAGCCTCTGAGTGAGGTGAAGTGGACGAGCCTTGTGAAAGCCGTAGTGGGAATGGGCGCACTGACAGCCTACCTCACCGCGATGGGAAGCATGCTCGTGTTGGCACAAGGCGTGGCGGACACCATGCTCACATTTCAAAATGGACTCGCCATCGTGGCCATGGGCGGAGGCATGTGGGTGCTGGTACAGGGCGTATGTGCTCTGGCGGGGCTCATCACTGAGAACGTAGACGACGGCGCCCTGAACACCACGAAACTCGAGTACGCCGGAACGGCCATGAAGACCCTGATGATCCTCATGACGGCCATGAGCGTACTTTCCAGCAAGACGAAGCTCAGCTCGGGCGCAGCGGTGCTGGCCATGGCAGGGGCGATGAACGCGGTGGCTGTGGCGGCCGCGGCACTCTGTCTGATCCCATGGCCTCAGCTTGGAAAAGCGGCTGCTGTGCTGACTGGGTTGAGCGGTGCGATGCTTGCACTGGGCGAATTCGGCTCGGCAGGGTGGAGCGAAGGTGCAGGAATTTTCCTGATGGCAGACGCGCTCATGGCAGTAGCCGGGGCATGCCTGATGATGGGGAAAGTTACGCTTCCTGATTTGGGTAAAGCAGCTTTGGCGTTAGCAGGGTTGACTGCCGCCGGCTGGGCGCTCTCGAAATTTACCGGTTCGGTCAACTTCCTGAACGTCTCCACCGGAATGCTGGCCATGAGCGCTTCGCTGCTGGTGCTGGCACCGGCCATCCAGCTCATCGGCATGGCAAAGCCGGAAGCAGTGAGCCAATCGCTGTGGATATTTGCCGATACCATGATGGCGATGTTTGCAGGCGGTATGCTGCTGACCTGCATCCCGGAGCTTGCACTCGGGCTCTCGACTCTGGCAGGTGCCTTTACCAAGTTTGGCAAGGGAATGCTCTACCTCGCCGGTGCAGGCGCACTCTTCGGCACACTGGCGCTGTTTGCCGACCCGCTGTGTACGGCCATCATCAATGCCGCGCCGGACATCGAGGCTGCTCTGGTGGCTGTGGTGACGCTTATCTGTAACGCCATCAACCAGAGCGCCGAACCCATCGGTGAGGCTTTCACCACCCTGTGTAAAGTGCTCATCCAGACGGCCATCGATCTCATCGGCTGGGCATGGAGCGGCGAAGGCGGCGAAGGCGAGGGCATCAAGGGCGCGCTGGAAGAGCTGGGAAAGAACATCTGGGACGGCATCCGGGACATCTTTTCGCCGTTCAGCGACAATGGAAACTTCCAGCAGAGAAACATTGCTTTCAAGTTCAACCCCGATTTCAAACCCCAGCGCATCAATGTCGCAGATGTCTTTACGTTCTCCGGTGCAAAAGACGACGCCGAAAAAGAGGGTAAGGAGATCGGTGAAAATGTCGTAAACGGAGGGGCGAAGGGCGTCGAGGAAAATAAAGCTCGCGCAACGGGTGCTGTACAGGACATGGTGGACGACACCATAGATACTGCCAAGAATGGATATGACGTCAATAGTCCTTCCAAGGTCTTCGAAGAGATAGGCCGGTACATCACGGAAGGCCTTGCCATCGGCATCCAGGACCAGGGCGCTCTGAGTGGGGCGCTGGCAGCGATGCAGACGGTGGCAAAGAGCATCCGAAGCGTCTTTACGACTTTTTGGGGCATCCACTCGCCGAGTCAGCTAGCGGAAGAGGACGGACGGAACATCGTGGAGGGACTGCGCCTCGGGATCGGAGACTCCGACCTGAGAAGCCAGCTCTATGATGCAAGCTATGAGTCCGCTTCGCAGGTGCGGGACGCTGTGGGCGCGGCACTGGACGAAGCCAAGAAGACTGCCTCGGACAAGATGCTGGAGCTTTACAGCATCATGAAGGCCGACCATCTCATGCCGGACGGAACGCTCCCCAGCGGAAAAGCCGGACTCGGGGCGAACCGCTACCAGCAGGCGGTACAGGACTACGAGAAGGCCAACGCCAAAGAAGACGCCAGGAATACGCCCTATCTCGGCGCGGACTGGAAGCCCAGCTCCATGTGGGACAAGGCAACGGAAGCGCTGCGAAAGTACGAGAGCGGCGAGATCAAAGCGAAAGACGCCCTGAAGGGCCTGACTGGCGAGGCAAAGGACTGGGTCTCAAAGCAGATCGGAAGTGCTCTTGGTCTGGAGGGTCTTGACCCGAGCGAGTATGCCGACCTCATCCTCGAGCAGTACAGCGGCTATCTCCCCGACGACAGTACAGGCGCTTCCACTGCATCTTCCGGCAAGAAATCCTCGAGCAAGGGTAAGACTCTGGCCGAGACCATCGCCGATAAGTACACAAAGGAGTTCAAGGCCAACAAGTACCTCCAGAATGCCGCCGACAAGGAATACAGCCTCTGGGAAGCAGGCGAAGGCGACACTGCTTCCATTGAAGCCCTTATCGAGAAAAAGGGTGAGACGCTGGCGAAGAGCATCGAGCTGCAGACAGCCCGTGTGGACATCGCGCAGAGACAGTACGACGAACTGGTCTCCCGGGTTGGAGCCAGCGACGACAAGACGAAGGAAGCCTACAACACTCTGCTGGACGAGAAGAAGAACCTCCTCGACTTGCAGCAGGCGAGGTTTGAGAACACCTACAAGGCGGCCATCGAGCGGTATGAAAGCGATGACAAGCTGGCTCAGACCGAGTACCAGCTCTGGACGGACACCTACGAGAAGACCGCCTCTGTGACCGAGAAGAGCAACAAGAACATCGAGACCATCAACAAGCGTCTGGCCATCCAGAGCGAGAAGACCGCCCTCGCGGAAAAGGCGTGGGTGGAAACGAAGGATGCCCTCGGCGAAGCAAGCCTTGTGACCCAGCAGGCTTACCGGGACTATCTGGAAGCGCGGCAGGAACAGCTAGAGCTGGAAAACGAGCTGGACAAGGCGCAGCTTGCGGCGTTTGACGACCTTTCGAGTTTCTACGACAGCCGCATCTCCATGGCGCAGAAGCGGATGGACCTGCTGAACAAGCTCTACAACGATGGCGACCTCAGCGGGCGGGAAGACGCCTATGCCAGCGCGGTGGAGCAGTACGGCAAGGACAGCATCGAGGCACGGAGAGCGGCAACACAGGGTACCATGACGGCCCTGATGGGCGTGAACAGCGCACTGACCAGCATGAGATGGCAGTTGAGCAAGGTCACGGCCATGCAGCAGAAGTACCAGACTGCCCTTGAACAGGCCGGAGGCAACCGCTACGATGAGACTGTCATGGCCGCTTACGAGGACATGATGGAGACCCGCTCGACCTTTGCGGACTATGTGGGGAATCTGGCAGACGCTTTCAACGTGAGCGACGCCACGAAGAAGGCTATGATGCAGTTCGGCGACGCCATCGCTCAGAACTGGAAACCCATTCAAAATGGATTCATGGCGGTGGCCAAAAAGATGAATCCGAAGCTGGTACAGGGATTCTCTGACCTGTTCGGCCTCTACATGAAGGACGGAGCCAGCGAGACCGTGGCCGCTGCTACCAACACCGTCGTTGCAGCCATGAGCGGAGACTGGGCCAGCGCGGTCGCCAGCGGGCTGACTGCGGTGCTCGACGTAGTTGGCACGGACTTTGGGCAGACCCTGACCGAAGCCATCAGCACCGCGCTGAAGAAGGCCTTCAGCGGAAACGGGCTGTTCACACAACTGCTGACGAAGCTTTTTGGAAGCATCGACCTCGGCGGAAGCGGAAGCTCAGGCAATCTCCTCTCGAACATATGGCAGTGGCTCAAGGGCGGGGCGTCCGCAGCAAAGAGTTTTCTGGGCGGAGCATCGAAAGCGGCCGCAGGAGCCAGCGGAGCGGCAAAGATCATCCCGGTGCTTGAAGGTGTCGGCACGAGTGCAAAAGGGGCCGCTGTCGGCGCGAAAACCGCAGCGAAGGCACTGGGGCCGGCCGGAAAGGCTGTGACCACCGTAGGCACGAAGGCGGCCGGCATCCTCGGGACAGTGGGAGGCGGCGTTGCCAAAGTCGCGGCAAGTCTCGGCCCGCACGGTCTGCTGGCTGCAGCTGTTGTTGCAGGAACGGTCGCCGTGGGTACTGCTGTGGTGAAGAACTGGGACAAGGTGAAGGAAGCCGTCGGAAACGCATGGAGCTGGATCAAGGAGAAGGCTTCGGGACTCTGGGACGGCATGAAGAGCATTGGCGGAAACCTCATGAGCGGCCTTGCCACCGGCGTGAAATCCGCTGCCAAATTTTGCCTGAAAGTGGCTCTGGCCCCTGCTTATGGCATCATCAGCGGATTCAAGCATATCCTCGGCATCCACTCGCCCTCGAAGGTCATGGCCGGTATCGGTGAATACGTCGTCGAAGGCCTGACCAGAGGTATCGTCTCTACCGAAGGCGAAGCAGAAAAGGGCATGGACGAAGTGGGCAGAGCTGTCATCCGCAGTGCGCTGGCGACGACAAACGCCATTGCAGATCATCTCTCGACTGACAACCATCCCAGCATCACCCCGGTGGTAGACCTTTCGGATGCATCGAGGAGCAGCGCGTGGCTGAACAGCGCCTTTGCAGACCGGAAAGGAACCATCAGCATGGCGGCGACTGTGACCGGACGGATGGCACGCAGGGCCGAGACCCCCTCGAGAAATCAAAATGGATACGAAACTGCCCCCGCACAGACCCAGTCGAACCGGGATGTGGTGGAGGCCGTGAAGACCCTTGGCGAGCGCATCGACCGGGTGGCAGAGTCCGTGAAGGGCATGAAAGTCGTGATGAACGGCCGGAAGTTCGTGGGCGAGATACGCAGCGACATCGACGACGTTGTGGGTGACATCATCGAGAAAGGACACTGAGCCATGAGCATCTACGAGACGGTGGTGCCGGGAAGTGCTGCCGGGTACACGGGCCTCGTGTTCCGCATCCCCGCAGAAGCCCCGGTAAAGACTCTGCGCACAGCCGACCTTGACCTTGTGCCGACTGGGCCGCTTTTTGTGGAGCCGAACGAAGAGGCCGTCCGGACGCTGATAGCGGCGCCATGGCACGGTGCCATCGAATACTCCCCGCTGAAAGACCGTGTGTTCAAGAACGCCGAGGGAAGCTGGGAGTTTTACTATGTGCTTGACGAGAAAGCCCACTCCTGCTGGGACTGCTATATCGACCCGCCCATCAACCGGGAAGACCGCGGCTATGCCGTGACGGAGCGGACATGGACGAGCACCTACCACACGCTGCTGCATTTTTTGCAGGGAAAGCGGGTGCTGGTGGACGTACCGGACGGAAAAGGGAGCATAAAAACATACAAGGGGCGCTGCTGGGTGGGCGGCTACACAACGGACGAGAGCGGACAGATAAAGGCGACGATAGCCTACAGTCTGGCTCCGCCATGAGCGACCGAGAAAGGGGGACCAGATGGAGACGATACTGCACGGAGTGACCATTGACGGATTACATACTTGGCGGGACCTCTATCTGATCCCTATTTGTCGGCCGATCGTACAGCCGCCGATAGAGAAAACGAAGACCCTCGACATTGAGGGAATGAACGGCGAAGCAGACCTTTCACACGGGCTGACCGGATACCCGGTGTTCGGCTCGCGGGAAGGAAGCTGGCAGTTCTGGCTGGACACGGAGCGGTATCAGGAAGAAAAGAACTTCTACGGCCCGGTGGGCAGTATGGCCTACCTCGAGATACAGCAGAAACTGATAGCCAAGATGAAGCAACCGTTCCGGACAAAGATAATACTGGACGATGACCCGCAGTTTTACTACGTGGGTAGAGTGTGGGTGAGCGGAAAGCCCACCTACCAGTACGACCATGCGAAAATAACCCTGCGATACCAGTTTTACCCCTACAAATACCTTGTGGTGGAGCCGAACGGTGACTGGCTGTGGGACTCCTTCTGTTTTGAGACAGACCTTGCGACAAGGCAGATGAAGGGCGTGGCCATCGCCGCAGGAAAAGAAGAGACCTTCCCGCTGGTGGACTCAGACAAGCCCACGGGCGTTTACGTGACCTCGAGCGGAAAGGCAACAGCGAGCCTCGAAAATCAAAATGGAACGAATTTCACCCTTGTGAGCGAAAAGTACGGCACAAAGGTGGACTGCACCGACGGGCTGAGTCAGACGGAGCTGGTATACCCCTTTAAGGTGCTTTCGTACAAGCTCTCGCTGCGGACAGTGGAAATGCCAGTCTATTTCAAGAACCCCCGCAACACTTTTGCGGGCCTCTGGTGGGACAAGGGCGAGAAGCAGGTGAGCCTCTCGGTACGAAAAAAAGGAAGCTCGGTGCTGCTGGCCTCGCTGGTGTGGACGAACGGCATCGAGGACTACTACGGCAAGACCATCACGCTGGGCGGGACACTGAGCGCAGAGCTTGAGCCGAATACGGACTACGAGCTTGTGGTAGCGAGCAAGACAAGCGGACTGGAATTCTTTGGGGCGAGCATCGCCGACAGCGAGACGCTGAAAAACAACAGCAGCTACATCTCGATAGCACGAGGCGGCGAACTCAGCTCCGGGACCGGAAAGAGGGCCTGCTTTGGCGGAACTATGAGCTTTTATGCAGGCGACGGCGCTGTGCTGACGCCGGGCGAGAGAACGAATATCGGCGTGATAGCCTCTGACCTTGAGAACATCGGGCGGACCGTTGTGATAAAGGCAGACGAGGACGTCACGGTGAACGTAGAGTGCAGGCAGGCGTTTTTATGAGATACAAAGTATATGCTGGAACGGTGGATGTGGTGTTTAAGTCGAGCACACAGGCACGGTTCCGGTGGAAAAAGAAGACCCTCGTCTACGACTCCTACGGCGATGCGGTCGAGGGAGAAGAGACGGAAGGCATCCTCACAGACCCGGTGGTGGATCTGGAAAACAAAGAGCCCGGCACTTTTACCTGTGAAGTACCCCACAAGGCAGAAACGCGCTTTGGCACTGTAAAGAATCCGTACTACGACGAGATCAAAGTCGGAGAGACGTGGATGATGGTGGAAGAGGACGGGGAGTGCATCTTCTTTGGGCGTGTGACCGAGGCAAACCGGGAGTTCGATTTGAGCAAGACTATCACGGCTGACGGCATCCTGAACGAGCTGAGCCAGATGCAGACAAGGCTCACGGGCGGAACGTACCAGACGACGGACGGTGCGAACCACAGCATCCTTGCCATTGCGCTGAAGCCGAACCAAGCAGACAAAGGGAACAGCCCTGTGAACTGCATGGAGCGCGGGAACGTGACCGTGAAGAGCCAGAGCATCGACACCACGGACTCGGGCGACCAGTTTGGGAGTTTCTGGACCATCCTGACGACATACCTGCTGGAACACGAGAAAGGAAAAGACGGATACCTCCGGCTGCGGCTCGCCAACGACCCGGGCACGGAGGACTACTTTTTTTACTACGACTACATGACCGATGAGGACATGCCCACGACCGACCAGACCATCGAGTACGGTGTGAACATGCTCGATTTGACGCTGGAAGAAAAGCGCACCTCGGAACTCGTGAACAGCGTGACGGCCCACGGCATCTCGACCGTGAAAAAAGGCTGGTGGATATTCTCGCGCACCTCTTACGAGACCATCACGGCTACCGCACAGAACACGCTGTCCATTGCGGCTTACGGGCTATGCTCCCGGCATATTTACGTGGACGGCAAGAAATCGACCGCAGACTCGCTGAAAAAAGCGGCACAGGAACAGCTGGACGACTACAAGCAGGTCATCGAGCCGACATTGACCGTCAAAGCCTTTGACAGAAGGGACGCGGGTGAGAACGTGGGCAAGCTGGGCTTTTTGCTGCGGACGCACATCCTCTCACAGCCCCACGAGATGGACCGCTGGATGATATGCACCAAGCTGAAACTCCCGCTGGACAGCCCGGACAACAAGCAGTTCACCTTTGGACTGACGAGCAAGAAGCTCTCGAAGCGAGTGGACGCCATCACGAGTGCGATAAACAACGTGAAGAACGCGCTGTTCGGACTGATAGGTCATGTGAACGAGGACGATTCGTCGAGCTGAAAATTCAAAATAAAAACGAGGTGGTGAAATATGACATACAGCGAAGTCGTTGCCCTGCTGACATCGTCGGTACACGGTGTGCGAAAGGCCGTTTATGGCGTACAGGTACGCGAATATATCGCGCGCTCAATGGAAGCCGTTATCGAGATGGTGCGGCTGGGTATCGAGCGGATGAAAGAACTGGCCTCAGATTCGAAGAACAGTGCAGACGCCTCGGCGAAAAGCGCCGCAGAGTCGAAGCAGAGCGCGGCAGAATCGAAAGCATCGGCCAGCCAGTCGGAAGCCAGTGCGAACCGGAGCGAGGCAAGTGCGGATGCTTCCGCAAAGAGCGCAAGCGAATCTGCCGCAAGCGCTGCAGCCGCAAAGAAGAGCGAGACGAATGCCAAAAGCAGCGAGGACTCGGCAAAGCGATATTCGGACAAGGCGAAAGACGTCATTGCAGAAGCCAAATCGGAATATAGTGGCGGCTACTACAAGACCTATGACCTGACGGCCCTGAAGGACAGCTGGAAGAAACTTTCTCCTGCCAAGGGGCCATACCAATACTATTGTGACATCGCAGTCCCCGACCTGACGGAGAGACATTCGCCATTCTGTTCGACCGGGCTGGAAAGCTATGCGGCAGCGGTGGCGGCAGGGCTGGCGAATGCGGTCGAGACGCGAAATGGCGCGCTCCGGCTTTTTGCCATCCGGGTGCCGACGAAGGACATCGAGCTGGTGCTGACGATTTTTGGGGTGGGGACGACTTCTTACGAGCTGACCCTGCCCGTCCGCGACTGGGTCAAAATGGAGTCTGCCATCGGGCCGAACCAGTATTACTGCGATGTGGAAGTGCCGGGATGCCTTTCGACCATGACTCCGCTGGGGACCACCGCTCTCGAGAACTTCGAGGCGGCTTCTCCGGCAGGGCTGGCCAGCATGATAGAGACCTATGACGGCTATGTGCGCTTTTATGCCGTGCGGAAGCCAACGGCGAACATCGACGTCATCGTAGCGCTCATCAAGAAGGAAGAACCGGTCAACACCCCTGCTACCCGGGACAAGCTGGGTCTGGTCAAGATAGGAGACGGCATGAACGTGACCAGCGGCGGCAGCATCTCGACGAGAGCTGCGACCGACAGTGAGTTTGATGCCATGATGGTTCGTGTCTTCGGGGAGGGGTGACGAATGGCAGGCGAAGTGATATTTGCAAAGCTCAGCCAGCTGGAAGCTTTTGGCACAAAGGTCGTGACTGATTTTGCCGCCCTGACGGCACGGGTGCAGAGCCTCGAAAGAGCCGGAGGACAGCCGAACATCATCGAGAAGATCCTGGTGAACGGCATTCAGCTGGCTGTGGACGGAAACAAGGCAGTGAATTTCAGTGTGCCGACGAAAACATCTCAGCTGGAGAATGACACAGATCTTCAAAATGGAACAGAGGTCGATAAGAAGCTCTCGACCAAGGCTGACAATGGGCATGACCATGACGGGCGATACTTCACCAAAGAGCAGGTGAACAGCGCCATTGCGGGGAAAGCGGACACCAGCCACACCCACGACGACCGGTACTACACCGAGAGCGAGATGGATGCGAAGCTTGGCGGCAAGGCGGATGCGGAACACTCTCATGATGACCTGTATTACGCCAAAAGCGAAGTGGACGACAAGTTTTCTGACGTGGCAGCGCCGGCATGGGACAGCATCAGCGGTAAGCCGACTGCTTTTACGCCGACTGCCCATACCCACGACGACCGGTATTATACGGAAGCAGAGATCAATGAAAAGCTTACGGGAGTGGCGGTGAGCGGGCATAACCACGACGACCGGTACTACACCGAGAGCGAGATGGATGCAAAGCTGAACGGGAAGGCGAACGCCAGTCACACGCATGACTACGCTGGTTCGTCCAGCGCGGGCGGTGCGGCAAACTCAGCCAACAAACTGAA
>ENA-ORTQ01000334-ORTQ01000334.1-human-gut-metagenome-genome-assembly--contig:-NODE-334-length-62219-cov-4.900344_pt1 | contig 62219 bp, 40 predicted proteins | sample MGYA00241912_ERZ509188 | MGnify/ENA primary metagenome ERZ509188 (study PRJEB26280, sample SAMEA2338849) | human gut metagenome | biome: human gut; feature: human-associated habitat; material: faeces...
TAAAGTTATTTCTTTACTCGTATTATCATAATCTATCCGTATGTTTATCTGTGCGGCTCCATGTATCGGAAAAATGATACATATTATTAATAAAAAGTGTTTCATACAGCTTTATTTAAATCATTCTAGAAAAACTCGACATTGTCACAAGTAAAAAACGGTTTTAAACCAATTTGAAATTTTTATGTTAATATAAATCTTCCCATATCTCTATTACGACAGCACTCTTTTAATAATATTTGAGTTTAAATAATTTGGTTGGGTATATTTTAATGGTGGAATCATTAGACTCTTTTCTGTCTATAAAGTATATTTTATCACAAGACGAAATAAAATTGTATTTTTCCATAGCTTCTTGCTTGGATATTATCAAGTTCCAATCAATCAACACTTTTGTGTCCAAAATGGATTGATGATTATAAAAAGCAGGCCCATTTGACGCCTCTTTTGAATTTTCATAAATAAAACAGTAAAAATATGCTTGTTCTTTATTTCCACCAGCACGATCGAATAAGGTAAAAAGGTGTGGTATATCTCTATCATCTGCTGTTTTGTCAAGTGTTGAATGCCACACACCTTTAGCTTCAGAATCTGTAGAAGAAAAAATAACATATACATTTGATTGAGAATGCATATTCAGCATATAGCTAATAAACATCAGTGCTACTAATATTTTTGTTTTCATGTTTCTTATTGTTTATGCGATCTTAAATAATTTAAAACTGCTTTTTGTTCTTCTTTAGACAAATTAGGGAAGGTGTCTGAACTTGTAGCGCCACCTGTCTATTTCCCATAATTATAAAAATCATCAGACTCTCCTGGGAAAACCTCTCTTAATAGGCTTTCCATAATATCTATATATTCATGCTCTTCTTCGTTTAAATTATTTTTATATTTTTATTGGTTATAGCATCATATAGTTCTTTATTATTTTTCTCAAATTCAGTAACATTACCAGCTTTCCTCGATTTTTCAAATAATATAAGATAAACATACTTGTGTGCCATAATAAAATGATGTTGAGTTGTTTTACTGTAATTATACTTTCAATATTATTGTATAAAACTTTATTCATATCAGTGATATTACCAAAATTTCCTACTGTGTTTTTCCCTATTAAGTTGCTTTCTTTTATTGAAAACTTTCTTTCCCAAATTTTGTCCTTTGCAATTTGATCCAATTTATATTTGGCTTTATCAAATGGCGTTTTTGTATCTTCTGATTCATTTGTGTTATACTCATCATCATCCCACCAATCATCCTCACTATATCCACATGTAGCAACTTTTTTCTTGCCTTTTGTTATAACTTCATGTAAGATTTTGTGAGCTATTCTCATTTTCTCTTCCCTTTACTCACTTTTGCCAAGTAGAAAAACACCTTTCTTCTTGATATCATTCTCATTATAATTGTTCTTTATTCGCTGGCAGAGTTATACCAATACGTATAGCTCTGCCAACAGATTAAGTCATTTTACTCCCATAAGATACTTTTTTTGAATTCGGTCTTACACCCCTCCCCTTCATATTTTACTATCTCTCCGTTTTCTTCCTTTCCTATAATTCTTGCATCTATCTTAACAGAAATATCTACTGTATGGATATTATCATTTTGACACCATCTAGTTAACTTATGCACATATATATTTTCTCCATATGGAGCAAGAAACTGTCCTTTACGAATTAATTGGTGATATTGATCATCATAAATAAGTCTTTCTCTACTACAAAGGATATTACCATACTTATCTTTATATAAGAATGAAATAGAAGATACATACTCGTAAACAGTTCCCTCTATGGGTATAAATTTAAAAACTCTATTTGTTTCATTTTTAAGAAATAAAGTTATTTCTTTACTCGTATTATCATAATCTATCCGTATGTTTATCTGTGCGATTCCTTTCGTTGAAAATAATATCAAGAAAATGTATATGAGTAGACGTATCATAATGGAAATAATTTATTCTTTAACTTTTGTTAAAATTATATCACTTGGAACAGAAAAACCTATGGGTTTCACTGCCCCGTAATCATCACCTTCTTCTGTGGCCCACCATATCCCCATTTTCTCATCCAATTTCCAACGCAATTTGTTAGGAACTATATATTCCATCCAGCCTCTAGTTATCCCTTCCCCATTAAAATGCCTTTTTCGTTGATCATAAAAATGGAATCCTATATTTTTGTTAGAAGACGTTCTATATGATGCATCTATATATATATGTTGTTCGGCAAGCTTTTTCTCGAAAATACGATGTGTATTTATCTTAAGATAATCATCTGTATATTTATTTTTGATAGAAACATAATATCCACCAAGCAAATTGATAACTTTCTCTAATAAAAAAGTATCTTTTTTAATTAGCTTTATAACAAAAACAGTATCTCCTTTTTCTCCTTTCCAAGTACCGATATAATTATTTACGGAAGACTGGGAATTGGCTGTATAACCATATGTTAGCATAGAAAAAAATAACTTTCTCATAGCTTTATTAATTAGCAGTTAATATTTCTATTCTATTTGATATTTATTTACGGTATTTTCCAACCTTTCCATTCATTTGTATTTTGATCGTAGTGATTGAAAATTAATTCTAGTCCAGAATTAGTACCTTCAAGAAAATCAGAAGATTTTGATTATAAAATCATTACTTCTTTGCCTTATACTTTTTAATTTCAACTACTGGAAAGCCTTTCATTATCATTGCTTCTTGATAGTCACTATATTTCATATATTTAATTTTAGTTGCTCCATTTATAACGGTATTGGCTTCCGGATAAGCTTTTTTAAAATACTTCCAGCGGGTTCGATATAAATTTTTGTGTGGAGGAGGTCCATATATATACCGTACCGGTGGCGATTGTGTGCCGACAAAAGTATATATTGCCCGTACAGCTTCTCCACCTTGTTGTGCTGGTATCCACTTACTTTGTTTTATCAATGTGGTTATAATACTATCTGCGATATTATCTGTAGTCTCAGTATATATATTACTGATAGTACCATTTTTTTCAACTACGAAAGAACCGATAAATTTTACTTGCTTTTCAACAATTAAACTGTCATGTATTGTTTCTGTGAAGCTTTTATTGTTACCAGCATATTGAATCTGTACCTCTGGATTTAGTACAATCATGTTAGGGTCTGTTGGTGCGGATGTGGAGTTTCTGCAAACATCGTCTGTATAAATCTCGAATGGTTGCTTTGTTCCATATTTATCTATTCTGACAATAACTTTTTCTTTTATAGATATGGGTATTGCCATTCTTTTGTTGGTTATAGCTGGTTGCCATTCTGGGGAACGTTTCATAATTTTTTCCAATTTAGACTTTACTACGCTATTCTCACAGTCTTCCACACGCGCATTTTTTAATTCTCCTTCTTCCGTTATTGTGTAATACAGAGATATGGTGTCATTATAGTTGGCTAAATTGTATTTTTTAGGTAAGCGGAATTTGGAAGACATCCATTCCACAAACAGTTCTTTCCCTTTCAGATATTGTGTTTCCTCTTCTCGTAATGTGAAACGTGGTGGAAGATGCTGTTCGATACATTGTATGCTGGATGGCAAGTCATCAGGGATATAAGTAGTAAAATCTATTTTTACAAGTTTATATATATCCTCTATGTTGTACCCTGCAAACCTGCATCTTGGGGCTTTGCTTACTGTATTCTTGATTTCCTCTTCAAAAGCGGGATTAAGTGTATTCAATCCGCTTGTGATAAAAACTCTTCCATCCCAAGTAGCACTGATGACAAATTGCTCGACACCAGCTATCCCATATTGATACGCCTTTTCTGGAAACTTGATATTTTTATAAATCCAATTGGGAATTTCATCAAGACTCCGTAGGGCATTCGGATGGTTCTGTTCTGTACTTTGCCCCATTATCGGACAAAAAGCCGAAGTTGCAAAATACAATAATATGAACGATTTGAAATCTTTATATTTCATGTGTATATTGATTGGACTGTACGATAATCTTTGGATAACTATTCTTTTTCAAACTTTTCTTTGGCAGCTTGTAGCTTAGATTTACTTTATCATAAACTCTTTCATCGCCAAACGTTTGCGAAGTTCCTTATACTTAGCCAATTGTACATTGAACATCTTATATTCCTGCACAAATGTCTTATCAGTCAATTTATCTATAGATTTGGTGCAAGCCAAATACTCTTTATTGCTAAGAAAACTATGAAGGGACTTTTCGTAATTATCCTGCAATTCATTTTTGGCTTTTCTAAGCTGCTTAGGTCCAGTGTTTTGCGACTTTAATTTATCCAGAATTTTCATAGTTAAACTTCAAAACAGCGTATCGAATGGCTTTATTCTCTGATATGATAGTATACTTTTTACTTAGTATTTTTGCGGAATTTAAAACACTATTTTCAGAAATAAGATAATTAGTAAGTTCCTTTGATACAATACCATATAATCTGTCGGAAAAATCTTGAAATGCTATGGCTCTACGCTCTGAGCGCTCTGTTTCCAACAAGTTCATAGGTGAGACTTTTAAACAAAAGTTATAGGGTAAATTCTTTTTTATTAACATAGATATATAGTACTAAATTAAAGATTTATAGGTGCAAAAGTGTTATATTGATAAATTCTTCAATATAACAAAGCAACAAAATATTATCAAAGTTTTTCAATTGGACAAATCTAAGTTTTTTTTTCAACAAATGCAATAATTGAAAAGGAAGATTATGCAATTAATGCATTGTTACCAAACATATAATTAGGACATTCAGTAAATAGTATAAAATTAGCCAACTAATTCATACTTAAAATATTGCGAATTAGTTGGCTTTTTTGTATCTTTAGGTATTACTCCGCAGATAAGGTTTGACAGTCAAAACGGGGGGAAATCCCCAATAAAATATGGCTAAGATACAAAATATTTCAGAAATTCACCCTACTTTGGGCTTTACAGAATTTGATATTCAGGAAAGGTGCTGTAAGAGTTTTAATGAGAGTGAATTTGGCAGGCTTCATTCGGTGTTTTTGTTTGAATGGTATGGTTGAAGACAGAGAGTAACATGCTCGGCAATTGGACGGACAGGTATAGGTGCTTACCGCCGCCTTGATAGATGGCGACGGGTTGGTGGAGCAACTGCGCTGCCATCCCAAGTTTCTTACGGACAGCCAATGGGCGTACCTGCAAAAACTTACGGATAGAGTGTACAAGGGCGCTTCCGAATGTGTCGCCGTTTCTTCCTCTTCCGTATCTCAGCAGAAATTCCGTTTGAAGAAGTGGATGATGTAAGCGGAAGAGGGATTGTTTGCCGATGGGGAAATGCTGGAAATAGTTGTAAGAAATCTTTAAACAGAAAGGCAAGTGATGCCATCACTTTTTTGAGCAATTTCCATTTCACTCTTTGGATGAATGGTAGAGGAAAAGTGAATGGATGTGGTAAAAAATATGGAGATACTAAAAATAGATACCCCAAGAATGAAATACGGTAATTCGCATAAATCTTTTGGAAAAATGAAAAAATAGAGTATATATAGATAATTTCTTATATCTTTGTAACCGCTGTAACAGTTACAGCCGTAACAAAATTGGAAATATGAAATTTTATAATAGAAAAAGCGAGTTGGCGGAGCTGCGGCGGATACGGGATTTGTCTTTCAGCGACCATTCACGCTTAACAGTGGTAACCGGAAGAAGAAGGATTGGTAAAACAAGCCTTATAATGAAAGCAGTTGAAGATATGCCAACCGTTTATCTGTTTGTGGGGCGTAAAAGTGAAGCAACGCTTTGTTCTGAATTTATTCCGGTTATCGGCCAATCGCTTGATGTATTTGTTCCAATGGAAATACGTACTTTCCGGTCATTATTTCAGTATCTGATGGAACTGTCTTCCCAGAAACCGTTCAACCTGGTTATCGATGAGTTTCAGGAGTTCTATAACATCAATGAATCGGTATATAGCGATATGCAAAACATTTGGGATACCTATCGGAAGAAATCTAAGATGAATTTGATTGTATCGGGTTCCGTTTATTCGTTGATGCAGAAAATATTTCAGAACAATAAAGAGCCCTTGTTCGGTAGAGCTGATAATATCATTAAATTGTCTGCTTTTGATTTGGCTACACTGAAAGAGATTATTTTCGATTACAATCCCGATTACAGCAATGATGATTTGCTTGCCCTCTATTCTTTTACAGGGGGTGTTCCGAAATATGTTGAACTGCTTTGTGACAACACCGAATTGAGTGTAGACGGGATGATTTCATTTATGGTTCGGGAGAACTCTTCTTTTACCGATGAAGGAAAAAATCTGCTGGTGGAAGAGTTCGGGAAAAACTATGCCACTTATTTTTCTATCTTAAGTGCTATTTCCGGTGGCATTAATACGCAACCCGAAATAGAAGCCGCTTTGGGAGACAAAAGCATAGGCGGTCAAATAAAGCGGTTGATTGAGGATTACAACATCATTGTCCGCCAGCGTCCTTTATTGGCAAAAGAAGGAAGTCAAACTGTAAGGTATGAAATACAAGATAATTTCATCCGGTTTTGGTTTAACTATTTCGACCGCCACCGTTCTCTGATAGAGATTAAGAACTTTATCGGTTTGCAGACCATCATCAAATCCGACTATTCAACTTATTCAGGTATCATGCTGGAAAGATATTTCAAACAGCAGTTTGCCGAAAGTTTCCAATATCGGGCTATAGGTTCGTGGTGGGAGCCGAAGGGCAATCAGAATGAAATTGATATTATTGCTCTGAAATTGGAGAAAAATCAAGCTGTGGCGGCAGAAGTGAAGCGGCAAAAGAAAAACTTCAAACCGGAACTGCTGGCTGGAAAAGTGGAACATTTAAAGAAAAAGCTATTGCCGAAGTACCGGATTGAGACGGTTTGTTTGTCGTTGGAAGATATGTAGTGACCGGCTACTTGCTCTTTTCTTACTTTTATTTTAGCATAATTTATCATTGTAATATTCTATATTCTCGTCTATTATCACTAATTTCGGACGATTTTTTGCAAATCTGATAGAATAACTAATAATTTATAATATGGAAAACTTGAACATAGCGCTCCTGCTAATGATAGTGGGTATGGCAACGGTCTTTGCCATCCTGCTGATTGTAATCTACTTGGGAAAGGGACTTATCGCCCTTGTGAATAAATATGCACCCGAAGAGGCCGCTCCTGCCAAACAGGCGGCAAATGCTTCTGCGGCTGTTCCCGGCAACATCATGGCGGCTATCAGTGCGGCGGTTACGGTAGTGACGCAGGGTAAGGGTAAAGTTGCGAAAGTGGAGAAACTCTGAAATAACTAATCTTATATAAACACACACAGGAATAATTTGGTATGAAAAAAGAAATTAAGTTCAGCTTGGTATTCAGGGATATGTGGCAAAGTGCCGGAAAATATGTGCCCCGTGTAGACCAGCTGGTAAAGGTAGCGCCTGCCATTGTCGAGATGGGATGTTTCGCTCGTGTAGAAACGAATGGCGGCGGTTTTGAACAGGTAAATCTATTGTTTGGCGAGAACCCCAATAAAGCTGTGCGCGAGTGGACGAAGCCGTTCCACGAAGCCGGTATACAGACACATATGTTGGACCGTGCACTGAACGGCCTGCGCATGAGCCCCGTGCCTGCCGATGTGCGCAAGCTGTTTTATAAAGTGAAGAAGGCGCAGGGTACGGACATCACACGTACTTTCTGCGGACTGAACGATATACGTAACATCGCTCCTTCCATCACTTATGCGCACGAGGCGGGAATGATTTCGCAGTGTTCGCTCTGTATCACCCATTCGCCTATCCATACTGTGGAGTATTATACAGATATGGCATTGAAGCTTATTAAGCTGGGTGCAGACGAAATCTGTATCAAGGATATGGCAGGTATCGGCCGTCCGGTATCTTTGGGCAAGATTGTGGCAAACATCAAGGCTGCTCATCCGGACATTCCCATCCAGTATCACAGCCATGCGGGACCCGGTTTCAACATGGCAAGCATCCTTGCGGTTTGTGAGGCCGGCTGCGACTATATTGACGTAGGTATGGAGCCGCTTTCATGGGGTACGGGACATGCCGACCTGCTCAGCGTGCAGGCCATGCTGAAAGATGCAGGTTTCAAGGTTCCCGAAATCAATATGGAAGCGTACATGAAAGTACGTGCACTTATACAGGAGTTTATGGATGATTTCCTCGGTCTGTACATCAGCCCGAAGAACCGCCTGATGAATTCGTTGCTGATTGGTCCGGGACTTCCGGGCGGCATGATGGGAAGCCTGATGGCGGACCTGGAATCCAATCTGGAATCTATCAACAAGTACAAGGCCAAACGCAACCTGCCGTTTATGAAGCAGGACGAACTGCTTATCAAACTCTTCAACGAAGTGGCATACGTATGGCCGCGCGTGGGTTATCCACCGTTGGTGACTCCGTTCAGCCAGTACGTCAAGAACCTTTCCATGATGAACGTCATGGCCATGGAGAAAGGAAAAGAGCGTTGGGGCATGATAGCCGACGATATTTGGGACATGCTGTTGGGTAAGGCAGGCAAGCTGCCGGGCGAACTCGCTCCCGAACTCGTTGAAAAGGCGGAACGCGAAGGACGTAAGTTCTTCAACGGCAATCCGCAGGACAACTATCCCGATGCACTCGACAAGTACCGCAAGCTGATGAAGGAAAACAAGTGGGAACTTGGCGAAGATGATGAAGAGCTCTTTGAATACGCCATGCACCCGGCACAGTACGAGGCTTACAAGAGCGGCAAGGCGAAAGAGGATTTCCTTGCCGATGTAGAGAAACGCCGTGCCGAACGCGATAAATCCCCTCTAGACGATGCCAAACCCAAGACGCTCACCGTGCAGGTGGACGGACAGGCTTATCGCGTGACGGTGGCTTACGGCGACATCGACCTGCCGGCTTCCGCCACCGACAAGATTACCGCTCCCGCCGGTGAAGGGCAGGAAGTGGCTGCTCCGCTCGAAGGCAAGTTCTTCCTGACCAAGAATGCACAGGAAACTCCCCTCAAGGTAGGAGATAAAGTGAAGGAGGGCGACCTGCTTTGCTACATCGAGGCCATGAAAACCTATAATGCCATCCGTGCCGACTTCAGCGGAACGGTGACCGCTATCTGCGTCAATCCGGGTGATTCTGTTTCTGAAGATGATGTATTAATGAAGATTGGATGATGGAAGATATATTTGCGAAACTCTATGATATGACGGCATTCAGCAATATCATTGCCGATCCGTCGTTCCTTATAATGTATGCCATTGCCTTTATTTTGCTGTATCTGGGCATCAGGAAGCATTACGAACCGCTGTTGCTGGTTCCCATTGCTTTCGGTGTGCTCATTGCCAATTTCCCCGGTGGCGACATGGGGGTTATCCAGGCAGATGAAAACGGCATGGTAATGGTGAACGGAGTGTTGAAGAACATCTGGGAAATGCCGTTGCACGAGATTGCACACGACCTCGGACTGATGAACTTCATCTACTATATGCTGATAAAGACCGGATTTCTGCCGCCTGTCATCTTTATGGGTGTGGGTGCGCTGACGGACTTCGGACCGATGCTCCGCAATCTGCGTCTTTCCATATTCGGTGCGGCTGCGCAGCTCGGTATCTTTACCGTACTGTTGTGTGCCGTAATGATGGGCTTCACGCCGCAGGAAGCCGGTGCATTGGGTATTATCGGCGGTGCGGACGGTCCTACGGCTATCTTCACCACCATTAAGCTCGCTCCGCATCTGCTGGGCCCTATCGCCATTGCGGCTTATTCGTACATGGCATTGGTTCCGGTTATCATTCCATTGGTTGTGAAACTGCTCTGCAGCAAGAAGGAACTGATGATTAACATGAAGGAGCAGGAAAAGCTCTATCCGTCAAAAACCGAGATAAAGAATCTGCGTGTACTGAAGATTATTTTCCCGATTGCCGTTACTACCATTGTAGCTCTCTTCGTGCCGACGGCAGTGCCTTTGATTGGTATGCTGATGTTCGGTAACCTGATTAAGGAAATCGGTTCCGATACCAGCCGTCTGTTCGATGCGGCAGCCAACAGCATTATGAATGCGGCAACCATCTTCCTCGGACTGAGTGTGGGCGCTACCATGACGAGCGAGGCATTCCTCAACTGGACCACTATCGGCATCGTTGTCGGCGGCTTCCTTGCATTTGCCTTGTCCATTTCGGGTGGTATCTTCTTTGTGAAGCTGTTCAATCTGTTCTCCAAGAAGAAGATTAATCCGCTGATTGGTGCGACGGGATTGAGCGCCGTGCCTATGGCAAGCCGCGTATGCAATGAAATCGCTACCAAGTACGACCCTAAGAACCACGTACTGAATTACTGTATGTCCAGTAATATTTCCGGCGTCATTGGTTCTGCGGTGGCGGCGGGCGTATTGATTTCGTTCCTCGGATAAGAAAGTTGAGATATAAAAAGGGAATGCGTCAAAACACTCATTATTTGTGTTTTGACGCATTCCCTTTTTATTTCCGCCTTTATTCACTGATAGCTTTCCTGTATTCAGCCACTGCCATCTTTGCGGCAAGGTGCGCGTTGATAAGGTTGGTCTGGGCCTGTGTCCACGAAAGCTGTGCGGATAGCACATCGACCATGCTTGCCTTGCCTTCATTGTAGGAGAACGTAATCAGGTCGAGATTCTCTTCGGCAAGCACCATATTCTCCCGGGCTGTCTTTACCTGTTGTTCCGTTTCCGTCAGTTTGGTGGTAGCGGCGGACAGCTCTTCTAAAATAGTATCTGCCACATAGCTTTGCTGTAATTTCTGAATACCTATATATGCCTTTTGCTGACGGTTGGTCTTGAAGCGTGCACCCCATCGGAAAATGGGGATGTTGAGGTTGATTCCCGCAATGGGCGTATGGGGCACGTCTTGTCCCATATAGGCGATACCGGTGTCCCAACCGGTTGCCAGGAACATACTGAGTTGGGGATTATACTGGCTGAGGGCTGCCTTGCGTTGCGCTTCGCTCCTGGCGATACTGACATGGGTTCCGGCATAGTCTGCGCGGCGGGACAATACTTCGTCAAGACTCAGTAAATCGACGGGCGGACAGTGCATGCCGATTTCACAAAGACTGTCTACCGCGGCATCCGGTTTCACTCCCATCAGGATATTGAGTTGCTGCAAGGCAAGGGTATAGTTCTGGCGGGCTTTGATATACTGCAATTCGGCTTCTTTTTTACGGGTGGAAATCATCAGTAAATCCGTACGGCTGATAGCTCCGTCATTAAACCTGTCTTGAATGATGTTGTACTGTTGGCTGACAATCCCTTCAAAACGTGCGGCGGCTTTGAGTGTTGCCAATGCGGCCGAGGCATTCCAGTAAACCGCATCGCTCTGATAGTGTATCTGGTCGAGGGTCAGCTCCGTGGCAAGTTTGTCCAGCTCTTCATCGGCTTTGGCAATCTTTTTCCGGGCCATGAGCGAACCGCCTGTGTAAAGAGGCTGTCCCAGTGTTGCCAATGCCTGATAGGTGTAAGGACGGTACTGTCCCGCCGGACTGTTCCAGGCATCCAGATGGCTCAGATTGGCAGTTCCTTCGGCAGTAATGTCTATTTTGGGCAGGAAGCCAGTCTGTGCTATCTTGCGGGCTTCGGTGCTTGCCGTAGCTTTCAGGCGTTGCTGTTTCAGCAGTTGGCTGTATGCTTCCACTTTGTCCCGATAAGCCTCGCGGCTGAGATAGCTTTCTTGTGCCGCGGCACTTATACCGAAGCTGATTACTGACAATATAAATATAATCTTTCTCATCATTCAAATCGTAAATAGTCAAATCATTAAATCGTAAATCGTAAATAGCCGAGTCGCAATCCCTCTATCCTTTTATCCGGTGTATCGCACAGTAAGCCACGGGCAATACAAACAGGGTGAGTATCGAAGCTACCAGCAGGCCGCCCATGATAGTGGCCGCCATACCGCCGAACATGGCGTCGAACAGTAACGGCAGCATACCCAGGATAGTTGTGCCCGATGCCATGGCTACGGGAACAATGCGGGTGGTCGTTGCGCTGATAACCGCTTCACGCGGTGCCTTTCCGGCGGCCGTTTCCGTATCAATCTGGTCTACGAGGACAATGGCGTTCTTGATGTTCATTCCAATCAGTCCCAACAGTCCCAGAATGGCGAAAAAGTCGAATGTCTTGCCCAACAGCAACAGTCCCAGTACGATACCGATAAAGATAAGCGGAAGCATCAGCAGGATGACGATGGGTTTGCGGTAGGTCTTGAACAGGAACAGCAGGGTGACGAACATCAGGAAAAACGTCAGCGGCATGTTGGCTGCCAGTGCGGCATTGGATTCGGCCTGGCTTTCCTGTTCGCCGAAGTACTTCATGGCATATCCTTCGGGAACATCGATTTCTTTCTGCACCTGCTCCCACACACGGTTAAAGGCGGCAATGGCATTTACGCCCCGGCGGGGGTCGGCTTGCGCCATCATAACCATCTGGCGGTTGTAGTCCTTCACGTTGGAGAACTTGTACTGGTAGTCGAACTCACTGACCACTTGCTCCAGCGTAGTGGTTTCACGCGTAGTACCGAATACGGGCAGCGTGCGCAGGTCGTTAATGCGGAACGCGCCGATTGTGTTGTCTTTCAGTAGGATAGGAAGCACTTGGTCGCCCTGTCGGTATTCGCCCAGCGTCATTCCGTTTGTCCCTATTTGTATGCTCTGCGCCATGCTTTGGCGGGATACGCCTAACGGTTGCGCACGCTCCTGGCTGTATACGGGTTTCCAGATAGGAATCTTGTTACCCCAGGAGTTGCGCACATTGATAAGGTCTTTGTCGCGGTGCATTATCTCTAAAACCCGGTTGGTCAGCGCCACCAGCGTATCTGTGCTATTGCCGATAAAGCCTATCTCGATGGCGGCGTCTACGGCAGGCGAGAGTTTGAAGAGCGTGGTGCGGGTGATGGCATTGGGATAATTCTCCTTCATATAGCTGTCCAGCTTCTCTTCATATTCTTTGGTGTATTTGCTGTCTGTCACTTCTACCAGCAGGTTGGCGAAGTTGGGTTTTGGACCTACGGAAGTGGATGCCAGATAGTAGCGCAACGGGGTGCTGCCGAAGGTGACGGAAACCCGTTTCACTTCCGGCTGTGCCAGCAGGTGGGCTTCCACTTTTTTCATTTCCTTCTCTACATCGCGGATGCCGTATCCGTCGGGATAGAATACATCGGCGCGGAAATAAGGCTTGTCCAGTGAAGGGAAGAAGTTTTGAGGCATCAGTCCCATGATGACGAGGGAGAGGATGAATAATACGACCATGCTTCCCAATGTGAGCGTTTTCTTGCGTATCAGCAGGCTGAGGATGGATGCGAATTTATGGTAGAAAGGCTTGTCGTAAGGGTCTTTGTCGCTGTTGCCGGTTTGGGCTTTCAGTATGAAATTGCCGAAGGTGGTGGTTTGCGTCAATGCCAGTACCCAGCTCAGCCCCAGTGAGATAGCCAGTACGATAAATAGCGGCTTTACAATTTCGGCAACGGAAGACGGTGCAAGATAAAGCGGCAGGAACGAGCAGACGGCTATGAAGGTTGCTCCCAGCAATCCCCATTGCGGACCGGTGGCGCCGTCTATCAGCGCTTTCCGTCTGTTCACGCCGCGGGCTATGGCAATCTGTGCATTGTCGGTTACCACAATGGCGTTATCCACCAGCATTCCCATGGCAATGATAAAGCCTGCCAGCGAGGTTCGGTTCAGACCCACTCCCAGGAACGACATGATGAGCAGTGTGCCGCCAATGGAAAATATCAGTGAAGAGCCGATGAGTACGCCGGCGCGCATTCCCATTACCAGCATGATGATGACGATTACAATCAGAATGGATTCTATCAGGTTGATAATAAATCCGTTGTTCGCTTCTTTGGCAATGACGTTTTCGGGGTAAAGGCTTTCCAGTTCCAACCCTACGGGGATGAGAGGCAAGAGTTCGGCGAGCTTCTTGTCTACCAGCTCACCGGTTTTTACCACATCCTTCTGCGGGTCGGTGGAGACGCCGATGCCGATGGCCCGTTTTCCGTTTACGTGCATGATGGTGCCGGGCGGGTCCATGTATCCCTTTTCAACGACGGCTATATCGCCCAGTTTGACCTGCCCGCCGGGGGTGGTGATTGTCTGGTTGCGGATGTCGTTGACGGTGGTATAAGTACCGTTGGCCACAATGCGCAACTGCTGTTCGCCTGCACCGATTTCACCCGTATTGATAATCTGGTTCTGCGATTGCAGCAAGCCTGCCAGTTGTTTGGGGTCGATGCCCATTCCCGCTAGTTTGTTTACGGAGATAAAGATATTGATTACTTCCGTCTGTGTGCCGAACAGGGCTACTTTCATAACCCCTTCGGCAGTGATAACCTGCGTCTTGATACGCTCCGCCCAGTTGCGCATTTCTTCGTAAGAGAAGCCGTCGTCGCCGACCAGTCCGTAATAAATGCCGAATACATCGCCGAAGTCGTCCGATACCGTCGGTACGGAAGCTCCTGCCGGAAGTTGGGGCTGTATGTTGAGAACCTTCCGGCGCAGTTCGTCCCACTTCTGCGGGATAGATGCTGCGGAAAGCGACGGCTGTAGCTCGAACGTAATTTTGGAAAGTCCGTACATGGATTCCGATTTAATCTTGTACACTCCGCTCATGCTCTGTATTTCGCGGGAGATGGGTTCGGTAATGAGCCGTTCCACTTCGGCAGGCTCGGCTCCGGGATAGCGTGTCATGATGACCGCTGTCTTGATGACAAAGGGTGCATCTTCTTTCTTCCCCAAACGGCCGAATGAGAATACGCCGCCGATGAGCAGCACGGCAAGGAAGAAATAGATAATCTTTGTATTATCTAATGAATATTTGGCTAAGTTCATATATAAAAGGTGATAGGATGATAAAGTTATGAAGTGATAGAGGGAAAGCGGTTATTCCACCTCTTTTACCCTCTGTCCCTCTACCAGTTGGTACACTCCGGCAATGACAACGGTTTCATCCGGTTTCAGTCCTTTGGAGATTAGAAGATTGGCTTCACCGGTCGGCGAATACACGGTTACTTCGCGGCGGCTTACCCTGTTGTCTTTCACCACCCATACGTAGGTATTCTTGTTTTCGCTGTCACCGAATACGGCGCTCAGCGGTACATTCATCAGTTTTTCTTCTATAAAGGGAGCGATGTCCGAAGCGAGGCGGATGTTGCAGGTAAATCCGGGTTTCACATCGTATACGGCACGGTCGAAGGCGGGGTCGTCGATGGTGATGGTAACCGGAATACCCGTACCGTCGGTCGATATGTCAAGATACTCTTCCAGCCTGGCATTGAATATATTGCCTTTGTACGTATCGAACTCCACCTTGAATGTGGCGTCTTTGGCACGAAGCAGGTACAGGTAATCATCGGGTACGGTAAATTTTATGCGCAGTTTCTGCGTATTTACCAGCCGCACAATCCCTTCTCCCGAATTGACGCGCTGATAGTTCTCTACCAGGCGCTTTTCGATAGAGCCGTCGAAGGGGGCGAGCAGTTTCGTATCGCGCATATTGTTGGTGGACAGCTCGTAGGCCGATTTGGCTTTCTGGTAATTGGCTACGCTTATTTCATACTCCTGCAGGGAGATGGCTTGGCGGCCCAGCAGCCGTTTGTTGCGCTCCACCTGGGCGGCAGCGGTTTCATAGGCAGCCTTGTCGGCGGCATATTGCAGGGAAATATCCCGCGGGTCGATGGCGGCAATCAGTTGCCCTTTCCTGACCCTTTGTCCTTCCACTACCGGAAGGTCGATGATTTGTCCGCTGACACGAAATGCCAGTTTCACATATTCCACCGCTTCCACCATGCCGGAAAAGTCTTTGAGTATTACCGACTGTGAATTTACGGTGGCGGTTTTCACAGGTCGCACGAGGGGGATATCTTCCCCTTTCTTTTGCCCGCAGGACGTGACGATAAGTGTCACCGTCAGGGCGAACAGATACATTTTCTTCATTTGTTTTTGATTAAGACAAGTCTTTGCGGTTGACAGTCAAATCCAACCCTTGTTTTAATTCATAAACGTTTTGATATACCTGTATGTTCAATTGTTTTCCTGCGGTCAGGCTGATTTTTATTTCTTTGCCTACCTGTATATGCAGCGTATTGCCCAAGTAATTCACTTTGAACGAATAGCCGCTCCATTTCGCCGGTATGACCGGTTCAATCTTAAGCGTGCCGCCTTGTATCTGCAATCCTGCGAATCCGCGTACAACAGCCAGCCAACTGCCCGGCATACTGGTTATATGCAGCCCCTGGTCTCCTTCATTGTTGTAGTCGTCCAGGTCGAGGCGGGTAGCGTGTAAGAATAGTTGGTATGCCTTTTCCACTTTCCCGATGCGTGCGGCAAGAATGGAGTGGATGTGCGGGGAGAGGGAAGACTCGTGTACGGTCATCGGTTCGTAGAATTCGAAGTTGCGGCGGATGGTCTCCCGGTCGAAGTTGAAATAATAGAGGTACAGGCCGAGCAGGACATCACTCTGCTTGATGTAGCACGAACGCAGGATACGGTCCCACGACCAATACTGGTTGATGGGGCGTTCGCCGGCGGGAATGGCGTCGGTGCTTTGCAGAACCTTGTCCATATAGCCGTCGTTTTGGACGAAGACACCGCGTTCCGGATCTTCCGGCAGGTACATCCGTTCGATAATGTCCCGCCAGCGTTCACTCTCTTCCGTATAATTCAGGTTGGTGATGCTGCATATGCGGGCATATTCATCGGGATATTGCCGGGCAATGATTTCAAGAAAACTGAGAGTGGTTTCGAGGCAACGCATGCAGGAGTAGTTGGTATACCAGTTATTGTTTACGTTGTTTTCGTATTCATCGGGTCCGGTAACTCCCAGAATGACGTATTTCTGCTTGGGTTGCGAGAAAGACACCCGTTGGCTCCAGAAGCGGCTGACGGCTATCATTACTTCCAATCCGTAATGGGCGATGTAGTCCAGCGTACCCGTAAGTGTGGCATGTTGCAGAATGGCATAGACAATCATATTGTTCCGGTGAACCTCTTCAAAAGTAATCTCCCATTCGCTGTGGCACTCTTCTCCGTTGCTGGTGACCTGCGGGAAGAGGGCGGCTCCATGGTCGAATCCCAGCTTACGGGCATTCTCAATGGCTTTGGGCAGTTGCTTATAGCGGTATATCAGCAGGTTTTCGGCAATCTTCTTCGGGGTGGAAAGCAGGAAGAAAGGTACGCAGCACAATTCGGTATTCCAGTAAGTATTTCCGCCGTACTTCTCGCCGGTGAAACCTTTGGGGCCGATATTCAGGCGGGGGTCGTCTCCCCGGTATGTCTGGTAGAGCTGGAAGATGTTGTAGCGTATGCCTTGCTGGGCTTCCGGGTCGCCTTCGATACTGACATCGGTTTCGTCCCATATCTCCTGCCAGGCATTCCGGTGCTCCTGTTCCAGAGCATCCCAACCTGTACTTTGGGCGTTGCGGGCTTCTGCTACGGAGGCTTCTATCAAATCCTGCCGTTCATAATAAAGGGACGATGCTATGGCAATGTATTTGACGAGCGTCACGGTATCTCCCGGCTTCACTTCAGTGCCTACGCTGAATCCGGCCTGTTTTTCTTTTTCTATCCGTATCGGGTTGGCAAAAGTCTCTTTATTGTTCTTGAAGAACCGGTAGGTCATGGCATAGCATATCTGCGCATCCTCCCGCCTGGTCTGCGTCCACAGATAGGCGCAATCGCTGGTGGTGCCGGAACGCAGGATATTCCATATCTTTTCATCCGGATGCCTGACCGGGTTCGCGGTGTCTCCGTCAAGGATAGGCACAAGTGAAACCTTGCCTGTATAGTTGACGGACGTAACGCTGTACTTTATAAGGCAGAGATTGGGGTGAGCCATATTGGCGATATGTTCCACGTGCAGGCGGAGTTTGTTTCCCCGCGGAGAGGTTACTTCTGCGTCCCGATAAGAAATACCCGCTTTCATGTCGAGGCGTCTGTTGAAACTGTCCACATCCCATTGTGCCAGGTCCAGTTCCTCGTCGATGAGGCGCAGGCTGATACTGCTCCAGTCCGGAGCATTGGGGATGCGTGTGTAGAATTGCGGAAAACCGTTCTTCCACCAGCCTACACGCGTTTTGTCCAGAAAGGTGATACCTGCCACGAATGCGCCGCGATAGCTGTCGCTGCTGTATGGCTCTTCAAAATGTCCCCGTTGTCCGAAACGGCCGTTCCCAAGACTGAATATGCTTTCCGACCACCGCATGCGGTCGGCTTGAAAACTATCTTCTATAATATTCCATTCATCGGTTTTAAGGTATTTCTTCATGGCGCTCTTTTTCTGTGTTATCGGTGTAAAGATAGACAAATAAACGGATAAACAAATAGGATGCGGAAAAAAGAAGAATGTGCCAAAACTAAAATTCGTTTGCTATTTATTTCTTTTTAGGCACGGATTACGCGGATTTCACGGAAAAGAGATAAAATAAATCCGTGTCAATCCGCGTAATCCGTGCCTAAAAGAAATCATCAAGTGTATTTTACACCCTCTTGCCGGTGAGGAAGCATATATTCATCGGTGAGGAGAGGAGTTGTTTACGCCCTTTCTCCTTTGGTCTCTTTTATCAAATATACGCAGGCAGCTCCGATAATGAGCATCACACCCGCCGTTACCAGCATGTTTATTTCAGGGGGAAGCATCCCTTCCGGCGTAAACAGTGCCAGAATACTTCCGCCTAACGCCGCTGCTACGATTTGCGGAATACAGATGGTTCCGTTAAACAGCCCGAGATACGTACCCATGTGTCCGCCGGACAAGGCGTTGGTCAGGATGGTGAAAGGCAACGCCAGCATGGCGGCCCATGCGCAGCCTATCAGCAGGAAAGATACGAACAGCACATACGGGCTGTGTACGAAATAGGTGGATATAAATCCGATACCGCCCAGCACGAGGCTCAGCGCGTAAATGAAACGGCGGTCTTTGAACATGGGAATGCAGATTGCCCAAAGTACGGAACCGATGGCCTGTACGGCAAACAGTACGCCTACCCAGTTGGCAGCTTCCTGATATTGCAGGCTCTTGGTGTCGAGAACTATTTTTGTGATTCCGTTTACCGTATTTTCAACGGTGGGAGCGTCAAATACATTTGCGGCGATGCTTCCGTTGGTGTATGTCCACATGAACATAAAGGCGAACCAGCAGAAGAACTGCACCAGCCCTACCGTCCAAAAGGCTTTCGGCGCTTTTACCAGCAGCTTCAGCATATTGATTTTCTCATGTTCCTGCTCTTCCGTGATACCGTGATATTGGGCATACTCTGCGGGCGGCATTTCCTTGACTTTGACCGTTGTATAAATAACGCAGAATATCAGAATGGCGGCCCCGATATAGAACGAGTAGATTACGGAATCGGGAATAACCCCTTGGGGTGCCGTATTGCTGATACCCACCCACGCAAATATGAACGGGAACAGATAGCCCACCAGGCTGCCGGCATTGCATAAGAAACTCTGGATGGAATAGGCAAGTCCTTTCTGTTTCTCGTTCACCATGTCGCCTACCATCATCTTGAACGGCTGCATTGCCATATTAATGGAAGTATCCAGAAACATCAGCGATACCAGACCGAAAATCATGGCCGTGCTCACCGCCATACCGAAACTGCCGGCATTGGGCAGCAGGCACATGACGAGTACCGCAACCAGCGAACCGATGAACAGATAGGGAATGCGACGTCCGAACCGTGTCCATGTCCTGTCGCTGGCAGCTCCTACGATGGGCTGCACGATGATACCTGCCAGCGGCGGTAATATCCAGAAATAGCTCAAACTGTGCGGGTCGGCTCCTAAAGTAGAGAATATACGGCTGATGTTCGCGCTTTGCAGGGCATACGCAATCTGTACGCCGAAGAAACCGAAGCTGATATTCCATAGTTTCCAGAAACTTAAATCGGGTTTTACTTTCATTGCTCTCTTGTTTTTTATGATATTAGTTTATAGATGAATTCGGTTGTGTTTTTATTTGGTCGTTCCCCTTACCACCAGGTTTGTCCGCACAATCTTGTTGGTGCTTTTTCCCTCGTGCCCGTTCAGCTTGTCTGTAAGGATGCCGAATGCGCTTTTGCCCACTTCTTCTCCGTGCTGCTCCACGGTGGTCAGTTTCGGGTCAGTGCTTTGGGCGATGGCTCCGTCGGTGAAACCGCAGATGGAAACCTCGTCCGGCACTTTCAGTCCCACCAGCTTGCAGGCATACAATATACCTGCCGCCGTTTCGTCATTAATCGCAAAGAAACCATCGGGACGGTTGTCACTCTCCAGCAGGTCGGGCGTTATGGCAATGGCGCGTTCACGATTGTCGCACAGCTTTATCATGCTGTCGTCCACCGGCACTTTGTATTTCTTCATGGCATCCAGATAGCCGTTCCGCCGGTTTTTGGTAATCTCCAGATGCGGAGATGCGCCGTAGAAGAAGATGCGTTTGCATCCGGTCTGAATCATGTACTCTACGGCGGCAAACGAGCCGGCATAGTCGTCCACAACCACCCGTTCCGTTTTCAGCTCCGTACAGATGCGGTCGTAAAACACAATCGGTATGTCGTTGTTCAGCAGCTCCTGATAGTGGTCGTATTGCTCCGTGTTTTTGGCAAGGGAGGCTATGACGCCGCAAACGCGGGCGGCAAGGAAAGAGTGGACGATTTTGACTTCCTGTTCGTAGGACTCGTTGCTTTGAGCCACGATTATGTTGTAGCCGGCTTTGGCCGCCGCTGTCTCGATGCCGCTCAGCACGCACGAGAAGAAATGATGCACCAGTTGGGGCACAATCACGCCAATCGTATTGCTGCGGCTCGAACGGAGGTTCACGGCAAGCACATTGGGTTTGTAGTTATGTTCGCGGGCGTAGGCATGGATGAGGTCACGGGTTTCCCGGCTGATGTCCGGATTATCCTTGAGCGCTCTCGACACGGTGGACGGAGAGACATTCAATGCCCGGGCAATATCTTTAATGGTTATCTGCGGTTTGTTCATCAGTATGATTTCAATTTTCAGCCAAAGGTAATAAAAATAGGAAGATATACGAAGACCGTAGCCGGGCTTCTTATTTATCCTGCTGCAAAAATAGCGGAATGCGTCTAATAAAACTTTTCTGTTGATACATATCGGGTTATAAGTTTGTGCAAACGATTGCATATACTGTTTGCAACCATGTATTTGCCCGCTGCACGGTAAATTCCCGGTAAAAATCATTTGCTATACGATAAATCTCCGTAACTTTATCCTCTGGAAAATGTGGTATCCTTTAATTAATATTATAATGTATTGGCTGACTATGATAAAGAGACTTGTTTTATTTTGTTGCCTATGCTTGCCGGCATTGGCTGTCTCTGCCCAAGAGCAGGAAGTTAAGTTTGCTTTCGATAACTATCACCGCTATTACCGCGAAGCGCGCCTCTGCACCGATAGTGCAAAATTGGAGGCTATGAAGAAATTGCGTGTCTATTTTCATGAGCATCCTTACAGGCTGTCTAAGGTGAATATGTCCGTGCCGCCCGCCAGGTGTCTGGAGTTGCTTACGCCGGAGGGGACATTCTCGGATATGGACGCTTTGGAAGCTGAGTTCGAACGTAGCAATGCCTATCGGAAGGGCTTTCATACAACAGCCGATGACCGGGTGGGTATTTTCATCGGAAACGCTCTTGACCGCTTGTGCTGCATAGCCGACGCATACCGCCGCGGTACGCTGACGGCAGACGAGTCGTTGAGCGACAAAGTGCTGAAAGCGGTGGTGCACTACGGCATGCTGGAAGCCGGACGCTCGAACGCCGTTTCCCGTTTTCACGCTTCCTGCTTTGCCATTCCTACGGCTGCGGTAAACATCTATTTCGCTTGGCTGGATAAAATGGAACTTGCCGAACGCGGCGGTGCAACTCCTTTGCTGGAGGCCGCTTGCGATATGCTGAAGGTATTGGGGCTGCAAGCCTATACGCAGCCGTTGCGTCATGATGAAACCGACAAGAACGTTGTTTCGATAGAACGTTTCCGCAATCATGTATGGTGGGTGGGCGGCAACGCGTTGGCATACCGTTCGCTATTGCCCGTAGCTGCAATGTACAGTTCGGTGCCTATGGTGGATGTATTGGCAGAAGTGTGCCGGAGAGGTATCAGCGTGACTTCCCAACTTACTCTGCACGATTCTTTCTGGACCGAAGGTTTTACCGCCGACGGTGCAGGGTGGGGACATGGCAAGCAATGCCTGATTTGGGGATATCCCATAGACGGAACCTTCAATGCCTTGAATATGCTGGGTATGCTGAAAGGGACACCGTGGGCGGAGCGCCTGAGCAGGGAGAATGCCCAAGCTATCCTGAACTTTCTGCGCGGTGGAAACTGGTACTACTATAAAGGATTTACCTTGCCTTGTCTGGACCGTGGCTCGTATGTCTATACCGCTGCCGAAAAAGAGATTCCTTACGCAAAGATGCTGAATAAAGTGCTGACGGACTGGATGGATGCTTTTACGGAAACCGAGCAGGCGGAGTTACGGCAGTTATGGAAAGAAGTGAAAGAAAAGCATATCCGGATGGCGGGGTACGCTCCGGGTATGTATTCCGGAACCCGCTGGTTCTTTAATAACGATGATTTGATAAAGAAAACCCCCGACTGCCACATAATGGTGAATATGGCTTCCGTGCGTTGTGACGGCTTGGAGAGTGCGCCCAACTTTGCCGATGCCTATAATTTCTACCCTACGGACGGTATGACTTTGTTTCAGCGCAGCGGCAACGAATATCGCTCCATCATGGGTGGCTGGGACGTAACGGCATCTCCCGGAGTAACCGCACGCGAAGGTATGGAGCGCCTGGAACCGGTAGTTAACTGGCGCGGCTATTGCAGTAAGCATAATTATGCGGCAGCAGCCACAGACGGTAGCGGTGATGCCGTGGCGGGATATATTTTCGAGAAAATGAATGCTTCGGAGAAAGAGGGTGTGAACGACCGGGGCAGCAGTGCCGGCTGTAACGAGGTGCTTTATGGTGTAAAGGCTTATAAATCTTATTTTATTCAGGGAGACTATATGGTTGCCTTGGGAGCGGGTGTAACGAACAGGCAGTCCGGACAGCCGGGACACATCCGTACCACTATCGACCAGACGGCCTTGCTGAATGATGTCTGTTTGTTGGAGAAAGGCAAGAAAACGGCTCTTTCAGCCGGTGTGCATACCTGGAAAATCTCAGGCAAGGACACACCCTGGCTGGTGCAGGAGGGGCAATTTGCTTACCGCGTTCTTCCTGAATACAGCCGGAAAGCGTTCGTAGCCTGCGAAACGCGTCCTGCGAACTGGGTGCTACACAACAAAACAAATGCCGGTAAGAAGAATCTGCCGGATAGCGTGAAAATTCTCCGTTTGTGGATTGACCATGGACAAGCGCCCGTGGATGATACCTATGGCTATACCGTGTATACGGGAAAGGGCACTCCGTCCGCCCGGTTGCCTTTCCGTGTACTGAGGAATGACTCCTTGGTACAGGCAGTGCAGTCGGCAGACAAAAAACTGTTGCAGGTGGTGTTCTATCCGGGCAACCATGGCCTGCAGGCCGGTGGTGTGTCGCTTACAGCTTCTGAACCTTGTACTGTAATGATAAAGACGGTGGCAGGAAAGTCCGTCTTTACAGTGACGGATGCCTGCATGAATGCGGCTTTGAAGAAAATAACGCTTACTTATAACGGTGAAACGATAGAAGTACCTATGCCGCAGGGGGAATTTTGCGGTAGGACGGTATCGTATGAATTGCCTTAATGGGGCAGACGGGATGCCTTGTCTGTCTTTTTGGGAAAGGAGTTCCTGTTTTAGAGTTTTATACATTTTGTCATCACTCGTCACCAATCACTCTGTATCCCTTTATTGGAAAGGGATACAGAGTGTGATGACAAGTGTGACGAGAGTGTTGACAAATTTTTGGTCATCACTTAGATAAGTGTTATTTAGTTTATAATGAGGATGCTATGATATTTTGCGTATAGGTGGTAATAGAGACTTATTTAATGATTTCTAAGTTCAAAGTAGCTTTATCATGCAATTCGGTGCACTATTTGGAGATAAAAAGCTCGTAATTTTTTGAATCTGCTTAATATTAATAAGGTATTTATTAGGGATAAATGTCTTATTTCTTCTTTCTTTTTTTTGCTTTATCGCATATATAATATCGTTTTATCACTTTCTTTTCCTTGTTTTCCGGTTGCGGGCTCTACAGTTGCCAATTGCAAGCCCAACAGCCCGCAGCTGGCAACCGTAGAGCTCACAGCTGCGAAACGAAAAAATAAACCTGCTTTTCCGGGGAAAATTAGTAGGTAAACTACTATTAAGTGAGTGCTTTTGCAGGTATTATCTTGTTGATTTCCCGTTATTCATTGCGTGTTTTGTTTATGTGTCCGTGCATTTATCAGATGATTGTGTATTATACCGGATATAGTGCAATCGTTTGCATTCTTCTTATTGAAGTTTTTGCAGCATCTTTGTCGCTTACTCGATAATATGGTATACATTTGTTCTATCATAATAAAGTATTTGGGATACGTTTCGTAATAAAGTTAATATACTGAAACGTTTTTTGAATATACTATGGATAATTAATATTGTTAACTTTAATTTTTAAATGCATGAAGCAAGTTAATCTTAGAATCTATCGAACGATTCTTCCCTTGTTGTTAGGGTTATTCTTGTCAGTTGGCGCTTATGCACAGAACATTACTGTAAAAGGAAATGTAAAAGATGCTACAGGTGAACCTGTAATTGGCGCGAATGTACTGGAAAAAGGTACTACAAATGGAGTTATTACTGATTTAGACGGTAATTTCCAGTTGCAAACATCGGCGGGTGCAACTCTTGTTGTTTCTTTTGTGGGCTATCTTCCTGCAGAAGTAAAAGCTGCATCTGTACTTAATGTTATTTTGAAAGAAGATGCTCAACTTCTTGATGATGTCGTTGTAATTGGTTATGCAACAGGAAGTCAACGGACAATATCCGGTGCAGTTCAGAAAGTGGGACGTGAAGAAATGAATGCCGGTGTTGTCGTCAATCCGTTATCTGCCATTAAAGGTAAAGTTGCAGGTGTGAATATTCAGAAAACCGGTGGTGACCCTACTGCTGCTCCGGCTATTCGTGTTCGTGGTACTACTTCTTTGACTGGTGGTAACGACCCGTTGGTTATTATTGATGGCGTATTTGGCGATTTGAATATGCTGAATGCTATTTCTCCTGCTGATATTGAGAATTTTACAGTGTTGAAAGATGCTTCTGAAACGGCTCAATATGGTTCTCGTGGTGCTTCCGGTGTCATTGTTGTTACCACTATTAAAGGTAAAAATGGTGTTAAGAGCTTAAGTTATGATGGTAGTTTCGGTATTGAAACCGTTTATAAGAATTTGGAAATGCTGGATGCTAACCAGTATAGAGCTGCTGCACAGAATTTGGGAATTGATATATTGGATAAGGGGTATAATACTAACTTTATTAAAGAAATGCAGCAGACTGGTTATACTCAAAATCATCGCTTGTCATTCTCCAATGGTAATGATGATTCAAACTACCGTGCTTCTATTGGTGTTATAGATCAAAAAGGTATTATAAAAAATAATACAATGCGTAACTATACCGCTAAGATTGATGCTATGCAAAATATGTTCCATAATAAGTTGAAGTTGGAATTTGGAATGTTCGGTTCGTTGAAAGAAAACAGATATGTGAATGACTATCAGAAAACATTCTATTCTGCTGCTTCTTATAATCCTACTTTCCCTAATTTTAAAAATCCGGAAACAGGTATGTGGGATGAAAATGCAAATGCTAATGAAGTACAAAATCCATTGGGTCGTTTGGATATTGATGACCGCGAAACTAATGCTTTTATCAATACAAATGCCCGCATTACATGGAGCATTAATAATGATTTGAAATTAAGTGCATTCGGTTCATATACTTATAATGTAAAAGAGAATAAAAAATATATTCCTTCTTCTATAAAGGCCGGTCTGAGTAATCGTGGAGAGGCATATCGTGGTGATAATAAATCTCAGTCAATGTTGGCTAACTTGATGTTGACTTATAAAAAAGGCTTTGGAAAACATTATATCAATGCTTTAGGTTTGGCGGAAGTTCAACGGGTAACCAATACGGGTTTTGGATCTACGGTACATGGTTTCAGCACAGACGATTTTTTATATAACAATTTGCAGGCTGGTGCTGTATTGAAATGGGGAGATAATACTTCTTATTATAATAACCCGAGTTTGGCTTCTTTCATGGCACGTGTCAATTATTCATACGCAGATAAGTATATTGTTACAGTGAATGCTCGTACAGATGGATCTTCAAAAGTAGGAGAGAACAATAAATGGGCGTTTTTCCCGTCAGCATCTCTTGCATGGGTTCTTAAAGAAGAAGCGTTTTTGAAAGATGTTGATATGATTAGTAATTTGAAATTGAGAGTCGGTTACGGTCTTGCTGGTAATCAAGATGCTATTAGCTCTTATAATTCATTGCCATTGATGAGTCCTAATGGTACGACAACAGTAAATGGGCTTCCGGTAGTAACAATGGGAGTTACTCGCAATTACAATCCTGATTTGAAGTGGGAAGTAAAGAAAACTTTTGATGTAGGTTTGGACTTTGGAATGTTTGATGAACGATTGAGTTTAACTTTAGACTATTATAATTCAAAAACAACAGATTTATTGTATAATTATGATGTAAAGGTTCCGCCTTTTACTTATCCTACTTTGCTTGCCAATTTGGGTGCAATGCGTAATACTGGTTTTGAAATAGCAATCAGCGGTACTCCGTTGAAAACAAAAGATATGGAGTTGAATATCAGTGCTAATGTTGCATTTCAAAAGAATAAGTTGCTTTCTTTGAATGGAACGTATATGGGAGAACCTATGACAGCTAAGGAATACATGAACTTGGGCGGTATGAATGGTGCCGGATTTATTGGTGGATATAATCAAATTATTTATCAAATGGTCGGACAACCGGTAGGCGTATTCTATTTGCCTAAATGCGATGGATTGGTTGATAACGGTTTTGGTGATTATACTTATCATGTTCAAGATATTGATGGTGTGGAAGGTGTTGATTTGGCTGATGGAAAGGATCGTTATATTGCTGGTCAGGCTATGCCTAAAGCTTTATTGGGTGCAAATATCGGATTCCGTTATAAACAATTTGATATTCAGGTACAAATGAATGGAGCTTTTGGACATAAGATTTATAATGGTACTTCTTTGTCTTATATGAATATGAGTCAGTTCCCGACTTATAATGTTTTGGCTGAAGCTCCTCAGAAAAATATTAAAGACCAAACTGTAACCGATTATTGGTTGGAAAAAGGTGATTACCTGCATTTTGACTATGTTACATTGGGTTGGAACTTGAATACAAAAAATCTGAAAGCCATCAAATCTTTACGTGTTACTTTCTCTGTAAATAATTTGGCTACGATTACAGGATACTCAGGGCTTTCTCCGATGATAAACAGTACAACGGTAGGAAGTGACCTTGGTATTGATGACAAGCGTTTCTATCCTTTGTCACGTACTTATTCATTGGGACTTAGTGTTAACTTTTAATTAGATGCATATTATGAAAAGAAGAATATTATATAGTTTGTTGATGACAGCAACACTTGGCTTATCTTCTTGTGAATCTTTCTTGTCGGAAAATCCGAAAGACCAAATTACAGAAGAACAAGCTTATCAGAATTCTACCTTATTATACTTGAATACGGTAGCTTCCCTTTATACGCAAGTTGGTGCTAATGGCGGTGGGGCAGGACTACAAGGTACTGACCGTGGGCTTTATGATTTGAATACTTTCACAACCGATGAAGCTATGCTTCCCACGCGCGGTGGTGACTGGTATGATGGTGGCTTGTGGCAAAATCTGTTTCTTCATAATTGGGGTACGAAGAATGATTTGGTAAAAGGCAGTTGGGATTATCTTTATAAGGTGATTGCACAAGCTAATCAATCATTGGATAAATTGAAAGAAATTTTGGAGAACAATCCGGAGAACATTTCAGTTCCTAAATATATTTCGGAAGTACGGGCATTCCGGGCAATGTACTATTATTATTTATTGGATATGTTTGCCCGTGTTCCATTGGTTACTTCTTCTTCAGTAGCAATGGAAGATGTAGTACAATCCGAACGTTCCGCTGTTTTTAATTTTGTAAGAACCGAATTAGAAGAATCGGTTGAAGACCTAAGCGATGCGCACAGTAATTTGACAGGTGAATATTATGGTAGAATAACAAAACCTGTTGCGTATTTTCTGTTGGCGAAGCTAGCTCTTAATGCAGAAGTCTATGCAGATGACAATTGGACGGACGGTACCAAATTGGATGGAAAGAATATCAAATTTACAGTAGACGGTACTGAAATGAATGCTTGGGAAGCTACAATCGCATACTGTGACAAGATAAAGAATCTGGGCTATAAATTGGAACAAAAATTTGAAGCAAACTTTTCACTTAAGAATGAATCTTCTGTAGAGAATATCTTTACTATTCCGATGGATGCAAATCTTTATAAGAATGAATTTTATAATTTGATTCGTTCCCGCCACTATAATCATGGTAATGCTTATGGTCAAGGTGGATGGAATGGTTCGTCTGCAACAAAAGAAGCTCTCGATGCCTTTGGTTATGGTACAAACTCCCAAGATCCGCGTTTTGAACTTACTTATTATGCAGGAAAAGTAGAAGGACCTAATGGGACTATAAAGCTTGATGATGGAACAGATTTGGAATATGTACCTTCTGAAATTACTTTGGATTTGTCTGGCAAAGCCTCAGAGAAGACGGCAGGTGCACGTATGAAAAAATATGAATTGGATGCTTCTGCTACCAATGATGGTAAACTTCAAAGTAATGATATTGTCCTGTTCCGATATGCTGATGTACTTTTAATGAAGAGTGAAGCTAAAGTGCGTAATGGTGGCAATGGAGATGCTGAACTGACAGAGGTTCGGGAGCGTGCCGGTGCTACTTTGGATGTGACAGCTACTCTTGAAACTTTATTAGAAGAGCGTTTGAGAGAATTTGCATGGGAAGGTCTTCGCCGTCAGGATTTAGTTCGTTTTGGTAAGTTTACCCGCGCATATACTGATAGACCTCAGTTGCCGAAAGAAGATACTGGTTATACTACTGTATTCCCGATTCATGAAGATGTATTGAGCTTGAATGGTAAACTGACTCAAAATTACGGTTATTAATAATTAATGATTTAATGGAAAGTAATATGAAAAAAGTATTCCAATATATGACAACACTCCTATTGCTGTTGGTGGTGGGAACAAGTTGTGAAGAAGGCAATGATAACTGGAGAATCATTACTGATGCTCAACCGGGAGCTTATATCACAGGTGATGCTACGATTTATAGTGCTACGGCTACATCGTCCCAACTGGTGGCTGCACCGTTGGATGGAGCTCCGGAAGGTACAAATGTAATAGGTATTTACACTTGGCTGAAGTCAAACGGAAGTTTTACCATTCTGAATGTAGATGAGGAAGGTAATGAGATAAATTATGGCAAGGGTGACGTAGTAGCTTCTACTCCTGCTGAAACAGTAGCTTTAGCAGCCGGTGGTACGCCTTTCACTGTTGCGGAGGATGGTTTGTACTATGTGGCTATGAATAAAGCAGATAATCAACTGACGATAATACCTGCTACATTTGGTATTATCGGTGATGCTACTCCCTTGCAATGGAATGGTGAAACTGCCATGCAGGCAAGTTATAATGAAACTCAGGCTACGGTTGAATATACTATTAGTGATGTAACGTTGGATAAGAAAGAAATGAAGTTCCGTTATTCAGGTGATTGGGGGCTGGAATTCCCTTATCAAGGTGGTAAGGTTAAACTTCATACTAATATGGGATATAATGGTGATAATGCATCTGCAATATCAGAAGCTTTTAGTGAGTGTAAAGGTGGTGGAGCAAACTTTCAGGTGGGCAAAGCCGGTGTCTATACAGTTACCTTAAAACTGGATTTGCGTACCGGGCAGTTCTCTGCAAAAGCTGTTTGTACAGCTGAAGATACATCTTCTGCTACATTACCTGAAAAAATGTTTGTAAATGGTGATGCTTGGGGATGGCAGCAGGATTGGAGTACAGCTCCTGAGATGATACCTGTTCATAGCCATGATGGAATGTTCTGGGGCATCTATTATTTGCAGGCAGGTTACGGAATGAAATTCAATAATGAAAAGAGTTGGAGTGCCGGTGAGAATTTCGGAGTGGAAAATGAGGATCCTAAAGGTTATGGTGAATATCCGGCTGGTGGTTCTAATTTAAAAGTTGCTGATACAGGATATTATTTGGTAATTGTATCTTGTACTCTTTCTGCGGATAAAAAATCTATAAACAGAAAAGTTATTCTTGCTGAGCCGAAACTCTTCTTAAGAGGTGCTTGTGCCGGTGGATGGGCAGATGCAGGTGCAGGTAGACCGGATGATTCGGAAGTTGCTTTCACCTTGTCGTCAGATGGCACTGCTTATGAGGCTGTAGCAGCCGGAGACGGAGACCTGCATATTTATGTGTCTACTGGAATTCAAGGAGTTGATTGGTGGCAGTCTGAATTTCTGCTACGAGATGGTAAAATTGAATACCGTGGTAAGGGTGGCGATCAGGAACCTCGTGTTCAGATAGAAACCGGAAAGACTGTTACTCTTGATTTTAGGACAAATACCGGTACTATCCAATAAGTCTTAAGAATAAAAGAAAGTGAGGCTACAATGGATGAATCTTCATTGTAGCCTCTTCTCTTCTTTTCGATATTAGTTTTAAACAGAAAAATCTAATGATATGAAAAAAGTAAAATTACTTCTTCTTTTTTTATTTTGGATAATTCCCTTTTGCTTCATAGCATGCAGTGACGATGAAATTGGTGGTGGAAGTGGCAATGACGATGGTATTTGGATAGATGTTGCGGCATCTTCTGCCAATTGGGATGGTGAAAAGAGGGCGGACATATCTTATCAGCTGTTGGTATACTCTTTCGCTGACAGTAATGGTGATAAATGTGGAGATATCAGAGGACTTATTACAAAACTGGATTACCTCAATGATTTAGGGATAAAGGCTATTTGGCTATCACCTATTCATCCGGCTATGTCATATCATGGATATGATGTGACAGACTATTCAGGGTTGAATCCGCAATATGGAACGATGGCCGATTTTGAAGAGTTGGTTACTAAAGCCCATAGCCTCGGTATTAAAATTTATCTGGATTATGTGATGAATCATACGGGGAGTGCACATCCTTGGTTTAAGGAAGCCAAGACCTCTCCGAACAATGAATACCGTAACTATTACATCTTCTCACAAGACCCGAAATCCGATATTACTGCCGGTAAAATTCCAATGATAAAGCGGGAAAGCTCTATGGGATATAATGCAGGCGAATGGTTTTCGGCTGGTATAGGTGATGCTATGAAAGGATATTATAAGTTTGTACTCGACTGGTCTAATGCTGCAAGCCCCACCATAACAGTTACAGAAGGGGGTACTCCGGATTCGGATAATCCGGATGTAACTACGCAAGATGCCAAGTACTTATATTATGGTGAGGGCATTTGCAAGAAATTCTATGCGAGAGGCAATAATAAGTACGAGTTAACGGTTGATCTTGATACGGATTGGGGCTTTTTAATCCGTACAAGCAATACTTCATGGGACAACGGAACGAAGTATGGAGCTCCGTCTAAAGCAAGTAAAGTGCAGTTGGGCAAGCCTTTTACTTTGAGTAATGCAAATCCTGAGGACATATTGTTTGCATCGGTCGAAGCATGGTATTTCCATTCCCATTTCCAAACAGACTGGTTTGCCGACCTTAATTACGGTGCTATTGATGATGCTACCAACTCTCCGGCATATAAAGCAATATCCGCTGCTGCAAAAGAATGGATAGACAAGGGAATTGACGGATTCCGTTTGGATGCGGTGAAGCATATTTATCACAGTGCCACTTCGGATGAGAATCCCCGTTTTCTGAAAATGTTCTATGATGATATGAACGAATATTATAAATCGAAAGGGCATACAGATGATATTTATATTGTAGGTGAAGTCCTTTCGGGCAGTGACGAGGTGGCACCTTATTATCGAGGACTTCCCGCATTGTTTGAGTTTGACTTCTGGTATAAACTGGACTGGTCGATTGCCAACTCCACTGGTTGTTACTTTGCGAAAGACATACTTTCTTTCCAACAGAAATATGCGAGATACCGTGCCGATTACATAGAAGCTACCAAACTATCCAACCATGATGAAGACCGTACAGCATCCAAACTGGGAAAATCAGAGGCAAAGTGTAAACTTGCGGCTGCCGTATTGCTCACCGCACCGGGCGAACCCTATATTTATTATGGGGAAGAATTGGGTATCTACGGAACGAAAGAAAAGGCGGATGAATATGTACGTAGTCCGATGCTGTGGGGAGATAATTACACTACTGCCTATACGGACAAGATTGATGCTACCGTGGCTTCGAGTATAAAATCCGTAGCAGAACAGAAGGAAAATGCAAATTCGTTGCTGAATACCTATCTCTCTTTTACCCGTTTGCGTAATACCTATCCGGCTTTGGCTCAAGGTACAATGACAAAACATGCGGTATATAACGAATCGAATGAAAAGTACAAGAGCATTGCTGCATGGTATATGACAAAAGATAATGAAAAGATGCTTGTTCTTCACAACTTTGGAAGCGCATCTGTTGAACTGTCATTGACGGATAATATCGAGAAGGCTGTCGGTGTATCGGGAACTGTTCAGGTGAAAGAAGGGGATAATACTTCCATACGGTTGGGAGGATATTCGTCAGTGGTCTATAAAATAGCCCAATAGCCCGTTTACTCATACATCTTTATCAGCACCCTGTTCAGCCATTCCCACCGAAAACGGAACCAGCGACGGGTGCTGATTTGTTTTCCGCCGAAGCGGAGTACGAATTCGCGGTAGCCGTGTTTGTGGAAAGGCAGGCCTACGTCCATAAATTCCAGGTGGCGGTAGCCGCGTTTTTTGGCATCGTGCAATGCCTGCCACACGGCAAGAATGCCGGGATATTGCAAAGCGTATGTTTTACGCATGCCGCCGGAGAACCATAGGTATGCACTGTTATTGGAATAGATACAGACGCTTCCGCCGATAACTTTGTCTTTATAGGTTACAATGAAAATACGGCTTTTCCGGGGCATTTGCTTTTCCAGAAGCTGGAAAAAGTCTATGCTTGGGAAATGCCGCCGTATCTTGGCAGAGTAGTTGTAATGCAGCATTTTGGCAAAAGCATGGATTTCTTCCGGGGTATGCGCTTCTTTTACTTCTGCTCCGTTGTTCAGCCCTTTTTTGATTTGGCGGATGCGGGAGGAGCTGAAACGGGATTCTACCTGCTCCACATTATGCAACGAGTTGCGTACGCGCAGCCAGTTGACGGCAAAGTAACGGTTCTCGCGGAATACTTTATAACCGGACAACGAATTGTCCAGATTGCGGAACTCGATAAGGAAGGCTTCCCGCAGGGCTTCGTCCGTGAGGCGTTGCAGCATATCGCTAAAGACAGCTTCACGGTTGAGCGTTTCATCGAAATATTCTCCGGTGCCGTATACCTCACACCGCTTGATGATGGCGGGTGGAAACAGTCGCACGCTCTTCCGTATGGCGGCAAGCAACTTGGCTACGGGTATTCCGTTTTCCGACGCCACAATAAGCAAAGGTGCATATCCCGGAGTTGCTTCATAAACGTGAAACAGCTCCGTAGAGTGGAATGTATCGGTTCCCGGCAGTTCGGGTATCCGGCTTCCCCGATGGTATGTAGTCAGTTTCAAGGGCATTGCTGCAAATTTAAAAAAATAATCTTGTATCTTTGCATTACTTAACGACAAAGTATTCATTTCTAAACGATATACACTATGGAAAGTTTTAGCGAATTGATAAAGACCCGCCGCAGCATGCGGAAGTTTACAGAAGAGGAGTTGACGCAAGAACAGGTGGTTACGCTGATGAAAGCCGCACTGATGGCGCCTACTTCCAAACGGAGCAATGCGTGGCAGTTTATCGTGGTGGATGATAAGGAAACATTGAAAAAGCTGTCTTTCTGTAAAGAGCAGGCTTCGCAATTCATAGCGGATGCCGCATTGGCTGTGGTTGTAACCGCCGACCCGCTGGCAAGCGACGTCTGGATAGAAGATGCCTCTATCGCTTCCATTTACCTGCAACTTCAGGCGGAAGATATGGGATTGGGCAGTTGCTGGGTACAGCTTCGCGAGCGTTTTACGGCATCCGGCATGTCCTCTAACGAATATGTGCACGAAGTACTCGACATGCCTTTGCAGTTGCAGGCTCTCAGTATCATTGCCATCGGGCATAAAGGAATGGAGCGCAAGCCTTTCAATGAGGACAACCTGCAATGGGAAAAGATTCACCTTAACAAATATGGAGGAAAGTAACGGTGAGCGCGGCGAAAGCAAATAACAATAAAGATACCTATAAGGCTACGGCTATTACGCTGATTGTGTTCGGCGTGCTCTATCTGGCAGACAAACTGCTGCATTTCTCCACACTGGGACTGTCGTGGGTGATGAACCGGGATAATTTTCTGCTTTATACGGCGGTCATCTTCCTGTTATTCAAGAATGACAAGTCGGTGGGACTGGTGCTGACGGGCCTGTGGCTGATATTGAATTTCGGATTGATAACGGCTCTGCTCGGTACCATGTCCGCTTATTTGCTGCCGGTGGCACTGTTGGTTGTAGGAGGTATTTTGTATTTGGTATCTACGAGATAAGATGAAAAGAAGCATAGAAGATACATCTGTTGTATTTATCGGAGCCGGCAATCTGGCTACGAATCTGGCAAAGGCGCTTTACTATAAAGGATTCCGTATCGTGCAGGTATACAGCCGTACGGAAGAGTCGGCGCGAACATTGGCGCAGGTGGTAGAGGCTGCCTATACTACCAACTTGTCGTCTGTGGCAGCGGATGCCCGGCTGTATATCGTTTCGCTGAAAGATGCGGCGTTTGTGCAATTGCTGCCCGAAATTGTTGCCGGAAAAGAAAATGCCCTGTGGGTACATACAGCCGGAAGTATTCCGATGGATGTTTGGGCAGGCAAGGTAAACCGGTATGGCGTGTTCTATCCGATGCAGACATTCAGCAAACAGCGTACGGTCGATTTCCGGCAGATACCGGTTTTCGTGGAAAGCAATTCTGCGGAGGATACCCGGACACTGAAAGATATTGCTTCCGTACTCTCCGAGAATGTCTATGAGGCCGATTCCGAACAGCGTAAAAGTCTGCACCTGGCAGCGGTGTTCACTTGTAATTTTACCAATCATATGTATGCCCTTGCAGCCGGGTTGTTGAAGAAATACGGGCTTCCTTTTGAAGTGATGCTGCCTTTGATAGACGAGACCGCCCGTAAGGTGCATGAACTCGAACCGCGTCTTGCGCAGACGGGGCCTGCCGTGCGGTATGACGAAAATGTTATCGGCGAGCACTTGCAGATGCTTTCCGACGAGCCGGACATGCAGGAACTGTACAGGCTGATTAGCGAAAGCATACATCGGCAAAATAGTTAACTTCTTAGAAAGAATAAGGATGAGTACAATCAATTACGATTTGAATAAGATAAAAGCCCTCGCCTTTGATGTGGACGGGGTGTTGAGCGCCAATGTCATTCCGATGAGTACGGAAGGCGAGCCGCTGCGTACGGTAAACATAAAGGATGGCTATGCCTTGCATCTGGCTGCCAGACATGAAATACCATTGGCTATCATTACCGGTGGACGTATGGAAGCGGTGCGCAAGCGTTTCCTTGCTTTGGGATTATTGCCGGAGAATATCTATATGGGGTCTTCCGTCAAGATACACGATTATCGTGACTTCCGCGACCGCTACGGCCTGCGGGATGAAGAAATTCTATATGTAGGTGATGATATTCCCGATATTGAGGTGATGCGCACTTGCGGTTTGCCTTGCTGTCCGCGGGATGCCGCCCCTGAGGTAAAATCCGTTGCCCGCTACATCTCCCACAAAGAGGGGGGATACGGTTGCGGACGGGATATCGTGGAGCAGTTCCTGAAAGTGAAAGGCCTCTGGATGGCAGACGAGCGGGCCTTCGGCTGGTAACTCCTGCCGGTTTAATTTCTCGCAATTCATAACTTATAACTCATAACTCTACTAAAAGCCATGTTGGATAATCTCAAAAAATATAAAGTTATACTTGCTTCCAATTCTCCCCGCCGGAAAGAGTTGCTGGCAGGACTTGGTGTGGACTACGAAGTGCGCACCCTACCGGATGTAGATGAATCGTACCCTGATACATTGCAGGGTGCGGATATACCTCTTTATATCGCAAAAGAAAAAGCGGATGCCTATCGGAACATGTTGCAACCGGGCGAACTGATGATAACTGCCGATACCATTGTCTGGCTGGACGGGCGGGTGCTTGGGAAACCTAAAGACCGGGAAGACGCTTTGTGCATGCTGCGGGATATGTCCGGTCGCACCCACGAAGTGTTTACCGGAGTTTGTATAACTACAACGGAATGGCAGCGCAGCTTTGCCGCTCAGACGGAAGTACGCTTTGCTGAGCTGAGCGAAGAAGAAATAACCTATTATGTAGATAAGTTCCAGCCGATGGATAAAGCCGGTGCCTATGGGGTGCAGGAGTGGATTGGCTTTATCGGGGTGGAGAATATTTCGGGAAGCTATTATAATATTATGGGGCTGCCGGTGCAGCGGCTTTATAAGGAGCTTGTCAAGGTTTGAATCCGTAATATCTCGAACAGAAATAAACGACGTTTTTTTGATGGTTGGATGTAGTTAAGGGTTGCACTTTTGTAAGTGCAGCCCTTTTGCTTTATATTCGGATACATTTATCTTTGAAATGTGCTAATCTTGGTGTAGAGATACTCAGAGCAAAGGTGATTTATTTATTGCAGACCGGATTTTACTCTTTTTGTACTAAATCTTACTCATGGTGATGCTGTCTTTTACGGATATTTGCGCAGGCAATAGAATGTTTTTTTGTGACTATTGAATACTAACTATAAAACACTAATACTTATGAAACATTTAATGAAATTATTATTTGTTCCGTTTTTGCTATTCTTTTCTTGCACTACGCAAGTCGATGGCGTTTTGAACGACGGTGATCTTCCTCAGAACAATGAGGATGCTTCTGTGGAAGCTACTTTGCATCCCGTCGGTATCAGTTTCAGTAAATCAAGCATTGCTGCATTTGCAGAAGAAGGTATTTCAGAAATTGGCATTTATGTGTACATGGACGGTTCTCTTATATATGGAGAGAAGCAACCTTTGGTGCATGGTGCTATTGAAGTTCCCTTACCTTTGGGAGAAAACCTACAGACTTTTGTTGTGGCGAATGCGGATGAGGTGGCTGATGCCGATCAGCTTTCCACGGCTGTTATCCGTCAGAACGATAATATGCAAAAGCCGGTTTACATTTCTGAAATAATAGGTTTTACTTCTGATAACTCTGTAAAGTCACTTGATGTGGAGTTGAAACGATTAGTGGGGCAGGCTGTGTTTGCCCCGGTGGAGTCGCAGGAGGAAATGGATGGCATTACTCAATTTGATGCATTGGACATAACTTTCACCAATGTAGGAGTAGCTTATAGTGTGAAAGAAGAAAAGGCAGTTCTTGAGGACGTCACTGTACGCACAAACCGCGAGTCAGATTTTGGTGCATATGTTTATTCTTTCCCTACGGAGAACAACGGTTCACGCACTTCTGTTGATGTCGCTTATCTGAAAGAGGGAGTAATAGTGAACCGTACGAATGGCTCTCTCGATACGGGTATCATCTTTAAATCTTCCAAACGTTCGGTTGTTCATATGGAAATACTGAATGAAGACTGGGTGGAAACCGAGTGGGAGAGTATGATAGAAGAAATTGATTTTTAAAAAACAGCAAAATCTGATATGAGAAAAAGTATATTATCAGCTGTGGCAGGAGTGACCTTCTTGCTCGGCATTGCCGCTTGCTCCGAAGAGAATAAATATGATTCTTCGGTGGTGACGGACATTCAGTTGTATCTGGACGATGAGGCTTATTCGCTGAATACCGGCTCGTCCAATAAGCCGTTGTTTATTTACGCTTCCGACGGCAGATATGTGGCTAACTATTCTACGTTATATCGTTTTCAGCTTCCTAACGGTACATACCGTGTTGTTGCTACTACCGAAGCGGATTCTCTTCCTCATCCGGGCAATTTGAACGACATCGTGCTTAATCAAGACCCGAAAGCAGAGAAAGTATATGCTTTATCCGCACCTGTGGAATACACTTCTCCGTTTAATAATCCTTTGGAGGTTCGTATGTACAACCGTACCGGTACGCTCCGTTTGAGAGCTACAGACCGTAAAGCGGACAAACGGTATTCCACGATACGTGCTATTGTATCTACACCTATATCCGGGTATAAGATTTCGGATGCCACATTTGTAAAATCTCCTATCGAGGTGGTACGCAATACTGCGACTTCTACAGGGGGTGTGAACTATACTGATGACTTGGTGCTGTTTGAAACAGAGACCAGTCAAGAAGCCGTAACTGTACGTATTGAATATCTCGATGAGAAACAACAGGTAGTTCAGACCAAGGACATAGATGGTACCTTCTCCATTTTGCCTAAACAGCTCACTACGGTTTCATTCGAACTTAATAATCCGGATGAACCTACAATTCAGAATTATACGGTAACGATTACTCCCGAAGAATGGGAAGAAGAGGATATTACTCCTGATGCTCCTATTCGTGTGCCGGATGGATATACATTCGTCAGCCCCGGAGAGAATATTAATAATGTTTATAACAAATTGAAGAGTGATGAAACGGCAGCAGACATTAAACTGTTCCTAAAAGCTGGAACTACTTATCAGTTTACATCCAAGACATTGGATAATATTCCGAAAGGACTTTCGATTGTTGGACAAGAACCTAAAGCCGGTGAAGACCTTGCCGTGTTGGAATTGAAATCAAGTTTGAGTATGGAAAGTGAGAATCTGATTGAGGAACTCCATTTTGAGAATTTGGTTATAAAAGTAGATGCACAAGATTTCTTCAGACTGAAAAATCAAAAATTCCATGTAGGTACTATTTCATGGAAGAACTGTGAAATTAATGATTTGCAACGTACTATGTGGTATCAGGAGGTAGATGCCGCTCAAAAGCAGATTGTGGATAAGGTCTGCATTGAGAATTGCCGTATTTTGGGTTTGAATTCGGGTAAGAGTGGCTTGTTCGGCCTTTCTACCAAACAGGATGCCCCGATACATGCCTTTGAATTTAGAAACTCGACTTTCCACGCCAATGATATGACAAAAGCGTTGATTACAGGAGTTAGCTCAATGAAAGGTAATCTGGATATAGTAGTGGAGAACTGTACGTTTGTTGCCATGAAAGCAGGTATGACTTTCTTTGACTTAAATGCCAAGAATATTACTGACGGAAGTGTCACAATAAAAAACAACCTTTTCAGTGGTGAGGTTGATGCTGATAATGGTACTTGGTTCAGTCTTCATAAAAATATCACTACCCGTACATTCGAGAACAATTATATCACCAATGGTTTTGCATTGAAAAACTGGGGTGTGGAAGAGGATGAGAAGCCGGTAGAAACCGCCCTTCCCATGAACGAACTGTTCGAAGATGTGTCTAACAGGAATTTCACCATTAAGGATAAATCCTCTGAGGTTTATATACAAGGCATCGGTGACCCGTATTGGAGAAAATAAAATCGGAATACTAACGAAAAACAAATAAAAACTATGAGAACTTTCTTATTCATATTATTGGCAGGCTTGTTAGGAGCATGTAGCGACGATGGCGAACTGAATGGCGCCGTGGAAGCCGATAATCTGGAATTGTCGAAGAATGAACTGAAACTTTCCAATGTAGCCGGTTCTTCTACTGTGGATATAACGGCTACTGCCGATTGGGTAGCTGCTGTGGTAGAGCCGGTTGGCGATGCGGAGAATATGTGGCTTACCTTGTCGAAAGATAGTGGTACGGGAAATGATGAACTTCGTCTGTTTGTTACGGAAAATACAGATGGAGCCAAACGTACTGGTAAGGTTAAAATAACCATGGCGGGTGCCGGTGCTGCTTTGGAACAGGAGATTTCCGTAGAGCAACTGGGTTCCGATCCTGACATTCTGCTTGAATTTACCTCCGAACCTATCTCTTTCCGGGGAGCGGAAGTGGAGCTTAAAGTCGTTTCCAATGTAGAGTGGGAAATGAATCTCGATGAGCAGTGCGATTGGATTGAAGTAGTGGAGGAAACTCCGGCAACTCGTAATTTCACAACCGATAACCTGAAGCTCAAAGTGGCTCTTAATACGGGTGTTGCCCGTTCTACGGAACTTGTTTTCAAAACAGTAGGCGAATACAAATTACAACGTGTACTGAAAGTAATGCAAGAAGCAGTGAACGGTATGGCAACCATTGAACAGGATGAGTATGCCATTCCGTATATATGCCGTAAACTGGTAATTCCTTTCACTCAGGAAGGGGATGAATTGGTAGAGGATTTTGATGCCATTCCTTCTGAGTCTTGGATTACCCACAATAAGCGGGAGTCAACAGGAAATGAGATTGTATTGACAATTGCAGATAATGAGGGTGTTTTACCCCGTACATGTACAGTGCGTATCTTGGATAAGAGCGTGACGATTTTCCAATACGGAAAGCCCGATACCGGCATCGGTGATGACAAGAGTGTCGGAGTATTGGCTTTCCCTGGTGCGGAAGGTGGTGGTCGCTTTACTACGGGCGGACGTGGCGGTACACTCTATAAGGTTACCAATTTGGAAGATTACGGTAGTGGAGAAACACCGATAAAAGGTAGTCTGCGGTATGGTATCGAGCAAGTGGAAGGTCCTCGTACTATCGTTTTCGATGTTGACGGTATTATTGAATTGAAACAGGGTATTTATCTGGTAAATCATCCGGATTTGAGCATCATCGGACAGACTGCTCCGGGAGAGGGTATTACATTGAAGAATTATAATTTTTCTTTCAACCTTTCCAAAGAGCCGGAAAAAGGTGCAGGAAGTAAAATCAATGCTATTGTCCGTTTCTTGCGAATCCGTCCGGGAGATACTCATTCCGATTATGGCGAGGATGCTATTGGCGGACGCTATTTTACAGATGGAATCATCGACCATGTTACTGCCGGTTGGAGTGTGGATGAAACGTTGACTTTCTATGGAGTGAGAAACTTTACGGCGCAATGGTGCATTGCCAGTGAGAGTCTGAACTTGTCGAACCATGCCAAAGGCGCCCATGGTTACGGTGCTATGTTTAGCGGTGATAATGCTTCTTTCCACCATATTCTGTTGGCACATCATGGTAGCCGTTGTCCGCGTATCTCCGATCTTTCGGAACCGGGAACTCAGGCTGACTATGACTATTGCGGATATTTTGATGTACGCAATAATGTTTATTACAATTGGAGTGAAAGCGGTTTCGGAAGCTATGGTGGCAAGTATGCCAAATTCAATCTGACAAATTGCTATTATAAGCCGGGACCGGCTACCGGTACGGGATATAAGTCATATCGTATTCTTTCTTCCGATCCCACTGCCAGAGCTTATATCGATGGTAATTATGTAGAAGGTAATTCGAAGGTCAGTGCCGATAACTGGACGGATGGTGTTTGGGCGCAGTTTGATAAGAGCTTGATTGAGCAAGGTGTGTCTGAAGAAGAGAAACAAGCTATGAAGATGGCGGATTATCAACCGTTCGGTAAGGTGACCAATCATACACCGCAAATTGCTTATGAAAGAGTATTGGATTATGCCGGTGCTTCTTTGCGTCGTGATGAGATAGACCAACGAGTAGTAGGAGAAGTCAGGGCAGGAAGTGCTCCTTATAAAGGTTCGAAGATGCAATATTGGGATGACAAAGGAAATTTGGTTACTCTGAAAGACTCTGATAAAAAACCGGGTATTATCGATACTCCGAGTGATGCAGCCGGAGGCTATAAAGAAGTGAAGAAAGGTTATCTTTGGCCGGATAGTGATAATGACGGCATACCCGATATTTGGGAACAGGCATACGGCATGAATCCGGAAGACCCTGCAGATGCCAATCAAATCAGTACCAATGTAGATCCTAATGGCCGTTACTCCAATTTGGAAGTATATTTCCATAATCTGGTACAGCATATCGTTTATTATCAGAATGAAGGTGGTCTGTCTATGGAGAGAAAATAGTGAACAACACATACATATACTATATATTTTAGAAAAATGAATAAGTTAATCATAAGCATATTTACTTTGTTGATGGTAGCGGTCGGTGCAATGGCACAGACTGCCACCGTAACAGGTACGGTGACCGACGACTATGGTCCTGTAATCGGCGCCACTGTGATTGTACAAGGTACGACATTGGGTTGTACTACGGATTTGGATGGCAAATTCACATTGACAAACGTTCCTGATGTGAACAAGGCTGTTTTGAAAATCAGTTTTGTAGGTATGGAAGAAGTGAAAGAACCGTTGAAGGGTCGTACCTCGGGTATTAATATACACATGACTGAGTCTGCCAGTATGCTGGAAGATGTAGTCGTTATTGGTTACGGTACTCAGAAAAGAGGTAATCTTACCGGTTCTATCTCCAGTGTGTCGGGAAAGATTCTGGAAAAAGTGCAGACAACTTCTGCAGCCGAAGCTATTGTCGGTAAACTGCCGGGCGTACAGGTGACGACGGTTGATGGTTCGCCCGATGCGGAAGTTAAGATTCTGGTACGTGGCGGCGGCTCTATCACACAGGACAACAGTCCGCTGATTATTCTCGACGGTTTTGAAGTAAACAGCCTGAATGATGTTCCGCCTACGGATATCGAATCTATTGAAGTATTGAAGGATGCCGCTTCTACAGCTATTTATGGTGCTCGTGGAGCCAACGGCGTTATTTTGGTGACAACCAAGAATCCGACGGAGGGTCGTGTTTCTGTCAGCTTGAATACCTATGTACAAACCAAGACGCTTTCCAACAAACTGGATGTGATGGACCCGTATGAATTTGTATTGATGCAGTATGAGAATGCCCGTCAGAAGAGTTCCAATCCGACTGACTTTAACAATAAATACGGTCATGCCTACGAACATTATATCTATCAAGGCGACCCTGGTACCGACTGGCAGGATGAGGTGTTCGGTACTCATCCCGTGGCTTCTTATCTTGATCTCAGTGTGAATGGCGGTACGGAGAAAGCAAAATACAAACTGGCTTTTATTCATCAGGATCAACCCAGTGTAATGGTAGGCAATGGTTTGAAGCAGAACAACCTGAATGCCTCGTTCAACCTAAAGCCTTTCAAGTTTCTCACAATGGAATATCGTACCCGCTTGTTGCATAAGGAAGTAGACGGTTCCGGAACAGAGGGAGTCAGTTTGTTGGATGCTTTGCGCCAGGCACCTACCGAAGGATTGGATGAATACATGACTCTACCTGAGGACGATACTTATTTCGATCCGGACCAGTTGGAAGAAATTGTACGTTTCAATCCCAAAGAAGAGTCAGAAAAGAACTATAAGAAACGTATTAATAAGTCGCTCAATACCATGGGAGCGCTGACATGGGAAATAAAGAAAGGACTGACTTTGCGCAATGAGTTCGGTTTTGAAAATAATACCGAAGAACAACGCAAATTCTGGGGTATGGGCACCAAGAATGCCAAGAATAACAATAACCAGCCTATGGCGGAATGGATGATGAAGCAAGGCACCAAGTGGCAGTTGACCAATGTATTGAACTACAACTTTACTTTGGATGATGATGCACACGATATCAGGCTGATGTTGGGACAGGAAATCAAACACCAGCAAACCAAGACCAAGACTTATTCCACCCGTTATTTTCCGGAGAATACTACGGCTGAGCAGGCGTTTGACAATCTGTCACTCGGTACTCCGTACGAAAATTCTTCAAAAGCGGATTCTCCCTCACGCATATCTTCTTTCTTCGGTCGTATCAATTATGGATATAAGGATAAATATCTGGCTACGTTTACGCTTCGTGCCGACGGCTCATCGAAATTCGCTTCCAATAATCGTTGGGGATTCTTTCCGGCAGGAGCTTTGGCATGGCGTCTTTCCAATGAAGACTTTATGCAGGACATTCCCTGGATTTCCAACCTGAAACTACGTTTGAGTTACGGTACTTCCGGTAACGACCGTATTGATGCCGACCTCTATCAGAAACTCTACGGAGTAAGCAGCAAGACGCCTGCCGGCTGGGGCGAAATAAGCCGCTACTATTATCAGTTCTATAATACCAGATATGTGTACAACCCCAATGTGAAATGGGAGACTACCATTACCCGTAATCTTGGTTTCGACTTCGGTTTCTTTAAGGAACGTCTCAGCGGTACGGTAGATATTTACTGGAATACGGTGAAAGATTTGCTTGTTCCTTCGGACATTCCCGGCTATACGGGGTATACCAAATTGATGACTAATGTGGGGCAGACCTCCAATCGGGGTATCGAACTTCAGTTGAATGCCTATATCGTTGAAACAAAAGATTTCTCTCTGAATGCGAATTTCAATATCGGTCATAATAAAAACAAAATAGACAAACTGGCAAGCGGTGAGAAAGAATGGATACTGACTTCCGGTTGGAATAAAGGTCTGATGAATGCTGATGATTACCGTGCTTATGTAGGTGGTACCAGTGGACTGATTTACGGATACGTCAATGACGGTTTCTATACGGTGGATGATTTTGAATCGTTCGATGCTAAATCGCGTACTTGGAAATTGAAAGAGGGTGTGGTAGACTCCAGCCCGTTGTCGGATACTCCGCGTCCCGGTAATGCCAAGTTCAAGAAGCTGACTCCGGTAGACCCGAACAGCGCCAATCCTTATCAACTGACAGAAGCCGACCGTACCGTTATCGGAAATACGACTCCGAAGTTCTCGGGTGGCTTTGGCTTGAACGCTACCTATAAAGGTTTTGACCTCAGTATGTTCTTTAACTTCATGTACGATTTCGATGTATTCAATGCCAATAAGGTAATGCTTACCACCTGGGCGGATAACCATGAAAATAACTTCGGTATGGAAGTAGCTTCCGACAGACGTTGGCGCAATTTCGACGATATGGGTAATGAAATCCGCTATAGTCCGGAAATTCTTGCCGAATTCAATAAGAACGCTACTATGTGGAATCCTACATCCATAGGTAAGCCTATCTGTATGTCTTATGCAGTGGAAGACGGTTCGTTCCTGCGTCTGAATTCGGCTACTTTGGGTTATACGCTTCCGCAGGAGTGGACTAAGAAAGCCGGTCTGAGCAAAGTGCGTTTTTATGTGGCGGGAAGTAACCTGTTTACTATTACCGGATATACCGGATATGACCCTGAAGTGGATATTGCCACGGGATTAACGCCGAATATAGACAATAACCGTTATCCGCGTAGCCGTACCTATACTTTTGGCGCACAGTTGACCTTTTAGTTGAATCTTTAAAAAAAGAACTATGAATAAGAAACTTTTATATGCGTTCGTTGCAGGTTCTCTGCTTTCTTTGTCTTCCTGCAATGACTTCTTGGATGTGACACCGGCTTCGGGATTTACCCCCGATTACGTATTCTCTTCCGAGACGGAGATGAAATCATTGATGACCCGTATTTATTCTTCCATGACGGAAGACGGTCTTTACGGCAGTAATCTGGCCAGCGGATTTAATACGAATACCGATGTGGAAATGTCTTCCTTCAAGAACAGTACGGTCAATTCCGCAGGGTCGGATATAGGTTGCTTTGATGCACGTCCCACCTGGGGAACACTGAACAGTACTTGGAATAATCTGTATTTTGTCATAAACTATGCCAATGACTTTTTGCAATCCGTTCAAGAGTCTCCTCTTTGGTCGGAAGAGATCGGTAAAGAAGGTCCTACCGAAACACAGCAGATGTATGGCGAGGTAAAGACACTTCGTGCCATGTTTTATCTTGACTTGATTCGTACATGGGGCGATGTAGTGTTTGTTACCGAACCTACAGAGTCTACGGATGATTTCTTCAGTCGCGGCACTACCAACCGTGACAAGATACTCGAATTCCTTATCGATGATCTTATTGCAGCAGAACCGATGATGAAGTATGCTGCCGACTTGGATTACGGTGTAGAACGTGCTTCACGCGAATTCTGTCAGGCACTTATCGGACAGCTTGCCTTGTACCGTGGCGGTTGGGCATTACGTGCCGATAAAGATAATCCTACGAATGTAGGCTATATGGAGCGTGGAGATAATTTCGAGCACTATTATCAGATTGCCGTTACCTATTTGGGCAAGGTTATCAAAGAAGGCAAGCACGATTTGAAACAGAGTTTTGAAAACCTGTGGATGAACGAATGTAACTGGAAAACCGCCAATGATGATGATGTTATTTTTGCAGTTCCCATGCTGAAAAGTATAAGCAGCCGTTTTGCCTATAATATCGGTGTTACCATTGCCGAGGGTAACCATGAATACGGAAGTGCCCGTAATTACGTCACTTTCTGCGGCACTTATATCTTTTCGTTCGATAAGGACGATTTGCGTCGCGATATGACTTGTGCGCCTTATAAATACGATAAGGATTTGAATCAGGAATATGATATGGGTATTGCCGGTATGGGGGCAGCCAAATGGTCTAAACTCTATATGCAGTCTCCGTTGGGCACAAGCAGCGGAACCAACACTGGTGTCAACAATGTGCGTATGCGCTTTGCCGACGTGTTGTTAATGTATGCCGAAGCCGTGAATGAACTTTACGGTCCCCGTGAGGATGCGCAGGAAGCTTTGAAGCGTGTGCGTCGCCGTGCTTTTGCCTCTTCTCTCCATGCAGAGAAAGTGGATACTTATGTGGCATCGCTTACCAATGAACAGGATTTCTTCCAGGCCATTATGAATGAACGTAAGTGGGAATTTGGCGGTGAAGGTATCCGTAAGTATGACCTTGCCCGGTGGAATAAATACGGTGAAGTTATTTATAACCTTTACAATGAAATGATTAATTGGGGACTGGTAGCCAACGGTACGGCTGTGCCGGGAATAGAGAAAGTACCCGAACGCATCTACTATAAGAGCGTACCCGACCCGGAACATGCCGGTCGTACGGTTCTTGACATTGTGGGAATCGATGAATACGGTCCCGAGGTGGGACGTCCTGCCGGTTATGAGATGAAGGAATATGCCATTACATGGCGTACACTCAATCAGGAGACCCAGCAGTATGAGCCGGCAAGCGAAATTTATTGGAGTTTCCGTGGATTCATTAATAAAAATAATGAGCAGATGGTGAAACCTACCGATCCTTTGCGTTATCTCTGTCCTTATCCGTCCAAAGTGATTACCGACCATAGAGGACTGATTCAAAACTATTACGGATATTAATTACAGCTAAAAGATGAAACTTATGATAAAGTTATTTCATAAACTGATGACGGCCGCATTGCCCGTATTGCTGTGGGGAACACTGCTTACTGGCTGTACGGATGATAAATATAATAAGATAAACGACCTGTTCCAGCCTCGTTTCGTATTGGAGGAGCCGGAAGTGAAAGGCAATTCTATCAGCCTTGTGTGGTATAAGGTTAATGATGCTGTTTCCTATACGGTGGAGTATTACCTCGACCAGTACCACAGCAACTTGTTCATGGCTCAGGAAACAACAGTACCGCAATTGTTTGTCGATGACATTCCTTACGGAACTACGTATTACATTCGTGTACGTAGCAATGCGGCTGATGAGGCCAACAATTCGCAGTGGAGTTACACCACGGCTTCTACCGAGAAACGTCCGGAATTTACCCATCTGCTCGAAGATGTTTCAAAGACAGAGATTACAGAAACAACTGCTATTATCCGTTGGAAGAAGGATTATAAGAAAGATCCCGTAGACAGTATCAGCGTAATGCCTATGATGGACGCTACATTGCCGGGAGTAAGCCGTTATCTCACTATTGATGAAATGTTGCAGGGGTATGCGGAAATTGAAGGGCTGACGAAGAATACGCTTTATACAGTTAATGTATACGATACTAATAAACCTCGCAAGTACGACAAGCCTTATAATTCCGTAACGCTCCGTACTGCCGGACCGTCTGCATCGTCCATTCCTGTAGGACCGGAAGACGATCTTTCTGCCATGTTGTTGGAGAATGACCTTAATCCGGAGATTCCGGAAGGAACGGAATATTACCTGCCTGCCGGTTCTTCCTACCGTATTACTCCGTTCGAACTTGCCAAAGGTTTCCGTCTGGTAGGCAGCAGTGAGGGTGTCAAGCCGAAAGTGATTTTGGACGATTGGTGGCGGATTGCCGAAGGATCGTATATTACGGCATTGGAATTTGAGAATATCGAGTTCTCGCATACATCCAACAATAAGTATTTCATGAATGCCGACAAGTCATTCACCATTGAAAGTATCAGCTTCGTCAATTGCGATTTCATCGGGCTTACCCGTGGCTTCTGGCGTCATCAACAGGCAACCAGCAAGCATATCATGAGCTTTGCGGTGGAAGGATGCCGTTTCGACAAGTGCGGTTGGCAGACAGGTAGCTACGGTTTGATGGATTTGCGCTCGTTCAATGACCCGACGGCATACGACCAAGTGGATAAAGCTGTCTTCCGCAATTGTACGTTCAGTCGTGACAATGACGGTACGACAGGATTCGGTTGGGGCAATCTTTTCAATGCACCTTACATTGATAAGCCCATACAGTTGGAATTCAAGAATATCACAGTCTATAACTACTGTCTCAATAAACGTTTGATAAATATCGGTTCTGCCGTGGGCTCCGAACTGACTATCGAGGGCATGGTGCTTGCATCGCCTTCAGGAGACCTTTATGTGGCGGGTGCCAATACCACTACTCATTTCGCCAACAACTATACGACGAAAGATTATGTTTTGGGTGGTGCCAAGATGAATGCTACAGACTTGGATATTACGGCAGCCGAACTGTTTGCCGATCCCGATAATGGCGACCTTACCATCAAAGACAGTTCTTCGCCGATAGTTACCAATCGTGCGGGTGATACACGCTGGTTGCCTTGATAAAAGAACAATAATAAAACTGACGAAATTATAAACTTAAAAATTTAATAATATGAAACTTAAACATTTATTCTATGCAGCAGCCGTCTCTACATTGGCGGCTGCTTGCAGCGAAGCAGACGAGTTGAGCTCCGGTATCCGCTCAGAGAAGACATTGGATGCCATCCATTCGGGCACGGACCGTTTTGCCACACGTGTCAATCTGAACAGCGAGTGGGAGAGTGGTGATGCTATCGGAGTATATATGCTCGATGCAGGAACAGGAAACATCCGTAACTCTGCAATGAATATACAGTATAATGCCGATGTGGCAGAAACATCTACAGAAACTAACTTTGTAGCTGCCGCAGATGGAATAGGTATTTATGACCAACCGTGCGATTTCGTGGCATATTATCCCTATTCTTCCGGTGAGGAAGGGAAAGTGGATGCCGGTGCAGGTGTATACAAGATAGACTTGGCAGACCAGTCTGCCGGTATTGCTGGTCATGACTTGATGTGGGCAAAGGTTGAGAACAAGGCTTCGGATGAATTGCTGAGTAGCGGGCTGTCTATGACTTTTCATCATCAGTTGGCATTATTGTATGTAAATATAGGTAATGAAGATGTGAAAGTCGAAAATGTGAAAGTAAATGGACTCAATACAACTGCTCATTTTGACCTGCTCAAAGGAGAACTGTCTGTAGATGATGCACCGAAAGCAGTCACTTTACATAAATTGTCTGATAAATCGTTTGTAGGTGTGATGCTTCCTGTTGCTAATATAGCAAAGGTTATGTCTGTAACCATTGAAGCAGGTGGAAAGATTTTCCAATATATGGTACCGGCAACCAGTAAGATTTCTAAGTTTGAAGCCGGTTATGAATACATATTTAACATAAATCTGAAAAACTCATCCGGCGATTTGATTTCGGGCGGGAATGGAAGTAATGAAGGTTGGAAACCTGGTGAGAATGAAGGTGGCGATGCTACAGAGACCAATCCGGAAATACCAAGTGGATATGAAACCATTCCGGTTAATGGTGATACAGAACTGACTACTGTGTTGGACGGTGCTTCTGGTAAGATTGCTTTGTTGTTTGCATCAGGTAATTCTTACAATTTTAGCACTAATCTGGTGATACCGTCTGCGGTTACGGAATTGATGTTGTTGGGTGACGGGAAACAGCAAGTGGTATTGTCCATGAAGAGCATTATAAATACCGGTCTTCAGAAACTTTCTTTGAATAATTTAAAGATTACAGGCGAATCAAATGCAACTTTGTTGAGTAATGCGGCAGAAGATAACCTTGATAACCAATTTGCATCGGATGCAGTGGTAGAGATTAAAAAATGTGAGCTTACAGGAATGAAATATGTATGTAATTGGGATGGTAATAAGGATCGTGATGTTGAAAGAAATGCCTTGTCTTCTTTTGTGGTAAACGATTGTTATATGCACGATATCGTTTCTGTCTTTGAAGAATATCGTTCGGAGACGATGATGTTTACAAATTCTACTTTCTATAAGATGTCGGGACAGGCTATTCATCCGCATACTTATGGTACTGCTCCCAATCCTACAATAACCGTACAATATTGTACATTGGTTGGTTTGGATAAAACTCCGATTCAAGGAACCAATCAAGGTTGTAATATAACGTATGAAAACAACGTTTCTGCTATGATAGATCCGGAACATTCCAATTTGTCCTATAACACAAGTAGTTCGAATGGCGATGGCAATTATGCGGCGAAGAATGACGGCGATGGAAAAGTGGCAACTGGTGGTTTCAAGCACGTTAATTTTAATACCGATTATACAGTATCTGATTTGTTCGTGAATGCAGCCAACGGCGACCTTACACTCAAGATTGCTGTTCAAGCAGGTGATCCCCGCTGGTATAAATCAGTAGAATAATCCGTGTTTACGTATAATAATTATTTAGACTATAAATTTATGAAATTATTTCATACCCTATTATATCCCCTTTTGGGACTATTGTTCCTCTCCTGCTCGGACAACGAGCAGGAGACGGGTGATAATCCTGCGCCTACTACCGGTGCGATTACGTTCGGTGTAGACCTGACAGGCTTTACCACCCGTGTCACACAAGACGGCACGTCTTGGACGAATGGGGACAAGATTGGAACATTCGCCTTGGATGCCGATACGTCCGAGCCGGTATTGGACAATGTGAATGTACCTTATGTATGTGCTGAGGACGGTCAGTCGGTAGCATTCACTTCGGAAACACCGCTTGCTGTGCAGGACGATGGCAAGCCGGTGAAGTTTGTCGCTTACTATCCGTATAATGTCGATATGCAGGATTTTAACTATCCGGTGTCGATAGCCGACCAAAGCAATGGAAGTACCGCTTGCGACTTGCTGTACGGTACTGCATCCGAACCGTATGTGTATGATAAAGAAAGCGATACGAACATTGCGTTGAAATTTACACACCGTCTCTCAAAGGTGGTTTTGAAGTTCATGGATATGGAAAAGAACCCCTTGACGGTAAGTGATGTGAAGATACTGGGTATGCCGGTTTCCGCTGCATTCAATGTGCAGACGGGGGCGTTGACAACAGATGATAATTCCGTAGCCGATATAACTCCTTACGTGAATTCTGCTAACAATTATCGTGAAGCCATCATTCTGCCCGTTGCTTTAAGCGATGCTTACAAGGTTTCGTTTGTTTTGGACGGCAGAACACGCGAATGGGTGTTTGCCGACCTTGATATCAGTCTGCCCAAATTCAATGCCGGTTCGCAATATACGTTCGGAATTTATATCGATCCTACGGAAGATATTATCATAGGCCGTCTGGAAGATGTGGATGCAGGAAACAGCTCCGCTCCGTGGGAAGACGGCAGCAATGAAAACGGTACGGCGGATGGGAATAAACCTGCCGAGTACCATCTCTTTCCAGCCGATAAAGCAACTGATGCTTTTGCCGATACGGAATTGAAAATCTCTTTCGACGGTGTAGCGCCTGAGCTGGGTACAAGCGGATACATCCGCATTTATCGGATGAGCGACCATAAGATGGTGGATGAGATTAATATGGGAGAACGACGTGTGTCCATTGAAGATGGAAAAACTCTTCTGAATACTTGGATGGATATCATAGGCGTGACACCTAAGGGTTCTTCTGTCAGTCGTCGCGTGGTGAACTATTATCCGGTACGGGTGGAAGAAAATGATTTTATCATCAAGCCCCATCAGCAACGTTTGGATTTTGATACGGAGTACTATGTGGTTATTGACCGCGAAGCTATCGGTCAGGAAGATTTTCCGGGCATTTACGGCCGTGCGTGGACTTTCAAGACAAAGCCTGCTCCTCAGATTGACGGTCCGGAATATAATGTACGGATAAGCCATACCGATGCGGCAGCCCATTTCTATACATTGCAGGGAGCTATCGATTTTTGTGCTGTTAATGTAGATCTAAATGCACAGAAAATATTCCGGTTGGATGATGGTATTTATCAGGAAATGATTTATTTGCGCGACCAAAGTAATATTACTATTAAAGGGAATCCGGGAGATAATACAGCGGTTAACGTTCAGTATGATAACTCGAATGATATAAACGGCGGTATCGGCGGTGGTACGAATATCGATCAGTTTGCTCCGGTGGGAACAATTGTACCTTCTTCCGGTGGTCGTTCGGTTGTAATACTTCAAGGTAATTCCGAGCATATTCGTTTTGAGAATCTTACAATAGAGAATGCTTATGGATGGACGTTGGGCAAAAACGGACAAGCCGAAGCGTTGTTTATTGATAATAAGTCGGCCGCTCTTGTCAATTGCCGTATTCTGAGTTTTCAAGATACTTTGCTTCCGGGCGGTGGATATAATTGGTTCTACAAATGCTATATCGCAGGTGCTACGGACTTTATCTGGGGTTCGGGAGAAGTTGTGTTGTTTGAAGACTGCGAACTTCATGCACCTACCGGCACTCGTGCCGTGATGCAGGCTCGTGTCAAAGAAGGTTATTTGGGTTATGTGTTCGACCGTTGCCGTTTTACGGTAGGCGAGGGAGTTACTAAGTCCACATTGATTTATCAGTATGCACCTGACAACCTGACTTTCCTGAACTGTACATTTGCCGATGTGTACGGTCCGAACTTTGTAGGGGAAAATAAACCGTTGGAGCCTACCGTACCGTCGGTTACCGCCGGTTGCAAGATGTACAACGGTAAGACAGAATCCGGAGACGATTTCTACAATCTTATTCCTGAAGCTGTGAGAACTACGGTACTTAATCTTAGTGAGGCACAGTTTAATGAAAACTTCGGTAGCCGGGAAAAGATTATGAGTTGGAAAGGCAATGATCCCTCTTGGTTTAAGGAGTAAACAAACACAAATATAAATACTTAAAAGTTTTATAACTGATGAACAGATTAATGAAAATGGCGGGCTTCATGCCCGTCATTTTAGGAACACTTTGCGCTTGTCAAAGCGCTTCGACGGAGCGTTATGACATCGTAAACAAGGAAGACCTTTATAAGAATCTTCCCTTTGAGATGCCTGTCGTACAGCATCCCTCTTTCCCAGACTATCAGGTGGATATCCGTGATTTCGGTGCAAAGGCGGACGGTGAGACACTGAACACCGAAGCCATAAACAATGCCATCAGGGCGGTGAGCGAGAAGGGTGGTGGTAAAGTAATCATTCCCGAGGGATTGTGGCTTACGGGGCCTATTGTATTGCAGAGCAATGTCAACCTGCATGCCGAACGAAATGCGCTTGTACTCTTCAGCGATGATGCCGCTTTGTATCCGTTGGTGCATACCTCTTTCGAGGGGTTGGACATGCTCCGTTGCCAGTCGCCTATCTCTGCGATGAAAGCAGAGAATATAGCCATTACGGGGCACGGGGTCTTCGATGGTTCAGGCGATAGCTGGCGACCTGTGAAACGTAATAAAATGACGGACGGACAGTGGAAGGCACTGCTCAGGTCGGGTGGTGTGGTAGACGATGCCGGCAAAGTGTGGTATCCCGATGCCGGTGCTTTGAAAGCTTCCGTACTTACCGGCAGTAAAGAGAAAAGAACAGTTTCTGCCGATGAATGGGAAGGAATGAAACGCTGGTTGCGTCCTGTGCTGCTGAGCTTTGTAAAGAGTAAACGCATATTGCTGGAAGGCGTAACGTTCCGCAATTCGCCCAGTTGGTGCCTGCATCCGCTCTCTTGCGAAGACCTGACATTGGATGGCGTCAAGGTGTTCAATCCCTGGTATTCGCAGAATGGAGATGCCCTCGATGTGGAATCGTGTAAGAATGTGGTGGTAGCCAATTGCCTGTTCGATGCGGGTGATGACGCCATTTGTATAAAGTCGGGTAAAGATGCCGACGGCCGTCGACGCGGAGAACCTTGCGAGAATGTGATAGTGAAAGACAACACCGTGTTGCACGGACACGGCGGTTTTGTTGTGGGCAGTGAAATGTCCGGCGGCGTTAGGAATGTGTATGTGGCAGACTGTACATTCATCGGTACCGATGTCGGGTTGCGTTTCAAGAGTACGCGCGGTCGTGGTGGTGTGGTGGAAAATATCTACGTGGACAATATCAATATGATAAACATTCCGGGTGATGCATTGATTGCCGACCTCTATTATGCTGTGAAAGAAGCGCCCGGCGCTCCTGTACCTGCTGTGACCGAAGAGACTCCGGCTTTCAGGAATATCCACATCTCCAATGTATCCTGCAAAGGTGCCGGCCGTGCCATGTTCCTGAACGGGCTGCCCGAAATGCCTATCGAGAACTTCTCTGTTAAGAATATGAAAGTAACCGATGCGCAGAAAGGAGCTTCCATAAACAAGGTTGCCGGAATTACTCTGGAAAATATCGAAATAGAAACGGCTGATGATGCGCATCTGCAAGTGGAGAATGCCACGGATATAGTCATCGACGGTAAGGCATACGATAAAATCTCGGAAAGGAGATTGCTCATACAGAATTGAATTTCGACATAACTTCGTGTTGGTAAGGCACGGATTGTATGGAACTGGTAAACCGGAAGCGGCTACTTCATACAATCCGTGCCTATTGTATTTTCAGGAGGTGCTCTATTCGCTTTTTTCCCCTTCTATATACAGTTTGGTATTTATCTATAACTCTTTACGGTTATCATACTTATGGAAAGGTCCGTTTCCCACGGGAGAAACAACCGTTTCCCTTAAAGGAAACAAGAATTTCCCTTAAGGGGAACTGGAGTTTCCTTTAAGGGGAACGAGCGTTTCGCTAGTGGAAACTTCCGTTTCGCCTCATGGAAACGGAAGTAACCGCCAGTGTGACGGACCGGCAGGACGTTGTGCCACATAATATGGCCGGTATCTTTATCGGATAAAAGCAAAGCGACGGAAAATCTCTTCCCGGTATCTGTAAGGAAGAGATTCTTCATCGCTTTACTTCTCTGAATGCTACAGAGTGGGAGTTCTATCGGTTTCTTATAACAGTTTTAGTGTTTTCTTTTGCAGGTCTTTTTCTTGAGAGCTTCCACCTACCAATACATCGAAGGTATTTTGCATGGTACGCATCGTGTTGGTGGTGTTGTCCCACCATTCCAGTTGTTTGGGAGTCAGTTCGAGTTCCACTTTCACGGTCTTTCCTGCCGGGATGCGTATGCGTTTGAAGGCGCGCAGCGTCTTGATAGGACCGTCTGTCTCTCCGTTCTTCTTGAGATATACCTGTACTACTTCCTCGCCGTCGCGGCTGCCGGTATTGGTGACGGGTACGGTGATTTTTGCCGTTTCGCCTACCTTGACAGATGAATCCAGTTTCATTTTACCGTATTTGAATGTGGTGTAACTCAAACCGTATCCGAACGGGAAAAGCGGTTCGCCTTTGAAGAAGCGGTAGGTATGTCCTGCCATGTTGTAGTCTTCGAAGTCGGGCAGTTGCGACAGGCTGCGGTAGAACGTAACCGGCAGGCGTCCGGCAGGGTTGTAGTCGCCGAACAGGACTTCGGCAACGGCCTTACCGCCCGACTGTCCCGGATACCATGCCTGCAGAATGGCTTGGCAGTGTTCCGTTTCGGCTTTCATGGCAATGGGCGAACCCGAACAGTTTACGAAGATAACCTTCTTGCCTGCATCGTGAAGCGCTTTAATCATTTCCCGTTGAACGGCAGGCAGTTCGATGTCCGTGCGGTCGCCTCTCTTGAAGCCGGGCAGGTCAACGCCCATCTCTTCTCCTTCCAGTTGAGGGGATATGCCGCCTGCAAAAATCACGATATCGGCATCTTTCACTTTGGCTACCGAGCGTTGTATGTCGCACTCTTCCTTGAAGCCGATGTCGAAGTTGAGCTGGGCATCGCTGGCAAAGTATTGGAAGCGGATTTCAATGTCATACGATTTGCCGGCCTCTACACGCATGCCGTGTGCTTGCGGACGGCTGCCGTGTTTGTTGGTGAAGCTCTTCACCTCTTTGCCATCGACGAGCAGCTTTACGGAACCGTAGCAGTAGAAGTCGAACACAACATCGCCGCTCTCCCGGGGAGTGAATACGCTTTGGTAAACGGCAGAGAAATCGGTGAGGTTTACGCCCGGTGCAAAAACAGTGGCTCCGGAAGTACAGAGATGGAACGGAGTGCTTAGCTGTGCCGTGGCTGCGGGTTCGCCCTTGAACTCCGTATTGTTCCAGTAACGGGCGCTGAAGCCGGGGCCGTTTTCGGATTTACACTGGCTGAATACGCTGCGTATCAATTTCCTTTCCACCCATGAACAGCCTTGTTCGTAAATCAGTTTGTCGTCTTTGCCCATGGCCGATCGGATACCGTCCAGAATGGTGATGGTACGTTTGGGAGTACCGTTGTAGTTTCCCCACTGCATCACGGAGTCGTTGGCGTTGGGACCCATTACGGCGATGACTTTCCCGCCGCGTTTGAGGGGAAGGATGCCGTTTTTGTTTTGTAACAGTGTCATGGACTTGCGTGCCATGTCCAGCGACAGTGAATCGTGCTTGTCGGAGCCGACTACGGAATAGGGTGTCTGTGCCCAGTCCACCCGGCTGAGTTCGTCCATCTCGCCCAATTCGAAGCGTGCCTGTAACAGACGTTTTACGGAGCGGTCGATGTCTTTTTCATTGATGAGTCCTCTTTTTACTCCTTCTATCAGCGAACGGTAATTGGAACCGCATTCCAGGTCTGTTCCACTCAGTACGGCGGCAGAAGAGGCGGAAGCGGCATCGGGGTGGGTTTTGTGTCCTTTGGCGTTGTGGAAGTCGCTGATGGCGCTGCAATCGGATACGACAATACCGTCGTATCCCCACTCTTCGCGGAGAATATGCGTCAGCAGGCGGTTGCTGCCGCAGCAAGGTTCACCCTCGAAGCGGTTGTAGGCACACATCACTTCTTTTACCTTACCTTCTTTTACCAGTGCTTCAAAGGGCGGCAGGTAGGTTTCGTACAAATCGCGTGGGCTGATGTTCTCCGCATTGAAGCTGTGGCGGTTCCATTCGGGACCGGAGTGCACGGCGAAGTGCTTGGCGCAAGCGTGTACCTTATCGTATTTCCGGTTTTCGTCCAGGCATTGCAGGCCTTTTACAACATTTACGCCCATAACGCTTGCCAGATAAGGGTCTTCACCGTATGTTTCTATACCCCGTCCCCAGCGAGGGTCGCGGTAGATGTTCACCGTGGGTGTCCAGATGGTCAGCCCTTGATAGCGTTTGTAGCTGCCCTCTTTCGAGTAGACGGCATTCTTGGCGCGTGCTTCGTCGGATACGGCAACGAAAGCTGTATGTAAAGCTTCGGGAGAGAAAGAAGCTGCCATGCCGATGGGTTGCGGAAAAACGGTTGCCAAACCGCTGCGTGCTACTCCGTGCAATGCTTCGTTCCACCAGTTGTAGGGTTTGATACCCAACCGTTCCACGGGCTTTGAGTTGTCCATCATCAAGGATACTTTCTCTTCCAATGTGAGTTGTTTCACTAAATCTTCCGCACGCTCTTCCGGACTGTAGCTGTTGTCCTTATAGACGGACTGTGCAAGGCTGCTACCCGAAACAATGAGGCAGGTAAGCAAATAGGTTATTTTGTTTCTCATGATTATATGAATATAGTTGTTTTTTTCTGTATGCTTTGATAACGTTTTGATATCAACATTTATTTTCTTGTGATACGGAACCAGTCTACATCCGTCCAGCCGCCGTCGTTGGTGCGGATAGCGGGGCGGGTACAAAATGTTCCTACTTTGGCTCCTATCCATTTGCCTTCACGGGCTTGGAAGGTTTCGCCGAGCGGACGGAACTTCTTACCGTCGAGGCTGTAACTGAAGTTGCAGCGTACCAACAGGTCGTCCGTGCCTTTCACTTTACTGCCGTCGGCGCTGAACTTCACTCGCAGGTAGAGGGTAGAGTCTTTTACGGCAACGCTGTCATTTGTTTTTTCGGTGCCGCCTCTGTCTGCTTTCCGGCAGGCGATTTGCGAAAGTACGGTTCCCTGTTCCGTATTCTCCAGTATGAGTCCGGCATAATCCATGCCCATGACTACCAATCCGGTACGCTCGCCTTTGTACTTCGGGTTGGGGCGGAAGGTCAGTTTCATGGTTGCGGTGAAGTTGTCCGACGGGGTTTTCTGCAACAACAGGTTGGGCACATCCCACAAGCTCTTGTAATTATCTGGAACGGGATAGGAGTAAAGACGCACCATACTCCGGTCGCCGGCGTAATATGCCCATTTATCATTGATGTTGGCGTGCCACTGCCATTGCGGAGACAGGGTGTAGCCGTCGAACTCATCGCTTTCTTGTGGGGTACATACGGGGTATGTCTTACCTACATCGGGCTTGCGGTAGGTCAGTACGGGTTCGCCGCATCCGTCTCCGTCTTTGTCTGTTCCGATTACAGGCCAGTCGTCAATCCACTGCATGGGTTGCAGATGTACTACTCGTCCGTAGGCGCCTACATCCTGAAAGTGCATGAACCAGTCTTCACCGGTAGGCGTGTCCACCCAGCCACCCTGATGAGGTCCGTTGACGGGTGAGTTGCCCTGTGCCAGTACGGTACGGTTTTCATAAGGACCATAGATGTTACGGGAGCGAAGCACCACCTGCCAGCCGGTAGCCACGCCGCCGGCAGGGAGGAAAACGTAGTAATAACCGTTGCGTTTGTACAGTTTCGGCCCTTCGCACGTGCCGTGATGTTCGTGTCCATCGAAGATGATGCGGGAAGGACCGATGACTTGGGTAGCGTCGGCGCTCAACTCGCAGATGGCGATGACGCTTTTCAGCCCGGCGCGGCTGCCGGCGTATGCGTGTGCCAGGTAGACTTTGCCGTCCTCATCCCAAATGGGGCAGGTATCGATAATGCCCTTAATCTCTTTTACAAGTACGGGCTTGCTCCACGGACCTTCTGCCCGGGACGACTTTACCATGAATATGCCTTGGTCCGGGTCTCCCCAGAAAATATAGAATTCGCCGTTATGATGGCGGATACTGGGAGCCCACACACGGTTGCCGTGTTCCGGACGTTCGGGAGTGGTGACCGGAGGAAGGGCAGCGGGTACGGCGGCGCTGATAATAGACCAGTTCACCAAGTCTTTGGAATGGAGAATCTGTAGTCCGGGCAGACAGCCGAAACTGGATGAGGTCAGGTAGAAATCGCCACCCACGCGGCAGACATCAGGGTCGGAGTAGTCTGCATAGAGAACAGGATTCTTGTAGGTGCCGTTTCCTTGGTCGGCTACCCATACTTCGGAAACATAGTTTGATTGTTGGGCCTGGGCACCGGCCGTCAGTACACCGGCAAGGCAGGCGATAATCCATTGTTTTTTCATCTTTGAGTAATCGTTTTTTATGGTATTCTATTTAACGATTGCAATAATACGCGCTTTCCGTTTTTTAAACGGGTAATATCCGGTCGAAAAGGTAGCCTTTTTAATCGGGATATACTTTCATTTGCATAAAAAGTGAAAAACGAATTCAAATATAAGGATTTTACTCTTTTTATACTTATTATTGCGACATGAACACAAAGAAATCGGCTAACATTGCACTGCCGTTTCATACGGTGTGTTTGTTAATTTATTAAATGTAATTTTATGTACTATTTGAAACAATCTTTATTTTTAAGGTGCTTTGTGGGAGGATGCGTATTTCTTCTGTTGCAGGCTTGTGCCGTTCGGAAACATGCGCTTTTATCTTCGGATAATGGTGACGGTACGTATACCAATCCGGTGATTAACGCTGATTATCCCGATCCGGATATCATTCGTGTGGGGAAGGATTATTATATGGTCAGTTCCTCTTTTGTAGGGATGCCGGGAATTCCTATTTGCCATTCGACGGATTTGATTAACTGGGAAATCATCGGACATGCGTACGACAGCATTACTTTTCGTCCGCAATACCGGATGGAGAACGAAAAGACGGCTTACAGCCGTTTGTGTTGGGCGCCTACTATCAGATATTACGAAGGTACTTATTACATAGGTGTCAATATAGCCGATGATGGTTTTATCATGTTCAAAAGTTCAAAGCCGGAAGGACCTTACACGATGCATAAGTTCGACAAACGTTTGTACGATCCCGGCTTTTTTATTGATGATGACGGTAAGAAATACGTTACGCACGGGAAAGGGAAAATCTATCTGACCCGGCTGAAAGATGATGCGACCGGCGTACTCGATCCTGCGGACAGGGGAAAACTCATTATCACCGCTCCCGAAGGGTACGGACATTTGTTTGAGGGTTGTCATACCTATAAACGGAACGGTTGGTATTATGTATTCAATCCCGCATTGGGATATGACGGAGTGCAGATGATTAGCCGTTCGCGAAATCTTTACGGACCTTATGAAACAAGGGTGTTGATTGATGATGACATTAATTATGCGGATGCAGGTGTACATCAGGGCGGTTATGTGGAAACAGCCGAAGGAGAATCTTGGGCATATACCTTCCAAGACCGTGATTATATGGGAAGATGTCTGATGATGTATCCCATGGAATGGGAGAATGATTGGCCGGTGGTAGGACCGGAGAACAGACTGGGAAAAGGAGTTGTTACGTATCGGAAACCGGCTATCAAGGGTAAGCATAAGATGAAATATCCGCAACATTCCGATTCGTTTGAGGATACGGAACTGGCACATATATGGGAGTTCAACCACGTACCACATAAAGAGAACTGGAGTTTGAAGGACCGTCCCGGATATTTCAGAATCTATGCCGGATATGCCCGCGGTTTCTATTGGGCGCGTAACTCGTTGACACAGAAAGTTACGGGACCGTATAGTACGGGAACGGTTTTGCTGGAGACAGCAGGCTTGTGGGAAGGAGATTTTGCAGGCAACGGCATCATGGGACGAATGATGTATCAGTTTGGTGTCCGAAAGAAAAACGGGGTGCTTTGGTTGGAGATGCGCCAATCCTATCGCGATGCGGGAGAGGAAGTCGTAGATAGCCTCGAATTGGGAGATATTTCGAAGATTTATTTGCGGACGGAAACGACCAAGGAGGGCGCCACGCGTTTTCATTATAGTTTGGATGGACGTAAATACCATCGTTTCGGACCGGAGGGAGTATCTAATTTTTGGGGATTCTTAGGTATACGCCATGCACTTTGCTGCTATAACGTAGTAAAAGGTAATCCTTGTGGTTATGCTGATTTTGACTATTTTGAATTGGAAAGTACGCATCGGGGTAATCATTATGACGCGTTTGCCGGAGTTGATTTTTCACAGTATGACGATCGTGAGGGTATGAAGCTGGTTCGTCCTATTACCAAGCGTCCTATGCAGTTTGTTACGGAAATTGAAAATGGGAATTGGCTTGTATTTAATAATCTGACTTTCAAGAAGCGACCGAATAAAGTCGTGTTGGAGGTGAAAGCTGCAAACCGGAATGCCGTACTTGAAATCAGGAGAAATTCCTTGCAAGGAGAATTGATTGCTTCTTGTCCGATTCGGTCAACCGGTAATGAGTGGGGTAAACAGGCATTTGAGGTACGGAAGTTGAAAAAGAAAGAGAAACTTTATTTCGTATTTTGGAATGCTGATAAAGATTTGGCTATCAGGAGTTTTATGTTTGAGTAAAACCGGTTTATGGAGGAGGTGGTATCTTGAGCATCTCTTTCACTGAAATACTTGAGTTCAACTTATAAATGCAACTTTTTGGGTGCGGATAATAAGCAATAAAA
>ENA-ORTQ01000347-ORTQ01000347.1-human-gut-metagenome-genome-assembly--contig:-NODE-347-length-60984-cov-11.691017_pt1 | contig 60984 bp, 49 predicted proteins | sample MGYA00241912_ERZ509188 | MGnify/ENA primary metagenome ERZ509188 (study PRJEB26280, sample SAMEA2338849) | human gut metagenome | biome: human gut; feature: human-associated habitat; material: faeces...
CTTGCATGTGTTAAGCACGCCGCCAGCGTTCGTCCTGAGCCAGGATCAAACTCTCTATAAATCGTATCAACACGGCGTTTCCACCGAGCTAATCTTTACAGAGCTATTTGTCATAGCTTCAAACTTTTTACCCTTACCTCTCCCGGTAATTGACTTAACCCGTTCGAGGCAAGCTTCAGTTGCACATCTTTCGATGCGCTCCCGTCTGGTGCTTTTCGTTTCGTTCGTTGTTTAATTTACAAGGTACACGTCCCACGCGGAACATTTGATATCATACTACGCTTGCCCCTTTTTGTCAACACTTTTTTTGGTCTTTTTCAGACTTTTTTCTGATATCCTTTCAGATGACATTTTCCGCCCGTCGTGCTATAATCATACCACTATAATATACTCCCCCGTAATATTCCCCCGAAAGGAGACCGCGCCTTGGAATTTCTGCACCTGAACGCCACCTACGGCCGGCTGGAGCAGCAGGAGCTGCACCTGCGCCCCGGTCTGAATGTCATCTGCGCCCCCAACGAAGCCGGTAAATCCACCTGGAGCAGCTTCATCCGCACCATGCTCTACGGACTGCCCAGCCGCGACCGGGGTCCGCTGGCCGACAAGAACCGCTATGCCCCGTGGAGCGGCGCCGCCATGCAGGGCCGCATGGACGTGCTGGCCGACGGCCGCGCCTGCACCCTGCTGCGGAGCACACGCCGCGCCGTGGCCCCTATGGGCGACTTCTCCTGCACCTACACCGGCACCGCCACCCATGTGGAGGGCATCACCGCCCTGAACGCCGGGGAGCAGCTGCTGGGCGTGCCCCGGGACGTGTTCGAGCGCAGCGCCTTCATCGGCCAGAACGCGCTGGCCGTGGAGCAGAGCGCCGAGCTGGAGCGCCGCATCGCCGCCCTTATCACCACCGGCGAGGAGGACGCCTCCTTCACCGAGTCCTATGACCGCCTGAAAAAGCAGCTGAACCGCCGCCGGAGCAACCGCACCACCGGTCAGATCCCCGCGCTGGAGCGGGAGATCGACCAGCTTCACCTGTCCCTGCAGGAGCTGGACGCGCTGGAGCGTCAGGCCCGGCAGGCGCAGGAGGAGGTGTCCGCGCTGGAGCGCCGCACCGCCGATCTCCGCCGGGAGGCCGCACAGCAGCAGGCCCGGCAGCGGCAGGAGCGTGTCGACGCCTACCGCGCCGCCGCTCAGGCGGCGGAGGACGCACAGCGCCGCGCCGATACGCTGGCACAGGACGCCGCCGCGCTGCCGGAGGATGCCGCGCTGACACTACTGGAGGGGCAGGCCGCCGCCCTGCGGGACGATCTGCACGCCCTGTCGGCGCAGCAGCAGGCCGCCGAGGAAGCCCGCCGCGCCGCCGACGAAGCCCTTGCGGCGTGGAAGGCACACCCCCTCTACCCCGACGACGCCCCGGCGCTGGAGCGCCGCGCCGCCGCCATCGTGCCGGAAAAAGCCCCCTCCCTGTTCCTGCCGTTTTTCACCGGCTCGCTGGCGGTCGTCGCCACGGTGTTGGCGTTTCTCCTCCGCAGCCGCGGGCTGCTCCCCTTCTGCCTGTGCCTCGCCATGGCGGGCCTGGGCGTGATCTTCACGCTTCTCGCCGTGAAGCTCCGCCGTCAGGCAATCGTTGAACGGCAGAGCTTTGCCACTCGCCAACGCGCCGCACTATCGGCACAGACTGCGGAATATTTGCCGCTGCGCGAGCAAGCCGCACAAACGGCGGCGGACGCCCAGCAGGCCGCCGCTCTGCTCACCGGCAGCGAGGAAAACTGCCGCACACGGCTGACAGCCCTGCTGGCGCAGGTGCGGCGCTTTGCGCCGGATGCCGCCGGTCTGCCCGACGCGCAGGACGCGCTGACGAAGGCCCGCCGCAGCAGCGGTGCGCTGGCCGCCGCCCGGCAGCAGGCGCGGGAGGCCGCCCTGTACCGCGACGCCCTCCGCGCCCAGCTGACGGAGGAGGAGCTGTCGCAGCCCACCGTCCCCGCCGTGCCTGTCCCGTCTGTCTCTCCGGCCGGTGATGCCGCCGGGGAGCTGACCCGGGCGCAGGAGGCCCTCGCCTCCGCCCGCAGCCGCTGCGACACGCTGCTGGGCCGCATCCGGGCACTGGACAGCGGCAGCGATCTGGCCGACCAGCTGGCCCAGAAGCAGGAGGAGCTGGCCCGGCTCCAGCAGGAGTACGACGCCATCGCGCTGGCCATGACGGCGCTGGAGCAGGCCAACACCATTCTGCAGAACCGGTTCTCTCCGGCGCTGGGAGCCCGGACGGCGGAGATCTTCTCCGCCCTCACCGGCGGCAGATACGGCAAGGTGCTGCTGAGCCGCGACCTGTCCCTGTTCGCCGAGGAGGCCGGCGACCCCATGAGCCGCAGCATCCTTCAGCTGAGTCAGGGCGCCGCCGACCAGCTGTATCTGGCGGTGCGGCTGGCCATCTGCGGCATGGTGCTGCCCGCCGAAAAGCGCGTCCCCCTTATCCTCGACGACGCGCTGGTGACGTTTGACGACACCCGGCTCCGCGCCGCGCTGGACTACCTGCTGGCCGAGAGCGCGCAGCGCCAGATCCTGCTGTTCACCTGCCAGAACCGGGAGCGGGACTATCTGGCGGGACGGGAAAATGTGAATATCCTGACGCTGTGACCTTGCAAACCCGGCATAACAGTGGTATACCTTATATCAGAAGCACAGAAAGGAGCGGCTCATGTCCGATTTCAACTGTCTCCGCTGCGGCACACCCATGCACTTTGCGGGGCAGCACAGGCTCCAGCTGGGCAAAACCAGCTGGCTGCTGGGCGACCTGCCCAATCTGGTGGCCGGCGCACTGGACGTATCCATCATGGTCTGCCCCGCCTGCGGCAAGCTGGAGTTTTTCTCCGGCGGCGTACCGCAGTCCAGCGGCAACGACAGCGATCTGCACCAGCGCTCCTGTCCGGCCTGCGGCTTCCGCCACGACTTTGACTATCCCAAATGCCCCCTCTGCGGCCACGTCTACACCGTGGAGGACGAACTATAACGAATAAAGGAGAAGCAACTATGAGCGATTGCACCCACGATTGCAGCACCTGCGGCGAAAGCTGCGCGGATCGTAAGAACGAAAGTCCCTTCCAGATCAAGCCCCTGCGCCCCGGCTGCCGGGTGGGCAAGGTCTACGGCGTGGTGTCCGGCAAGGGCGGCGTCGGCAAGTCCATGGTCACCAGCCAGCTGGCGGTGGCCGTCCGGCGGGAGGGCTACAACGTAGCCGTGCTGGACGCGGACATCACCGGCCCCTCCATCCCCAAGGCCTTCGGCATCCATGGCCGCGCCATGGCCGAGGGCGACGCCATCGTCCCCGTCACCACCGCCACCGGCATCCAGCTGATGTCCGTGAACCTGCTGCTGGAGCACGAGACTGATCCTGTTATCTGGCGCGGGCCGGTCATCGGCGGCGTGGTGCAGCAGTTCTGGGGCGACGTGCTGTGGAACGACGTGGACTACATGTTCGTGGATATGCCTCCCGGCACCGGCGACGTGGCCCTCAATGTGTTCCAGACCCTGCCGGTGGACGGCGTCATCATTGTGGCCTCCCCGCAGGAGCTGGTGTCCATGGTGGTGCAGAAGGCCGTGAAGATGGCCCAGATGATGCACATTCCCATCGTCGGTCTGGTGGAGAACATGAGCTATGTCCAATGTCCCGACTGCGGCAGGAAGCTCTATATCTTCGGCGAAGGCAAGACGGAGGAGGCCGCTAAGGAGTATGGCCTGCCCCTGCTGGCCAAAATGCCCATCGACCCCCAGCTGGCCAAGCTGACGGACGATGGCGCCATTGAGCAGTTCCAGGGCCACTGGCTGGACGGCGTGGTGGACGCCATCCTGAAATAATCCTGTCGATATCCTGCAATAATTTCTGCAATAGATCTGCATTTAACAGGAAATAAACCCCTCTCATCGCCAAAAATGAGAGGGGTTTATTTCCTGTTTTTCATACCTTCAGATCCTGACCGGCGGCACGGGTATGCTCCAGCATGGCGCGGCGGGCCGAATCGGCGTCCTGCTGCCGGATGGCGGACAGGATCTCCCTGTGCCGCTCCAGAATACGGCTGGCCAGCGCCCACCGGTCTGCATCGGAAATGGTCAGCATCTTCTTCAGCAGCGTCTGCTGCTCCACGCTGCCCAGCACATCTGTGACGATGACGGCCACCTGATTGCCGGTGGCCCGGGACAGCAGGCTGTGGAACGTCACGTCCAGCTCCACAAAGCGGCGGTAGTCGCCCAGCGACTGCTCCGCCTGCGTCAGACACCGCTCCAGCGCGGCGATGTCCTCATCAGTGCGGCGCTGCGCCGCCCAACCGGCGATGGTGCTGTCGTTGACCTCCCGGTACTCGCCCAGCTCCTCCAGTGAGATCTGGTTGAGCTGGATCATCTCCGTCAGGGGCTGCTCCACGCCGTCCAGCGTCAGCTCCTGCACCACCGCGCCGCTGGCCCCGTGGGTGGAGGACACATAGCCCCCCTGCTCCAGCATGCGCAGCGCCTCCCGGATGGTGGGACGGCTGCGGCCCAGCTGCTGCATCATGGCCCGCTCGGAGGGCAGGCGGTCGCCGGGCTTCAGGCGCCCGGAGGTGATCTGCCGGCGCAGCTGCTCATAAATAGCTTCGCTGGCGCGCTTGCCCTCGATGGGCTGCCAGTCGATCTGTACGGACATGCACTGTCCCTCCTTTCCGTAAAAACAGAGTGCATTATACCGGAAAACCCCGAAAACCGCAAGCGTTACTTCTTTCACACGGCCCGTTCACAGCAAACGCCCGGGGGACAGGCCCTCGGGCGTCTGCTGTTGTGGGGAGGGAATAGGTCAATTCTTCAGGGCCTTCATTTCCTCGATCATCATGGGCACGACCTTGAACAGATCGCCGCAGATGCCGTAGTCCGCCACCTCGAAGATGGGCGCTACGTCGCTCTTGTTGACGGCGATGATGCACTCGGAGTCCTGCATACCCGCCTTGTGCTGGATGGCACCGGAGATGCCCAGCGCCACATAGATGCGGGGATGGACGGTCTTGCCAGTCTGCCCCACCTGATGGTCGGCGGTCATCCAGCCGGAGTCCACCACGGCGCGGGACGCGCCCACCACGCCGCCCATGAGGGCGGCCAGCTCCTCGGCCAGGGCGATGCCCTTCTCCACGTCCTTGGCGATGCCGCGGCCCACGGAGACCACCACCTCAGCGCCGGTGAGGTCCACCATGGCGCGGGCGGCCTTGATGATCTCCAGCACCTTGGTGTGGATGTCGCCCTCGGTGAGGGTAAAGGCGGGGTGGATGAGCTCCACCTTGCTCGCGCCGGCGGCGTCAAATTCGCGCTTCTTCATGACGCCAGGGCGCACGGTGGCCATGGCGGGGCGGAAGCGGGGGCAGACGATGGTGGCCATCAGGTGGCCGCCGAAGGCGGGACGGGTCATCTTCAGGTTGGTGTTGACATCAAACAGCTTCGTCTCGAAGCTCATGGCATCCACGTCCAGAGAGGAGCCGGTGCGCAGGAAGCTGATATAGCCGTTCAGATCCACATCCAGATGGGTGCAGTCGGCGCACAGGCCGGTGTGGAGACGGGCGGCGCAGCGGGGCGCCAGGTCGCGGCCGATGTGGCTGGCGCCAAACAGCATGATCTCGGGCTTGAACTCGTGCACCGCGTCGCTGATGACCTTGGTGTAGGCATCGGTGGTGTAGTCCTTCAGCAGCGGACTGTTGTATACATACACCTTGTCCGCGCCGTAGCCGCCCAGCTCCGCGGCGATGTCGTCCACATTGTCGCCCAGCAGGATGCCGCTGAGCTGGACGCCCAGCTCGTCGGCCAGCTTGCGCCCCTCGGAGATCAGCTCAAAGGTGGTGGGCATCATCTTGCCCTGCCGCTGCTCGCAAAAGACCCACACGCCGGAGAAGGCCTTGGGATCGGTATTCATAAAAGTAGACATATCGTTTCTCCCTTCTCAGATGATGTGCTTGGCGGACAGGATGCCGAACAGCTGCTCCACAGTCTCCTTGCCGCTGCCCTCCAGCATCATGCCGCTGCCCTTGCGGGGAGGCGTGAAGCTCTTGTAGATATTGGTGGGAGAGCCCTTCAGGCCGATGGTGTCCACCTCGATGAGGGGATCGTCCTTCAGCGCGTTGTAGTCCAGCACGGTGACAGGCTCGCTGTCGCAGTCCAGAATACCCCGGATGGTCATATAGCGGGGGGTGTTCAGCTCCTTGATGCAGGTCAGCAGGCAGGGGGTCTGCACCTGCACGGTCATGTAGCCGTCCTCCAGCATCCGCCGGACGGTGAGGGTGTCGCCGTCCTTTTGAATGTCGGCCACATAGGACACCTGGGGGATCTCCAGCTTCTCGGCGATCTGCGGGCCCACCTGGGCGGTGTCGCCGTCGATGGCCTGACGGCCGCAGAAGATGATGTCGTCCTTGTCCACGCCCAGGTTCTTGATGGCAGCCGCCAGAATCTGGGAGGTGGCGAAGGTGTCGGAGCCGCCGAACTCGCGGGCGGACACCAGCACGGCCTTATCCACGCCCATGGCCTTCAGCTCCAGCAGCATGCCGGCGGCGGGAGGAGGCCCCATGGACACGGCGATGACGGGGCAGCCCAGCTGATCCTTCAGGGTCAGGGCGGCCTCCACGGCGTTCATATCGTCGGGATTGATAATGGTCTGCATGGACGCACGATCCAGCGTGCCGTCGGCATTGACGGCCACCTTGCCGCTGGTATCGGGCACCTGCTTGACACAAACGATGATCTTCATATGTTCGTTGCTCCTTTCCTCATCACTTCAGCAGATTGCCGGAAATGACCATCTGCTGCACCTGAGAGGTGCCCTCATAGATGGTGAAGACGCGGCAGTCGCGGTACTTGCGCTCCACGGGATACTCCTTGATATACCCGTAGCCGCCGTGGATCTGCACGGCCTTGGCCGCGATCTCGTTGCACGTCTCGGAGGCGAAGTACTTGGCCATGGAGCAGTACATGGAGGCGTTGGGATCGTTCTTATCCTTCATCTGAGCGGCCATATAGACCAGCTCCTTGGCGGCGGTGAGCTTGGTGGCCATGTCCGCCAGCATGAAGGCGATGGCCTGATTCTTGCAGATGGGCTTGCCGAACTGGACGCGCTCCTTGGAGTACTTGATGGCCTCGTCCAGGCAGCCCTGCGCCAGACCGATGGACTGGGCAGACACGCCCAGACGGCCGCCGTCCAGCGTCTTCATGGCGTTGATGAAGCCCATGTTCTCCTTGCCCAGCATGTCGCTCTTGTGGACGCGGACATCCTCCAGCACCACGTCGGAGGTGGCGTAGCCCACCAGACCCATCTTGGCCTCGTGCTTGCCGCAGGAGACGCCGGGGGCCTTCATGTCCACGATGAAGGCGGAGATGCCCTTGTTGCCGCGGCTCATGTCGGTCTTGGCGTAGACGATGCAGTAATCCGCCAGCGGCGCGCCGGAGATAAAGCACTTGCGGCCGTTGAGGATGTAGTAGTCGCCGTCCTTCACGGCGGTGGTGACCATGCCGCTGGCGTCAGAGCCGGCGCCCGGCTCGGTGAGGCCGAACACGATCTTCACCTTATTCTCCACGGAGGGGCGGAGGTACTTCTCCAGCTGCTCCGGGGTACCCGCCTGCATCAGGGGGCCGCCGCCCAGAGAGTTGGGGGTATTGGCGTAAAGGCTGGCCACGGCGGAGACGCGGGCGATCTCCTCGATCATGATGATGTAGGCCAGCGTATCGGCGCCGGCGCCGCCGTACTCCCTGGGGATCTTCAGGCCCAGAAAGCCGCACTTGGCCATCTTGTCCACGATCTCCTCGGGGAACTCGCCGGTCTCCTCCACCTTGTCGAGGATCTCGGTGGTCAGCTCCGTCTCGGCAAACTGGCGCACCAGCTTGCGGATCATTTCATGCTTTGCGTCGAAAATCATAGTTTTCCTCCTGTTCAGTTTGGGTCGCGCTGCCGGCTCAGCAGGGGATCTCGTGACGGGACTTGCCGGTGGTCAGGATCTCATGGATGCTGTTGATGCCGCACTCGGCCATCTGCTCCGCCGCTTCCTCCGTGAAGAACGCCATGTGGGGCGTGTGGTACACGTTGACGAAGGAGCGCAGGTACTTCAGCTTGAGGTAGGGCATGCCGGGGGTGCGGATGATGTCCTCGTCGTGGGGAACGTGGATGATGCCCGTCTCGCCGGGGAAAGCGTCCATGAACAGAGCGCCGAACTTGCCGGACTCCACGGCCTCGGTGACGGCGTCGATATCCACCAGCTCGCCACGGGCGTTGTCGATGAACACCACGCCGTCCTTCATCTTGGCGATGGTCTCGCGGTTGATCATGCCGGTGGTCTCCGGCAGCAGCGGGGTATGGATGGTGATGATGTCGGACTCCCGGTACAGGGTGTCCAGATCCACATACTCGGCGTACGCACGGACGGCGTCGTTCTCGTACACGTCGTTGGCCAGAATACGGCAGCCGAAGCCGCTGAGGCACTTGATGACGGTGAAGCCGATCTTGCCGGTGCCCATGACGCCCACGGTCATGGTGCGCAGCTCGCGGCCCATCTTGCCCTTCAGGGTGAAGTCGTTGTCGTTGGTGTTGTACAGCGCCTTCTTGAACTTGCGGATGCACATCAGAATGGCCATGACGGTGTACTCCGCCACGCCGTTGGGGGCGTAGGCGCCGTTGCACAGACGGAAGCCCAGGGAGCGGGCGTAGTCGCAGTTCATGTGGTTGTAGCCCACGCAGCGGCTGGCAAGCACCTGCACGCCATAGCCCTTCAGCTCATCCAGCACCTCGTTGCAGTAGTCGCTCTGCCCCAGGGTGGTGACGCCGTCGCAGCCGGCGGCCATACGGGCGGTGGTCTTATCCAGATTGGCAGGGGTGGAGATCAGCTCAATGCCGTATTGCTTGCACAGGTTCTCGATCACGGGCTTCTCATCGGGGCGTACTTCGTATGCGGCGATCTTCATGGTCATATTTCTCCTCTCTATTCATCGGAGGGGCGGCCCCTCTCCTCAAACGGGCCGCGCCCTGTCTGCACTTCTCCTCAAATCGGTCGGAACAGCTCAGTCCTTGAGGTCGGGATCCATGGGCACCGCCTCGCCGGCGGCGATCATGGCGGCCACCTGCTGGTCGGAGTAGCCCAGATCCTTCAGGATCTTCTCGGTCTGCTCGCCCAGATACGGGCCGCGGTTATAGGGGGGCAGCTCCGTCTCCTCGAAGATGACGGGGGGCCGCACCATGGTGCGCTTGCTGCCGTTGGCATACTCCATTTCGTAGAAGCAGCCGGAGGCCCATGCCTGCTTATCCACCAGCAGCTGATCCCATGTCTGGGCCACGGCGTAGGGCAGGTCGTTGGCGTCCATCAGCGCGCACCACTCATCCAGCGTGCGGGTGGCCATCTCGGCCACCAGGAAGTCGTAGAACTCCTCGATGTTGGCCTGCAGCGCCGCCTGCGGATAGTAGCGGGGATCGTCGGCCATTTCGGGATGGCCGATGGCCCTCATGAAGATGGGATAGTGTCGGTCGTACTGGGGCATGGCGATCTGGAGCCACTTGTTGTCCTTGGTCTTGTGGCACACCACCAGCGGGTTGGGCAGTGTCCGCCGGGACAGCGGATACTTGGTGCACTCGGCGCCGTACTGGCTGGCCTGCAGCAGCAGGGACACATCCCAGATGGCGCTGTGGAACAGGGACACCACCACGCGGTCGCCCTGCCCCGTCTCGCGGGCGCGGTACAGCGCCGCCAGAATGCCGCTGGCCAGATACATGCCCACCTGATGGTCGCCGAAGCCGGCGATGGTCAGCATGGGCAGGGCGTCCCGGTCAAACAGCGTGCCCAGAATACCGCCGCGGGCGAAGAACGCCGTGAAGTCGAAGCCGGGCAGATCCTTGTCGGGGCCCTTTTCGCCGTAGCCGGACACGAAGCCGTATACCAGCTTGGGATAGCGGGCGTGCAGCGTGTCGTAATCCAGCCCCGCCTTTTTCAGGGGGTTCTGACGCCAGTTGGTGATGAAGATGTCGGCCTCGGCGATGAGCTTCTCCAGCGCCTCGCGGCCGGCGGGGGTCTTGGTGTTCAGGCACACGCAGGTCTTGCCCGCGTTCTCCAGATCATAGGAGGTGTTCTCCTTCTGATCCAGCGGACGGCCCTCGTTGACGGCGGTGTAGCGCAGGGGGTCGCCGGCGGGCGCTTCGACCTTGATGACCTCGGCGCCCAGATCGGCCAGAAAACGGGCGCAGCAGGGAGCGGCGATGAACGTGGCCAGCTCCACGACCTTCACTCCCTCAAGGGGGCGTTTTACTTCACTCATGTTGTTCCTCCTGTATGTCTATTGGAAATTCCTTACATCATCAGCAGATCGCGGAAGGTCTCCAGATTGGTGCGCACCTGCTCGAAGCGCACCATCTGCCGATCCACCTCCACCAGCGTCAGGGGCAGGTCTGCACTTTCGCAGGCCTTCTTGATCATCACATAGTCGAATTCCTCCGGGTCGCAGAACTTGGTCAGCACCACGAGAACGCCCTTGGCGTTCCGGGTCTTGGCGGTGTCCACGATCCACTTCACCCGGTTCTTGTCCTGATCGTACAGCACGGAGCAGTTGCCCATGGCGGCGAACTTCTCCGCCAGCGCGTTGAGGGCGTCGGCGCGCTCGGGGGCGTCGGTGCGGTACTGGCGGGACTGGGCGGCCACGTCGTCGGCCACGATGTGCAGGCCCATTTCGTCCAGAATGGCGTTCAGCGCCGGGGCGTCCGTCAGGATGCCGGAGATGACGATGGGCAGCTTCTCCCCGGCGGGGGCGGCGGCCTCCAGCTTGGCGAGGAGGGCCTCCACCAGCTCCGTGTGCTCCTCCTTGGTCATGAAGAAGGCGCTCTTGAAGATGTCGCTGCGCTGGGCGGCGGTGATCTCCGGGTGCTTGGCCAGCACCTCGTCGATCTTCCGCATGGCGGCGTTGTGGCGGTTATAGACCTTGATGGAGGCGAGCAGCTTCTCCTCGGAGAAGGTGCCGCCCAGCTTCTCCAGATCGCGGATGACACGCTCGTAGCCGGCCTTTGTATAGGCCACGCCGTAGGCGGGCTTGCGGTTCTGGGGGTAGGTCATGGGGATGAAGGGGATGGACGGCACGGCGTACTTCCAGTTCTCGCCCACGGTTTTCAGGGTGTCGCACAGGGAGGGAATGACGATGGCGGACGCGCCCTCGTAGGCGCCGGCGAGGCCCAGCTCCAGCATGGACTGGACGATGGAGCACAGGAAGGCGGGACAGTATTCCTTGGCGCGGTTCAGCGCCACATCGCCGCCCCACGCGCCCATGGGGACGAAGCCCATGGCGTGGATGATCTCCTCCGGGGTGTAGACGGGAGCGCACAGCACGATCCTTTTGCCCTGCGCCAGATAGCCGTCCATCTGTGCGCGGGGAGAGGCCGCTGCCTCATGCAGCTTATTGAGGATGTCGTTCATGCCTTACACTCCTTTCGCAGCCTTGTTGGCTTCCATGATCTCCGTCAGGCCCTGCACACGGGTGTCGTACTGCGCCTCGGAGAAGTTGCGGGGGTCGGCCTGATCGCCGTCGAAGCTGACCACAGGGATGTTGCAGGCCGCGCCGATCTGACGGCTCATCTCGTACATGAAGCCGCTCCACAGCTTGCAGGAGCGGTTGGTATGCACCAGCATACCCTCCACGTGGTTGTCCTTGCAGAGCTTGATGCGCTTGTCGCGGCTCATTTCCAGATTGATGGCGTTGGGCACCTTGCAGTAGGCGCGGATCATCTCGTCAAAGGTGTTGTAGTCGAAGCCGAAGGCGTCGGCGTAGATGGTGGTGACCATGTTGATGCCCCGGGACTTCAGGCCGGTGCTGGTGGCGCGGAGGTAGGGCCAGCAGGCGATGCCCTCAAACATGATGCGGTGCTTCTCCTCGCCCCGGAAGGTGGACGTGCCGTTCTTGTGGTTGTCCTCGTACTCCTTCAGCAGCGTCTCCATGGCGTCGGCGGCGGTGGACTTGCCGCGAGCCGTGACCATGACGGCCATGTGGTTCAGCAGGTCGAAGCCGTTAAAGGGAGAAGGCACATACTTGGCGCAGCCGGTGGCCGCCAGCCATGCCCGGCTGGAGCGGCAGGAGAAGCCGGTGACCTCCTTGAACTTCTCGTCAGACCACTTCTTGCCGGTGATCTCCTCCAGCTGCTTCACGGCGTCCCAGAACTGACCGGTGACGTAGGCCACCTCGGCGTCGGACACCTCATAGTCGGGGTTGAAGGGGATATCCAGCAGGATCATGGGGATGTTCAGCTCACGGGCCAGATTCTCGTACCACTTGATCATGCAGGAGCAGATGTTGCTGCAGCACAGCAGCACATCGGGCATGGCCACGTCCTGCTCGGGACAGGATCTCAGCTTGGCGTAGGCCAGGGACACGCGGGCGTAGGCGCAGATGTCGTTGGAGTAGCCCTCGGACTCCGCCACCTCGCACATCCTCGTGCCCGCGCCGCGGGCGGCGATGCCGGCGGCCTGGTTCTCGGGGTACACGGTGGCGATGCCCATGGTCTCGGGGATCTCCACGGGGAAGTTGCTGGACACCCATGCCACCTTTTCGCCCCGCTTCTTGGCCTCGATGGCGTCCACATAGGCGTCCGCCGCGATCTTGCCCAGCTTATACTTGGCGGAATTGGGATCCACCGGCTTCGGGGCTTTCTTCACTTCTTCTGCCATTTTCGTTCCTCCTTGCTCCACAATATCTAAACTCTTTACCTGTTTGCTTCCTTATATGCCCAGAGGCCCGCGCCGATGGCGCCGAAGTACTGGGCCAGCGGGTCAAAGCTCACCGGAACGCCCAGCTCCTCGCTGATGGCCTGCCGCACGGCGCTGTTTTTCGCCACGCCGCCGGACATGCACACACGCTCCGTCACGCCGGCCCGCCGGGCCAGCGCCGCCACGCGGCTGGCCACGCTGCGGCAGATGCCCGCCACCAGATCGGGCCGCCTGACGCCGGCGGCCATCTGGCTGATGACCTCGCTCTCGGCGAACACCGTGCAGGTGCTGGAGATGGCGGCGGGGGCCGTGGCCTGCGCCGCGCAGTCCCCCAGTTCATCCACGTCCATCCGGAGAATGGACGCCATCACGTCCAGAAACCGGCCGGTACCGGCGGCGCACTTATCGTTCATCACGAAGTTGGACATCCTGCCGGAGGGGGTCAGGGCGATGACCTTGGCATCCTGCCCGCCGATGTCGATGACCGTCCGCAGGTCGGGGAAGACGAACCGGCCGCCCAGGGCGTGGGCCGTCAGCTCGCTGATCTCGCTGTCCGCGCCCTGATAGTTCTTCCGGCCGTAGCCGGTGACCACAGTGCGGGTCATGTCCGCCCGGGTCAGGCCGCAGCTGCGCCACAGCGCCGCCAACGCCTCCGCCGGGCCGTCGGTGCCCAGTCCGCCCCGCTGCAGGCTTTTGCCAACCAGCTCCGTTCCGTCTTTGAGCACGGCGCACTTGGATGTGGTGCTGCCGATGTCGATGCCAAGGGTATACATAGTGCCTCCTGCCCTTCGTAGGGTCTTTGTTGGCGCGAAAGCGCGCCAACTGGTCTTACCAGTTTATTTGTATTATACAAGTTTGTGAAAAATGCGTCAATTGTGGGAATTGACAAAGAAATAACAATTCTCTGTGCATTGTCACGAGCTATACTTTAAATGGTCAAAGTCTCCCGGCTTTCACCGGTGGAAAAGTTGTGTTATTTCGACAGGACACAGGCGGCGTCCGCTTTTTTCGGACGCCGCCTGTGCGGTTACGGGAGGTCTTCCACTTCCGGCTTGCCGATGCGCATATCCTGCCAGCGGCGGGGCAGCCCCGGCCCGATCAGCGGAAACAGATGCTCCGTGTCGCCGGTGGGCTGGATGTTGTAGGTGCCGTACATATTCACCAGGTCAAAGCAGCTCTCCGGGACGCCCCGGAACTGATGGACATCCGGCGTGGCGTCGTAGGGGAAGCCGCTGCTTCTTTTGGGCATGAAAAATCACCTCCGGCCTTAGTATGGCCGGAGGTGACGGGTTTCTTTCCATATTATATAATGCAGGGGTCAGCGGTAGACCTCGGCGTCGAAGTCACGGACGATCTCGCCGCGCTGCTCGTCCCGGACGTAGACCAGATTCGTCTCATCAAAGGCAAGGCGCATGGCAAAGTCCTTGGCTTCGTAAATATCGTTCGTCTCGAAAAAGTCGCGGTAGGCCGACTCCGGCTCGTGGCTCCTGCGCCAGACAACGTGAAATCGCATGGGTGCTCCTCCTGCATTAATAGGGGTGTATTTTTCAGTATAACCCCGCGCCTGTCAAATTGCAACGGTGGGTTTCGCCAAAAAAGAGTGGGGAAGTTCGGCTATTTTTCCCTGCCGAAATGCGGGATTTTTCCTTTTCCGCAGACGCAGGATGTTGTATAATGAGTCGAGTTTTTGAGTTACGGGGGATGCGGAGATGAAGATCGGTTTTGACAACGACAAGTACCTGCAGCTGCAGGCGGAGCACATCACGGCGCGGCGCGCCCAGTTCGGCGGCAAGCTGTATCTGGAGTTCGGCGGCAAGCTGTTCGACGACTACCATGCGTCCCGGGTGCTGCCGGGCTTCCAGCCGGACAGCAAGATCCGGATGCTGCGGACGCTGAAGGACGACGTGGAGATCGTGGTGGCCATCTGCGCCGGGGACATCGAAAAGAACAAGATGCGGGGCGATCTGGGCATCAGCTACGACGCCGATGTGCTGCGGCTCATCGACGTGTTCCGCGATCTGGGGTTCTATGTAGGCTCCGTGGTCATCACCCAGTACGCCGGGCAGCCGGCGGCGGATGCCTTCATCAAGCGGCTGGACACGCTGGGTGTCAAGAGCTACAGGCACTATCCCATCGCCGGATATCCCTCCGACGTGGCCCATATCGTCTCCGACGAGGGACTGGGCCGCAACGACTATATCGAGACGACGCGGCCCCTGATCGTGGTGACGGCCCCCGGCCCCGGCAGCGGCAAAATGGCCACCTGTCTGAGCCAGCTGTACCACGACAACCGCCGGGGCATCCCCGCGGGCTACGCCAAGTATGAGACGTTCCCCATCTGGAACCTGCCGCTGAAGCATCCGGTGAATCTGGCCTATGAGGCCGCCACCGCCGATCTCAACGATGTGAACATGATCGATCCGTTCCATCTGGAGGCCTACGGCGTCACCACCGTCAACTACAACCGGGATGTGGAGATCTTCCCTGTGCTGGCGGCCATGTTCCGGAAGATCCAGGGCGAGTGCCCCTACAAGTCCCCCACGGACATGGGCGTGAACATGGCGGGCTTCGCCATCGTGGATGACGACGCCTGCCAGGAGGCCAGCCGCATGGAGATCCTGCGCCGGTACTACGCCGGGTGCGTGGAGCGGGTCAAGGGACAGGCCGACGAGTGCGTGGTGCGGAAGCTGGAGCTGGTGATGCAGCAGGCCGGCGTCACACCGGAGCTGTGCCCCGCCGTGGGCGCGGCGCTGGAGAAGGCGGAGATCACCGGCAAGCCCGCCGGCGCCATGGTGCTGCCGGACGGCTGCGTGGTCACGGGCAAGACCTCCCCCCTGCTGGGCGCGTCGGCGGCACTGCTGCTCAACGCCCTGAAGCACATGGCGGGCATCGACCACAAGCTGGAGCTTATCCCCGCGTCGGTGATCGAGCCTATCAGCGCTATGAAGACCGACTATCTGGGCCACCGCAACCCCCGGCTCCATTCCGACGAGGTGCTGATCGCGCTGGCCATCTCCGGCCTGACCAATCCGCTGGCCGCGCTGGTGCAGGAGCAGCTGAAAAAGCTGCGGGGCTGCGAGGCGCACTTCTCCGTCATCATCTCGGAGGAGGACGCCAAGCTGTACAAGCGGCTGGGCATCAACGTCAGCTGCGAGCCGCGGTACGAGGTGAAGTCCCTGTACCACAAGAAGTAAAAAACACCGCCCTTTGCCCGCGCTGTGCGCGGGCAAAGCTGTCTGAAAGGAGTCCTTATGCAGACCATCCCCCAGATACTGGCCAAGGAGCTGGGCAAGCCCCAGCAGCACATTGAAAACGTCATCGCCCTGCTGGACGAGGGCAACACCATCCCGTTCATCGCCCGCTACCGCAAGGAGCAGCACGGCTCCATGGACGACACCGCCCTGCGCAAGCTGGAGGACCGGCTGCGCTATCTGCGGAATCTGGAGACGCGGCGGCAGGAGGTAAAGTCCGCCATCGACGGGCAGGGCAAGCTGACGGAGGAGCTGTCCGCCGCCATCGACAACGCCGCCACACTGGCGGAGGTGGAGGATCTGTACCGCCCCTACAAGCAGAAGCGGCGCACCCGCGCCACCATCGCACGGGAGAAGGGGCTGGAGCCGCTGGCCCTGCTGCTGTTGGCGCAGGAGCAGAAGGGCCCCGCGCCGGAGGACGCCGCCGGAGACTTCATCGACCCGGAGAAGGGCGTGGAGACGGTGGCGGACGCCTTGCAGGGCGCCAACGACATCATTGCCGAGCTGCTCAGCGACGACGCGGACCTCCGCAAGACGCTGCGGGGTCTGCTGATGCGGCAGGGTCACCTGCGCAGTCTGGCCGTTAAGGAGGAGGACAGCGTCTACCGGCTGTACTACGACTTCGATCAGCCGCTGCCCAAGCTGGCGGGACACCAGATCCTCGCCGTCAACCGGGGCGAGAAGGAGGGCTTTCTCTCCGTCACCGTGCTGCTGGACAGGGTCGCGGCGCTGGACAAGGTGCGGCGGGCGGTGGTAAAGTCCGGCTCGGCGGCTTCGGCCTTTGTGTCCGCCGCCTGCGAGGACGCCTACGACCGGCTGATCTACCCCTCGCTGGAGCGGGAGGCCCGCGCCACCCTGACCGATACCGCCAGCGAGGGCGCCATCGGACAGTTTGCCCTGAACCTGAAGCCTCTTTTGATGCAGCCGCCGGTAAAGGGGCACGTCACCATGGGTCTGGATCCCGGCTACGCCCACGGCTGCAAGGTGGCGGTGATCGATGGCACCGGCAAGGTGCTGGACACCACCGTGGTCTATCCCACCTACGGCGAACGGCAGAAGAAGGAGGCCATCGCCAGGCTCACCGCCATGGCCCGCCGCTGCCATGTGGAGCACATCGCCATCGGCAACGGCACCGCCAGCCGGGAGACGGAGCAGATGACGGTGGAGATGCTGCACGGCCTGCCCGGCGTCAGCTACATGATCGTCAACGAGGCCGGGGCCTCGGTGTACTCCGCCAGCAAGCTGGCGGCGGAGGAGTTCCCCGACTATGACGTGAACCTGCGCAGCGCCGTGTCCATCGCCCGGCGGATGCAGGACCCGCTGGCGGAGCTGGTGAAGATCGACCCCAAGGCCATCGGCGTGGGGCAGTACCAGCACGATATGCCCCAGAAGCGGCTGGACGAGACGCTGTCCGGCGTGGTGGAGGACTGCGTCAACGCCGTGGGCGTGGACGTGAACACCGCCTCCGCCAGCCTTCTGAGCCGGGTGTCCGGTCTGACAGCCGCCACGGCCAGAAACATCGTGAAGTACCGGGAGGAAAACGGCATCTTCCCCGACCGGAAGCGGCTTCTGAAGGTGCCGAAGCTGGGGCCCAAGGCCTTTGAGCAGTGCGCCGGGTTCCTGCGGGTGCCGGAGAGCAAGTCCGTGCTGGACAACACCGGCGTCCACCCGGAGAGCTACGGCGCGGCGGAGCAGCTGCTGGGGCTGTGCGGCTACACACTGGCGGACGTGAAAAACGGCGAGATCGCCCTGCTGCCCCAGAAGGTGAAGCTGCTGGAGGAGGAAAAGGTGGCCGGTCAGCTGGGCATCGGTCTGCCTACCCTGCGGGACGTGGTGAAGGAGCTGATGAAGCCCGGCCGGGACGTGCGGGACGATCTGCCCGCCCCCATTCTGCGTACCGATGTGCTGGACATCAAGGATCTGAAGGCCGGCATGGTGCTCACCGGCACCGTCCGCAATGTCATCGACTTCGGCGTGTTCGTGGATATCGGCGTCCATCAGGACGGGCTGGTACACATCTCGCAGGTGTGCAGCAAGTTCATCAAGCACCCCTCGGAGATCGTGGCCGTGGGCGACGTCGTGAAGGTGGCGGTGCTGGACGTGGACGAGAAGAAAAAGCGCATCAGCCTGTCCATGAAGCAGGTGCCCAAGGATGCGTAAGGACGCATAAAAATTCTCTCTCCATCCGGCGGCCGGATGGAGAGAGAATTTCTTATGTCCCTTTGTACTTTTTCCGCGTGGCCAGCCCGCCCCGGATGTGGCGCTGGGCCTTGTTCTCCTCCAGCACCGCCTTCACCTGCGTGTAGAGCGCGCGGTCATACAGCGGCAGGCGCTCGGACAGGTCCTTATGTACCGTGGACTTGCTGACGCCGAACTTTTTCGCGGCGGTGCGGACGGTCGTCCGGTTTTCTATGAGGTAAAGGGCCAGCTCCCGGGCCCGCTGTTCCAGATTCTCTCGGATAGAGCACCACTCCTATACACGTTTGCTGCTGGCTTATGTATATGGCGCGCCCGCAGGGTTTATGCATTCGGTCTGCTTCGAGGCGGGCTTTGCCCCCTCGAGCTTCCCCTGTAAGGAGAAGGCGATCCGTGCAAAACGGGGTTTATTGTCAAACTGCGCACAAAGCCGCACATCCCGAGAGATGTGCGGCTTTGTGCTTTATTTAAGGAGAGAAACTGGTTAGCAAAATCGTCCGTCAGGCCGCGCCCACGCTGTCGTTATACCGGACAAAGCGGCCGTCCCGGTAGTAACAGCCCGGCGGGAACGGCAGCACCCGGCGGCATAGCCCCATCAGGCTCTCCGCCTCACTGGCAAACACCGTGTTCCCGGCATCGTCCTGCCCGTAGTACAGAGGGCGGCTGCCGGCGCTGTCGCGGGCGGCGATGAACGCCCCGCTGGCGCGGTCGAACAGGATGACGGCAAATTCGCCCTTGAGCATGCCGAACATGTTCACGCCGTACTCCCGGTACAGGGGCAGCAGCAGCTCGCAGTCGCAGCGGCTGCGGAAGGTGTAGCCCCGGGCCTGCAGACCCGCGCGCAGGCCGCCGTAGCTGACGAAGTCACCGCTGCACACGGCGTAGCTGCCGTCCAGTGTCAACGGCTGCAGCTCCACGGCGGGGTGCTCCCCCGACGCGCGGCGGCGGTAGCCCAAAAGGCCGTGACCCACATCCACGATGCGGCTTTCCCCATGGCCGCGGGGTGCTGCCTGCATCAAGCCCTTGGTAAAGTCTGTAATATCACTGCATGTTCCACAAAAACCCATGATCGTCCGCATGATAGATGCCTCCTTCGTCAGATTTTTTTCAGGGTGCTGCGCACAAAAAAAGACAAAGCCGCCTGAGAGAAGCTCTCCAAGACGCCTTTGTCTTTGATGCTCGTATTATATGACCTTGTGATTCTTTTGTCAATCGCCGTTTTCCACACAATTTCAGAGGTACGTCCCCTCCGCTTTGGGTAATTTCGTCATTTAAAGCGCTGCATGACCCGCAGGGCGCGGGAGAGCACCTTATATCACATCACGGGCCGGGCCGGCAATCCGCGTACCGGCGGCGGACAGCCGTTTTTCCGCTGTTGTCAGATTGCACGAGGGCGGGGCCCCGTTGGAGCGGCTGTGTAAGTATATTCCACAAACATGCATATTTATGAATATTTATTCAAATCTACCCTTGACTTTATGAATATCCAGTGATAGAGTATGCAGCATCAACGAGAGAGACACGCTCCCGAAACACAAATAGCTCCTTCGGGAGCGACGACACAGAAAGGATGGAAGAACCATGAAGAAGCTGTTTGCAATGCTGCTGGCGCTGGTCATGACGATGGGCCTGATGGCCTGCGGCGCACAGCCCACCGCCGCCAATGATACGGACGGCGATGCCGCCGGCGAAGACGCCGCCGTGACCGAGCCCACCAATGCGCTGGAAAAGATCAAGGCCGACGGCGTGCTGACCGTGGCCCTCAGCCCCGACTTCTCCCCCATGGAGTTCGTGGACTCCTCCAAGACCGGGCAGGAGCAGTATGTGGGCTTCGACATCACGCTGGCCAAGTATATCGCCGAGAACCTGGGCGTGGAGCTGGTCATTGAGCCCATGGGCTTCGACGCCAGCCAGACCGCCGTATACACCGGCTCCGTGCCCATGAGCATCTCCGGCTACTCCTGGACGGAGGAGAGAGCCCAGAACTACGAGCTCAGCGATTACTACTACGCCGGCGAGAACGAGACGAGACAGGCGCTGCTGATCAAGAAGGAGAACGCGGACAAGTACGCCTCTCCTGAGGATCTGGCCGGTCAGGACGTGGGCGCGCAGAACGCCTCCCTGCAGATGCAGCTGGTGACGGAGCAGCTGGCCGGCGCCAACCCCGTCGCCATCGGCGACATCACCGTGGGCGTCATGGAACTCAAGAGCGGCAACATCGAGGCGCTGGCCGTGGCCTACGGCAACGCGGAGATGATCGTCGACGCCAACCCCGATCTGGTCATCTGCACCTGGGAGTTCGACGTGAAGGCCGAGTACGCCGCCAACGTCATTATGATGCAGAAGGGTGAGACGGAGCTGCTGGACGCGGTGAACGCCATTCTGGCGCAGGCCAAGGACAGCAACCTCTACGACGGCTGGTACAAGGACGCCGTGGAGCTGGGCAAGAGCGAGAACGCACAGGAGCTGACACTGGGCTGAGCCCCGTGCCGATACGAGCGGCGGCGGATACCCCCCCTGTATCCGCCGCCGCTCTGAAATCGAGGGAGAACGATCATGAAATTCATCGACTTTGAAAAGATGGCCGCGCTATTCCTGAAATACTGGGACAAGTTCCTGATCGACGGCGTGGAGTACACACTGGCGCTGGCGGCCATCACCGTGGTGTTCGGCGCGGTGTTCGCCTCCGTGCTGGCGCTGATGAAGATGTCGAAGATACCGCCGCTGCGGTGGCTGTCCACCATCTATATTGAGATCATCCGCGGCACACCCATGCTGCTGCAGCTGTACTTCTTCTATTTCGGCCTGCCCATACTGATCCCCGCCCTGACGAAGCAGAAGTTCCTCTGCATCGCCATCGCTCTGATCTGCAACAGCGCCGCCTACGTGTCAGAGGTCATCCGCTCCGGCATACAGGCCGTCGATCCCGGCCAGAAGGAGGCCGCCCTGAGCCTGGGCTTCAGCGAGAGCAGGGCCATGTGGTTCGTGGTGGTGCCCCAGGCGGTGAAGAACATCCTGCCGGCGCTGGGCAACGAGTTCATCATGATCGTTAAGGATACGTCTCTGGGCTCCACGTTTTTCATCGGCGACCTGATGACCCAGTATCTGGTGGTCAAGGGCCCTACCTACCTTCCCATCGAGCCGCTGGTGATCGTGGGCATCATCTACTTCCTGATGACATTTATTCTCAGCAAGGTGTTCGGCCACTTCGAGCGGAAGCTGAAGCGGGCCGACCGGCACAGCGGCTATGAACGCAGACACAAGCAGCAGCGGGAGGTGCAGATCTGATGGCACAGGCACTCATACAGGTGCATGACCTGAAAAAATACTACAACGGCGGCGATGTCAAGGCGCTGGACGGCGTGACTGCGGACATCTGCAAGGGCGACGTGATGGCCGTCATCGGGCCGTCCGGCGGCGGCAAGAGTACATTCCTGCGAAGCCTGAACCTGCTGGAAAAGCCCACGTCCGGCTCTATCATCTTCGACGGCGTGGACATCACCGGCAAAAAGGTGGATCTGCCCCTGCACCGCCAGAAGATGGGCATGGTGTTCCAGCACTTCAACCTGTTTCCCAACAAGACGGTGCTGGACAACCTGACCATGGCTCCCGTCAAGATCAAGAAGCAGTCCAGGGCGGAGGCCGAGGAGAAGGCCATGGCCCTCCTGAAGCGCGTGGGCCTGGCCGACCGTGCCCACGACTGGCCCGCCCAGCTGTCCGGCGGACAGAAGCAGCGCGTGGCCATTGTCCGGGCGCTGGCCATGGAGCCGGAGGTCATGCTGTTCGACGAGCCCACCTCCGCCCTCGACCCCGAGATGGTGGGCGAGGTGCTGGAGGTCATGAAGGAGCTGGCGCAGTCCGGCATGACCATGGTGGTGGTGACCCATGAGATGGCCTTCGCCCGGGAGGTGGGCAGCCGCGTGCTGTTCATGGACGCCGGGAAGATCGCTGAGCAGGGCGCCCCCGCCGATATTTTCGATCACCCTCAGAGTCCGCGTCTTCAGGACTTCCTGAAGAAGGTGCTGTGAAAAAGGAGCAAACGATGAACGATGCAAAAAAGGCGGCGCTGGCCGCCATTGATGAGAAAAAGGCGCTGGTGGCGGAGGTGGCGGACGCCATCTGGGACTACGCCGAGCTGTCCATGCAGGAGGTAAAGTCCGCCGCCCTGTTCGTCAAGGTGCTGAAGGACGAGGGCTTTCAGGTGGAGGAGGGCATCTGCGGCATTCCCACCGCCTTCTCCGCCTCCTTCGGCAGCGGCAAGCCGGTCATCGGCCTGCTGGCGGAGTACGACGCGCTGTCCGGCCTTTCGCAGGCGGCAGGCAGCACCGCGTACCACGAGCTGGTAAAGGGCGGCAGCGGCCACGGCTGCGGCCACAATCTGCTGGGTGCGGGGGCGATGGCCGCCGCCATCGGCCTGAAGCACTATCTGGCCCAGACCGGCAAAAGCGGCACCGTCATCCTGTACGGCTGCCCCGGTGAGGAGGGCGTGGCGTCCAAGGCCTACATGGCCCGGGAGGGCCTGTGGTACGGGCTGGACGCGGCGCTGACGTGGCACCCCGGCGACAGCAGCGAGGTGGCCACCGGCTCCACCAACTCCTGCATCCAGATGGTCTACACCTTCCACGGGCTGGCGTCTCAGGCATCCACCGCGCCGGAGCGGGGACGCAGCGCGCTGGACGCGGTGGAGCTGATGAACGTGGGCGTACAGTTCCTGCGGGAGCACATGCCCCGCGACGCAAGGGTACACTACTCCATTCTGGACGCAGGCGGCGCCAGTCCCAATGTGGTGCAGCATCAGGCCAGCGTTCTGTACATGATCCGCTCCAACTTCGTCAAGGACTGCATGGCCCTGCACCGGCGGGTGGATAAGATCGCGCAGGGTGCGGCGCTGATGACGGACACCACCATCGAACGCCGCTTTGTGGACGGACTGTCCGATACCGTGTGCAACCACGCGCTGGAGAAGGTGCTGTACGACAACTTCGCCCAGCTGGGCGTGCCGCCCTGCACGGCGGAGGAGCACGCCTTTATGGAGACGCTGTCCGGTACCTATGAGGGGCGGGACGTCCCCGGCGGCGTAGGCGCGGAGAACGACCCCGCCTTTGCCGAAAAGGTGAAGGCCATGCAGACCGGCCACTTCAACGACTTCCTGATGCCGCTGTATCAGGGCCCCGCCTTCAACGCCGGCTCCACCGACGTGGGCGATGTCAGCTACCAGTGCCCCACGGCGCAGATCCATGTGGCGGTGTGGCCCAATCACGTCCCCTGCCACAGCTGGCAGGTGGTGTCCTGCAACAAGACGCCCATGGCCCACAAGGCCACCGTACACGCCGGCAAGGTGCTGTGCGCCGCCGCCATCGACCTGCTGGAGCAGCCGGAGCTGCTGGCCGGGGCCAAGGCGGAGTTCCTCAAGCGCACCGCCGGGGGGTACACCTGCCCCATCCCCGCCGACGCCGTGCCCGCGCCGCTGGACTGAGCCGCATAATAAGCAAAAAAGCCCCTGATGCAGCTATTATCCTGCATCAGGGGCTTTTTTCCGGTCTTATCGGTTCGTTTCAGCCGGGGACGGCTTTTCTTTCTTCACTTCTCCGCGGGCAGGGCGCCCTGATACTGCCGCTTCAGGAACGACAGGAACAGGCGGGCCGGGGAATTGGCCGCCGGCATGGCCTTTACCGCCACGCCCAGTCGCCGGGACAGGGGCCGATCCAGCGGGATGACCTTCACCTGCTTTTCGTAGCCCGCCAGCGAGAACACTGACAGCACCGATACCCCCAGCCCCGCCGCCACCATGGACAGGATGGCCCCGTCGTCGGAGGCCGTTACCTCCAGACGGGGCGTATCCGCCGGCAGGTACTGCTCCACATACTGCTCCGGGCTGGACAGGAACGGCTCCTGCAGCAGGCGGGCCAGCGAGATGGTGTCCTCCGGCCAGCGGAAGTCCGGCGGCGTCACCGCCACCAGCGGCGCGTCCGTCAGGGGCGTCCACTGGAAGCCCCGGCCGCACAGCTCGTCCACGATGGCCAGTTGGATGCGATCCTCCTCCAGCGCGGCAGCCAGCTCGTTGCCCTGCACCAGCACGTCTACCTTGATCTCCGGGTGCTGCTTGCGGAATTTTCCCAGCAGCTCCGGCAGGCGGGCGCGGGCAATGCTGGCAAAGCAGCCGATGCGCAGGGCACGGCCATAGACCTGCCCCTGCTCCTCCGCCTCGTGCCGCAGGGCGTCGCCGGCGTCGATGACGCTCTGGATATAGGGCAGCAGATGCTCCCCCTCCTCCGACAGGCGGACACCCTTGCTGCTGCGCAGCAGCAGCGTACAGCCCAGCTCCGCCTCCAGCTTGCTGACCAGATGGGTCATGGCCGACTGGGTATACCCCAGCTGCGCGGCGGCCTTCCCAAAGCTGCCGCACTGTACGGCCGTCAGCAGCGCCCGCAGCTTGCTATCATCCATAGGAACCTCACTTTCGACATTCTGCACAATTATTTCAGAAGTATTTTTCAATATATCACAATACCATGTCGTTTTCAACAGGATTTTTGTCAATTTTCTGCCTATTATATCCAATTCTCTGTAAAGTTTTTTCGCGTCATCAGTTATTTTCATGCCCCCATCAATAACGCTCAATTCCATAGTCATGAAAAAAATGTTACCCTATATTCACGTTTTGCATGACCAGTATTCAGCAAAACTTGGAACAAAGGAGAGAAAAGGAATTATGCAGAAGAAAACCAACACCATCCGGGATATCATCGTCGTGGGCTTTGCGCTGTTTTCCATGTTCTTCGGCGCGGGCAACGTGATCTTCCCGCCCTATCTGGGCATGGAGGCCGGGCCCCAGTGGCTGGCAGGCTTCTCCGCCTACTTCATCGCGGATATCGGTCTGGCGCTGCTGGGCGTGTTCGCCCTGCTGCGGGTGGGCAGCAGCGAGGCCGTCACCCGCCGCGTGGGCAAGGTGCCCTCCGAGATCCTGATGTGCGCCATCATCCTGTGCATCGGGCCCATGGTGGCCATCCCCCGCACCTCCGCCACCACGTTTGAGATGGCCATTGCGCCCAATCTCTCCGGCGTGTCCCCGGTGCTGTTTTCCGTGCTGTTCTTCGCGGTGATCCTGGCCCTGTGCATCAAGGAGTCCGCCGTGGTAGATATCGTGGGCAAGATCCTGACGCCGCTGCTGCTGCTGGGTCTGTTCGCCATCATCGTCAAGGGCATCATCACCCCGCTGGGTGACATCGCCGCCCTGCCCCAGATCGCCAATGTGGCCGTCACCGGCATCAAGGCCGGGTATCAGACCATGGACGCGCTGGCCGCCCTGCCCTTCGGCATCATCGTGCTGCAGAGCGTCGCCTCCAAGGGCTACGACAGCGGCAGGAAGCAGTTCCGGGTGGTCAGCGGCGCCGCCGTGCTGGCGGGTATCCTGCTGCTGGCCGTGTACATGGGCCTTGCTTATCTGGGCGCCACCGTGTCCGCCCAGTACACCGGCGCCATCGGCCGCGCCCAGCTCATCATGGCCATCGTGGAGGCCCTGATGGGCAAGGTGGGCATGATCCTGTTCGGCGTAGTGGTGGGTCTGGCCTGCGTCACCACCGCCATCGCCCTGACCAGCTCCGCCGCCGCCTACTTCGCCGAGCTGTGCCGCGGCAAGGTGCCCTACAAGGTGTTCGTCATCGCCATCTGCGTGTTCAGCGCTGTGGTGTCCAATCTGGGCCTCGACCGCATCGTGGCCGTGGCCGCCCCCGTGCTGGATGTGATCTATCCCCCCACGCTGGTGCTGATCTTTATCTCCCTGCTGATGCCCCGGGTGCCGGATCGCATCAGCCGCGGCGCCGTCATCGGCGCGCTGCTGACCAGTGTGCTGTGCACCCTCACGGCCCACGGTGTCCGCATCCCCTTCGTGGCCAGCCTGCCCCTGTACGATCTGGGTCTGAGCTGGCTGCTCCCCGCCGCTGTCTTCGGTCTGGCAGCCTCCCTTCTGCCCGGCCATTCCCGTACTCATGAGGAGCGTGTCTTCCAGCGCCCCAATGAGGAACACTGATCGGCGAAAGCCGTCTCTCCCCTTGAAGAACGGAGCCGTCCTGCGGACGGCTCCGTTCTTTTGCATTTCCCGAAACCTTAACGTGCTCTTAGCGTCCGGCGGGCGTATAATACGACATCAAAAAGAGAAACGGGGCGATGTGATGGATATTTGGAAGGAGCTGCGCGGCGAGGGCGTCGACCCGGCGCTGCTGGAGGAAATACAGCACTTTCGGGCGGCGCATCCCGTGCCGCCGGAGGCGGAGACCAGGATCCCCGTGCCCCAGTGCCTCTACTACGGCACAGAGGTGTGGGAGAGCGCGGCGGCGGCGCTGCTGTGCGGCCAGCACCTGCTGCTGGCAGGGCCCAAGGCCACCGGCAAGAACGTACTGGCGGAAAATCTGGCCGCCGTGTTCGGCCGTCCCGTGTGGGATGTGTCCATGTATGTCAATGTGGACGCCGCCGCCCTTATCGGCGCGGACACTCTGCAAAAGGGCGAGGTGGTGTTCCGGGAGGGCCCCATCTGCCGCTGCGCCCGGCTGGGCGGCTTCGGCGTGCTGGACGAGGTGAACATGGCCAAAAACGAGGCGCTGGCCGTGCTCCACGCCACGCTGGATCACCGGCGGGTCATCGACGTGCCGGGGTATGAGCGCATCACGCTGGATGAGGCCACACGGTTCATCGGCACCATGAACTACGGCTACGCCGGAACGCGGGAGCTCAACGAGGCGCTGGTGTCCCGCTTCGCGGTGCTGGACATGCCGGTGATCTCCGAGGAGGATCTGCAGAAGCTGCTGCGCCGCACGTTCCCCACGCTGTCGGCCAAGTGGGCGGAGCAGTTCGCCCTGCTGTTCCGCGACCTGCGGCAGAAGTGCGACAGCGGCGAGATCTCCACCAAGGCGCTGGATCTCCGGGGCCTGCTGGCGGCGCTGCGTCTGATGGAGACGGGCATCCCCTCCGGGCAGGCCATGAAGCTGGGCATCATCAACAAGGCCTTCGAGCCCTTTGAGCGGCAGCTGGCCGCCGACACGGTGTGGGCCCGCATCCCCCGCGACCTCAGCCGCAGCCAGCTGTTCGGAGCGTAACATGGATCGCGAGGAATTACAGAACCGCCGGGCCGTCAACCAGATCTGGAACGGCGCGGGACGCTACGACGTACAGCCGGAGCAGGCCGCCTTCGACCCGGAGGGCGACCCGGAGCTGTACATGAACACGGTGATGGGCCTGGCCCGCCGGGACTACGATTTTGCCCGGTTCCAACCCATGCTCCACGCCTTTCAGCAGCAGCCCCAGGGCGGGCTGTACACCGACGTATTCTGGCTGGGGCTGGCGCACGCCGTCTACGAACGGGAAGCGCCCCGCCGTCCGGCGCTGGACGCGCTGCGGCGAGAGTACGCCCGCCGGGTGCTGGCGGAAAGCGGCGAGGGCGGCGACCCCCGGCAGATACCGGCGCTGCGGCGCTGCTGGGCCGCACGGATCCTGGGGGCAGACCGCACGGAGGACGAGTGGCAGACCGCCCTGCTGGACGGGCTGGCCTTCTCCCCCGGCTGGGACGAGCAGGAGCTGACGCGCAGGACGGAGGAGCTGCTGTACCGGTACTTCCACCGGGCGCGGCGCAGCGTCACCGACCGCCAGTGGGCGGCGTGGGCGGGGCGCTCCCTGACAAAGGGCGGCGGCATCCGGTTCATCAAGCCCAACGCCCTGCGGGCGCTGTCCCACACGGACAGCGGCGGCGGAGCCGGTCAGGCGTCCCGGCTGCTGTCGTTTTTACAGGGCCGCACGCCGGAGCCGATCCTGCGGCGGTATGTGGAGGACTGCTTCGGTGTGTCCATGCTGACGCCGTCGGAGCTGGCGGAGGCGGAGCGGCTGCTGTGTACCGGGCCCCACCGGAACTGCCGCCTGCACTTCACCCGGGGCACGCCGCCGGACCATCCCCCCGGGCCTAACGCCGCGTGGGACGCGGAGCACTTCCGCCAGCAGCGGGCCAAGAACCGCGCCTACTATCAGGCGCGCCTTGCCGAAAACCAGATGGCGCTGCACCAGCTGACCCAGAAGCTGCAGAACGTCCTGCTGCTGCGGCAGGACGACGGCGGTACGGGGGCGCGGACGGGCCATCTCCGGCCTGCGCTGGCATGGCGCGCCGCCGCGCTGGACGATGAGCAGGTGTTCCTGCGCCGCCGTCCCGACGAGCCGGATGAGCTGTCCGTGGACATCCTGCTGGACGGCTCCGCCTCCCAGAACCTCCAGCAGGAGAAGCTGGCCACGCAGGCGTATCTCATCGCGGAGAGCCTGACGCGGTGCCATATCCCGGTGCGGGTCAGCTTTTTCTGCTCCGTCAGCGGGTGCACGGTGCTGCGCATCCTCCGGGACTTCGGCCATCCGGAGGAGAACGACGCCTGCTTCGACTACACCGCCGCCGGGTGGAACCGGGACGGTCTGGCCCTGCGGGCCATGGGGTGGCTCATGCGCCGCAGCACCGTGGAAAACCGGCTGCTGTTGCTGCTGTCCGACGCCAGTCCCAACGACGACCAGCGCATCCCCGTGGGGGCGCTGCCGCTGGGCGGTCGCAGCTACAGCGGCAAGCAGGGCGTGGAGGACACCGCCGGAGAGGCCGCCGCCCTCCGCAGGCAGGGCGTCCGCCCGGTGTGCATCTTCACCGGCTCCGATCAGGAGCTGGACAACGCCCGCCGTATCTACGGCGCAGCGCTGGAGCGCATCCCCACCGCCGGTTGGCTGGCTGACGCCGTCAGCCGCCTGCTGTGCGCGCAGCTTGCGAGGGCATAGCGAAAGAGAGCCGCCATACGGCGGCTCTCTCAGTCTTTCGAGGAACCCGGTCTGTAATCAGACGGAAGGGAGAACGCAAGCGTTCTCCCTTATTTTTTTACCCCAGAGGGGCCACGGCGGCTTCCGCGAAGCTGTTATCCACCAGACGGCTGAAGTCCACCCAGTCCGCCTCCCGCAGCTCGCCGGCCTCGGTCATCACCGTCTCCAGACGCTCCAGCGCGGACTGCTCCATCATGGGTACGGCGTTCCATGCGTCGATCTGCCGGTGACGGGCGGTGACAGCCTCCAGCACGTCAAGGCCGGTGTCGGGGAACTGATCGCAGATGGCCTCCGCCACCTCGCGGTCGGTGTGCTCCGTGATCCAGCGCTGCGCCCGGGCGATGGCGTTGGTGAAGCCCTGCACCACCTCGGGATGGGCAGCCATATAGCTCTGGCTGGCGAAGTAGGCGGTGTAGGGGATCTCGCCGGATTCCTCGCCGATGGAGCAGAGGACATAGCCGTGTCCGGCCCGCTCCACCTCGGTGGCGGTGGGCTCAAACAGCGTCACATAGTCGCCCTGCCCGCCGGTAAAGGCGCCGGCCATCATGTTGAACTGCACGGAGGTGTCCACCACCGCGTCCACCTGCGGGACAACGCCGTTCTGCTTCATCACATACTCCAGCGTCATCTCCGGTACGCCGCCCTTGCGGCCGCCGATGATGGTGCAGCCCCGCAGATCGTCCCACGAGAAGCTGTCGTCGGTGCGTCCCACCAGAAACGAGCCGTCCCGCTTGGTCAGCTGGGCGAAGATCACCGGATGATCGTCCTTACCCTGATTGCAGATGTAGATGCAGCTCTCCGGCCCGGCCAGCCCGATATCGGCGCTGCCGGACACCACGGCGGTCATGACCTTATCCGCGCCGCCGCCGTTGGTCAGCTCCACATCCAGCCCCTCGTCGGCAAAGAACCCCTGACTCATGGCCACATATTGCGGCGCATAGAAGACGGAGTGTGTCACCTCGCTGAGCCGGACGGTGACGGACGCAGCCTGCCCGCCGCTGCCGCAGCCGGTGAGCAGCACCGGCAGCAGCAGGGCGGCGACGCAGAAAAATGTCAGCAGTTTTTTCATGCTCGTACCCCCCAATAGTCGTTCAATATTTTTTCCCCACGCAGCACCAGCAGGTACATCAGCACCGCCGCGGCCGCAAGGATCAGCACGCTGGTCATCACCAGATCCATGTTGAACACCTGCGAGCCGTAGACGATGAGATAGCCCAGACCGGCGCGCGAGACAAGGAACTCTCCCATGATGACGCCCACCCACGAAAGACCCACATTCACCTTCAGTGTGGAGAACAGGGTGGGACAGTTGGCGGGAAACACCAGCATCCACAGGATCTGACGCCGTGTGGCTCCCAGCGTGCGCATGAGGCGCACCTTTTCCGGGTCTGTGGCCCGGAAGCCCGTGTACATATTCAGAATGGTCACGATCAGCGAGATGGCCAGGGTCATGGTGACGATGGCCCCCGTGCCCGCGCCCATCCAGACAATGAAGATCGGCCCCAGCGCCGTTTTCGGCAGGGCGTTCAGCACCACCAGATACGGGTCGAGAATGCGGGCCGCCGTGTCCGACCACCACATGAGCACGGCCACCGCCGTGCCCAGCAGCGTGCCCACGGTGAAGCCGGCCACCGTCTCCAGACAGGATACGCCGATGTGGTGCAGCAGCTGGCCGGAGCGGCACAGCGACCAGAACGTGGCCGCCATGCGGCTGGGACAGCTGACCAGAAAGCCGTCGGAAAGCCCCACCCGGCAGCTCAGCTCCCAGAAGCCGAACAGGCCCGCCAGCAGTGCGATCTGCCAGATACGGATGCGGCGCTTCTGCCGCCGGACGCCGGTCAGGTACGCCAGCCGGCGCGGGGACAGCGGAGTATCAGCCATGCACGTCCAGCTCCTTCCAGATCAAGTCAAAATAGCGGTGGAATTCCGGGGTGTTCCGCCGCTCCAGCGGGGGCAGGCCCCGCAGTGCGCCCATGTCCAGCACCGTCTTCACCACGGCGGGGCGGGCGGACAGCACCACCACCCGGTCGGACATGCTCACCGCCTCCGCGATGTCGTGGGTCACCAGCAGGGCGGTCTTGCCCTCCTGCCGGATGATGCGCCAGATGTCCGCCGACACCGCAAGGCGGGTCTGGTAGTCCAGCGCGGAAAACGGCTCATCCAGCAGCAGGATCTCCGGGTCGGTGGCCAGTGTGCGGATCAGGGCGCAGCGCTGACGCATGCCGCCGGACAGCTGGCAGGGGCGCTTTTTTGCAAACCCCTCCAGCTCGTAGCGCGCCAGCAGCTCCGCCACATGGTCGTAGGCGGCGCTCCCTCTCTCACGCTGCACCGCCAGACCCAGCGTCACGTTGTCCCAGATGCTCTTCCACTCAAACAGCTGATCCCGCTGGGGCATGAACCCGATGCGGCGGGTAGGCCCCGTTACGGGCTGCCCCGCCACGTCGATGGCGCCGCCGGACAGCGGCTCCAGCCCGGCGATGGCGCTCAGCAGCGTGGACTTCCCGCAGCCGGACGGCCCCACCAGACTGACGAACTCCCCCTGCGCCACGTCAAAGGACACGTCGCGTACCGCCTCCACCTCCCCGTCGGGGGCCTGATAGCAGGCGGCAGCATGACGGAGATGTATGCTCATAAAGCCTGTGACCTCCTGTCACAAAAAATGCGGAGAATCCCTCTCCGTTCTCATTCTATGCCGGGGCGGGCCGGGGGTGAAAAAAATCGGCGGGCGCGGAAATTTCCTGTTGACAAGCCGGCGGCGGCGTGGTATAACGTAACCAACCTACCGGATAGGTAGTAAATGCAGAACACAGGAGGGTGTGCCATGAGAACGCGGCCCGCAGATCATACGGACTTTCGATGTTGCCGCGGCGGCCGTTCCGCCTCCGGGCGCATCATATAATAGAAGCAGCAGCAAACTGACGTGATCGAAGAAAAGGAGAATCGTTATGTCCCATATTTACACCTCCGCTGACCAGCTCATCGGCAAGACGCCGCTGCTGGAGCTGACCCATATCGAGAAGAAGTTCGGCCTGAAGGCCAGGATCCTTGCCAAGCTGGAGTATTTCAACCCCGCCGGCAGCGTGAAGGATCGCGTGGCCCGCGCCATGATCGACGACGCCGAGGCCCGGGGCGTCCTGAAGCCCGGCAGCGTCATCATCGAGCCCACCTCCGGCAACACCGGCATCGGCCTTGCCTCCGTGGCGGCGGCAAGGGGCTACCGCATCATCATCGTCATGCCGGAGACGATGAGCGTGGAGCGCCGCCAGATCATGAAGGCCTACGGCGCGGAGCTGGTGCTCACCGAGGGCGCCAAGGGCATGAAGGGCGCTATCGCCAAGGCCGACGAGCTGGCCAGGGAGATCCCCGACAGCTTCGTGCCCGGTCAGTTCGTAAACCCCGCCAACCCCAAGGCGCATTTTGAGACAACCGGTCCGGAGATCTGGGACGATACCGACGGTCAGGTGGACTGGTTCGTGGCCGGTGTGGGCACCGGCGGCACCGTCACCGGTGTGGGCCAGTACCTGAAGTCCAGGAACCCCGCCGTGAGGGTGGCTGCGGTGGAGCCCAAGTCCTCCGCCGTGCTGTCCACCGGCGTAGCCGGCTCCCACAAGATCCAGGGCATCGGCGCGGGCTTCGTGCCCGACGTGCTGGACACCAAGGTGTACGACGAGATCATCCCCGTGGAGAACGACGACGCCTTCAGGCTGGGCAAGGAGATGGGCCGCAGCGAGGGCGTGCTGGTGGGTATCTCCTCCGGCGCGGCGCTGTGGGCGGCCATCGAGCTCGCCAAGCGCCCCGAGAACGAGGGCAAGAGCATCGTGGTGCTGCTGCCGGATACCGGCGACCGTTATTTGTCCACACCGCTGTTCGCGGACTGAGCGGAAAACCGAAAAAAAGAGGAGTGTCTCGACACTCCTCTTTTTTTGCGGGCAGAAAACGCTCCGGCCGCGGGATACGCTCTTCAGATGATGTAGCTGCCGCCCTGCGGCGCATTCATCAAATCGGCCAGCGTGACGCCGGTGAAGTAGCTTCGCGTCAGGTCGTAGTACCCCTGCCACACCGGCAGGGTGCGGCACTCCGCCGCCCGCTGACAGGGCGCGGCGTTCCGCTGCAGGCAGGATACCGGCGCCAGATCGCCCTCCGCCAGCGTCAGTATCTCCCAGAGGGTGTACTCCTCCGGCTCGCGGGTCAGGCGGTAGCCGCCGCCGGCGCCGTGGACGCTGTCGATGAGCCCCGCCGCCTTCAGGGCGGGCATCAGGCGCTCGATATATTTCAGGGATATCTCCTGCCGTGCGGCCACCTCCTTCATAGGGATGTAGCCGCCGCTGCGGTGCTCCGCCAGATCCAGCAGGATACGGACGGAGTAACGGCCCTTGGTGGAGATCATGGAAAAGCCCCCTTTGTCGGTTGATACGCCTATTATACCACCGGAGTGGTAGGAAATGCAAGAGTGGTTGACAGCGGCGGCGCGGGGGACTATGATGCAGGTAGAAAAGAGGCGGGAGGGACTGTCATGGAGCAGCATTTTTCCGCGCCCGGACGGATAGAGCTGGGCGGCAACCATACCGACCACCAGCACGGCTGTGTGCTGGCCGCCGCCGTGGATCTGGAGATGACGGCGGCGGTGACGCCCAACGGCGCCGGCACCATCCGGGTATTCTCCCACGGCTTCGCGCCGGCGGCGGTGGACATCGGCAGCTGGGATGTCCGGCCGGAGGAGCGGCACACCACGGCGGCGCTGGTACGGGGCGTGGCGGCGCAGTTCGCCGCACGGGGCGCGGCGCTGTCCGGCGTGGACATCCGTGTGACCAGTCAGGTGCCGGTCGGGTCGGGGCTGTCCAGCTCCGCCGCCTTTGAGGTGCTGCTGGGCCGTGTGTTCAGCGGCCTGTTCTGCGGCGGCAGCGTACCGCCGGAGGACATCGCCCGCATGGGACAGGCGGCGGAACGGGACTATTTCGGCAAGCCCTGCGGCCTGATGGATCAGATGGCCGCCAGCGTGGGCGGACTGGTGTACATGGACTTCGCAGACCCGGCCCATCCGGCGGTGGCCCGCATCGACTGCGACCTCCGCCGCAGCGGGTATCGCCTGTGCGTGGTGGACAGCGGGGCGGATCACGCCGGCCTGACGGCGGACTACGCCGCCATTCCCCATGAGCTGCGGCAGGTGTGCGCCGTGTTCGGCGCGGAAGTCCTGCGGGACGTGGACGAGTCCGCGTTCTACCGCCGTCTGCCGGAGGTGCGGGCGGCGGCAGGCGACCGGGCGGTGCTGCGGGCCATCCACGTCTTTGATGAGAACCGCCGGGCGGCGGCGGAGGCGGAGGCCCTGCGGCACGGGGACTTCGGGGCGTTTCTGGCACTGGTGAACGCCTCCGGCGCGTCGTCGTGGCAGTATCTGCAGAACGTGGCGGCGGCCGACCCCCGCCATCAGGCGCTGGCACTGACGCTGGCTCTGTGCCGCCGGGCGCTGGGCGGGCGGGGCGCTGTACGGGTACACGGCGGCGGCTTTGCCGGGACGGCGCTGGCCTTCGTGCCGGAGGAGCTGTGCCTCCGCTTCCGGCAGGAGCTCGAGGCGGCGCTGGGGGTAGGCAGATGCTGTTTTTTGTCCGTCAGGAATCCCCTTGCCGTCAACGGTGAATACTGTTAAAATATAGTACATGGACAATGCCAAACGCTTTCCCGCGTTGGAAAGGAGTCATATTATGAGAAAAACCAAGATCGTCTGTACGCTGGGCCCGGCCACCGACCGGGAGGGTGTGCTGCGGGACATGATGCTCTCCGGCATGAACGTGGCCCGCTTCAACTTCTCCCACGGCACCCATCCGGAGCATAAGGCGCGTCTGGACGCCGTGAAGGCCCTGCGGGAGGAGCTGCACCTGCCGGTGGCGGCCATGCTGGACACCAAGGGTCCGGAGGTGCGGCTGCGCAGCTTCAAAAACGGCGCTGTGGAGCTGACGGCGGGGCAGGAGTTCACCCTGACCACGGAGGACGTGGAGGGCGATGAAACGCGCTGCGCCATCACCTACGCCGCGCTGCCCCAGGATGTCAGCGCCGGAAACAGCATTCTGCTGGACGACGGACTGGTGCGCCTGACGGTGCTGGAAACAACGGCCAAGACCATCCGCTGCCGGGTGGAGAACAGCGGCGCCATGAAGAACCACAAGGGCGTCAACGTGCCCGGCGTGTCCCTGTCCATGCCTTATATGAGCCAGCAGGACAAGGACGACATCCTGTTCGGCGTGGAGCAGGGCTTTGACTTCATCGCCGCCAGCTTTGTCCGCTGCGCCGCCGACATCCGGGACATCCGCCGGGTGCTGGACGCCGCCCACTCCCGCATGCGCATCATCGCCAAGATCGAGAACCAGGAGGGCGTCAGCAACCTGCGGGAGATCCTGTCCGAGGCGGACGGCGTCATGGTGGCCCGGGGCGACATGGGCGTGGAGATCGACTTTACGGAGATCCCCGCCATCCAGAAGGACATGATCGCCCAGTGCGTGGCCTGCGGCAAGCCGGTCATCACCGCCACGCAGATGCTGGACTCCATGATCGAAAACCCCCGGCCCACCCGTGCCGAGATCACCGATGTGGCCAACGCCATCTACGACGGCACCGGCGCCATCATGCTCTCCGGCGAGACGGCGGCGGGCAAATACCCGGTGGAGGCCGTCAAGACCATGGACGCCATCGCCCGCCGGACGGAAAGCGGCATCGACTGCTCCCGGACGGCGGTGCTGCCCGCCCGCACCCATCTGTCCGTGACGGCGGCCACGGCCCACGCCGCCTGCACCACGGCGGCGGACATCGGCGCGGACGCCATCCTGACGGTGAGCCAGGGGGGCGTCACCGCCCAGATGGTCAGCCGGTTCCGGCCGGAGGCCACGGTGGTGGCCCTGCTGCTGGATCCCCAGATCCAGCGCCAGATGGCGCTTTACTGGGGCCTTGTGCCCATTATGATGGAGCGGGCGGACAGCACCGACGAGCTGGTGCGCTCTGCCATCGACACGGCGGAGCGCGCCGGCCTTGTAAAGCACGGCGATCTGGTGGTGGTGACCGCCGGTGTGCCCGTGGGCGTGTCCGGCACCACCAATATGATCCGCATCGAGCAGGTGGGCGGCGCGCTGGTCAACGCCGCCGGCATCGGCGATCAGACTGCCTCCGGCCCGCTGTGCGTCTGCCGCACGCCGGAGGAGGTGCCGGAGAAGTTCCATCCCGGCGACGTGCTGGTGGTGCCCTATACCAACAACGAGCTTCTGCCCTACATGAAGGAGGCGGCGGCGGTCATCAGCGAGGAGCTCAGCCCCGAGGGCCATACGGCCACGGTGGGTCTGCTGCTGCACAAGCCGGTGATCATCGGCGCGGTACATGCCACCCGGCGGCTGCACGACGGCGTGCAGGTATCCGTGGACTGCGCACGGGGCATCGTGCAGGTCATGCCGCAGTAAGGAGGGGACGCATATGGTCATCGGATTCATCGGACTGGGCAATATGGCCTCCGCCATGGTGCGGGGCATCGCGGCGGCGCAGCTGGAGGGCGTGACCCTCTGCGGCCACAATCCCCATCCGGAAAAGGCACGGGAGCTGGCGGAGCAGTGCGGTCTGCGGCTGTGCGCCTCCAACACGGAGGTGCTGGCGGCCAGCGACGCGGTGGTGCTGGCGGTAAAGCCCCAGATATTGGGGGACGTGCTGGCGGAGATCGCGCCGCAGGCGGCGGGAAAGCTGTTCCTGTCCGTGGCGGCGGGTAAGGAGCTGGCGTGGCTGGAGGAGCGTCTGGGCCGTGCGGCCATCGTCCGCGCCATGCCCAACATCAACGCCGTTGCGGGCGCGTCCGTCACCGGCTGGTGCGCCAACGGCGCCGTTGACGCGCCCCAGAAGCAGCTGGCAGCCCGGCTGTTGGGTACCTTCGGCACGGCGGTGGAGGTACCGGAGAAGTTCATGGGCATCGTGGGCGCCATCGGCGGCGCGGCACCGGCCTATACCTATCTCTACATCAATGCGCTGGCGGAGGCGGCGGTGCAGGCCGGTATGCCCAAGGGCATGGCGGTGGAGATCGCCGCCGCCATGGCGGAGGGCAGCGGCCGCATGGTACGGCTGTCCGGACAGCAGCCGTGGACGCTGATCGATCGGGTCACGTCCCCCGGCGGCACCACGGTGGAGGGCCTGCTGGCCCTGCAGCGGGGCGGCTTTGAGCCGGCTGTCCACGCGGCGGTACAGGCCGTGCTGGAAAAGGACAAGCGCATGTGACGAAAGCACGGCGCGGCAGGTCATGCTTGCGGCGCCGCTTTTTCATGCTGAAAACGTAAAGGAGGAACGCGCCATGTGTACGGCGGCGGCATATCAGACAAAGGACTTCTACTTCGGGCGGAATCTGGACTACGAGCGCACCTTCGGGGAGAGCGTGGTCATCACGCCCCGCCGCTGGGCTCTGCCGCTGCGGCACGGCCCGGTGCTGGAAACGCACTACGCCATGATCGGCATGGCCCATCTGCGGGACGGGTTCCCCCTGTACTACGATGCGGTAAACGAAAAGGGCCTGTGCATCGCGGGACTGAACTTTGTGGACAGCGCGGTGTACCATCCGGTGCGGGAGGGCGCGGAGAACGTGGCCCAGTTCGAGCTGATCCCGTGGCTGCTGGGGCGCTGTGCCACACTGGCGGAGGCCCGTGCGCTGCTGACGCGCACCAACATCACCGGCACGGCGTTCTGTGAGGGGCTGCCGGCGGCGCGGCTCCACTGGATGATCGCCGACCGCACCGGCTGCATCGCGGTGGAGTCGGTGGCCGACGGGCTTCGCGTCTACGACGATCCGGCGGGGGTGCTGGCCAACGAGCCGCCGTTCCCCGTGCAGCTGTTCGCCCTGAACAACTACGCCCAGCTGTCGCCGGAGCCGCCGGTGAACCGGTTCGCGCCTCAGCTGCCGCTGCGGACATACAGCCGGGGCATGGGCGCCATGGGTCTGCCGGGGGATCTGTCCTCCCAGTCCCGGTTCGTGCGGGCGGCCTTCGTCCGGGCCAACTCCGTCTCCGGCGATAGCGAGGCGGAGAGCGTGAGCCAGCTGTTCCACATTCTGCGCGCCGTGGAGCAGCAGCGGGGCTGCTGCCGTCTGGACGGCGGCGCCTGCGAGCTGACGCTGTACACCGGCTGCTGCAATGCCGACCGGGGCGTGTATTACTACACCACCTATGACAACAGCCGGATCACCGCCGTGGATATGCACCGCGCCGAGCTGGACGGCAGTGTGCCGGTAAGCTATCCGCTGCTGACGGGCCCGCAGATATACCGGCAGAACTGAATTGCCAGGCAGAACAGGATGGCATCCGAACTATGAATGCAGCGCCTTTCGCAGCGATCCTTTTTTCATCACCGGCTATGTGCCGGTCTGGCTCATCTGGATGTGACCCCCGCGCACCACACCTGATATGCACAAAAGCAGCAGCCCCACGGCTCCGCCGTGGGGCTGCTGCTTTTGTGCATATCAATCGCTGTCCAGCTTGAGGACGGCCATGAACGCCTCCGTGGGCACCTGCACCGTACCCAGATTCCGCATCTTCTTCTTGCCCTCCTTTTGCTTCTCCAGCAGCTTCTTCTTGCGGGTGATATCGCCGCCGTAGCACTTGGCCAGCACGTCCTTGCGCATGGCCTTCACCGTCTCGCGGGCGATGATGCGGCCGCCGATGGCCGCCTGAATAGGCACCTCAAACAGCTGGCGGGGGATGTTGTCCTTCAGCTTCTCGCACAGGCGGCGGGCGCGACCGTAGGCCTTATCCCGGTGGGCGATGAAGCTCAGAGCGTCCACGCCGTCGCCGTTGAGCAGCAGGTCTACCTTCACCAGATCGCTGGTGCGGTAGCCGGACAGCTCGTAGTCCAGCGAGGCGTAGCCCTTGGTGTTGGCCTTCAACGTGTCGAAAAAGTCGTAGATGATCTCGTTCAGCGGCATCTGATAGTGCAGCTCCACCAGATGGGTGTCCAGATACTGCATATCCTTGAACTCGCCGCGCCGCTCCTGACACATGGGCATGATGTTGCCCACAAAGTCCTGCGGGGAGATGATAGACACCTTCACATACGGCTCCTCCGCGTGCTCGATGGTGCCGGGATCGGGGTAGTTGTGGGGGTTATCCACCTTCACCATGGTGCCGTCGGACTTGTAGACATGGTAGATGACGCTGGGCAGCGTGGTCACAAGGTCGAGGTTGAACTCCCGCTCCAGCCGCTCCTGAATGATCTCCATGTGCAGCATGCCCAGAAAGCCGCAGCGGAAGCCGAAGCCCAACGCCACGGAGGATTCCGGCTCGAAGGTCAGGGAGGCGTCGTTGAGCTGCAGCTTCTCCAGCGCGTCCCGGAGGTCGGGGTACTTGCTGCCGTCCTCGGTGTAGATGCCGCAGTACACCATGGACTGGGCGGGGCGGTAGCCGGGCAGCGGCTCCGCGGCGGGGGTCGCCGCGTCGGTGATGGTGTCGCCCACGCGGGTGTCCTTGACGTTTTTGATGCTGGCGGTAAAATAACCCACCTCGCCGGCCTGCAGGCAGTCCGTAGGCTCGTTGCCCAGCGGCTTGAGGTAGCCGCACTCCAGAATGGTATACTCCGCGCCGGAGGCCATCATCCGGACGGTCTGTCCCTTGCGGACGGTACCCTCCATGATGCGGAACAGCACCACCACGCCCACATAGGGGTCGTACTGGCTGTCGAACACCAGCGCCCGCAGCGGCGCCTTGGGATCGCCCTTGGGGGAGGGCACGTTCTGCACCACGTCCTCCAGCACGGCGTCGATGTTGATGCCCAGCTTGGCGGAGATCTCCGGGGCCTCCAGCGCCGGCAGGCCGATGATGTCCTCCACCTCCTGCTTGGCCTTCAGGGGGTCGGCGGCGGGCAGGTCGATCTTGTTGAATACCGGCAGGATCTCCAGATCATGATCCATGGCCAGATAGGTGTTGGCCAGCGTCTGGGCCTCCACGCCCTGGGTGGCGTCCACCACCAGCAGCGCGCCCTCGCAGGCCGCCAGCGACCGGCTGACCTCGTAGTTGAAGTCCACATGGCCCGGGGTGTCGATGAGGTTCAGGGCATACGTCTCCCCGTCCTGCGCCTTGTAGAAGATCTGCACGGCGCGGGACTTGATGGTGATGCCCCGCTCCCGCTCCAGATCCATATTGTCCAGCAGCTGGTTCTCCATCTCCCGCTCCGGCACGGCGTTGCACTTCTCCAGCAGGCGGTCTGCCAGCGTGGATTTACCGTGGTCGATATGGGCGATAATGGAGAAATTGCGGATATGGGATTGGTCAAACATAGCAAAAAGCCTCCTTTGGAAATCCACGCTGGCCGCGCGGAGCGCGTACAAGCGTTTTGCGGAGCAAAACCTTGCCGCAGGCGGGATTCACTCCCGCCGAGGATGTCAAGTCAAACCGGGGCCCCCGGTTTGCCGTCAGGCAAGCTGGGGAACGGATTTTCCGTGGTCAATATGGGCGATAATGGAGAAATTGCGGATATGGGATTGGTCAAACATAGCAAAAAGCCTCCTTTGGAAATCCACGCTGGCCGCGCGGAGCGCGTACAAGCGTTTTGCGGAGCAAAACCTTGCCGCAGGCGGGATTCACTCCCGCCGAGGATGTCAAGTCAAACCGGGGCCCCCGGTTTGCCGTCAGGCAAGCTGGGGAACGGATTTTCCGTGGTCAATATGGGCGATGATGGAGAAATTGCGGATATGGGATTGGTCAAACATAGCAAAAAGCCTCCTTTGGAAACTGTCGTCTTACTGCTTCGCCGTCAGCTCATCCACGTTGTGGATGACCTGCGCCGTGCTCTGCCCCAGTCCGGGGGCGGCGGTAAGGGCATCGGAGGTCAGCTCCGGCATCTGCTCCGCCCCGGCCAGCGCCCGCAGGTACGACGCGCGGCTGCACAGCATGGCCGCGTCCACCGCACCGGCATCGAAATCCACCGGGTCGGTGGCGAAAAAGTCCTCGTTGCCGCCGCTGCGCCGGTACAGGTGCCGCAGCAGCGTGTACAGCGCCGTGCCGAGACAGTCGCCGGCGGCGGTGATGGCCGCCCGGTCGCCGCACTTGCCCAGCAGGTCGAACAGCACGCCGGTGGTGTTTACCACCAGCTTCTTCTGCAGCGTGGCCAGAATACTGCCCTTCAGCGTCCCCTTTTCATCGCTGGCATCGTACAGCTCCCCCGCCTCGATGATGGAGCCGTCCCGGGAGTTGGTGCGCCCCAGCAGGAAGTCCGCCGACACATGGTAGAAGTCGCAGGCCCGGGCCACGAAGGCCAGTCCCGGCTCCCGGATGCCGTTTTCGTAGTGGCTCAGCAGCGCCTGACTGATGCCCAGCGCCGCCGCCGCCTTCCGCTGGCTGATGCCCATCTCCTGCCGCAGCAGGCTCAGTGTTCTGGAAAAATCCGTTGCCATCTCTCTCACCCCGTCAATTTTTATACAGCCCGTAAATCATACCCTATTTTATACAGCTTGTAAATGGTTTTTTATCCGCCGGACGGAAAAATTTGCAAAAATTTGCACCGCCGCCCCGGCTGTGCTACAATAGGGCCAAATCACTTCGGAGGTGCATCATGGAAGAACAACTGACCCTGTATGTGCGCTATACAGCCAAGGACGGCTGCCGCGAGGCCTTCGTCCGGGAGATCGTGGAGGCGGGCATCCTCACCCTCATCCGGCAGGAGCCGGGCTGTCTGGCCTACGACTACTACTTCTCCGCCCAGGACGAGAACGTGGTGCTGCTCATCGAGCAGTGGGAGAGCGCGGCGCACCAGCGCGTCCACATGGAGCAGCCCCACATGACCCGGCTGCGGGAGATCAAGAACAAGTACATCGCCGACACCAAGCTGGGCCGCGTCCGGCTGGAGGACTGACCATGCTGTTCGACACCCACGCCCACTACGACGATGAGTCCTTCGACGCCGACCGGGACGCGGTGCTGACGGCGCTGCCGGAGCAGGGGGTCGGTCTGATCCTGAACCCCGGCTGCAACGTGGAAAGCTCCCGCAAGGCGGTGCGGTATGCGGCGGCGTACCCTCACGTCTATGCGGCGGTGGGCATCCATCCGGAGAACTGCGGCGGCTGCACCGCCGGCGATCTGGATGCCATCCGCGCTCTGGCACAGCTGCCCAAGACGGTGGCCATCGGTGAGATCGGGCTGGACTACTACTGGGCGGAGAACCCGCCCCGGGACTTCCAGCAGCAGGTGCTCCGGCAGCAGCTGGCGCTGGCGCGGGAGCTGGCGCTGCCCGTCATCATCCACGACCGGGAGGCCCACGCCGACACGCTGGCCATCGTCCGGGAGTTCCCCGGCGTCACCGGCGTGTTCCACTGCTTCTCCGGCAGCCCGGAGATGGCGCGGGAGCTGCTGAAAATGGGCTGGTATCTGGGCTTCGACGGCCCCGTGACCTACAAGAACGCCCGCCGCGCCCCGGAGGTGGCGGCGGTGACGCCGCTGGACAGGATGCTCATCGAGACGGACAGCCCCTACATGACGCCGGTGCCCTACCGGGGCAGGCGCAACGACTCCGGATACGTCCATCTGGTGGCGGAAAAGCTGGCGGAGTGGAAGGGCGTGACGCCGGAGGAAATGGCCCGCGTCACCACGGAGAACGGGAAGCGCCTGTTCCGCATCCCCTGAAGACGGTATATCCCCGGCTCATCCGGGACACAGAACAGCGGAGGGCTGCGCCCTCCGCTGTTTTTCGCCAATCTGCCGGTTTGCTCTTGCATTTTATTGAATCATTCGATAAAATGGATGTCTGATAATGATTTAACGGAGGTATTCCCCCATGAAGCAACTGAACCGCTGGGTCTACGCCATCGTGGGCGTGATCGTGCTGCTGTTTGCCGGTCTTGTCTACGCATGGAGCGTGCTGTCCACCCCCATCGCCGCCGAGTTCACCGCGTGGAGCAAGGCACAGCTGAGCCTGACGTTCACACTGGTGATGATCCTGTTCTGTGTGGGTTCCCTGCTGTGCGGCCTGCTGGCCGGTAAGCTCAGCGCCAAGACATCCGTGCGCATCGGCGCGGTGCTGTTCCTGCTGGGCTTCCTTCTGGCCAGCCGCACCCAGACCCCGCTGATGCTGTATATCGGCTTCGGCTTCCTGTGCGGCCTCGGCTCCGGCATGTGCTACAACGCGGTAATGAGCACCATGGTGCGCTGGTTCCCCGACCGGCCCGGCCTGATCTCCGGCGTACTGCTGATGGGCTTCGGCGGCGGCAGCTTCGTCATCGGCAAGCTGTATCAGGCGTGGACGCCGGCGGAGATCGGCGGCTGGCGCACCAGCTTTCTGGTGATGGGCGTCCTGATCTTCGTGGTGCTGGCCGTGTGCTCCTTTTTCTTCGTGGCGCCCCCGGCGGACTTCACGGCCCCGGCGGCCAAGGGCGGCGGCAGGGCCGTCCGGCCTGCGGCGGCGGACTGCACCCCCGGCCAGATGCTGAAAAAGCCGTCCTTCTGGCTGTACTATGTGTGGGCCATCGCCCTCAGCGCCGCCGGTCTGGCCCTGATCTCCCAGGCCAGCGGCATGGTGTGGGAGGCCAGCGCCGGCCAGACCGCCGCCGCGGTGGCCACCATCGTGGGCCTTATCTCCATCTGCAACGCGCTGGGCCGCGTGCTTTTCGGCGGCATGTACGACAAGTATGGCCGCAGCCTGTCCATGCAGCTGGTAAACGTCCTGTTCATCGCCACCGCCGCCATCCTGCTCTTCGCCCTCGCCAGCCGCAGCGTCACGGTGGTCATCCTCGGCTTCATCGTGGGCGGTCTGGCCTACTCCGGCGTGACGCCCACCAACTCCGCGTTCTGCCGGGCCTATTTCGGCCCCGCCCACTATCCCGTGAACTTCCCCCTCATCAACAGCAACCTGATCTTCGCCAGCTTCGGCAGCACCATCTCCGGCGCGCTGTTCGATGCCAGCGGCTCCTACAACAGCACGTTCTTCCTCATCATCGGACTGGCGGCGGCTGGCATCGTCTGCTCGCTGGCTATCTCGGTGCTGGATAAAAAGCAGAAGTAACACGCGCAAAAAACGCCTGACCGCACAGCGGTCAGGCGTTTTTTATGGTCGCTTGTATGGTCGCCTGCGGCGGTCAGCACAGCTTGGCGCCGGCAGGCACGCTGTCGTCAATGAGCATCAGGTGCAGCTTCTCCTCGCCGTGCTCGTGGTGGACGGCGGAGATCAGCATACCGCAGGAGGGGATACCCATCATCTTTCGGGGCGGCAGATTCAGGATGGCGATAGCCGTCTTGCCGATGAGCTGCTCCGGCTCGTAGTAGTGGTGGATGCCGGAGACGATGACGCGGTCGGTGCCGCTGCCGTCGTCCAGCGTGAACTTCAGCAGCTTGTCGGACTTCTTCACCGCCTCGCAGTTCTTGATCTTCACGGCGCGGAAATCGGACTTGAGGAACGTGTCGAAGTCCACCACCTCCTCCACATAGGGCTCCAGCTCCACGGCGGGCTGGGCCGCCTTCTTCTGGGCCTTCTGCAGGGCGTCCAGCTCTGCCAGCGCCTTCTCGGCCTCCACGCGGGGGAACAGGTTCTCGCCCTTGCAGACCTGCGCCTCGGCGGGCAGCACGCCCCACACATTGGCGCTGTCCCACGTCCGAGCGTCCTCACCGGCGCCGATCTTCTCAAAGATCTTGCCGCAGGTCTCCGGCATCACCGGGGTCAGCAGGGTGGTGCAGACGCGGATGGTCTCCAGCAGGTTATACAGCACCGTGGCAAGACGGACGCGCTTGCTCTCGTCCTTGCCCAGCGTCCACGGGGTGGTCTCGTCGATATACTTGTTGGCGCGGTCAATAACCTTGAACACCTCGTCCAGACCGTTCTGCAGCTGCAGCTTGTCCATCTCCGCCTGATAGCGGTCACGCAGGGCGCAGACGGTCTTTTTCAGGTCGCAGTCCTCCGGGGCGTCCTCCCGCTCGGCGGGCAGCCGGCCGCCGAAGTACTTCTCCGCCATGCCGGTGGTACGGCTCACCAGATTGCCCAGCTTGTTGGCAAGGTCGGTGTTGATGGTGTTGATCAGCAGCTCGTTGGAGAAGTTGCCGTCGGAGCCGAAGGGGAACGTCCGCAGCAGGAAGAAGCGCAGGGCATCCACGCCGAACATCTCGGACAGGGCGTAGGGATCCACCACGTTGCCCTTGGACTTGGACATCTTGCCGCCGTCGATGACCAGCCAGCCGTGGCCGTAGACGTGCTTGGGCAGGGGCAGGCCCATGCTCATCAGCATGGCGGGCCAGATGATGCTGTGGAACCGGACGATCTCCTTGCCCACGATGTGGTAGTCGGCGGGCCAGTACTTGTCAAAGTCGTGGTAGCGGTCGTTCTCCAGGCCCAGCGCCGTGCAGTAGTTGAACAGGGCGTCCACCCACACATACACCACATGGCCGGGGTCGAAGTCCACGGGGATGCCCCACTTGAAGCTGGTGCGGGAAACGCACAGATCCTCCAGACCCGGCTTGATGAAGTTGTTCACCATCTCGTTGACGCGGGTGCGGGGCTGCAGGAAGTCGGTGTCCTCCAGCAGGTGCTGCACCTTATCGGCGTACTTGCTCAGACGGAAGAAGTAGGCCTCCTCCTCGGCATCGTGTACCTCGCGGCCGCAGTCGGGGCACTTGCCGTCCACCAGCTGGCTCTCCGTCCAGAAGCTCTCGCAGGGGGTGCAATACTTGCCCTTATAGGCGCCCTTATAGATATCGCCGTTGTCATACATCTTCTTGAAGATGCGCTGCACGGCGGCGCAGTGATAGTCGTCGGTGGTGCGGATGAACCGGTCGTTGGAGATGTTCATCAGCTTCCACAGGTCGCGGACGCCCCGCTCGCCGTCCACGATGCGGTCGACGAAGGCCTGGGGGGTCATACCGGCCTCCTCCGCCTTTGTCTCGATCTTCTGGCCGTGCTCGTCGGTGCCGGTGAGGAACATGACGTCATAGCCCTGCAGGCGCTTGTAGCGGGCGATGGCGTCGGTGGCCACGGTGCAGTAGCTGTGGCCGATGTGCAGCTTGTCCGACGGATAGTAGATGGGCGTCGTGATATAAAACGTCTTCTTTTCCATGAGTCCTTTATCTCCTTTTCCGCCGCCCCGAATGGAAGGGCGGCTCAAAATAGTGGCAGTCATTCACTCTATTTTAGAGCACGCGGTGTGCTTTGTCAATGTATTCACCAGTCAGGCAGCAAAAAACCGCCTACTTTTTGCGCAAAAACCCATTTACAGACGGAAAAAGATTTTGTATAATGTTCGATGGCAATTATGCGGCACAGCTCACAGTGCCGAACGGAACAAATAAACTTAGGAGGAAACCCACTATGCCTTACAGAATTCTTGTGATCAACCCCGGCTCCACCTCCACCAAGATCGGTGTGTACGAGGACGAGCAGCTTCTCTTTGACAAGACCCTGCGCCACAGCGCGGAGGATATTGCCCAGTTCAACACCATCCCCGCCCAGAAGGACTGGCGGCGCGATCTGGTGATGAAGGCGCTGCGCGAGCAGGGCTTCGACGCCCGCACCCTCTCCGCCGTCTCCGGCCGCGGCGGTCTGCTGCGTCCCATCCGCGGCGGCACCTACGCCGTCAACGACAACATGGTCAAGGACTGCACCATCGGCGTGCAGGGGCAGCACGCCTCCAACCTGGGCGGTCTGATCGCCCGCGAGATCGGCGACGAGCTGGGCATCCCCTCCTACATCGTTGACCCTGTGGTCATCGATGAGATGGCTGATGTGGCGCGCTATGCCGGTCATCCTCTGTTCCAGCGCGTCAGCATTTTCCACGCTCTGAACCAGAAGGCCGTGGCCAAGCGCTTTGCCAAGGAGCAGGGCAAGAAATATGAGGAGCTGAACCTCATCGTCTGCCACATGGGCGGCGGCGTTTCCATCGGTGCCCACATGAAGGGCAGCGTGGTGGACACCCAGAACGCACTGGACGGCGAGGGTCCCTTCTCTCCCGAGCGCTCCGGATCCCTGCCCACCGGTCAGCTGGTGAAGCAGTGCTTCTCCGGCAAATACACCGAGGGGGAGATGCACCGCATGCTCTCCGGCCGCGGCGGTCTGGTGGCCTACACCGGCTCCAACGACATGCGCTATCTGCTGGCGCAGGCCGAACACGATAAGAAGATCGCCGGTGTGGTGGACGCGTTCCACTATCAGATCGGCAAGGAGATCGGCGCCATGGCCGCCGCTATGCACGGCAAGGTGGATCAGATCATCCTCACCGGCGGCATCGCCTACGGCAAGGAGACGGTGGACGCCATCTCCGAGATGGTCGGCTGGATCGCCCCCATCACCGTCTACCCCGGCGAGGACGAGCTGCTGGCGCTGGCACAGGGCGCGCTGCGCGTGCTGCGCGGCGAGGAGAAGGCCCAGGAGTACCGCCGTCCCCGTCCCGAGGACAACAACTGAGCAATACGCGGCAAAAGGCCGTCCGGTTCACACCGGACGGCCTTTTTATGCCCGCCGCACCTTGACACCGCAGGCGATCCCCGCTATCATGGAGGGACTTACATAGAAAAGGAGAGCGTACTATGAAAAATCTGATATTCCTCGTCATCGCGCTGGTGCTGGCCGTCGTGGCCACCGTGCTGGCCTTCATCTTCCTCGTGCCGGAAAAGCGCCGGGAGAAGCTGAACGCCTTCGGCAAGTTTCTCCACGATGCCTTGAACTTCAAGTACCTGATCGTGGAGAAAGTCCTGCAGGCACTGTACATCTTCGCCACGGCCTTTGTGATCCTCTACGGCGTGCTGCAGCTGTTCAACGTCCAGCAGAGCTACTGGGGCGGCGGCGCCACATGGATGGGCGGCAGGGGCCTGCTGCTCATCATTCTGGGGCCCATCGCCGTGCGTCTGAGCTATGAGCTGATGATGATGGCCGTCCTGCTGGTGAAGAACGTGATGGAGATCAACCGCAAGCTGGCCGACCAGACCGGCTCCGCCGGGGCGGACGTGTTCCGCACCCCCGACGTGCAGGAGCTGAAGGCGGCCGTCCAGAGCCACAAGGCGGACGCACCCGCCGCGGAGAACACGGACACCCCTGAGCAGGAGCAGTAAACACGCACAAAAAGGCCGTCCGGTGTGAACCGGACGGCCTTTTTATGCGTTTTTAGGAGGTCAGCGCAGCGCGCCGATGATGCTCCGGTACTTGTTGATGTCCGAGCCGCCGTTCCACGTCATGAAGCCGCCGGTGCAGCCGGTGTCCCGCAGAGCCTTGACCTCCGCCGCCACCTCCGCCTCGCCGTAGGTGTTGTACGGCTCCCACAGGGCGTTGTACGCCTGGATCCATGTGCGCACCGCCGCCGGCGAAGCCGTCTCCGCCTGCCGCTGGGCCGCCGCCGCGCCGAACATGTGCACCGTATCATAGGGATGCTCCCACGGCTTGTAGTCGCCCTGCGCACTGTAATGGTCGGGATAGGGCATGCCGGAGATGGCGTCCACCGCCGCGCTGATGGCCGGCCAGTACTGGCCGCAGGCGGTGACGTAGGGGTTGGCGCACTCGCCGAACACGTCGCCGGACAGGTAGTACCCGGCGCTGTGAAGCCGCTCCGCCGCGTACAGCAGGAACCGCTGCACCGCCTGCGCCTTGCTCTCGCCGTAGGTGTTGCGGTAGTCGATGGTACCCGCCTTTTCGTAGCTATACGCCCCGTCGGGGAAGCGGATGTAGTCGAACTGGATCTCGTTGAAGCCCAGGGCCGCCGCCTCCAGCGCCAGATCCACCTTGTACCGCCACACCGTGCGGTCGTAGGCGCTGGGCCAGTACATGTGGCTGATCTGCAGGGGCGTCCCGTTCAGGTCACAGATGACCTGCTCCGGGTGATCCGCCGCCAGATGGGCGTCGTTGAACACGGTGATGCGGCCGATGAGGTAGTAGCCCGCGTCCTTCAGCTTCTGGACGTTGGCCCGGAAGCCCTCCATGGTGTCCATGGCCGCCGCGTAGGCCGAGGGACTGTACTGCTGCATCGCCGGCGAGGCGTAGGACACGGCGGTGCCGTCCACGATGTCCACCACAAAGGCGTTGACGCCGCTGCCCTCCGCCGCCTGCACATAGCTGTCGGCGTACTGGACGGCGGAGCCGTTGAGGTACAGCGCCCGCACCTCGTCGGGCATATCGTTGCCGGGGATGGGGCCCTTCTCCACGGGGTAGTAGTCCAGCCCCGCCGCGTCGCCGCCGCCCCAGCTGTCGCCCCGGGAGGCGTGGAGCTGATACAGCGTCTCGTCGTACTGGGCCAGCGCTTCCTCCTCCGTCATGCGGACGTTGTCGGCGGCGATATAGCCCTCGCCCCGGTCACAGGACACCCGCCAGCGCAGCACCGCGCCGTCATCGTCCAGCCCGTCAAAGCCCGTGACCGTCAGGGCCATGCCCTTTTCCACGGCGCAGCCGGGGACGGCCCCCGTCTCGTCCAGCAGGCTCATGCCCCGCAGGGCGTACACCGTGTCCACCTGCACCGCGTCCTCATAGCGCAGGGCCAGATGCTGCTTTTCCAGCAGCACATACGTCTCGCCGTTGACCACGCGGACGTATGCGCCGTCGCTGTCCATATCCGCCAGCACATAGTGCACCTCCGTGCCCCGGGTCAGGGAACCCAGCACCGCCCCCTCCCCGTCATATACAGGGACGGACGCCTCCGGGGCCGCCGCGTAGCCCACCGCCGTTTCCGGCGCGGGGGGCGGCAGTTGCTGGCGGTAGATATACACGCCCAGACAGGCCAGTCCCGCCAGACACAGCAGGGCGATGACGATGCCTGCGGCGCTGCCCCTTCTGCCGGCTCTCTCTTTCGTTGACATAAGCGTAGCTCTCCTTGTGCTCTTTGATCTTGTGCAGGTCATTATACGATATTCCACGCCGTATTTCTACCCAAATATTGTGGCGGCGCTGACAAATTTTTCTTATTTTTTGTGTTTCTCCCGCTTTTCAGGTAGACAACGACAAAAACCGATGGTATACTGTCAGTGATTATTGTTATGTAAATCAGCCGGTGCTTCTGCACCGCTCTACCGACTCTTTTATAAAGGCAGGGTGTATGCGATGAAATGGATGAAACAGGGCGCCGCTGCGGTACTGGTAGCCGCGCTGGCGCTGAGCCTGCTGGCCACCGGACTGATGGCCGCCAGCAAAAACTGGCTGGGCGCGGAGCTGGGCGATCTGAGCCAGTACTACGAGACGGGCAACAACGCCGATCCCGGCTTCTACTCCACGGTGGATGGCGATCAGGGCGGCACGTCCTACGGCATCTACATGTTCGCCAGCAACGCCGGCACGCCGCTGAGCTTTGTCCAGTGGCTGCAGGAGTTCAGCTCCGGCTCCATCTACCGCTATATGGGCGATAAGCTGTACAACGCCTACGCCTATAACCTCAGCGGCAAGTACGCCCCCGGCTACGGCAGCAACTTCAACGCCACATGGCGCAGCATCGGCGACGACTATCCGGAGGAGTTCACCCAGGCCCAGAAGGACTACTGGGAGACTCACGCCTACACGGATCTGCTGAACAATCTGAAGGCCGCCGTCCCCGCCTTTGACCTGAACGACTACTCCATCGCCCTGCGCAACGTGCTGTGGAGCCGCAGCGTCCACCACGGCGCCGGTGTGATCCGCGGTGCCAACAGCAGCGATGGCCGCAGCGGCGCCACCGGCGTGGTGCTCCGGGCCTTCGACAAGCTGGGCGGCTTCCGGAACCAGAGCGAGGCCCAGCTGATCCAGGCCATCTACGACGAGTGCAGCCGTCTCAGCGCCGCGCCCGAAGCGGACAAGAGGAAGCGCATGTCCGGCGAGACGGCGGAAAAGTACGGCATCAGCGGCCAGTCCATGGCCTATTTCAGCGGCAACTCCGGCGACGTGCAGCTCAGCGTCTACCGCCGCCTGCACGTCAACGAGCCGGCGGACGCGCTGGTGATGCTGTACGCCAACTCCGACGCCCCGCTGGCTGACGGCGACTACCGCGTCTCCCCCCACGGCGCCACCGACCGGGCGCTGGCCGCCAACCTGTCCGGCCTGGCCAAGGCCGCCGACGCGGCCGCCGTCCGGCTGACCTACTACGCCAGCGGCTACTACACCCTGACCATCGACGGCAAGCGCCTCACCGACAGCAGCGGCAAGGTGACGCTGTCCGCCCCCACCGCCGACAACAACCAGCTGTGGGAGCTGACCGGCAGTGGCTCCTACGTCCTGAAAAACCGCGGCACCGGCCGTATGCTGGCGCTGGCCGACAAGTCCGTGACCGTCACGAAGGACAGCGCCGCCGCCACGAAGCTCCAGTTCTCCGCCATCGGCGGCAGCTGGAACACCGAGGGCATGTTCTACCCCAGCAGTGAGGACTTCACCACCAAGCTGGTGTCCGGCCGCTCCTCCTATCCCCTGCGCGGCGTTGTCACCAGCAGCCTGCCCATCACCGGCATCACGGTGAAGGTGGTTTCCTCCGGCGGCGGCACCGGCTTCACCGCCTCCAGCAGCATCAAGGGCACCGTGTACTACTACGACCTGTGGAATCTGGACAGCGCCTGCGCCTTCAGCAAGCTCAGCGCCGGACAGTACACCATGACCATCACCGGCACCAACTCCGCCGGCTCTGTGACGCTGGCGGAGAGCCGCTTCACCGTGGATGTCAACGCCAACCCCGATCCCGGCGGCCTCACCGATGAGGAATACGTCGTGGCCTTCCAGGTGGGTGACACCACCATTGAAAGCCGTGTGTACAGCCTGACCGATACCTACGGCGAGCTGCCCACCGTGGCGGAGGCCGGGTTCCAGGGCTGGTTCCGCGGCGACGGCACCGAGGTCTCCCCCAACTCCCCGGTGGCCGCGTCCAACCACACGCTGTACGCCAAGTTCGGCGACCTCTACACCGTCACCTTTAAGGTGGACGGCGCCGTGGTGCGCACATTCAAGCTGTCCAAGGGCGAGCTGATCGCCGCCCCGTCCAACCCGGTGAAGGCGGCGGACAGCAGCTATACCTACAGCTTCAAGCAGTGGGTGGATCAGAACGGCGGCATCTTCACCGCCAACGCCATCTACATGGGCAATGCCGACATCACCTACACCGCCCAGTTCACCAAGACCGCCAAGTCCAGCGGCGGCAGCGGCGGTGGCGGTGGTGGCGGCGGCGGCAGCAGCACCGATCCCGATCCCATCAAGCCCACCGGCGCCTTCCTCACCGGCATCGCGCCGGAGACCTCCGTCAAGGCCCTGAATATCTCCGGCTACACCGTGTACAGCGGTAAAACGGAGATCACCTCCGGCCATGTGGGCACGGGCATGACCGCCGTCAGCGGCAATGCCAGCCTGACCATCGTGGTCACCGGCGACGTCACCGGTGACGGACGCATCACCATCACCGATGTGGTGAAGCTGCAAAACTACGCCGCCGGCGCCGGCGATCTGGACGAAGCCGCCATGAAGGCTGCCGATATCAACGGCGACGGGCGCATCACCATCACCGATGTGGTGCAGGCCGCCCAGGTCACCGTGGGGCAGCGCACCATCTGAAGCGGGAGGTAACGCATGAAAAACAAGCTCCTTCGCACCGCCCTGTCCCTGACCGCCGCCGTACTGCTGGTACTGGCGCTCCTGCCCCGGCCGGCCTACGCCGCCGGCGCGTCCCTCTCCGGCAGCAGCAGCGTGCAGGCGGGCAACTCCGTGACGCTGACCCTGTCCGTCAACAGCAAGATCTACGGCCTGACGGCGGATCTCAACTGCGGCAGCAACCTGACCTTTACCAACTACACCTGCTCCGTCAGCGGCTGGAGCATTCTGGTGAATCAGAACCACTTCAGCGTCTACGGCACCTCCAGCGCCAGCGGCGCCGTCATCACCGTCACGCTGAAGGTGTCCTCCGGCACGCTGTCCGACACGGCGCTCAGCGCCAGCTTCGACAACATCGTGGCCTCCGACGGCGACAGCGATATCGACATGGGCTCCGCCACATGGTCGGGCACGGTGGCCGCCGCACCCAGCGACAACTGCTCCCTGTCCGCCATCATCGCCGGCAACTTCACGCTGACCCCGGCGTTCTCCCCCAACACGACGTACTACACCGCCAAGGTGCCATACAGCGTGGAAAAGCTGAATCTGGACTACAACCGGGCCGACAAGACCCAGTCCGTCTCCATCAGCGGCACCCAGCTGGCCGTGGGCCTCAACACCGTGACGCTGAAGGTCACGGCCGCCAACGGTGCCACCCGCACCTACACCATTGAGGTCACGCGGGAGCAGGACCCCAACTACAAGCCCTCCTCCGACGCCACTCTCTCCCAGCTGGGCATCGAGGGCGCGGCCCTCAGCCCCGCCTTCAGCAGCAGCGTCAGAGACTACATCGCCTACGTTCCCTTTGAGACGACCACGGTGAAGCTCTCCGCCGCCGCCAACGACAGCAAGGCCAGCGGCGTCAGCGGCACAGGCGACGTGACCATCGACAAGGACGGCGACAACCTCGTCACCGTCACCTGCACCGCCGAGGACAAGACCACCAAGGAGGCGTACACCATCCATGTGGTGCGCATGCCCCAGTACACCGGCATCGTGCCCACCGTCACCGTTACGGAGCCCGACCCGGAGCCGGTGCCCGATCCGGAGCCGGAAGTTCCCATGCTGGAGATCCCCCTGAACGTCAAGCTGCCCCTGCTGGGGGAGGTACGCACCTCCGTGGCCATCATCGGCGGTATGGTGCTGGTAGCGGGTCTGCTGTTCCTGCTGGGTCTGTTCATCGGCCGCAGCACCGGAGGCAATGACGACGATGGGCCGGACGATCCCCCTGCGCGGGACGACCGCCGCCCCCGCCGTGACCGCAGCCGCGATCGTGACCGTGACCGCCGGGAGGCGCGCCGCCCCGTCCAGACGCCGGAGCGCCCCCGCTCCACGCCCCGCATCGTACCCCGGGAGCCGATGAAAAAGGCCGCTCCCCCGGTCCGGAACTGGGCGGATTTCGACATCCCGCTGGACGATGACGAGCCGCCTGCGCCCAAGACGCAGCCCAAGTCCGCCGCCCCCGACCTCCCGCTGATGCAGGAGACGGTGGGCCGGACGCTGGCCGATCCTCCCACCCCCGGGGACGCGGAGGACGTGAGCACCATGTCGCTGGAGGATCTCCTGAAGGATATCCACAATATGTAACAAAAAAGCAGTTCCCTGCGGCGCAGGGAACTGCTTTTTGTCTGTGGCTATCCTGTTTTACCTGTTTTCAGCGCTTTTCCGCCCGCAGCGCCGCCGCGGCCGCACGGGCGGCCGCCGCCGCGTCCTCCGTATACACGTCCGCGCCGATCTCGTCGCAGAAGCTCTGGCTGATGGGCGCGCCGCCAACGAAGATCTTCACCCGGTCGCGGATGCCCCTCTCCTCCGCCAGCGCCACCACGCGGCGCATCTCCGACATGGTGGTGGTCAGCAGGGACGAGCAGGCGATGATGCCGCAGTCCTGCCGCAGCGCCGTCTCCACGAACTGCTCCGGGGACACGTCCACCCCCAGATCCACCACCTCGATGCCGCTGCCCTCCATCATGATCTTCACCAGATTCTTGCCGATGTCGTGCATGTCGCCCCGCACCGTGCCGATGCAGGCCCGGCCCAGCCTTTCACCGCCGCTGCCGGCCATCAGGGGCTTCAGCACCGCCAGCGCCGCCTGCATGCACCGGGCGGCCATCAGCATCTCCGGCACGAAGGCACGGCTGGCGGAGAAGTCCTCGCCCAGCTGATCCATGCCCCGCACCAGCCCGCCGGACAGGATGTCCTGCGGCGTCAGGCCCTGCGCCAGCGCCTCCTGACACAGGGACAGCACCTTGTTCCGCTGTCCCCTCTGCAGGGCGGCGGCCAGACGGCCCAGCACGCCCTCCCCGGTATCCGCCGTTTTTTCCGCCGCCGCGCCCGCCGCCGGACGGGCCAGCACCCGCCGGGGCACCGGCGGCACATCGAACCGCGGCACATGCAGCTCGGCGTTGTAGGCATCGATGGCCCCGTTGATGCAGGCGTCCACATGGGGGTACACCGCCCCCGGCAGGCCGTAGGTGATGGAGGGGATGAAGTGTCCCTGCGGACAGCAGTCCGCCAGCACCCGTCCCGCGTAGGCGTGTATCTCCTCCGGGGACGCGTCCGCCCGGTCGATAGCCGCGCCCATGCCGCCCATCAGCACCAGCCTTCCGTGCAGACGGCGCTGCAGGGCGGGGATGTCGTTCTCCGGCAGCACGCCCTGCCACACCTGAATGCCGATCTCCGCCATATCCTCCACGATGGGGGCCAGATAGGAGTCTGCGTGGTGGATGGCGATGCAGCCCCGGGAGCGGATGTATCCGTAGAACCGGCGGTACGGCTCCTTGAAGAACGCCCGCCACATCTCGGGCTTCATGAACAGGGCGTCCTTGGTGCCCCAGTCGTCGTGGGAGAAGATCACGTCCGGGCGCAGGCCGTCGATCAGCAGCTTCACATAGGCCAGCCGGTATTCCAGAATGTACTCGATGAGGTCGTGCATCTCCTGCGGATGCTCGTAAAGGCCGGTCAGTGTGTTCTCGAAGCCCATGAGGAAGTGGCACTGCTCAAAGATGCCGGTGCCCATGAACCCCGCCAGCAGCCGCTCCTCGCCGCAGGCGGCCCGGGCCTGCTGCCGGCAGGCCTCCCAGCCGTCGGCACAGTGCGCCGCCAGATCCGGCGCGTGTACCGTCTCCCGCCAGCATGTCACGTCCGGGCACACCGCCAGACCGTCCTCCGTCACCGGCATCGGCCCCGGCGCATCCTCCGGAAAGCTGATGGTGGTGCCCCAGCGATCCACGCTGACGGTGCCCCGCTTCCGGTTGCCCCGCAGGTAGGTATTGGCCGGGTCGTTCAGGCACATATACAGCGCCTCGTACTGCCGCAGCTGCCGCTCCGGCTGGCCGTCCGGCTTCAAAAGCTCCAGAAAGTTCTCTTTTGCTGTCATCATGGCGCACTCACCTCACAAAGACTCTTGACAAAGCAGCCATATCCTGCTTAAAGTATTGGTAACATTATAAAAATCCCGCACTTTCCTGTCAAGTGCGGCCTGTCATTTCACAACGGAGGTATGGCTATGGAGCTTCGTTTCCCCCTTATTCTGGACGGCGCCACCGGCACCGAGCTGCAAAAGCGCGGCTACACCGGCGATGTCAGCGCCGAGCAGTGGACACTGTCCCACCCGGAGGCCATCCGCGCCATCCAGCGGGACTATGTGGCCGCCGGCAGTCAGGTGCTGTACACCCCCACCTTCGGCGGCAACGCCGTGAAGCTGGCAGAGCACGGCGTCACCGGTCAGACCGCCGATTATAACCGCCGTCTGGCCGCCCTTTCCCGGGAGGCGTCCGGCGGGCGGGCGCTGCTGGCGGGCGATCTGGCTCCCACCGGTCTGTTCCTCTCCCCGCTGGGCAGCGCGTCCTTCGACGATCTGGTGGATGCCTACGCCCAGCAGGTGTCCGGTCTGGAGGAGGCCGGCGTCGATCTCTATGTCATTGAGACGATGATGACCCTGTCCGATGCACGGGCCGCCGTGCTGGCCGTCCGCGCCGTCACCGACAAGCCCATTTTCGTCACGTTCACCTGCGACCGGAACGGCCGCAGCATCTCCGGTACCGACATCACCGCCGCCCTCACCGTGCTGCAGGGCATGGGCATCGACGCCTTCGGCCTGAACTGCTCCGCCGGGCCGGAACAGATGCTGCCCCAGCTCCGGCGCCTGCGGGAGTACGCCCGCATCCCCCTGATCGCCAAGCCCAACGCGGGTATGCCCACCATTGTGGACGGCCGGACGGTGTACGACTGCCCGCCGGAGCAGTTCGTCTCGCTGGTGCCCGACATGCTGGCCTGCGGCGTCATGATCTTCGGCGGCTGCTGCGGCACCACCGCCGCCCATATCGCCGCCCTCCGCGCCGCGCTGGACGGCGCGTCCGTGACGCCCCCCGCCCCCCGGCACACCGAGCTGCTGCCCGCCGCCACGGAAAAGCTGCCCTGCTGTCTGCCCGCCGGCGCGGGCCACGGTCCCATCCTGTCCGTCACCCCCGATCTGGAGGATGCGCTGGCCGCCGCGCTGGAGGAGGACTTCCCCATGACGGCGCTGCGCCTGACCTCCCCGGCGGACGCCGCCGCGCTGGCCGAGTGCCAGTATATGCTGACCAAGCCCCTGTGCCTTGTCTGCGACGACGCGGCGGTGCTGGAGCAGGCGCTGCGGGTCTATCAGGGCCGCGCCCTGTACGAGGGCGCGCTGCCGGAGGATCTCCTCCGCCCACTGGCCGGCAAATACGGCCTGCTGTACTGACCGAAAGGAGAAAAAGAGGGCCGCTTCCTCTGGAAGCGGCCCTCTTTTTTCGTTATTCCATGGGCTTCAGGCGGAAGGTGTACACGCCCTCGGCGCACACAGCGCCCGCCGCGTCCTCCACCCACGCCCGGATAACGGCGATGCTGCGGCCCATGCGCACTGCCTCCGCGCGGGAGGTCAGATGCGCGCCCTGCGCCGCCGCCAGAAACCGCACCTCGCAGTTGACGGTGCGGCACATGCTGCCACGGGTGCAGGCCGCCGAACCGGCCACCTGATCCATCATGGTGCAGTACACGCCGCCGTGGACGATGCCCATAGGGTTGCGGTGCCGCTCCTCCAGCAGCAGCTCACCTCTGGCCCAGCCGTCCCCCAGCTCCGCCACCCGCATGCCGCCGGTGACGGCGTAGGTGCCCGGCTGGTTGGCCCGCTCCTTCAGCGCGTCATACCACACCCGCTTTTCCTGTTCTGTCATGGCTCATTTCCTTCCGTTAAGAGCGTCATTTCACCCAGTACCACGAAGCGGTAGTTGTCCGCCTCGTAGGAGCAGGTACACATGCCCACGATGCGCCCCGTGGGGACGCCCCGCCCGGCGTTGAAGGTGGACTGGCTGATGAAGCGGGACAGCGTCTCGTCGCTGAACGACGTGTTGAACACCTCATGCTCGCCCGGCACGATCAGCCCCGCGAACAGATCCACCCGGTACGTCCCCTCGTTGGTATACAGGTAGAAGGACGGGTGGGCGTCGTAGTACCACTGCTGCTTGTACCCGGAGATGGAGGCGAACATGGTACCGTCGGCCATATGGTGGCCGTAGAGCATGTTGCTCTGGGACGTGAAGTCCCGGTTGGCCCGTGCGTCCAGAAAGATGGTGCCGTAGGCACTGTAATTGCCGTACAGGTCGTGGTGCAGGTAATATTCGTTGTTGCCGTCGTAGGCGATGGGGTAGCTGATGGGCGTGCCGGGGCTGTACACGTACCCGATGATGTCGCTGTAGTGGGACTGCCACCAGCCCAGATCGATCTCCGCCGGGGGCGTCAGGTGGATGGACTTCTCCGCCGTTTCGGCGATGTCGGCCCGCAGCTGCTCCAGCGCCGCCGCCAGCGGCTCCGCCGCGGACAGCGCCGTCTCCTCCATCGCACCGGCCCGCGCCATGGCCGTCACCAGCACCGGCTGGCCCGCCGTCTCCGCCGGCGCGTCCGCCCCCGTCAGCTTCAGCGCCAGCCATGCCGGCAGGCACACCACGGCGGCGGCCAGCAGCAGCGCGATCCATCTGTTTTTCATCGGCTTCTCCCCCACGCACACAAAATACGGCCCTATTATACGCGGCTTTCCGCCGCACCGTCAAGATTTCCCGGAAAATTTCCCCAATTTTTGCGCCGCACACAGACACGGCGCACAAAAAGACCGCCGCACACAGACACGGCGCATAAAAAGACCGCCGCACACAGACACGGCGCATAAAAAGACCGACGCGCTCAAGCGCGGCGGTCTTTTTATGCGTTTGTTCTGTCAGCGGGGTACGGCTTATTTATCGTACATCTCCACCAGCTTCTGCAGGTGCTCGAAGCGGGCCTTGGCCTCGTCCTCGTTGCGCTGGAACAGCACGTCCGCGCGCTCGGGGAACTCGCGGGTCAGACGGGAGTAGCGTGCCTCGTTCATCAGGAACTCCTGATAGCCGCCGGCAGGCGCCTTGGAATCCAGCGTGAACTTCTTGTCGCCGCCATCGGGATTGTAGCGGAACAGATTCCAGTAGCCGCAGTCCACAGCCTTCTTCATTTCCTTCTGGCAGTTCATCATGCCGCCCTTGATGCTGTGCATCTCGCAGGGGCTGTAGCCGATGATGAGGGAGGGGCCGTGATAGGCCTCGGCCTCGGTGATGGCCTTGATGGTCTGAGCGGGGTTGGCGCCCATAGCCACCTGTGCCACATACACATAGCCGTACTGCATGGCGATCTCGGCCAGGCTCTTCTTCTTGATCTCCTTACCGGCAGCGGCGAACTGTGCCACCTGACCGATGTTGGAGGCCTTGGAGGCCTGTCCGCCGGTGTTGGAGTACACCTCGGTATCGAACACGAAGATGTTCACATCCTGCTTGGAGGCGATAACGTGATCCAGACCGCCGTAGCCGATGTCGTAGGCCCAGCCGTCGCCGCCGAAGATCCACATGGACTTCTTGGCCAGATACTCCTTCTTGCTGAGGATGTCAGCCACCAGCGTACAGGCGGCGCAGTCGCAGAACAGCGCGCCCTTTGCCTTCAGCTCGGCGGCATGCTCGGCGAACTGCGGCACGGCGGCCAGCTCCTCCACGGTGCAGATGCTCTCCTCCAGCGCCTTGACATAGGCCTTGGCGGGCTCGGCGTTGGCGGTGCCGTCGTCCATGGTATCCAGCCACGCCTGTGCGGCGGCCTTCAGCTCCGGACGGGCCCACTCAACGGCGATGAGCTGGCGGGTCTCCTCGGCCAGATCCTCGCGGATCTTGTTCTGGCCGGTGAACATACCCAGACCGTGCTCCGCGTTGTCCTCAAACAGGGAGTTGCACCATGCGGGACCGTGGCCCTCCTTGTTGGTGCAGTAGGGAGAGGTAGCCGCGGGGCCGCCCCAGATGGAGGAGCAGCCGGTGGCGTTGGAAACATACATATGATCGCCGAACAGCTGGGTGACGAGACGGGCATAGCTGGTCTCGGCGCAGCCGGCGCAGGAGCCGGAGAACTCCAGCATGGGCTGCTTGAACTGGCTGCCCTTGACGGAATTGTCCTGCATATCCTTCTTCTCGGCGACCTCGGCCACGCAGTAGTCGAACACATCCTGCTGGGCAAGCTCGCCCTCCTGTGCCACCATGGTCAGCGCGTTGACGGGGCAGGCGCCGATGCAGACACCGCAGCCCATGCAGTCCAGCGGGCTGACGGCCATGGTGAACTTGTACTCGCCCTTGCCCTTGCCGGCCTTCACGTCCACGATCTTGGCGGCCTCGGGAGCCTTGGCGGCCTCGTCGGCGGTCAGCGCGAAGGGACGGATGGTGGCGTGGGGGCAGACATAGGCGCACTGGTTGCACTGGATGCACTTGGTGCTGTCCCAGGTGGGAACGGACACGGCCACGCCGCGCTTCTCATAGGCGGCGGCGCCCAGCTCAAACTGGCCGTCCACATGATCCACGAAGGCGGAAACGGGCAGGCTGTCGCCGTCCATCTTGCCCACGGGCTCCAGAATATCCTTGACCATCTTCACCAGCTCGGGCTTGCCCCTGAGCTGCTTGGGCTCCCTGGTATCCACGGCGTTGGCCCAGTCGGCGGGCACGTCGATCTTCTTGTAGGCGGTGGCGCCCAGATCGATGGCCTTGTAGTTCATATCCACCACGTCCTGGCCCTTCTTCAGGTAGGAGGCCTTGGCCTTCTCCTTCATGTAGGCGATGGCCTCCTCCTCCGGCATGACCTTGGCCAGAGAGAAGAACGCGGACTGGAGGATGGTGTTGTTGCGCTTGCCCATACCGATCTCGATAGCCAGATCAATGGCGTCGATGGTATACAGCTGGATGTTGTTCTGGGCGATATAGCGCTTGGACGCGGCGTCCATGTGGTGGTTCAGCTCGTCGAAGTCCCACTGGCAGTTGATCATATACACGCCGCCGGGCTTGACATCCTGCACCATCTTGAAGCCCTTGGTCACATAGCTGGGATTGTGGCAGGCCACGAAGTCGGCCTTGTTGATATAGTACGGGGAGCGGATGGGCTTGTCGCCGAAGCGCAGGTGGCTGATGGTGACGCCGCCGGTCTTCTTGGAGTCGTAC